>Ga0335085_10002565_pt1 | contig 33574 bp, 27 predicted proteins | sample Lox_Sample_45_FD_206712 | JGI IMG/M metagenome (GOLD analysis project Ga0335085, IMG submission 206712) | Soil microbial communities from Loxahatchee National Wildlife Refuge, Florida, United States - Lox_Sample_4.5 | ecosystem: Environmental > Terrestrial > Soil > Wetlands | place: USA... | reverse complement strand
TAGACGCCGCAGAGAGAACGGGAGATCCGCGCTTGGTTGCGCAATCGCTGTATGTCCTCGCCAGAGCGCATGCTGAGACCGGGAATTCTGCAGGGATTGCGCGTGTTCGAGAATCGACAAGCCGTCTGATGAATTCACCGGAGTACTCAGAACTGCCGATGTTCCACTACACAATCGGCTATTGTGAATTCATGAATGGAAGTTCGGCGCGCGCCGCTGAGCTCGTCGCGCACGCCGTGGAACTCTCGAGGGACGAGCATCCAAGCGCGAGACGAATCCCCCTCCTCAATGGCCTGGCGATCTGCAAATACCACGCAGGCGACTTACTCGATGCATGCAACGCCTACGATGAAGCATATGCGCTCGCCTGTAAGGTTGGGGACGATTCGTGGGCTTGCACCATCTCAACCAATCTCTGCTCAGCTTGGACCCAGCTAGGCGTGCTCGAACGGGCACTGGAGTTTGGAAGGGCTAGCGTGCTCCTCGCGCAGAGGGCGCTACGACAACCACGAGCCGTCATTTCGTATGTCAACCTTGCCAGTGCCTATACACTCGGAGGAATGAAGAATGAAGCACTCGAAGCTCTTGATCACGCCAGCGCAATCCTCAGTGGTGAAAGCAACTGGGAGCCGCGGGTTGTGTTCCACATTGACAGCGCGTGCATCTCGCTAAGCCTCGGGAATGTCGATGCAGGCCTCGACCACATTGCTCATCTTGAGCACGTAATTGGCTCAAATTTGAGCCCCCCAAACTGGGGGGCTTGTGAGCGGCTTAGGGCTTTCCGCGCGTTGCGCACTGTGGGCGCTGAGTCGGCCCTGCGAATCGCCACAGAGGCGGCTGCGAGATTCCGGGACCGCAATGTCATCTACTTCCTAGATGCGGTGGCCGCCCTGGCTTTGGTTGAGCGAGAGATGACCGGGACCCTATCGGCAGGAACGACTGAGGCCCTCACTGTCTTCGAGGGCCTCGGTCTTCATGGAAAGCGACTCCTGCTTAGGACTCAGGGCTTCCTGACTTAGGAGCGGAGAGCACTACGTCCCTCGACTTGCGATAATGGCCGGAGGAGACCCTGCCCGCTCTCTCCACAGCGAACCGACCTGCGAAAGTCGCCACCGGGGTCGTCGACGATTGCTCTGCTTCTCCGGCGCCAATCATGCGCCGGACGGCGGTCGACTTGATCAGCACATCCGCTATGCGCGGGTCGAACTGACGTCCAGAATACTTCCGAAGCTCACTGACAACCTGCTCAAAGCCTAGAGCCTTTCGGTAGGGGCGATCCGTAGTCATGGCGTCAAGTGTGTCGGCGATCATGATAATCCGTGCACCAATGGGGATTGTCTCACCCGAAAGGCCATCAGGGTACCCGGTCCCATCGTAGTTCTCGTGGTGATGGCGGATGGCCTCAAGAACCGACCCACGAAGTTTAGAGACGACCCCAACTAGTTCCGCACTCCTAGTCACGTGAGTCTCCATGACGATACGCTCCTCCGCGGAGAGTTTGTCCTCCTTGCGAAGAAGCGGTGCAAACTCCTCGTAAATCTTTCCGACGTCGTGGAGGAGTGCCGCCCGCTTCACAGCGTCGACCTCCTTTACCGCCAACTGGAGGTCCCGTGCAATCGCTCCCGCATACTCTGCAACGCGGCGGGAGTGGCCCGATGTGTATGGATCACGGGCTTCGATAGCCTTTACCATCAATTCGAGCTTCTCTTCTAGTTCCTCTTGAAGCTGTTGGTTCATCTGATATAGCTGACGGACCAAGAAGAGGGGCACAACAAGGATCACTACTCCCGGGAGTAGCAGCTTGACATAGAGATACACAAGGAGGATGGAAAGAGAGCTCGCGAGCACGTCATAGATACGAGCACCGCCCCCAATCCTGTCCCACGTCTCTCGAAGCGTAATCCCACTACTCAGTGCGACCGCCAAAGCCACGCTGCCCTGATTGATCACGAAGAATACGACCACCAGAGCTGCAAATGGGATGAAGGAAAACGAGAACCTGGCCAGACCGACAGGACCCCCGAGGGCGGTGTAGACAGCGCCACCAAGGCCGATTGAGACCATGTACTGCGCAGTGTTGAACAAAGCCCGCTGCGCCGGCTTCCGTCGCACCAGGGTATCCCCGATGATCGCCGTGAGCCCACTCATGAGGATCGGCACCGGCGGTGGAAACAGAAGAACGGCCGCAAACAGGGGCACAAACGCGATGGAACTGTGCAGGTTCGCGAACGGCACCTTTAGGAACCACGCGTCGCAAAGAATGGCGGTGACCGTGAAGATGGCCACACCATTCCAATAGCCTTGATTGGCCCACGGTGCGATATCCCACGTGGGCACGATTAGGAGGAAGGCAGCGAATGCCCAGACGCACAGGATCAAGAGCGTGATCTTGCTGCTCTGGAACCACTTCGACCGCGCGGCTACGAGTTTGATCGTCGAACCCTCGCGTGAACAATTGCCTGGGGGATGCCCCTAGTCATCGCTTCACCAACCGACCATGCCATCAGCGAAAAACAGCTTCGTGACGACCGCAAACAGTCCGGCGAGCAGCTGGAACATTGAGCGTCACCCCCTTCCGCGATCACAGTCGATCGCGTCGTTGACTGGAGTGGTACGCCTTCGCTACGACGTACCCGACGCTCCGCTCGTTGTCCTGTCCGCTCAGCTCCGCTCAGGTCGCGACGACCAGGGGCCCCCTTTTTCCGGTTGAACTGCTTTCTATCGTTACGCGGCGATCGAGCGCGCCAACGCCTGGCGCATCGCCTCGATCACGGCGCCCATTCCCGACGCCTTCCCCACCACTTCGCGCACCCCCGCCGTCCGCAGCCGGGCCTGCGCGTCGTCCGCGATGCCCCCGGTCACGACGATCACCTCCGCCGTCAACCTCCGCTCCGGGTCCAGCAGACGCTCCACCACCTGCTCCGCATTCAAATCGGGCAGGCCGTAGTCCAGGACGATCAGATCGGGATCCTGGCGGCCGATCTCCAGCAGGCCGTCCACCCCCGTCCCCGCCTCGACCAGCTCGATCTCGAGGTCGCTGCGGTTGATCACCGTCCGCAGCGCCTGACGGTACCGCTCGTCGTCCTCCACGAGCACCACCACGGGCCGCGCCACCGGCGCGCCCATGAGCTCGGGCGGCACCGGCATCCCGTGCGCCCGCAGGAACGCGGTGAGATCGTCCACCACGACGCGCCGGCGCCCCGTCGGTGTCCGATGCCCCTTCAGGTGCCCCTGGTCGATCCAGTTGGCCACCGTCGTGGGCGACACCTGACAGATGCGCGCGACACGCTGCGTTCCCCAATACTTCTTCGTTCTCGTAGAATTCACGGAACCCGAAATACCACCAGAATCGGGAGTCCGCTAGACCCCCCCAGGAGGGCGCTGCGCGGGGAGGTGTACCGTATGCAACTTATTATCACATAACAACTTACGTTTCAGACGTGCCGCCAACCGCCGAACCACCATCAACCAACCACTAACGACGCGCGTCCGCCCACCGGTTCGTCGCATCCAGCACCGCCAGCACCGCACTCCGCTCGGCGCTCTCCCGGATCTCGGCCGTTCCCGTCAACAACTGGGCCTCACGACCCCCCAACCCGTGCACCGCCACCATCACGAACTTCCGGTCGAACGCCTCCACGATCTGCGCGCCTTCGAGCGCGATCGAATTGTCGGGCAGGAGCTCGTCCAGGCAGAGCGCCGCCGCCCGGGCCGCCGCCTCCACCCGGTTCCGCGCCGTGTCCGTACCCTGCTCCTCCGCCTCCGCCTCGCGGTCCTCGAACGCCAGCTTCACCCGCACCAGCACCCGCTGGGCCCGCGTCGCCGGCCGCACGTCGAGGGCCTTGAAGATCACCACGCGCTTCTTGGCGCGGGTCCGTACCGCGTCATCCTGCAGCTGCTCGATGGGACGGACGTCGGCGGTCTGGGCCACGCTGATCACCCGGTGGTCGAGCTTCAACCCCAGCTGGGCCATCAGCGCCGACTCGATGTTCCGCACCACCTGCTTGGGATGCACGTCGTTCTGCGTCAGCACGTGCACCTCGCTCACTTCCCCCTGCGGCGTCACCACCACCCGCGCCGACAGCACGCCGGTGAGGCTGGTGATGAGATTCTCGGCGCGCTTGACCCCCCACGGATCGGGAGAGGGCGAGGCCCCCGCTCCGGCTTTCGCGTCGGTCCCCTCGCTCGCTCCGCTCGCGCGGACCGGCTTCTGCGGTGTCACGGCATCACGCTCCTGTCGCTACCTGGTTCCGGCCGCCGGCCTTGGCGCGGTACAGCGCGCGGTCGGCCGCGACCAGTACGTCTTCGTGCTCCGCCCCTTCCAACCGGTACTCCGCCACCCCGATGCTCGCGCCGATGAATCCCTGCGGATAGCCGAGCTCACCGCCCAGGGCGGCGACGCGCTCCCGCAGCTTTTCCGCCACCCCCGCCGCGCCCGACAACCCGGTCCGCACCAGCAACACCACGAATTCGTCGCCGCCGTACCGGGCCGCGAAGTCCGCGGACCGGATGGCCGCCAGCACCTCGCGCGCCGCCCCCCGCAGCACCTCGTTCCCGGCCTCGTGCCCGAACTGGTCGTTCACCTGCTTGAAGTGGTCGAGGTCGATGAAGAGCACCGCGAACGACTCTCCCGACCGCTTGGTCCGCGCCACTTCGTTCCCCAGCCGGTCCCGCAGCACCCGGAAGGTGGCGAGCCCCGTCAACCCGTCCACCGCCGCCTGCTGCTGCGCCGCCCGGGCCTGCCGCTCCAGGTAAGGCGGACACGACTTGTAGGTCGTCCGCCCCTTCGCCATCGCCCCCGCGAACTCGCGGCAGGTCCGGTAGCCGCAGGCCCCGCAGTCCCACGCCCGGCCGTTCGCCGCCGTGCCGATCTCGGCCAGGATCTCCTCGATCTCCTCCGGAGACGCCGCCGCCGCCCGTCCTTCCACCGGGAACGTCGCTCCCACGCTCACCCGCCGCGCCACGTCCTCGTCCAGCACCGGCAGCTTGCTCCGCGGCGGCTCCGTCGCCTCGACCACCGAGCGCCGCCAGAACAGCTCCTCCTTGGGACCGAGCAGCGGGTGATCGAGACACCCCTCGCAGGGGAGGATGTCCACGAACCCCAGGTCGATCCGATCCACCGCCACCGCCCGCGCGATGGCGTCGAGCTGGCCCAGCCCCCGCACCTTCTTGAAGCGCCGCGACGCCTGGGTCGACTCGGCGAGGATTTCGAGGGGCAACCCGCCCGCCGTGCTCCAGTGCCTCCGCCGCTCTTCGGGGAGCCGCTCGAAATGGGAGGGCTGGTCCGCCACCCGCACCCCGCGCTGCTCCAACAGCTTGGCCAGGTCCTCGAAGGTGATCGCCGCGTCCACCGCGTCGCCCCCTTCCGTCAAACACACGCCCGCGTACGCCACTTTCAGGTCACGGCCGTACATCGCCTTCAGGTACCGCGCCTCGGCCGCGATCGGTGTTTCCACCGGCGCCAGATACGGCACCAACTCCGGAAACTCGGTCCGCACCTGCTCCACCACCACCGGGCAGGTACTCCGGATCATGGTGCCCCACCCCGGCTCGGCCCACAGCCGGAGGTACTCCCGGGCCACCAGCTCGTCCCCCAGCACGCCGCGGTGCACCATGCGGAAGCCCGCCTGGTAGCAGGCGTTCACCACTTGCTCGGGGGTGGCGGGATAGAAATACGCGGCGGATTCGACGCTCAAGATCAACGTCGCCCGTCCCCCGGCGGCGAGGTCCAGCGCCTTGGCGTAATCACCCAGAGCGACGATCGCTCCGTGAGGACACGCCGGCAGACAGAGACCACACCGCGTACACGCTTCGTCGACGATCCGAACTGAATCGACGGCCACGGCCACGGCGTCCGCGGGGCAGACCCGCACACACGCGAGGCAGGTGACGCAATGCTCGGGATCGACGCGAAAATCCACTTGAGGTCCGGCCGGGGGCGCGGCGGCCTTTCGGCCTTCGAAAGAGTCGCACCAAGATGGAGGGGCCGAGGGGCCCTGTCAATGGAGGGGGGACTGTCAACGTTATGTGGAAAAACGACTTACACCAGAGCGTACTCCTTCAGTTTCCGGTACAGCGTCCGCTCGCCGATCCCCAGGGCGTCGGCCGCCTTCCGGCGGTTTCCCCGCGTCTCCCTCAGCGCCGCCTCGATGGCCGCCCGCTCCACCGCCGCCATCGACATCCCGGCCCGGTACACGACCCGGTCCTCCGACGCGGGCTCGACGTCCGCCGCCGGAATGGCGCCCCGCGGCCCCACCTCGATGACCTCGACCCGCCGGGCGGGCTGCTCATCCACCCGCCGCCTCAGCTCCTCCACCTGCAGCTTCAGCTCGACCAGACTCCGGAGAATGAACTGGAGCTCCTGCCCGTGCACGTCCTGCCCCGGCCCCACCAGCCGCATCGGCAGCCCGCGCGCGCCTCCGATCCCCTGACGGATGTCCGCCGGAATCTCCGACGCCTGGATTTCGCCCGCCGGCGCGAGCACCACCATCGACTCCACCAGGTTCCGGAGCTGCCGGACGTTCCCGGGCCAGTCCGCGTCCACGAGGAGCTGCAGCGCCTCGGGCGTGATGCCCTGGAAAGGCCGGTCGTGCATCCGGGTGAACTCCGCGATGAAGCGCCGGACCAGAATGGGAATGTCGCTGCGCCGCTGCCGGAGGGGCGGGAGGTAGATGGACAGGACGTTGAGCCGGTAGTACAGGTCGTCCCGGAAGGACCCCAGGGCCACCAGGTCCCGTAACGCCCGGTTGGTGGCGGCCACGACGCGGACGTCCACGCGGATCGGCTGGGTTCCTCCGACCCGGAAGAACGTGCGGTCTTCGAGCACCCGCAGGAGCTTCACCTGCGTCGCGGGCGGCATCTCCCCCACCTCGTCCAGGAAGATGGTCCCGCCGTCGGCCAGCTCGAAGCGCCCCAGCCGCCGCTCAGCGGCGCCGGTGAACGCCCCCTTCTCGTGGCCGAAGAGCTCGCTCTCGAGCAGGGTCTCGGGAAGGGCCGCGCAGTTCACGGCGATGAAGGGGTGGCCGCGGCGCGGGCTGAGGTCGTGAATCCCCCGCGCCACCAGCTCCTTTCCGGTTCCCGACTCGCCCTCGACGAGCACGGTGGACGACACGGGCGCCATCTGCTCGATCTTGACGAGGACTTCCTGGATGGGCGGCGACTCGCCCACGATGCCGGTGCGTTCCTGCAGCCGCCGGCGCTCGATCAGCCGCCGGACGGTCCGCGCCACTTCGGCCAGGTCCGCGGGCTTCACCAGATAGCCGGTCAGCCCCAGCTCCTGCGCCGCCTCCTGGGGCTCGGGCTCGGTGGCCTCCAGGAGCCCCAGGGTGGACACGGGCAGGTCGCGCGCCTGGCCGAGGAGCTGGGCCGTGGATCCTTCGTGCAGGCCGCCGGTGAAGATGACGCAGGCGGGCTCGCGGCGGCGCAACGCCTGGCGCACCTCGTCCGCGGTCGTGGCCATCTCCGTCTCGAACCCCGCGCCTTCCAGCTGCGCGTTGATCCGGACAGCGTACTCGAGGTCGCCGGCGGTGATCAGGACGCGGTCGGGCATCAGGGGTCGGGGGCCGGGACTAATGACCGGCCGGGTCGCCGCGGAGAATGGTCACCGCGTGATCCAACAGGTCGTCGAGGACGGGAAGCGCGTCTTTGACGGCGCCCGGCGAACCCGCGAGGTTGACGATCAACGTCCGGCCGCGGGTGCCGGCGAGGCCGCGGGAGAGCCAGGCCCGGGGGAACCCCTTCGCGCCGCGCGCGCGCAGGGCTTCCGCGATGCCGGGCACCGCGCGGTCGATCGCCGCGGCCGTCGCCTCCGGCGTCACGTCCCGCTCGGCGAGCCCCGTCCCACCGGTGGTCAGCACCACGTCCACTTCGCCCGAATCCGCCCACCGGATGAGCTTCGACGCGATGAGGTTGGTCTCGTCGGGCACGACGCTCCGGACCATCACGTCGTAGCCGCGCTTCCCGGCCCACGCCGCGATCGCGTCGCCGGACGTGTCCGCACGGCGCCCCTGGGCGCCGAGGTCCGAGACCGTCAGAATCCCGATTCTCATTTCTTGGTGTGGTGGGGAACGAACGGCAGCTTCACCACCTCGGCCTCGGCCCGTTTCCCGCGGATTTCCACCTCGAAGCGGGTCCCGGGCCGCGCCTGCTCCTTGGGCAGGTAGGCGGTCCCGATGGGCGCGTTGAGGGTGGGCGTGACGGTGCCGGAACGGACCGCGTCCACCTGCCGCCCGCCCAGGAACACCGGGTAGCCGTGCCGGGCGATGGCCTTGGGGTCCATCCCCTTGAAGCCCACCAGCCGCCGGCTCACCCCTTCGAGTTTCTGCCGCTTCAGGGCCGCCTGCCCGGTGAACGGCGCGCCCTTCTCGAGCTTCACGATGAAGTTCAGCCCCGCCTCGAGCGGCGTGGTCGTGTCGTCGATGTCGTTGCCGTACAGGGGAAGACCAGCCTCCAGCCGGAGGGTATCCCGCGCTCCCAGCCCGCAGGGTTCGGCGCGCCCCTGGCCCGCCAGCGCGTGCCAGAGCTTTTCCGTGTCCTGCGCGCGGCAGTACAGCTCGAAGCCGTCCTCCCCGGTGTAGCCGGTGCGCGAGATGAAGCACTGGACGCCCGCCACCTTGCCGTCCGAGAACTGGTAGTAGGGGATCTCTTGCACGCGGACGTTGGCGAGCGGCGTGAGCAGCGCCTCGGCGCGGGGGCCCTGAATGGCGAGAAGCCCCACGTCGTCCGAGATGTTGCGGAGCCGCACGTTCGCCCCGCCCTTCTGGGCCACGATGTGCTCCCAGTCCTTCGTGATGTTCGACGCGTTCACCACCATCATCAGCTTGTCCTCGAACCGGTAGACGAGACAGTCGTCCACGAAGGTGCCCTGGTTCGTGAGGATCCCCGAGTATTGCGCCTGACCGGGGGCGAGGGCGCCGACGTCGTTGCAAGTGACCATCTGGACGAACGCGTTGCGGTCCGGTCCCGTGATCTCGAACTCGCCCATGTGGGATACGTCGAAGATCCCCACGTCCGTCCGCACCGCCTTGTGCTCGGCGCCGATGCCGGCGGGGTAGGTCACCGGCATCTCGTAGCCGCCGAACGGCACCATCTTGGCGCCCAGGGCGACGTGCACGTCGTGGAGGGGCGTGCGTTTCAGGGGGGCAACAGCGTCGGTCATCCGGAGCCTCGGGGGATCAGCGTGAACCCATCAGGGTGGCGAGCAGCGCCTTCTGCACGTGCAGCCGGTTCTCGGCCTCATCCCATACCCGGGACTGGGCCCCTTCGATCACGTCGGCGGTCACCTCCTCGCCCCGGTGCGCGGGGAGGCAGTGCAGGAAGATGGCTTTGGGGTCGGCCTGCTTCATCAGGGCCTTGTCCACCGTGTACCCCTTGAACGCGTTCCGGCGGCTTTCCGCCTCCGATTCCTGCCCCATCGACGCCCACACGTCGGTGTTCACCACGTGGGCCCCGGTGACCGCCTCCTCGGGAGACTCGGTGACCATCACCTTGGTCTTCGCCTTCGCCGCCTCGAACTTGTCGTGGTTCGGCTCGAAGCCTTCGGGACAGGCGAGCCGGAGCTCGAACCCGAGCACCTCCGCGGCCTCGAGCCAGGCGTTGGCCATGTTGTTCCCGTCCCCGACCCAGGCCACCCGCTTCCCTTCCCATCCCCCGAGCGCCTCCTTGACCGTGAGCAGGTCCGCGAGCACCTGGCAGGGGTGCGTGAGGTCGGTCAGGCCGTTGATCACCGGGATGGTGGCGACACGCGCCAGCTCCTCGACCTCGGCGTGGTCGAAGGTGCGGATCATGATCCCGTTCACGTACCGCGACAGCACGCGCGCGGTGTCGGGGATCGGCTCCCCGCGGCCGATCTGGATGTCGCGGGAGGAGAGAAAGAGGGCGTGCCCGCCCAGCTGGTAGGTGCCGACTTCGAAGGAGACCCGGGTCCGCGTGCTCGATTTCGCGAAGATCATCGCGAGGGTCTGGCCGGCGAGGGGGGTCTCCCGGTACTGTCCGGACTTCATCCGGAGGGCCAGGTCGAAGAGCCGCACGAGCTCGTCTTTCGAGAAGTCGGTGATGGCCAGGAAATCGCGCTTCGACATAGGGTCCTTGGACAGGTCAAAATGACAGGTTGAGTATGCGGATTTTACATGGAAACAGGGGTGCCCTGCAACCCTTTGAGGTATGAAGTCCCTCTCAGTTGGAGCCCTCTTCCTCGCCTGGAGCTCCGAGATGCTCGCGTCCGTTCGGTCCGCCTTCCGCTCGCTCAGCCGCCGCCCCTCGTTCTTCGTCGTCTCGGTATTGATCATCGCCCTCGGCGTCGGGGGCACGACGGCGGTGTTCAGCGCGGTGGACGCGGTGGTCTTGAAGCCGCTCCCCTATCAGGCATCGGGCCGGCTGGTCCGGATTTACCAGGTCAGCCGGCAGAACCGCACCTCCCTGAGCTATGTCACCGCCGTCCACTACTTGACCTACCGGCGCGAGTCCACGTCGCTGCAGTCGGTGGCGGCGATCAATACGTACGATCAGACCGGCGGTGACATCGGCACGGCCGGCGATGTGCGCCGGATCCGCACCCTCCAGGTGAGCGCCGACTACTTCGACGTGCTCGAGACACCGCCGGCCGAGGGCCGGGCGTTCACGCGGGACGAGGAGCAGGGGCCGGGTGTCGACGAGGCCGTCGGGGCGCCCGTGATCATCCTCAGCCATTCACTCTGGCGCGACCATTTCCACGGCGATCCGGGAGTGGTGGGGCAAGCCCTCACCGTGAGCGGCGTGCCGTTCACCGTCGTGGGAGTGATGCCCGCGGGGTTCGCGGACCCCATCGCGGGTCCGGCGATCGACGCCTGGGTGCCGATGGACCTGACGACGGGGAACGATCTCAACAATCTCAACAACCACTGGCTCACGCTGATCGGCCGCCTCCGTCCCGGCGTGACGGTCCAGCAGGCGAACGCGGAGCTGGACGGCGTGACCGAACGGCTGAGCGCACCGTATCCCGATCGCCGTGACGACCGCGCCGCGGTGGTCGCCCTCAAGGATGACGTCGTGGGCCCGGCGGGAAAGGCGCTGGGGCTGATGCTGGGCGCGGTGGGCCTGGTGCTCCTGCTCGTCTGCGTGAACGTCGCCAACCTCCAGCTGGTCCGGGGCTCGGAGCGCGCCCGTGAATTCGCCGTGCGGACGGCCTTGGGCGCCGGCCGGGGCCGGATGGTGCGCCAGCTCCTCACCGAGAGCCTCGTGCTCGCCGGCGTGGGCGCCGCGGCGGGCCTGGTGGCGGGACGCCTGGCGATGTCGGCGCTGGTGGCGCTCGGGTCGTCCTCCATTCCCCGGCTGGCCGGGCTCGCGCTCGACTCCCGCGTTCTCGCCTTCGCCGTGGTCGTCGCCGCGGGGAGCGCCGTCCTCTTCGGGATCGCTCCGGCCTGGCATGCGGCGCGCACCGACCCCGGGGATGCCCTCCGGGGCTCCGGGCGCTCCACCACCGGCGACCGGGCCCAGGGACGGCTCCGCACCGGGCTCGTGACGTCGCAGGTGGCGCTCGCGTTCGTCCTCCTCTCCGGGGCCGGCGTCCTGCTCGCGAGTTTCCGCGCCGTGTCCGAGGTGCCGCTCGGCATCTCGCCGGACAGCGTGCTCACGTTCCGCCTCTATCTTCCGGACGCCCGGTACGACTCGATCGCGCGTGCCGCGATGTTCGAGACCCTCAACGCACGGATCGAAGCCCTGCCCGGCGTCCGGGCGGCCGGCGGCGTGTCCTGGCTTCCGGCGACCGGGACCTACCACAGCTGGTACGTGGCGGCCCTCACCGGGCCTCTCGCGGGCTCGCCCCGGGCCAACGCCGGCGCGGACAACCGCGTGATCACCCCCGACTACTTCCGGGCGATGGGGATTCCCATCCTGGCGGGCCGCGCCTTCGACGAGGGAGACCGGATGGGCGCGCCGGACCGCGTGATCATCGGCAAGGGCCTCGCCCAGGCGCTGTTCCCGGGCGTCGACCCGCTGGGCCAGCAGATCCGCACCGGCGGCCGCACCAGCACCGTGATCGGCGTGGTCCCGGACGTCGCCGCCACGGTCGAAGGGCGCACGACCTTCTACGTCTACCACGCGCACGCCCAGTTCGCGGGAGACCGCAACTGGGCGCTGTTCGAGACGGTCCTCACCCGGGGCGCCTCGCCGGCGGACGTCGTCCCCGCCCTGCGCCGGGTCCTGGCCGGGCTGGATCCACTGCTGGTGCTGGACCACCCGACCCCGCTCGTGGACGTGATCGGCCGCGGCACCGCCCAGCGGAAGTTCACCCTGGTCACGCTCCTCGCCTTCGCGGGGACGGCGCTCGTGCTCGCCGCCCTCGGCGTCTTCGGCGTGCTCGCCTACGCGGTGCGTCTGCGGAGCCGGGAGTTCGGCATCCGGCTGGCGCTCGGCGCCCGTCCCGCCACGGTGATCGGCGGGGTCCTGGCGCAGGGCGCTTCGGTCGTGGGGCTCGGGATCGCGGCGGGCCTGGTGGGGACGGTGGCGCTGTCGCGGGTGGTGGCGTCGATGGTGTTCCACGTGAGTCCGCTCGATCCGCGCGTGCTCGCCGCCGCGGCGCTGCTCCTCGCGGCCTGCGGCGGCCTGGCGGCCTATCTCCCCGCGCGGCGCGCGGGGGCCTCCGATCCACGGGAGGTCCTGGCCGGCGAGTGACTACAGGATGTAGCGGCGCAGATCTTCGTCGTCGACGATCTTCTCGAGCCGCTCCCGCACCGCCTTCGCGTCGAACACGATCTTCTTGATCGGATAGTCCGGCAGCTCGAAGAGCACCTCTTCGAGGAGCGTGGTGAGCACCGTGTGGAGCCGGCGGGCGCCGATGTTCTCCATCCGCTCGTTGACCCGGGCCGCGATCCGCGCGATCTCGGCGACGCCGTCGGCGGTGAACTCCAGCGTGGCGCCCTCCACCGCGCAGAGCGCGGCGTATTGCTTGGTCAGCGCGTTCTCGGGCTCCGTCATGATCCGGACGAAGTCGGCCTCGGTGAGCGGCGTGAGCTCCACGCGGACCGGGAACCGGCCCTGGAGCTCGGGGATCAGGTCCGCGGGCTTCGAGACGTGGAAGGCGCCCGCGGCGATGAAGAGGATATGGTCGGTGCGGACGTAGCCGTAGCGCGTCTGCACGGTCGAGCCTTCGACGATCGGAAGGAGGTCCCGCTGGACCCCCTCGCGCGACACGTCGGGTCCGGCCGTGTTCCGCTCTCCCGCGATCTTGTCGATCTCGTCGATGAAGATGAGCCCGTGGTTTTCGACGCGGTCCAGCGCCTCGTTCACCACGTCGTCCATGTCCACCAGCTTTTTCAGCTCCTCGTCGATCAGGATCCGCCGGGCTTCGTGCAGGTGGACCGTCCGGCGCTTTTTCCGCTTGGGGATCAGGTCCTGGAGCATCTCGGTGATGTTGACGTCGGTCCCCTCCATCCCCTGCGGAGGCTGCATCAGGTCGAGCGAGGGATAGCTCTGCTGCTGGACCTCGATCTCGACGTCCCGCTCCTCGAGGCTTCCCTCCTTGAGCTGCTGGCGCAGCTTCTCCCGGGTGCGGCGGCGGCGCTCCTCGCCCTCCGCGGGCGCCCCCTGGGGCTTGGGGGTCACGTCACCCTTCGAGGAGACCACGAACAGGGGCCGCGACTCGCCCCCGGCCGCCACGGGCGCCGGGGCGGGCGGCGGCTCCACCGGGGGCAGCAGCAGGTCGAGCAGGCGCTCCTCGGCCCGCAGCTCGGCCGCCGGATAGACCTCGTCCTCCCGCTCTCCGCGCACCATGTTGATCGCGGCGTCCGCCAGCTCGCGCACCATCGACTCGACGTCCCGCCCGACGTACCCGACCTCGGTGAACTTCGAGGCCTCGACCTTGAGGAAGGGCGCCCCGGCGAGACGCGCCAGCCGCCGCGCGATCTCCGTCTTGCCCACGCCCGTAGGGCCGATCATGATGATGTTGTTGGGCAGAATCTCGTCCCGGATTTCTTCGGGGGCCTGCGCGCGCCGCCAGCGGTTCCGCACCGCGATGGCCACGGCCTTCTTCGCGGCTCCCTGCCCCACGATGTAGCGGTCCAGCTCCGCCACGATCTTCTTGGGCGGCAGCTCCTCGAGCCACGGAATCGGATCCGTCTCCGGCGGCGCCGGAGCGCCGGGCGGCGTGCGGTCGGCGTCGGCGGTCACAGCTCGACGACGGTGAGATGGGTGTTGGTGTAGATGCAGATGTCGGCCGCGATGTGGAGCGCCCGCTCCACGATCTCCCGCGCGGGCATCGCCGTGCCGGCGAGCAGGGCACGGGCCGCGGCCAGCGCGTAGGGACCGCCGGAGCCGATGGCCAGCACGCCGTCGTCCGGCTCGATCAGCTCCCCGGAGCCCGACAACACGAACCCGTCGTCCTTGTCCGCCACGACCAGCAGCGCCTCGAGGCGCCGCAGGACGCGGTCGGAGCGCCAGTCCTTGGCCAGCTCCACGGCGGCGCGCGAGAGGTTTCCGGGGTAGCGCTCGAGCTTTTCCTCGAACTTCTCGAAGAGGGTGAACGAGTCGGCCGCGGAGCCCGCGAAGCCGGCCAGGATCTTCCCGCCCTTCAGGGCCCGCACCTTGACGGCGTTCCCTTTCATCACCGTGTCGCCCACCGTGACCTGGCCGTCGCCGCCCATCGCGACGCGACCGTCCCGGCGGACGCAGAGGATCGTGGTGCTGGAAATGCTCGGCAGCGGCACGTGCGGAATCCTTCTAGGCCCGGGGATGGGCCTGGTGATAGACTTTCTTGAGGCGTTCCACCGACGTATGAGTATACACCTGCGTGGTGGAGAGCGAAGCGTGCCCCAGAAGCTCCTGCACCGCGCGGAGATCGGCGCCGGCGTCCAGGAGGTGGGTCGCGAACGAATGGCGCAAGGAATGCACGTGGAGCTCGCGGCCCCGGGACAGCCCGGACAGGAGGCTCTTCATCGCGAGCTGGACGCCCCGCGTCGTGAGGCGCCTCCCCCGCTGGTTGAGAAACAGCGCCCGCCGGTCCCCCCCGGAGAGGGCCTGCCGCGCGTCCCGCTGGACGCCGTAGGCCCGCAGCGCCGCCGCCGCGTGACGGCCCACGGGCACGATCCGCTCCTTCCGTCCCTTCCCGCGGACCTTCGCCTGGTCCGATACCAGGTCGACGTCCTCGGCGTTGAGGCCGGCGAGCTCGGAGAGCCGCATTCCGGTGGAGTAGAACAGCTCGAGCATCGCGAGGTCGCGCACCTCGCGGAAACCGCCCGCCGCCGCGCGCCGCTCCGCCTCGGCGAAGAGGAGCTCCACCTCGGTGCGGTCGAGGTGGGCGGGCAAGGTCCGGGCGCGGCGCGGGGTCCGGGTCGCGCGGGCCGGGTTCGCCTCGATCCCGTCCGTGAGGGCGAGGTACCGGTAGAAGGTCCGGAGCGCCGACAGGGCCCGGGCCTGGGAGGCGCGGGCCTGCCGGCGGGCATCCAGGGACCCCAGGAACCCGCGGATGGCGAGCCGGTCCACGCCCTTCCAGGTCCAGGAAGCGCCGTAATAGGTGTCCCCGAAGTCCGCGAACGCGGTGAGGTCGCGGACGTACGCCTTCACCGTGTGCGGCGAGTCGTTCCGCTCCTTCGCCAGAAAGTCGGCGAACCCCGCGATCTCCGGCCTCACGCGGCGACCCCCTCCAGGGCGGCCGCGAGGGCCGCCATCGCGGCGAGCGCCCGCTCCGCAAGCAGCGCCTTCTTGCGGGCCTTGTCCTTGGGCGTCCGCTCGAGCGGCTCGAGCAGCCCGAAGTTGGCGTTCATCGGCTGGAAATCGGCCGGGTCGGCCTCGCGCAGGTACCGGTAGAGCGCGCCGAGCATCGTGGTGGGGGGCGGGACGAGCGGTTCCCGGCCGGCGAGGATCCGGGCGAGGTTGAGGCCGGCGAGGATCCCGGTGGCCGACGACTCCGTGTATCCCTCCACGCCGGTGAGCTGCCCCGCGAACAGCAGGCGCGCGTCGTCCCGCGCCGACAGGTGCGGCGTCAGCGCGGCCGGTGCGTTGAGATAGGCGTTCCGGTGTATCGAGCCGTACCGCAGAAACTCGGCGTGCTCGAGGCCCGGGATGGTCCGGAACACCCGTTCTTGCTCGCCCTTCCGGAGGCGGGTCTGGAAGCCCACCAAGTTCCACATCTGCCCGGCTCGGTCCTCCTGGCGGAGCTGGACCACGGCGAAGGCTTCGCGCCCGGTCCGCGGATCGGGGAGCCCCACCGGCTTCATCGGCCCGAAGCGCAGGACATCCCGGCCTCGCGCCGCCATCTCCTCCACCGGCAGGCAACCCTCGAAATACCGGATCTGGTCGAACTCGTGGTTGGGGGCGTACTGGTCTCCGGCGCGGAGCGCGGCGACGAACGCGTCGTATTCGGCCTCGGAGAGCGGCGCGTTCAGGTAGTCGTCCCCGCCTCCCTTGCCGTACCGGGAGGCCCGGAAGAGCCGTCCGGGGTCGAGCGAGTCGGCGGAGACGATGGGGGCGATCGCGTCCCAGAAGGCGAGGGCCCGGGCGCCGAGCCGCTCCGCGATGGCCGCCCCGAGGGTGTCCGAGGTGAGCGGGCCGGTCGCGATCACGGCGGGACTCGGCAGTCCGGTCACCTCGCCCCGGACCAGCGTGACGGCGGGATGGCCGGTGAGCCGCGCCTGGACGGCGGCGGCGAACGCGGCGCGGTCCACCGCCAGCGCCGCGCCGCCGGGCACGCGCGCCTCGTCCGCGGCGTCCAGGACGACGCTGCCGAGCAGGCGCATCTCGGCCTTCAGGAGCCCGTGGGCGTTGGTGACGTCGACCGACTTGAAGGAGTTGCTGCAGACCAGCTCGGCCAGGGAATCGGTCTGGTGGGCGGGGGTGCCGAGCGCCGGGCGCATCTCGTGCAGGGTCACCGTCACCCCGCTGCGGGCCAGGGCCCAGGCGGCTTCGCAGCCCGCCAGCCCTCCGCCGACGACGGTGGCCGTCCGGACCGTCAGCCCGCCACCGGCTCCGCGACGGCCGCCTCGTCCACCGTCATTTCGTGTCCGCACTTCAGGCACTTGCGGGAGACCCCCATCGTCTTGGTGCGCTTCTCTTCCATTCCCAGGTAGCCGCAGGAGGGACAGGGCACCGGCACCGGCTTGTTCCAGACCGAGAAGTCGCAGTCGGGATAGCGCAGGCACCCGTAGAAGTTGCGGCCTTTCTTGGTGCGCCGCTCGGCGAGGTCCCCGGTCCCGCACTTGGGGCATTTGATCCCGAGCGGCACCGGCCGGGTGTGGGTGCACTTGGGGTAGCGGGTGCACGCGAGGAACTCCCCGAAGCGCCCGGTCTTGATGACCATCGGCGCGCCGCACTCCTTGCAGATCTCGTCGGTGGGCTTGTCGGGAATCTTCTCGCGGCCGATGGCCTTCGAGAACTTGCACTCGGCCGGGTACTTCGCGCAGGCGATGTACGGACCGAACCGTCCGCTCCGCACCTCGAGGGGCGAGCCGCAGGTGGGGCAGCGCTCGAGATGCAGGTTGTGGAGGTCGTGGACGTCGTTGATGATCCGGGGCACGTCCACGGCCGCCAGCTGGCCCGCGAACGGCGTCCAGAAGTCGCCCAGGACCTGCTGCCAGGCCAGATCGCCTTCTTCCACCTTGTCCAGCTCGGACTCCATCTGGGCCGTGAAGCCCACCTGGAAGGTGTCCGGGAAGCAGCGCTGCATCACCTTCCACACCTTCTCACCCAGCAGCGTGGGAGAGAAGCGGCGCTCCTTCATCGTGGCGTACCAGCGCGCCTGCAGCGTCGAGATGATGGCCGCGTACGTGGACGGCCGCCCGATCCCCTGTTCTTCCAGCATCTTCACGAGGGACGCCTGGCTGTAGCGCGGCGGCGGCTCCGTGAAATGCTGGGTGGGGTTGATCTTGACGAGGGTGGGGCGGTCTCCCTGGGCGAGGGGCGGAATGGGGCCGAAGTCGTCTCCGCTCTTCGCCTCTTCCGGCTCGTGGCCTTCGTGGAAGAGCACCCGGTACCCGTCGAACAGGACCACGGACCCGGTGGCGCGGAACAGGAAGCGGCCCAGGTCGAAGTCCACGGTGGTCAGCTCGTAGATCTCGGGCGTCATCTGGGACGCCACGAAGCGGCGCCAGATGAGCTGGTAGAGCTTGAAGAGGTCCGACTCGAGGTAGGGCTTCAGGGCCTCGGGCCGGCGGCTCACCTCGGTGGGCCGGATGGCCTCGTGGGCGTCCTGGACCCGGGCCGCCCCGCCGCGCTTGCCGGCGTGGACGTTCGGCGTGTCGGGGAGGTACTTCCGGTCGTAGGTGGTTCTGATGAATTCCCGGGCCTGCTCGATGGCGGAGTCGGCCACGCGCACCGAGTCGGTGCGCATGTACGTGATGAGGCCCACCGGGCCCTCGGTGCCCACGTCCACGCCCTCGTAGAGTCCCTGTGCCGCCCGCATGGTCCGCTTGGCCGAGAAGCCCAGCTGCTTGGCGGCTTCCTGCTGGAGCGTGCTGGTGATGAAGGGGGCGGGCGGATTCCGGCGCCGCTCCTTCTTCGTGACCTCGGTGACCACGAAGGGCAGCCGCGACGCCTCGTCCACGATTCCCTGCGCCGTGGCCTGGTCTTTGATGTCGGGCTTGGCGCCGTCGAGCTTGTGCAGCCGCGCCTGGAACGCCTGGCCGTCCTTCTCGAGGTCGGCCTCGATGGTCCAGTACTCCTGCGGCACGAACTTCCGGATCTCGTCCTCCCGTTCGCAGATCAGCCGGAGCGCGACGGTCTGCACCCGGCCCGCGGAGAGGCCGGTCTTGATGCTCTTCCACAGGAGGGGCGACGCCTTGTAGCCCACCAGCCGGTCGAGGATCCGGCGGGCCTGCTGGGCGTCTACCTTTTTCTGGTCGATGTCCAGCGGGTTGGCCAACGCCAGCTTGACCGCGTCCTTCGTGATCTCGTGGAACAGCACGCGGCGGACCTTGCCCCCCTTGCCGAGCTGCCCCGCGACGTGCCAGGCGATGGCTTCGCCCTCACGGTCGGGGTCGGTGGCGATCAGCACCTGGGAAGCGGACCGCGCCGCCTTCTTGATCTCGGAGAGGGTCTTGGCCTTTTCCTTGATGGTGACGTACTCGGGAACGAATCCGTGTTCGACGTCCACGCCCAGCTTGCGGCGGGGCAGATCGCGGAGGTGGCCCACGGTGGCCTTCACCGTGTAGCCGCGTCCCAGGTACTTGCCGATGGTCTTGGCCTTGGTGGGCGACTCCACGATGACGAGCGAGCCCGAGCCCTTGCCGGCGGGCACGCCGTCATCGTCGCCCGCGCCGTTGTCGGCCGCGGCATCGTGCAGCACGGCCTTCACCGGATCGGCGACGCGCTTGCGCGCGGCGCGCTTCTTCGGCGCGGGGGTCTTGCTCGTCTTCTTTTTCACTACCGGCTTCTTAGCAGCCACTGATCAACCTTTCGTCAAGCCAGGGGGAAGGCATCATCACCAGCCCGCCCCGGTCCGCGCAAGTGAGAACAGATCCTGCGCCACCTGCGCGGCGGTTTTCCTGTCGGTCTCAACCGTCGCGTCCGCTTGGAGATAGGCCGACTCCCGCTCCTTGAGGAGACCCCGCATCCGCTCCACGGGGTCCTCTCCCAATAACAACGGACGGGTTCCCTGCGGCGAGGCCCGGTCGGCCGCGGTCTCCGCCTTCGTCTTCAGATACACCACGAACGCCGATTTCTTCGCGCCGGCGATCGCCCCCGGCTGCGCGGCCCAACCGCCGCCCGGCGCGATCACCGAGGGCACCAGCTTCATCGCGTTTTCCATCTCCTGGCGCTCCAGGGCCCGGAACGCCGGCTCGCCCTTTTCGGCGAAGATCATCGTGATGGGCTTCCCTTCCCGCCGCGCCAGGATCGCGTCCACATCCACGAACCCGGCCTTGAGCTGATCGGCGACCAGCCGGCCCACCGTGGACTTCCCCGACCCGGGCAACCCCACCAGCACGATGTGCTTCTTCATGAAGCGGCCCCCCGTGGCAACCGCGCCGCCAGCCGGGCGACATAGCCCTCCCAGTTGCGGCGCATCTCGCTCAGCGCGTCTCCGCCGAACTTTTCCCGCATGGCGTGCGCCAGAACCAGCGCCACCATCGCTTCCGCAATGACCCCCATTGCCGGCACGGCGGTCACATCCGAGCGCTCCGACTGGGCCTGCGCCGCGGCGCCCGTCTTCAGATCGACCGTCTGGAGCGGCCGCATCAGGGTCGAAATCGGCTTCATCGCCACCCGCACCGTCAGGGGCTCTCCGGTGGTCATTCCACCCTCGGTCCCGCCGGCGCGGTTCGTGCCCCGGGCGAGGCCCGGGAGGATCTCGTCGTGGACCTCGGACCCTTTCCGGCGCGCCGCCTCGAAGCCCATCCCCAGCTCCACGCCTTTCACGGCCGGGATGGACATCAGGGCCTGCGCGAGGCGCCCATCCAGCTTGGTGTCCCAGGAGACGTGGGAGCCCAGCCCAACCGGCACGCCGCGGGCCACGACCTCCACGATGCCCCCCAGGGTGTCTCCGGCGGCCTTCGCGGCGTCGATCCGCCCGATCATCTCCCGCTCGGCCTCGGGGTCCAGGCAGCGGACGGGGGAGCCGTCGGCGGCCGCATTGAGCGGGGCCGGCAGCGCCCCGGACGGGGGCCGGGCCACCACGCCGCCCAGCTCCGCCACGTGGCTTCCGATCTCCACGCCGAACTCGGCCAGGAGCCGCTTGCACACGGCGCCGCAGGCCACCCGGGCCACGGTTTCGCGGGCACTCGCCCGCTCCAGGATGTCCCGCGCGTCGGTCCGGTCGTACTTCATCACGCCCACCAGGTCGGCGTGCCCCGGACGCGGCCGGGTCACCTGGCGGCGCCGCTCGGCGCCGGGCGCGTCGGCTTCGGGCGCCATGACGTCCTGCCAGTGCTCCCAGTCGCGGTTCCAGATCAGCATCGCGACCGGCGAGCCGAGGGTCTCGCCGGCGCGCACGCCGGCGAGCCACTCGATGTGGTCCGACTCGATCTTCATCCGGGCGCCGCGTCCGTAACCGCCCATCCGGCGCTTCAGTTCCCCGTCCACGTCCGCGGCGCCGATCCGGAGGCCGGCCGGGATCCCTTCGAGCACCGCCACGAGGCCCCGGCCGTGACTTTCGCCGGCCGTGGTGAAGCGCAGGGTCACGGGCGCACCGGCGCCCATAAGACGCGAGCCCGACGGCGTGTCGGGCTCGCTACCGAGAGGTGTCCGCTCACCGGATTCGCGCCCTCATCGGCGCGCCGCCGCCCGCACCGCCCGGGGGGCCGGGAGCGGGTTCGTGATGGTCGGCAGGGCCACCATCACGAGCCCCCGTGCCGTGATGCCGAACAGGAGCTGCTGGCCCAGGCCGTTCTTGGCCACCCGGAGGGGGCCGATGATCGGATCGCGGAGCGGGATGGAGCTCAGCTCGGTGCCGTGGAAGGTGTCGAACACCGAGATGTTGCCGTCGGGCTGGGCCGCGAAGATCACCCGGTCGTTCGGGCTTCCGCTGCCGCCGCAGGGCGGGCAGGTGCCGAACGGCGCGAAGGCGTGGTTGTAGTTCATGTCCATCCCGGACGCGCCGGTGGGCGCCGGGGCCGTGACCGCGAGCCGCAGGTTCTCGTCCAGGAAGTAGATCGAGTCGGCCCGGACCGCGTTGGTCAGGCCGTTGAAGTTGGTCGCGATGGACGAAATCTTGATGCCGGTGTTCGAGATGAAGTCGGACACCTGGAACGCGGGGCTCATGCCGAAGTCCACGTCGTTGTCCCCGGCGTCGACCGGGCCCAGGGCGCTCGTGTCGGGCGAGGTCTTGCAGGTCTTGAACGTGGCCGCGCCGTGATCGAGGGCGCGCTTCGCGTTGTAGCTCATCACCCGGGCGAACTGGGTGGTGATGTTGCCGCCCTCGCCCATGAAGCCGTGGGTGAAGTTGCCCGAGTTCCGGACGAAGGTCGAATCGCCGAGTCCGAAGGTCGAGAAGTCGAGCGTCACGCCCGCGCAGGCCGAGAGGATGACCTGGGAGGTGTTGGTCCGGAGCTCTTCCACCCGGAGGGTGTCGGCCGTCGAGCCGGAGGTCTGGCCGCCGATCTCCCAGAACAGGTGTCCGAAGTAATTGGCCGGATTCGAGGTGAGCTTCTCCATCCGGAGCGTGGCCCGCCCGCTGAACGGGTCGGCGCTCGACACCGTCGGCGTGGTGGAATAGAGGGCGAAGATCGAGTCGGCCGCGCAGGCGGTTCCGCCGCCCGAGCGGCACACCGTGCCGACGTACTGCGGCCGGTCCGACACGTCGTAGTACGTGATCTGGACCTCGTAGAAGCCGCCCACGTTCACGGTCTGGTACTTTTCGATCACGAAGTTCGGCAGGGGCTGGCGCCAGGAGAGGGCGCGGACGCCGGGCCGGACGTCGAGGATGGACAGCTCGGTTCCGCCCGAGTTGGCCACCACCACGGTGTCCTCGTAGTCGCCGAGCGTGTCCTTGGGCCAGAGGGCGATGCCCACGGGCTCGGGGCCCGCCGTCGGGATGCCCGAGGCCACGAAGGTGCTGTTCGCGACCTGGAAGATCTCGAGGCGCGACAACGCGGTGTTGGTGAGGTACACCTCGTTGGTGTTGGCGTTGTAGATGGCGTCGCCGATCTGCCCGCCCGCGGGCAGGGGGAAGGTCCGGCCCGCCACGATGGTGACCGTGTCGGCCCGGGCGGCGCCGGTGGGGCTGGGCGTGGTGAACACCGCGCCCGTCACGCCGCGGTTCGCCGCCGCGGCGCCGTCGATGGCGAAGGCCTGGACCACCACCTGAGTGGGGAAGGACGCGATGCCGACGAGCTTGAGTCCCAGGGTCACCTTCTGGTCGGTGACGGTCCCGCCGAAGTTGAGGGAGTCGCCGCCGATGGGGTTCCCCAGCAGGTCGGTGACGGTGAACCCGACTCTGGTGATGCCGCTCGGGTCCGTGGCGTGGATGGTGATGCTGTCCTGCGCCTCGGCCCGGAGGGGCACGGTCTGGGCGATTTCGGGCGGCGTATTGTCGGTCGCCGACGACTGGATGGTCACCTGCACCGGGGCCGAGACCGCGCGGCGGCCCGCCGAATCCACGCCGAAGCCCACGACGGTGAAGGTCCCGCTCGAGCCCGTCACGGTGACCGAATCCACGAAGGTGGCGGAATCCTGGAACGGGGGGCCGCCCAGCGTGGTGGAGTCGCCGGTCGAAGAGGTCTGACCCGCGGTCCCGCCGATGGTCCAGCCCAGGCGGCGGATCCCGCCCGCCTGCTGGACGCCCTTCACCTGGATCGAAATGAGCTTGCCGGTCCCGGCCACGGCGCCCGCGGTGGGGGCGAGGAGCACGGCCGACAGGGCCTGATTGTTGGTCAGGTAGATGCTGATGGTATCGGGCTTGGAGCGGTTGCCCGCGCCGTCCCGGGCCGTGCCCACGATCAGGATCTGGCCGCCCGCGCCCGCCAGCTGCGCCGGCGAGAGCGTCACCGTGTAGGAGGCCGTCGTGACGACGCCGGTGAACCCGGTGTCCTTGGTCGCGATGAGGCCGACCGAGAAGGTGAGGTCGACGCTGTCGAGCGCGACGTTGTCGCTCGCCGACACGCTGAAGGTCAGCCCGTTGGCGATGCTCTGGCTGTCCGACTTCGGCGTCGCGCTGTTCGGCGTGGTCAGGGTGAGCCGCGGCGCGACGACGTCGCGCTGGATTCCCCCGTTACTCGCCGCCGTCTCGCAGCCTCCGAGTGCCGCGGCCCCGAGGGCCACGACCAGCAGTCGCCGCACGTTCCGTCCTGCCCGCATATGCGCCCCCGCCTCAGTTTCCGGTGCTGCTGGTCGTCAGGTCGTCGATGATGTGCGGCGTGATCAGGATCAGGAGGTCGCGCCGCTCCTCACTCTGGGTCGTGAACCCGAACAGCTTGCCCAGAATGGGCAGGTCCACAAGGAAGGGGATTCCCGACTTGGATACCGTGACGCTGGTCACCGTGAGGCCGCCGATGACGGCCGTTTCCCCGTCGTTGACCAGGATCTGGTTGTCCGCCTGCTGGGTCTGAATCGTGTACCCGATGTCCACGGGCGCGGTCTGCACGCTGGAATTCTCGGCGTGGACCTCCATCAGGATCTGACGGTTCGCCGTGACGTGCGGGGTGACCTTCATGTCGATACCGGTCTGCTCGAACGTCACGGTGGCGGTGGGAACGCCGCTGCCGTTGGCGGTCGAGCTCACGTCGATCGTACGGAACGGGACCTTGGCGCCCACCAGCACTTCGGCGGCGTGGTTGTCCGAGGTCGTGACCGAGGGCTCCGCCTGGAGATCGGCCAGCTGGACGGTCTGCAGGGCCTCCACGAACGACGTGAGGTTGAAGTTCCCCACCGCGGTGGAGAAGATCAGCTGCAGGGCCGGGTTGATCACTTCCTGGCTGGCGTTCCCCAGCGCCGAGAGCGCGTTGCCGCCGAGGTCCACCACCGTCTGATCGGCCGGGAGCGTGCCCGTGGCCACGACGGCGTCGGGCACGCCGTCGCCGTTGGTGTCCACCGGCTTCAGGGTCGACGGATCGGGCCGCTGGACCAGCTGATTGAAGAACTGGCAGGGATGGGCACCGGTGAGCAGACACCCCGAGCCCGTGCCCAGGTCGTACTTGATGCCCATGTCCTCGGCGTCGGTGCGGTCCACGAAGATGATCTTCGCCTGGATCGACACCTGCGGGGTCCGGACGTCGAGCGCCTGGATGAAGGACACGTCCTGGTCGATCCGCGACTGGACGTCGGTGATCACGAGGGCGTTGTGGGCCGTATCGGCGACGACGGACCCGCGTCCCTTGGCCACCATCGACACGAGCGACGGCACCAGGGCGCTGGCTTTGGCGTAGTTGATGCGCACCAGGCGCGTCTCGACCGGCACCGTGGAATCGGCGCGGGCCAGGTCGGCCTTGTTCACGACGTTGATGATGCCGCCCGGCAGCGGCTGCCACGCGAGGCCCTGGGACTCGAGGATGGCCTGGAAGGCCAGATCCCAGGGCTGATTCTTGATCTCGGCGGACACGGTGCCCGTGATCCCCTTGCCCACGACGATGGTGCGGCCCGAGAAGGCGGAGAAGCCGGCGGCCACGTCCGCGATGTCGGCCTTGTCCCACTGGACGGTGATCCGCGGGGCCTGCGACTGCTCGGCCTCGGCGTGGTGCATCGCGAGGAACTGGTCCACCGCGGCGGGGTTGCCCGCCATCGGCGTGGTGACCGTCGCGGCGGGCGCGTCCCCCCCCGCCACCGGCGGCTGGGCCGGGGGCGTCGGGGTGGCGGCGTACTGGCTGCTCCAGGCGTCGAAGGCGGTGCGGTCGGCGCCGAAGGAGACGGTCACCTGGGCGTCGCCCTTGTCGATGTGATAATCCTTCGCGGCGTCGAGGTCGATCACCACCCGCACCACGTCGGGCCGGAACTGCGCGTACCGGATGTTCTTGATGCCGCCGCGGTTCTGTCCGTCGTAGAGCACGGCGGGGCTGGTCAGCCGGGCCCCCTCGAGGTCGAGGACCAGGCGGGCCGGATTGGCGAGGGTGAAGTCCTGCACCTGGACCGCGCCGCGGAGGTCGATGACCACCGAGACTTTGCCGGCCGCCGGGAGGACGCTCACGCCCCGCACTTCGCCGTCTCCGGCCCCGCGAGCGGAGGCCGGGAGCGTGGGGGCCGCCGCGACAACCAGGGCGGCGGCGAGGGCAGCGATGCGCTTCATTGGCTCTCCTCCTGCTTGGCGAGCGTCAGGGTCTCCTGGTGCTCGAATCCGAATTCCTGCACGGTAAACGTGATGTCGCGCGGTCTGATCTGGGTCACCTTGAGGCGGCCCAGGATTTCCCCGGGCTTCACCTGATAGCGCTTCTGGGTCGTGATGTCGCGCAGCACCGCCACGCTCCGGCCCGGGTACTGCCCGTCGAAGTAGATGGCGAGGAGACGGAGGTCCCCCATCAGGGGCCGCACGTCGCCCGACCGAAGGAGCGAGGCGAACGGATCGCGGCCGCCCCCTTCGTACGAGAACACCTCGCGCATCAGGGTCGTGGCCGCCGAGTCCCGGGCGGCCGTGCTGTCGTGTCCGGCGGGGGTCTGGGCCGCCAGAGGCGCCGCCACGAGCAGGGCGGCCGCGAGCATCCGCGTGGGGATCATCTAGCTCCTCCCCGCCCCTTTCTTGGGCGGTGGCGCCTGCGACTTGACGTAGGTGCGGATGGTGAAGTCCGCCTCGAGCAGCCCGCCCAGGGTGTCGCCGACCATCCGTTCCTGTCCCTGCGTCGCGGGCTTCAGCGTCACGCTCTGGGGCACCACGATCCGCGGCATGCTGGCGATGTCGGCCAGGAACTCGCCGATCTGGTCGTAGTGGCCGAGGACCTGGAGCCGATACTGATAGGTGTCGAAGGGCGACCCCTGATCCACCGAGAGCGGGGCGAACTGCTGCATCGTGACGCCCCGGATCTTCATTTTGGTGGAGATGTCGTCCAGCAGGTTCGGGACCTCGTTCTTTTCGGGCACGAGCTGGCGCATCAGCACCAGATCGGCCTGGTACTCGTCCACCTTGCGGCGCAGGTCTTCCACGGTCCCGTTGGCGAGGTCGGCCTTCGCCTTGTCCACCACGGCCTGGAGGCTGTCCAGGTCGTGCTGGAGCTTGGCGATGCTGGCGGCGTCGGGCGTGTGCTTGTAGTTCCAGTACACGTAGCCCGCGCCGGCGGCGACGATCACCAGCATCAGCATCAGCTGCGAGCGCTGGTCTTTCGGAATCCCGAGGGCCATGGCCTATCTCACCGACTGCACGAGGGGCACCGTGCGGATGTAGACGGAGTCCGCCTGCTTGAACTTGAACGACACCGAGAACGCCGTGACCGGCCGGTCCTGCTCCATCACGGTCTGCGAGCTCGCCGGCGTGACGTCCGTGATCCACGGCGACGCGCCGAGCTGACGCAGGAACGTGGTGTAGGCCTGGATGTCCACGGTCCGGCCGTCGAGCGACACGGTGATGGCGGTCGCCGCCGCGGCCGAATCCGTGGCCGACACCCGCTGACCGTTGGCCGGCGGGGGCGCGGGCGGCGCGGCCGACTGCTGGAGATCGGCCAGCCAGGTGTAGGGCGGAAGCGCCTTGGTGACCTGGTCCAGGATGTGCGGCCACACGTAGCGCTGGGCGTCGATCTGCCGGATGACGTTCAGCTGCACCACGAGGGAGTCGCGCACCTTCTCCGCGTTCCGCTTCTGCTCGACGAACGTGCTGTACCGCCGCGCGTCGCGGGAGACGATCTGCACCCGCGCGTCCAGCGCCGTGAGCTTGGCCCGGTCGACGAAGAACAGCGCGGCCACCGCCGCGCCGATCACCACCCAGGCCACCACGGCCGCGATCAGCCAGGGGTCCTTGATGCTGTTCGCGATGGCCTTGAGGTTCGGGAGCTTGAATCGGCTCCCGCCGCCGGCCGCCTTCCGCTTCAGCCCGGGAAGAAGATTGACTTCGATCATGCCGCACGCCTCAGCGCCAGACCCACGGACAGCATCAGGAGCGGAGCGATCTCATCCACCGACACGGTCTCGAACACGTCCTGGCGGTAGGCGAGCCGCTGAATCGGGCTCGCCAGCTCCACCGGCACCTTGAGCCGCTGGGCCAGACTCTCGTTGAGGCCGGGAATGCGCGCGCCGCCGCCCGAGGTGTAGACGCGGGCGAGCCCCGACGCCGAGCGCGAAGCGGTGGCCAGGAACGCGGCGGCCCGCTCCACCCCGACCGCGATCTCCTCCCCGCGGGCCTCGACGTACGACGCGAGGTCGGCGCTCTGCACCGCCCCCGTGACCGTCCGTTCCGAGTCCTCGGCCGACAGCCCCTTCTCCCGCTGCAGATCCTCGCGGAAGCGCCGGGTGCCGACCGACAGGTCCCGGGTGAGGACCGGCACCCCGTCCTCCAGGATGTTCACGTTCGTGACTTCGTGGCCGATATTGACCAAACCGACCACCCCCTGCATCGCGTCCGGGTGGTTCAGCTCGAAGGCGTTATGGATGGCGAAGGCGTCGACGTCGATGACGGCGGGCTGGAGCCCCGCCTCGGTCAGGAGAGAAACCCGGCTTTCCACCAGCTCCCGCTTGGCCGCCACCAGGAGCACGTTCATCTGGAGCCCCTCGGCATCGGGGTCCAGGATCTGGAAGTCCAGCTCCACGTTGGCCATATCGAAGGGGACGTGCTGCTCGGCCTCCCAGCGGATGACCTCGCGGGCGTCCCCCTCTTTCATCCGGTCCATCTGGATCTTCTTGACGATGACGTCCCGACCCCCCACCGCCGTCACGACCGCCTTCTGCTTGACGCCGGCCGTGGCAAAGAGACCCCGAATGGCCTCCGCCACGATCCCGGGGTCCATCACCTCGCCCTCGACGATGGCGTCGGTCGCCACTTCCGTGGTCGCGACCTTGATCAGCTCAGGTTCCGAGCCGGAATGGTCCACGACCACCAGCTTGATGATGCCGGAGCCGACATCGAGCCCGACCGAGGTTTTTTTGCCGCCCAAGAAGCTCAAGAAGGCCATGGTCGCCTTGGGTTAGGGACAGAGGGGGCGAGGGCAAACTACAGTATGGTTCACCCCTTATCCTGTCAAGCCTCGAAGCTACTTGAGGCAAATCAAACAACTTTTGTATTGGCCTATACTTAACCCCCCTAGAAGAGCCGAATCCAGGCCCTCGACGAGATCACTTCCGGATGGATTTCAGCTCGTAACATGCTGTCAATCAGTACCTTATCATACTTTATCCGCACCCCGGACCCCACTGTGACATGGCTGAGTGTAATGACAGTGCCGTATAACTGCACAGCATCTGTGCTTGATCCCGACAGCACCAGCGCACCACGGGACAAGACAAGACCCCGGAACGTAAAGGCACTGTCGATCTGAAGGCTTCCGTCCACGAGCAGCACCCCGGCTCCCCCGCCCCCACGAAGGTGAGCGTCGCCCCCGATGTGGACAACAGCCCCCGAGGCGGTGTCCCGCGCCAGGTGGGCGAAGAGGGCGTTCCCCGTTGAATCAAACGCCGAGTCACTCACCACGGGGACTCCCGCCTCCGTCCCCCCGACGCTGTCCGCCTCCACGCTCGCCCCCAGGGAGAGGGATACGCCCCCCACCGCGATGAGCGCCGCCTCCGGCACGGGCAGCGAATCGAAGCGGACCAGAAGCCCGACGCGGGCGCTCGCCCCGGCCCACGGGACTACGCTGTCGGCCCCACGGGCGATGGCCGAAACGAGGAACAGGGAGCCGCCCAGGTCCCCCCGCCCGGTCCAGGCCTCGACCTCGCCGACGGCGCGGGATTCGGCCGCCCCGTCGGCCGCCGCGTCGAACCGCGAGCTCTCGGCCTCCCGCCCCTCCTCGAGCAGCAGAACGACCGCGGCGGCCGCCAGGGCTCCCAGGATCATCAGCGCCAGCAGCACCGAGAGCAGGGCCATCCCCTGCCGGCGCCCCGCCGCGCTCACGGGGAGCCTGCGCGGGTGTTGTTTCGCAACGTGACCCAGACCGTCACGCTGTCGGACAGCGCCGCCGTTCCGCCCCGCCGGGCGACGGGTGCGGCGCTCAGGGCGTGCAGGCTCACGCGGATCGCCTGGACCAGCGCCGGTACCGCGGTCTCCACGCCCGCCGTATCGAAGAACGCCAGCCGCAGGCCATCCGCGCTGAGGGGGCCGGCCAGGGGCTGGAGCCCCCCCGCGTCCCGCAGGCCGAGGTAGTACGAGCCGTCCGAGCCCCGGTAGGAGCGGTAGGTGACGATCTCGAAGCCGCGAAGCGGCGCGCCGGAGGACGGGGGCGGGCCGGGGAAACTGGCATCGAGCCGCTCCGCCGCCGCGGAGTCGGGGCAGCGCGCGGCCCAGGGCGCGGAGACTACCGCCCACACGACCCACACCGGACGGTCCGGCACGTAGGCGAGGAGCGAGTCGCCCGGCCGGAAGTCCCGGATGCCGAAGGTGAGGGTGTCGCGGAACGTGAGGGTGGCGCCCCCTCCGGTCGGCGCGGCCGCGCAGAGCACGCCGAACCGCCGCTGTCCGCGGATCCGGATCGAATCGGGGCCGAGGGCCAGGATGTCGCCGTCCACGGCGTCGAGGCTCCAGAGATCGGCCGCCAGGATGTCGGCGCCGGCTCGGAGATTGTCCGCCAGGCCCGCCCGCTGGACGAGCTCACGGTAGGCGCGTCCCTGAAGGAGGAGCACGCGGACCACGCTCCCCGACACCAGGGCCGCCAGAGTGAGTGCCACGACCAGCTCCGCGAGCGAAACCCCGCGCCGATTCACGGACATACCGCGGCGCCCTCGAGGGCGAAGCGCCACGCCGGCCGGCCGTCATTCGGCTCGGCGACGACGCTGTCCGTGAGATGCCGGAACCCGCGCGGGCTCGGAGCCACCTGCCAGGCCTGGGTGCCGACCCGCGCGCCGCCGATCTCGATGGACGCGGCCCCCGCGGCGGGACCCGTCCCGTCACACGAACGCCACCGGAGACTGTCCAGTGTCGCGCGGGCGACGGCGACGACCGCCTCGAACCGGCGCGCGCGGGCGAAGGCGCGGCCCGACAGATCGGCCGCGCGCGCCATCGCGAGGGCGCCGACCGCGAACAGGACGAGGGCCACCATCACTTCGACCAGCGTGAGACCGCGGGAGGGCACGCGCACGCGGGGCCCGCACTTCAGGATGCGTGCCGCATCGGAAATCGATGGCAAGGGCGGCGTTGAAAAACGGCGGTGCAGCGATCTGCTCTGGCGGGGCGCGAGACGGGTGCAGGTGCCTGCACGTCCTAATCGAGTCCGTGCCTCGCGATCTTGTAGAAGAGGGTCCGGAGGCTCACCCCCAGGCGGGTCGCCGCCTCGCGGCGGTTCCCCCCAGCCGCGAAGAGCGCGGCCGCGATGGCGGCCCGCTCCGCGGCGTCGAGCGTCTCGCGCAGAGTCGTGGACGTGAGGGCCGATCCCTCCGCCGGCCGCGCGCCGGCCCGGAAGTCATCGGGCTCGAGGATGTCGTGATCGGAGAGCACCCCCGCCCGCTCGATGGTGTGTTCCAGCTCTCTCGCGTTTCCGGGCCACGTCTGGCCGGACAGCCATTCCACGGACGCCGCGGACAACCCCAACCGCCGGCCGATCCGACGCCCCGCCAGGCGGGCGAAGTGATGGGCGAGGGCCGGGATGTCCTCGGGCCGCTCCCGGAGGGGGGGCAGGTGAATGGCGACGACGTTCAGCCGGTAGAGGAGGTCATCGCGGAACCGGCCCGTCGCGGCGTCCGCGATCAGGTCCCGGGAGGTGGCCGCGAGCACCCGTACGTCGAGCTTGCGTGAGCGCTGATCCCCCACCCGGCGGGTCTCGCCGTCCTGCAGCACACGCAGGAGCTTCGCTTGGAGCGGCTGCGGCATTTCGCCGATCTCGTCGAGCAGCAGGGTCCCACGCTCGGCCTGTTCGAACAGTCCGGGTTTGTCGGCCACCGCTCCGGTGAACGCGCCGCGGGCGTGGCCGAAGAGCTCGGACTCGAGGAGGGTCTCGGGGATGGCCGCGCAGTTGACGCCGACGAACGGCCCCGCGGCCCGCGGGGAGGCCCGGTGTATCGCGCGGGCGACGACCTCCTTGCCGGTGCCGCTCTCGCCCGTGATGAGCACGGTGGTGCGGTGCGCCGCGACCCGCGCGATGACGTCCAGCACGCCGCGCAGCGCCGGCGACTCGGCGACGAATCCCACCGGTTCGCCCGCCCCGCCGTCCAGCCGGGCCTCCAGCCGCGCGACGTCCCGGCGGAGGCGCTCCCGCTCCTCGGCCTTCCGCAGGGTCAGGATGACCTCGTCGGGCCGGAACGGCTTGGGAAGGTAGTCGTACGCTCCCTCCTGCATCGCCGCGATGGCCGCGTCCTCCCGGCCGTACGCGCTCATCATCACCACCATCCCGGTGCCGCCCCGTTCCTGGTACTCCCGCAGAAACCCCAGCCCGTCCAGCTCCGGCATCCGGACGTCACAGAGCAGAAGGTCGAACGGCTCGGCGAGGGCGCGGGTCAGCCCTTCCCGCCCGTTCCGCTCGGAGGCGACCTCGTAGCCGGCGCCCGACAGCAGGAGCCCCAGCGACTGGCGGAGGCCCGGCTCGTCGTCCACGATGAGCACGCGCGTCATCGGCCGACCTCCGGCAGGAAGAGCTTGAATACGGCACCTCCCTCGCGCGCCTCCTCCACCCACACCAGGCCACCCATGTCGAAGACGGTGCGGGCCACGATGGCGAGCCCGAGCCCGGTGCCCCGGCCCGGAGCCTTGGTGGTGTAGAACGGCTCGAAGACGCGCGCCCGGTCCTCCCGCGCCACTCCGGGTCCCGCGTCGGCCACGAACACCAGGGCGCCGACCGTTCCGGTGGCCAGGTCCGGCGCCTGGGGGATCGCCCCGCGGCCCCCGGACGGCCTCGGGAACGTGGCGCTGCCCGGGTCCGTGGCGCGGCGGGGCGTGTGCTCCACCTGCTCGGGCTCGAAGGTCCAGCGCCGTACCCCGAGCACGACCTCCCCGTCCTCGGGAATCGCATCCACCGCATTGAGCAGGAGGTTGACCAGCGCCTGCTCGAGCGCGTGGGCGCGGCCCCGCACGCGCGGGAGGTCCTCACCCAGGTCGAGCCGGGGAGCGGCGCGGCGGAAGGCGCCCTGGGCCCGGATCAGCTCGAACGCGGCTTCGGCCACGACCGCCACGTCGAGCGCCTGGACCGCCTCGTCCCGGGGCCGGGCGTAATCCAGGAGCCCGCGGACGATGCGGTCGATCCGCTCCAGCTCGCGCGCCATCCCCCCGGTCACCTCGGCATCCACTCCGCGCCGGCGGGCGACCTCCAGATAGGTGCCGATGGCGCCCAGCGGATTCCCGATTTCGTGGGCCAGGCCCGCCGCCAGGCGGCCCACCGACGCGAGCTTTTCCGTCCTGACCAGCTGGCTCTGCGCGTCGAGGAGGCGGTCGGTCATCCGATTCAGGCGTTCGCCCAGGGTCGCGAAGTCCCGGGTCTCGGCGTCCGGCGCCCGGGCCGCCAGATCGCCCTCGGCCACGGCGTCCGCGGCCCGCACGAGCCGTTCGACCGGGATCAGCACGTGGCGGGTGACCAGATAGCGGCCGAACACGATGAAAATGCCGACGTCCACCGCGACGGTGACGAGCACCAGCGGGAGGAGCTGGCCGGGGGTGAGTCCGGAGGTCAGGGCCTCGAGCGCCAGGATGGTCGCGACGCCGAGCAGCAGGGCCGCGGACGCGAGGAACGCCAGATTGAAGAGGAGCTCGGCCTTGAGCGAGGGCTTGGCCACCCGGAGAATAGGCAGAAAAAAGGAGCGGCGGGGAAGTCCCCGCCGCTCCAGTGAACCGCCTTCGTCGATTGTGTTACTTGCAGACCGGCGCGCCTTCGGCCGAGCTGGTGGTCGCCGGAGCGGCCGGCGTCACGGCGCCGATGTAGATCCCGCACGAAACCGGCGTGTTGATGTTCGTGATGCTCACGGTCCAACCAGCCTGCGTCCCGGTGCCGGTGGCGATGGTGCCCAGGGTGTTGCCCTGCGTCGCGCACCAGCTCGCCGAGCCGGCGGTGGCCGGATTGGCGCAGGAGGTCGAGGTCGTGTACTTCAGCGAGTCGGAGAAGTACGCCTCTTCAGCCGTCACCAGGTTGCGGAGGTCCGACTTCATCGACGCCTGGTAGGCCTTCTGCTTGGTGTTCGCGAACTTCGGAATCGCGAT
>Ga0335085_10002564_pt1 | contig 33576 bp, 35 predicted proteins | sample Lox_Sample_45_FD_206712 | JGI IMG/M metagenome (GOLD analysis project Ga0335085, IMG submission 206712) | Soil microbial communities from Loxahatchee National Wildlife Refuge, Florida, United States - Lox_Sample_4.5 | ecosystem: Environmental > Terrestrial > Soil > Wetlands | place: USA... | reverse complement strand
CGCGCGCTCGCCGCGCACCTGTGCCGGTGCACGGGCTGGCTCACGGTGCGCGACGCGGTGAGCAATGTCGAAGCGCTTGCGCTGCCGGCCCGCGATCTCGACGCCGCCTCGCGCCGGGCCGAACTCGAGACCGGCGGATCGCAGCGCGTCGATGCCGGGACACCGCTGGGCGGAGCGCCGTTCGCCGACGACACCGCCCCGCGCGACGCGCTCGTCGCGGTTCCATTGCCACCGGGCTCGCCGGCCGACGCGATCGACGCGGCCGGTGCGCGCTGGGTCGTGGCGGAGTCGCTGGTCGACGCCCGGGCGCTGGCGGCGAAGGTGCAGGGGCGGCGCACGACGGTCGCCGCGACCGCGCCGCTGCTCGCGTCGATGCCGCCGTGTCCGGAGGGCGGCGTGCAGCTCGCCACGCAATGGGTCGAGCCCGCGTATCTGGAGCCCGACGCGTCGTGGTGCGTTCCCGGCGGTGAACCCGCGTCGTGCCTCGCGAACGGCGGCGCGTTCGGCGGCAAGGTGGGATCGTTCGCGCCCGCAGCGGCGCGTGAGCTCGCCGACCGCTACGGACGCGCGGTGCGGGTCGTGTACGCGCGCGAAGACGTGGTGCGGCTCGGGCCCAAACGGCCACCGATCGCGGCCGTCGCGGTCGCACGCGGGAACGTCGTCGAGATCGACGGCGTGGTCGCAGCCGGTGCCGGCGCGCTGCGCGCGTGGCCGGCGCCCGATGGCATCGAGGTACGCGCGCAGTGGCGCGAGCAGGAGATCGCGGGACCGGCAGTGAGCGACGACCTGCGTGCGGTCGGTCTCGCGGAACAGGCCGTGCTCGTCGCCGGCGCGCTCGGACGCGACGTCGACGTGCTCACGCCCTCCGGTGCGCGCGCCGGCGCGCGGGTCACCGTCGAAGGCGACCGGATCGTTCACGTCGCGGTGTCGGTCGCGGCCGGCGACCCGCTCGACGAGATCGTGCTGCGCTCCTACGCGATCGGCGCGGCGCACATGGCGCTCGGCTGGGTCACGAGCGAAAGCCTCGCGGTCGACGCCGACACCGGCGACATCCACGATCTGACGATCCGCTCGTTCGGGGTGCTGCGTCCGGCCGAGATGCCGCCGGTGTCGGTGACGATCCTCGACGACCCGGGCCCACCGCGTGCACGATCGACCGACGCGGTCTTCGCCGCGGTCGCGGCGACCACGTGGAACGCGCTCGGCCGGCCCATTACGTTTCCCGCGCGCAGGAGGTGACGATGGCCGTCGAACCCGTTTCCACGCCGAGCGCGCCGCCCGCGGCCGGCCCCTATTCGCCGGCGGTACGCGCGGGCGACTGGTTGGTGCTTGCCGGGCAGGTCGGTCTCGACCCCGCGGGCGGCGGGATTGTGCCCGGCGGCGTCGAGGCGCAGGCGCGCCAGGCCCTCGCGAACATCACGGCCGTGCTGCGTGATTGCGGCGCCACGCTCACAGACGTCGCCAAGACGACCATCTTCGTCACCGACATCGGCCAGTTCACGACCGTCAACGCCGTGTACGCGGACGCGTTCGGCGACCATCGCCCGGCGCGATCCACGGTTCAGGTCGCCGCGCTTCCCGCGGGCGCCGAGGTCGAGATTGAAGCCTGGGCGTATCTCCCCAAGTAGATTCCGCAGCGTGATCGGCGCGGTCCTCATCCTCTTGGTGATCTTCGTCGTCGGCCCGATCGGCCTCTTCGTCGTCGGCGCGGCCTGGTCCGCGCTCACCGGGTGGCTGATGTCGGAGGACGCCGACGCCCGCGCCGCCGACCGCCCGGCTTAGCGTCGGCGTAGTGCGCACACTCGCGAGTCGGACCATCGTCGCGGGCTGCTGCCTGTTGATCCTCGGCGCGTGTACCTCGTCGGCGTCGAAGGCGAGCGCTCCCGCGACCACGTCGACGCCGACGACGGTCCGAAGCGTCTCGGAACCGCGCCCGTTCCGGTTCACCGTGCGGCACGTCACGTTCGTCGACAAGAGCAGGCCCACCTCGTCGCCCGGGAACCCGGCCTACTCGCCCGATCGGTCGCTGCCGACGGACATCTACGTCCCGACCGCGTCGACGCCGCGGCCGCTCATCATGTTCTCGCACGGCTATCACGGCTCGCCGCGCAAGTTCACGCAGCTCTTCGGTGCCTGGGCCGCGGCGGGCTACATGGTCGCCGCACCGCGGTTCCCGCTGACCAGTGACCGCGGTGCGCCCTACGACTCCGTCGCCGATCTCGCGAACCAGCCGGCCGACATCTCGTTCGTCCTCACCCGGCTGTTACAGGGCCCGCTCCGTTCGCACATCGACGCGTCGCGCATCGGTGCGGCGGGACTTTCACTCGGCGGCGGGACGACGTACAACCTCGTCGAGGGCACGTGTTGTCGCGATGCTCGGATTCGCGCCGCCGCAGTGTTCGACGGGCTGTACGCGCCGATCAACGGCAGGTTCGAGCAGAACCGGGTCCCGCTGTTGATCGCGCACATCGACAGCGATGTCGAGCTGCCGTACGCGTCCGCGGAGAAGTCGTTCGCCGCGAGCGCGTCGCCGAAGTTCCTGCTCACGTTCCACACCGGCATTCACGCCGAGGCGTACGAGAACACGCCGTCGCCGCACGATCGCACCGCGATCCGCACGTCGATCGACTTCTTCGACCTGACACTGCTCGGCGACGCGAACGCGCGGGCGCGGCTGATGCACGACGGCGAGAACCCCGGCGAGTCCCGGATCGTCGCGGGCTGAACCGGCCGACGCGCGTCAGGCGTCGCGCGCGGTACCGCCGGCGGCCGGCCAGCGCGACTGGCCGAAGCGGTAACCGACGGACCGAACCGTCTGGATCAGGTTCGCGTTCTCCTCGCCGAGCTTGGCGCGCAGACGCCGCACGTGGACGTCGACGGTACGCGCGCCGCCGTAGTACTCGTATCCCCACACCCGCGAGAGCAGTTGCTCGCGGGTGAAGACCTTGCCCGGATGCGTCACGAAGAACTTGAGCAGCTCGTACTCCATGTAGGTGAGGTCGAGCGGCTTGCCGCTCACCCCGGCCTGGTAGGTCTCGAAGTTCAGTACCAGCTCGCCGTACGACGCGACCTCCGGCGAACCGGCGCGCCCGGCGCGGAACATCAGGTGGCGGAGCCGGGCTTCGAGCTCTTTCGGGTGGAATGGCGTGAGACAGAAGTCGTCGAACAGGTCTTCTCGATGTTCGAGGTCGTGCAGCTGCGCGCCGGTGATGAGGAGCAAGATCGACTCGACGCGCGAATCCCCTTTGCGCAGGGTGCGGCACAGCGTGAACGCGCCCTCGGGATCGTCGTCGGCGCACACGACCGCGCCGGTCCAACCGTCGACCGGTTCGTACTGCATCGCGATCGCGGCGTTGCCGACCGACTTCCAGCGCACGCCCGACAGGTCGAGCGTCTGCGCGAGCAGCGGCGGCGCGGGATCGGGGAAGACGAGCAGCAACTCGTTCACGACGTGTGCATCCTCAGCCCGTTTGTTCCTCGATCGTTCCTACAGGGTTCCGAGGTAGCGCGCGATCTCGAAGGGAGTGACATCGGCTTTGTAATCGGCCCATTCCCGGCGCTTGTTCAGCAGGAGGTTCTCGAAGACGTGCTCGCCGAGCGCCTCGGCGACCAGCTCCGAGCGCTCCATCGCGTCGAGCGCGTCGCGAAGCGAACCCGGCAGTGAAGTGATGCCCTCGGCGAGCCGCTCGGCATCGCTCAGCTCGTAGATGTTGTCGGTCGCTTCCGGCGGGAGCTCGTAGCCCTCGTCGATTCCCTTCAAACCGGCGGCGAGCATCACCGAGAACGCGAGGTAGGGGTTGCATCCGGGGTCGGGCGCGCGGAACTCGATGCGCGTCGACTCTTCCTTCCCCTTCTTCGGGAGCGGCACGCGCACGAGCGCCGAGCGGTTGTTGCGCGCCCAGCACTTGTAGACCGGCGCTTCGTAGCCGGGGATCAGCCGCTTGTAGGAGTTCACCCACTGGTTCGTCACCGCGACGATCTCGCTCGAGTGCACGAGGAGGCCGGCGATGAAGTGCTTGGCGACCTTCGAGAGTCCGTACTCGTCGCCGAGGTCGTGGAACGCGTTGACGTCGCCCTCGAACAAGGAGAGGTGCGAGTGCATACCCGATCCGAAAGCGCCGCCGATCGGCTTCGGCATGAACGTCGCGTACACGCCGTGGTCGGCCGCGACCTCCTTGGCGATGAGCCGGAACGTCATCACGTTGTCGGCCATCGTGAGCGCGTCGGTGTAGCGCAGGTCGATCTCGTGCTGCGACGGGCCGTTCTCGTGGAACGAGTACTCGACGGGGATGCCCATCGCCTCGAGCCGCAACACCGTCTCCTTGCGGAGCTTCGATCCGAGGTCGTGCGCGGTGAGGTCGAAGTAGCCGGCTGTGTCGATCGGCGCGACGCGCTCGCCCGTCGCGAAGTAGAAGAACTCGATCTCGGGGCCGACGAAGAACGTGAAGCCCTTCTCGCGAGCCCGGGCGAGGTTCCGCTTCAGCACGTAGCGCGGATCGCCGTCGAAGGGGTCGCCGCTGAACAGCTCGATGTCGCAGAACATGCGCGCGACCGCGGTGTCGCCGTCCTGGCTCGGGAGCAGCTCGAACGTGTTGGCGTCGGGCCGGGCGAGCATGTCGGCTTCCTGGATCCGGCTGTAGCCCTCGATCGTGGAACCGTCGAAGGTCATCCCCTCGGACAGCGCGACTTCGAGCTCGGCCGGTGTGATCTCGACCGACTTGAGAAAGCCCAGCACGTCGGTGAACCACAGCCGGACGAAGCGCACGGAACGCTCCTCGACCGTGCGCAGGACGTACTCGAGTTGACGCTCCACGAGCACAGTTTACGGATGGCAAAAGGGCCCTCTTCGGGCCGGGCGGCTACGGTAACAGAGCGTTCACAATCGGGCAACGGGCGGGAAATCGCCGGCCGAAACACTGCTCGGCGAATCGTGGCGTAGAAGCTCGCGCGCGAACTGAAGCACGACGCGATCGGCGAACGACCGATGCGGCCGAACGAGACTGGAGCAGCAGTGGCTTTCAAGGCGGAGTACATCTGGATCGACGGAACGCAGCCCACGGCGCGTTTGCGTTCGAAGACGAAGATCCTGAAGGACGGCGCGGATCTGCCGATCTGGGGCTTCGACGGTTCGAGCACCAATCAGGCTCCCGGCGCGAACTCCGACTGCGTGCTGCGTCCCGTGTTCTCGTGCCCGGACCCGATCCGCGGCGGTGACAACGTCCTCGTGATGAGCGAGGTGCTGCTCCCCGACATGTCGCCGCACGATACCAACACTCGCGCGCTCCTCCAGCCCGTCGCCGACAAATACGCGAGCTTCGAGCCGCTGTTCGGCATCGAGCAGGAGTACACGTTCTTCAAGGGCGGCCGTCCGCACGGCTTCCCGGAAGGCGGCGGGTTCCCCGCGCCGCAGGGCTTCTACTACTGCGGTGTCGGCGCTGACGAGGTGTACGGCCGTGACGTCGTCGAAGCGCACCTCGACGCGTGCCTCGAAGCCGGCCTCGGCATCTCCGGCATCAACGCCGAGGTGATGCCCGGACAGTGGGAGTTCCAGGTCGGCCCGCTGTCGCCGCTCGACGTCTCCGACCAGCTCTGGGTCGCGCGCTGGCTGCTGTACCGCGTGGCCGAGGAGTTCGGTGTCGCCGCGACGCTCGACCCGAAGCCGGTCAAGGGCGACTGGAACGGAGCCGGCGCGCACACCAACTTCTCGACGAAGCAGATGCGCGACTCCTACGACCCGATCATCGCCGCGTGCGAGGCGCTCGGGAAGCGCGCGTCGGAGCACGTCGAGAACTACGGCGCCGAGATCGAGCACCGCTTGACCGGTCTCCACGAGACCGCGCCGTGGAACGAGTTCAGCTACGGCGTCTCCGACCGCGGCGCCTCGGTCCGCATCCCTTGGCAGGTCGAGATCGACGGCAAGGGCTACATCGAGGACCGCCGACCGAACGCGAACATGGACCCCTACGTCGTGACGCGGCTCATCACCGAGACGGTGTGCAGCGCGGCGTCGTAGTCTCCGGCGTCTCGCCGAACAGATCGAGGTTGCCGGACGGGCGATGGCTTGGGCGCCGCCCGCCGGCTCGATGATTCGAGAGGTAACCGAACCGACACAGCACGACCCAAGGGGGCGGCGATGGAATCGCGTACGCGTGCCGACGTTCTGAAGCTCATCAGCGACCAGGGGATCCAGGTCGTCGACGTTCGCTTCTGTGACCTGCCGGGACTCATGCAGCACTTCTCGATCCCGGCTCACGAGCTGACCGAGGACGTGTTCGACGACGGGCTCGGGTTCGACGGGTCGTCGATCCGCGGCTTCCAGGAAATCCAGGAGTCCGACATGCTCCTGATCCCCGACCCGAACACGGCCGTCGTCGACCCCTTCCGCGAACACCCGACGCTGAACATCAACTGTTACGTCCGCGATCCGCTCACCGGTGAGCCGTATTCGCGTGACCCGCGGTACATCGTGCAGAAGGCCGAGCAGTACCTCGTGTCGACCGGGATCGCCGACACCGCGTACTTCGGGCCCGAGGCGGAGTTCTACATCTTTGACTCGGTGCGGTTCGACCAGAACCAGTTCTCGGGCTATTACTTCCTCGACTCCGTCGAAGGGGTGTGGAACTCGGGACGCGACCGCGAGCTCGACGGCACGCCGAACCTCGCGTACAAGCCCCGTTACAAGGAGGGCTACTTCCCGGTTCCGCCGATGGACCAGTTCCAGGACCTGCGCTCGGAGATGCTGCGCGTACTGGAGCTCGTCGGCATTCCGATCGAGGTGCAGCACCACGAGGTCGGCACCGCGGGCCAGGCCGAGATCGACATGCGCTTCGACGTGATCGGGCCCATGGCCGACAAGCTGATGCTCTACAAGTACGTGGTCAAGAACGTCGCCCGGGCCGCGGGCTATTCGGTCACTTTCATGCCGAAGCCGTTGTTCATGGACAACGGGTCGGGCATGCACGTGCATCAATCGCTGTGGAAGGGCGGCGAGCCGTTGTTCTTCGACGAGAACGGCTACGCGGGCCTGTCCGACCTCGCGCGCTGGTACATCGGCGGCCTGTTGAAGCACGCGCCGGCGATCCTCGCGTTCTCCAACCCGACGACGAACTCGTACAAGCGGCTCGTGCCGGGCTACGAGGCGCCGGTCAACCTCGTGTACTCGCAACGCAACCGCTCCGCATCGGTGCGTATCCCGCTCTACTCGAAGTCGCCGAAGGCGAAGCGGCTCGAGTTCCGCTGTCCCGACCCGTCGTGCAACCCGTACCTCGCGTTCTCGGCGATGTTGATGGCGGGGCTCGACGGCATCCAGAACCGCGTCGAGCCGCCGGCGCCGGTCGATCGCGACCTCTACGACCTGCCGCCGGAAGAGCTCGCGAAGGTGCCGCAGGTCCCCGGCTCCCTGAACGAGTCGCTCGCCGCGCTCCAGGCCGACCACGACTTCTTGTTGAAGGGCGACGTGTTCACGCCGGACGTCATCGACACGTGGATCGCGTTCAAGAAGGAGCGCGAGATCGACCAGGTGCAACTTCGCCCGCACCCGTGGGAGTTCTACCTCTATTACGACATTTGATCGAGCACCCGTGAATGCACCCGCTCCCGTGGTCACCGAAGCCGACGAATGCGTCGGGTTTCGTGACCACGGGGTCCGCCGGTCGTGAGAAATCTCGGCTTCGGGCGACGCGGTTGCGCGTGTCTAGAGTGCGGACATGCAAGAGGAGGTTCGCACCGCGGTTGCCCGTCTGAAGCCGGGCGACGTCACGACGGCGGAACAGATCGCCCGTTCGCTCGGTCTCGACCAGAATCAGGTGAGTATCTGGCTCGACGTGCTCGCCGGTGAGGGGCTGTTGATTCCCGAACATCGGATCCTGGCGGAAGCCGCCGACGCGAAGGCTCTCGTTCACTACCGCGTCCCGCTGTAGCGGCGCGTTCAAAGGCGGGGACGATCATGGTGCACGAGGAATGGGCGCTCGCTTGTGTCCGAGACGCCGTTACGGCTTGGAATTGCCGCGACTGGTCCGCGTTCGAATCTCTGCATACGCACGACGTCGTCTACGACAGCCCTCACTCGCACGTCGCCGGCCGGGGCGCGGTGCTCCGCCGGTATCAGGAACTGGTTGCCATCGTCCCCGATCTCCACTCGTCGGAACTCCGGATGACCGAGATCGATTCCACCGATCGTCGAGCGACGTTCGAGTACGTCCAGACCGGCACGCTCGCCGAAGATCTCCTCGACCCGGGTGACGGGTTCGGGCCGCGCTCGCCATTCGCCGTGCGCACGACGATGTCGGTTCGCTTCGATGGCGACGGCCGCATCTCGGCGTTGCAAACGGTTCACAACTAGATCCCCGCTCACTGCGCGCAGCGTCTCGCGGCGACCTCCCCCCTGAGTGGGAGACGGTTGGGTGCACCTAGCAACGACGTTTGCGCCTGCTTGCGCGTGCAACAATGCCGCTTCTCATTTGTTCGTTCGGCGAGGCGCGGGGCGCCTGTGGAGATGCGTCGTGGAACCGTTGACAGCACGCGAGTTGGTCGTCCTGGAATGGCTCGCCACTCCGTTGACGCAGACGCGCATCGCCCAGGAGCTGTTCGTGTCGGTGAACACCGTCAAGAGTCACGTCGGACACATCTACAGAAAACTGGGTGTGTCGAACCGGCAGGACGCGATCGAGTACGCGCGTTCGTTCGGCCTCATCGCGCCGAGCACTCCCGTCGAATCTCTCGACTTCGAGGCCGTCGTCGAGCACAGCGGGACGCTCATCACCGTGATCGACGCGAACCGGCGGTTGGTGTGGGCGAACCCCGCCTACCGCGCGCTCCTCGGTACCGATCCGGGCGTGCAGATCGGTCGACCGGCGTGGGAGATCGTGCACCCCGAGGATCGGGAGCGGCTCGGTCGCGTCTTCTTCGAAGTTTCGGAGTCGCCCGGTGCGTCGGTCACGTTCGAGTGCCGGCTCGCCCACGCGGACGGGACCTGGCGGCACGTCGAGGTGCAGCAGGTCAATCGACTGCACGACCCGGCGGTACGCGGCTTCGTGGGCACGACCCGAGACCTTCGCCGCCCCGCCGTCTCCACCGCCTAACGAGCACCGTCATCCGGAACGATCCCGATCGCTGCCCGCAGGTCGCCGCGCTCGCCCGAGCGGCACCGGATTCGGCAGTATGAGCCGTCTCGCTCGAGGAGGTTCGGCGTGAAGATCGTGATCGTCGGCGGTGGAAGCTTTCAGTGGGTACCCACGCTGGCGACCGACCTTGCGCTCACCCCGTCGCTGCGCGGCGCCGAGATCGTCCTGCAGGACATCGACCCGGCCCGCGTCGCTCGCACGGCGCCGGTCGTCGAGCACGTCAGCGATCTCACCGGCGCCGGGTTCACCGTTTCTTCGACGACCGACCGGCGCGCGGCGTTGCGCGGCGCGGACTTCGTCTTGGTCAACATCACGACCGGCGGGTTCGAGTCGATGGCGATCGATCTCGACGTCCCTTGGCGCTACGGCATCCGCCAGCCCGGCGGTGACACGCTCGGTCCGGGTGGTATCAACCGGGCGTTGCGCAACATCCCGGTCGTCGTCGGGATCGCGTCGGACATGGTCGACCTGTGCCCGGACGCGTGGCTGCTGAATCTCACCAACCCGATGACCGCGCTGTGCCGGGCCGTGACGAAATCCACGCCAATCCGCACGGTGGGGCTCTGTCACGAGGTGACGAACTTCCGCGGGATGCTGAGCCTGCTCGCGGGCGCCGACTGGAACGCGATCGAGCTCTCGGTCACGGGCGTGAACCACGTTCCGGTCGTGACCCGGATCGATCTCGGCGACGGACGCGACGGCATCGCGTTCCTCCACGACGTGATCGACGGCCGCGTCGACCTCGACGTCGATCTCGGGTTCGATCTCGGCGAGGACGAGCACGAACGGCCCGGCAGTTTCGGCGAAGAGCGCGTGCCGAGACGCGCGACCCGGCGCTTCCTCGTCGAGGAATATGCCGCCGGGTTCGAGCTCTTCCGCCGCTTCGGCGTGTTCGTCGCGCCGGGAAACCGACACACGCTCGAAGCGTTTCCGACGATGCTCGCCGAGGACGCGGGCTGGGGAACGGATTGGAATGTGCACTACACGACGATCGCGGAGCGCGAACGTCACGAGACGCGCTACGCAGCCGACCTCGACAAGCGGCTGGCCGATACCGAGCCGCCGGCGTTCCCTTCGCTGGAGATGGCGGCGCCGGTCATCGACTCACTCGTCACGGGCACGCGTCGCTCGTTCCCGCTGAACATCCCGAACGCGGGACAGTGCGCAGACCTTCCGAACGATGTCGTGACCGAGAGCATGTGCATCGTCGACGGCTCTGGCATCCGCGGCGGCGAAGCGGTAACCGCGCCGCCGTTCATCGCGGCCTGGCTCAATCGCATCGTCGCCGCCCAGGAGCTCACGGTGGAAGCTGCCCTCACCGGCGACCGGAATCTGGTGCATGCCGCGATGCTGCTTGACCCTCACGGCGGAACGCTCGGTCTCGCCACGATCGAGCAGATGACGGACGAGCTCCTCGGTTCGGCTCGACGGTGGCTCCCGCAGTTCTCCCCCGTTCCCGCGACATAACGCTCGGCGTAACCCGCACGCCAGAAATTCGTTACGTGTTCTTGGTGTACCTCTCGGCCCGACATCGCTACGGTCGACGCGCAACTGTTACGGCAACGGTCCAAGCCGGAGAGGCCGGAGTGTGATTCGCACCGGCCGGAGGAGCTGATGCACCCGGGCGACGACACGCGTACAGGCGCGTCGGCACCGCTTCTCTGCAGGGTTGGCACCGCGATCCGTTCCGACGCTTCGAGCACAGCTCCTTCTCGGCCGGTCGGCCGACGGCGTTGGTGCGCACCCGCGGGATCGAATCCCGGGACGACCCGACTGCCGAAGGATCGCGTTCCGCGCCCCGGGCGCCGGACGTGGCACCGTACCGTGCGCCGCGTCGCCTCGTAACGACTTCGATGGTTGCGGCACGCAGGTTTCACAGTTCGCTGCCGTCGTCGCGACCGTAGAAGACGCGCTCGACGACGGACCGCGCCCGCCGGGTCAAACGGCGATATTCCTCGCGCAACGTCTGTGACGGCCGCTCCTCGTACCCGAGCATGCGCCCGAGCTTCACGGACTCGTCGCCGTCGACGGGCAGCGCGTCACTCGGCATCCCGGTGAGGAGGTAGCGCGCGCTGCGCGCCCGTTCGCAAAGCACGTACGCGGCCGCGAGGTGTTCAGCGTCGTCACGCGCGATGTAGCCGCCGCGGGCGAGCGCGGCGAGCGCGCGCAGCGTCGACGGGTCTCGCACCGACGGATTGGTTCCTCCGTGCTCGAGTTGCAGCAACTGGACGGTGAACTCCACGTCTGAGAGCGAGCCGCGCCCGAGCTTGAGATGGAAGCGCGGATCTTCGCCCGCGGGAACGCGCTCTCGTTCGATGCGTGCCTTCATACGCCGGATCTCGCGCCGCCACTCGGTCGGGAACGGATCGCGATAGCTGAACCCATGCGCCACCTCCGTGAACGCGGCCGCCACGAGCGCGTCTCCGGCAACGGGGCGCGCCCGGGTCAGCGCCTGGAACTCCCACGACTGCCCCCAACGCTCGTAGTACGAGCGATACCCGTCGAGCGACCTCGCCAGCGCGCCCTGGTTGCCTTCCGGTCTCAGCCGCGCGTCGACGCGAAATGCGCTGCCTTCGGTCGTGGTCGTGCCGATCGCGGCGACGAGTCGCTCCGCGATGCGCTCACCGCGTGCGAAGTCGCCCGGCGACGTACCGTCGTACACGAATATCAGATCGAGGTCGGATGCGTACGACAGCTCGCACCCGCCCAGACGCCCGAGTCCGATGACTGCAAACGGGATGTCGGGGTCGAGTGATCGTAGGGCTGCTTCAACGGTCGCGTCCGCGAGGTTCGACATGTCGCGCTCGACGGCGGCGACGTCCGCGAAGCCGAGCACGTCGCGCGCTCCGATGCGAAGCAGCTGGCGCCGTTTGAACCGCCGTAGCCCGGCGACGCGGGCGGATTCGTCGTCGCGCCAGTCGAGCGTGTCGAGCGCCTCGCGCACCATCTGATCGCGTGTCACGTCCTGCGCGAGGAGACCGTCGTCTGCGAGCGCGTCGACGAATTCGGGTTGTCGATGCAGCGCAAGGCCGAGCACGCGGGACGAGCCGAGAATGCGTGCCGTGCGCTGCGCGGCGACCGGCGACTCTCGGAACCGGCGGGCGATGGTCGACGAGCGCGTGTAGCCCTCGGTCAGCCGCCGGAGCTGCAGCAGACCGAGGTCCGGGTCGGGCGCCTCGGAGAGCCACTCGAGGATGGCCGGGAGCAGCTGCTGCATCACGCGTGACCGGCGTGTCAGCCCGCCCGCGAGCTCGTTCAACGCCGCGCGCGTCTGCGCCATGTCGTGGAAGCCGAAGGCCGCCAATCGTTGCTCGGCCGCGGCCTCGGGCAGGGGTCCGACGCCCGCCAGCGTGTCGAGCACCGGTGCGAAGAACAACTTCTCGTGGATGGCGCGGACGCGAGCGCGTTGACGCTGGTGCTCCGCGTCGAACGCCGCCAACGCCGACACACTGCCGCGGTCGCGGAACCCGAGCACGCGGGCGAGCTCGGTGCGTGCGACCTCGGCTTCGGGGATCGTGTGGGTCTGGTGCTCGTCGACGAGCTGCAACCGGTGCTCGACGGTTCGCATCCACACGTACGCGTCGTCGAGATCGCTCGCGTCGTTCGTCGTGACATAGCCGCCGCGGGCCAACGCTTCGAGCGCGTCCAGCGTCGAACGCCGACGCACCGACGGGTCGTGGCGGCCGTGCACGAGCTGCAGCAGCTGCACGGCGAATTCGATGTCACGGATGCCGCCGGTACCCCGCTTCACCTCGCGATCGTCGACCCCTTTCCTGCGCAGCATCTCCTCGGTGCGCGACTTCATCGAGCGCACCTCGCTCACCGCGTCGGCCGACAGCACGGCGGGCCAAACGTAGGCGGGCACTCGTTCGGTGAACTCCGCCGCGAGCGCGGGGTCACCGGCCACCGCGCGCGCCTTGATCAACGCCTGTAGCTCCCAGGTGCGCGCCCACTTCTCCCAGTACGTCGTGTAGCCGTCGAGCGAGCGGCTCAACAGGCCCGCACGTCCCTCGGGACGGAGATCGGCGTCGGTGCGGAACACGATCCCGTCCGCGGTTGGTTCGCTCATGATGCGCAACACGGCCCGGGCCACGCGTTCGCCGGCTTCCGTCGCACTGTTGCCGCCGTGCACGAACAGGAGGTCGACGTCGCTCGCGTAGTTGAGCTCGGCGCCGCCCAACTTCCCCATACCGATGATCGCCATCGGCAGGTCCGCCTCGGCGAGCGCGAGGGCCACGTCGAGGCACGCGTCGGCGAGCGCGGCGAGGTCGCGCCCGACGGTTCGTAGGTCGGCGATCGCGAGAAGGTCGCGGCCGGCGATGCGCGTGATCTCCGCCTGCTTCCAGTGGCGCAGGGCCCGGGCCGGGTCGTCGGCGGCCAGCAACGCGAGCGCCGACGTCCGGAACGCGTCCGGATCGGTCGGCGACAACAGCGAGTCGCGGCGAAGTGAATGCACGACGACGGGATCGTGCTCGAGCGCCGCAAACAGGGAACGGGAAGCGACCGAGACCGCGATGATCGCGTCGAGCAGCATCTCATCGGCGACGAGCTCGTCGTCGAGACCTGAATGCGCCTCGATCAGCCGCTGCAGGGACGCGCGGGCGACAGCCGGGTCCGCGGAACGCTCGATCGCTTCACGTACGCGGGGCGCATCGGCCGCGCTCATCCCGTCGAGTGTCGCGCGGTTCTACGGCCGCGGCGCCCGGATCAGAAGTCGCCGGAACCGCGCAGCGGGCTCTTCCAGTCGAGGTCGAGGTCGCGCATCGGGTCGGGCTCGAAGAGATCGTCGTCGTTGAAATCGTCCCAGCAGACCCGGGTGCGCCGGGCGGCGATCGTGGCCACGGCCATCGGCACGATCCAGTTGAACGTCGTCGACGCTCCCGGGGTCCCGAGCCGGGTCGCAACGATGTGCGACACCGCGATCGCGGTGAACGCGATCGCCCAGATCAGCGTGATCGTGACGTTGAGGCGGTCGTAGTCCGGATCGTTCCAGCGCCCGGAACGGACGATCGGCCGGACGTAGTAGTCGGTCGCCGGGGTGAAGGCGAGCGAACCGAACGCGAGAACGACGTACCCGCCCGCGGAAAGTGCCCGGCCGTAGTCGGCGACAAAACCGCTGTGCGTTCCGTAGACGGCGGCGGCGATCGCGATGCCGACGTAGAGCACGACCGCGCCCTCGACCATCACGTTGCGAGCCGGGCGCTCGCGCCGCGAAGCGGTGATGAGCAACGTGACCGCGACGATGAGCGCGCCGCAGGATGCCCACATCGGCCCGCCTCCTCGCGTCCGGTCCAGGATCGTGAAGACGATGAGTGGAAGCAGAGCTGCGTATGGTTCGTCGCCCACCGAGGCCTCCCGCGCGCGATCGTTCGATGACACGGTACTCGCGACTCACTTACCGCTTGGACGATGGATCGAAACCGCGTAGTCCCCCGTCGCGCGAAACGGCTCGCCCTGCCACGTTGCGTAGCGCTCGGCGAGGACGAGTCCCGCGCCGTGGCAATGGTCGTCGTATGCATCGAGCTCGTAGCCGCGCCCGAGTTGGAATCCCGCGATCAGCGCGCCCTTGGCGCCCACATGACGGGCGCAACCCGCCACGACCGAACCCTGAGTGCCGGGCGCAGTGAACAGCGGGACGTTGCCTGCCATCACGACAACGTCGAACATGCGGCCGAGGTCGAGTGTCGCGAGGTCTTGTTCGTGCCACTCGATGCCGGGCCCGCTCGCTCGCGCCGTCGTCAGCATCGAGTGGTCGACGTCCACGCCCACGACCTCGACGCCCCGCCGTTGCAGCTCGATCGCGACCCGGCCCGTCCCGCAGCCCGCGTCGAGCACCGTCGCGGGCGCGGCCCGCATGACGAACGTCGCCTCGCCGTGCACGTCGACGCCCGACGCCGCGAGGTCGTCGAACCGTCGTTGGTAGTCCTCGCCGCGCCACGTGCCCATGCCGCCGAGTGTCGCGCGAGAAGGCCGGCCGTATCCTGGGGTCATGCCCCGCCTGCGGGTAGCCGCCGCCCAGATCAACGTCGTCGTCGGTGATCTCGACGGGAACGCGGCGCGCATCCTCGAGGCCTACGACGCGGCCGACGCCGCCGACTGCGACCTCGTCGTGTTTCCCGAGCTCACGGTCACCGGGTATCCGCCCGAGGATTTGTTGTTGCGACCCGCGTTCGTCGCGCAGGCGAACGAGATGCTCGACAAGATCGCCGCGCGCACCGCGCGTGCGGCCGCCGTGATCGGTTACCCCGAGCTCGAGCACGAGCTGCACAACGCGGCGGCGGTGTGTGCGAACGGCCGCGTCTACGGCGTCTACCGCAAGCGACTGCTGCCGAACTACGCGGTGTTCGACGAGCAACGCTATTTCGTCTCGCCCCGCGAGCCGCTGCCGCTGTTCGAGATTGCGGGTGTGAAGGTCGGCGTCTCGATCTGCGAGGACGCGTGGAGTCCGACCGGACCGATCCTCGCCGAGGCGGAAGGCGGCGCCGGGCTGATCGTGAACCTCAACGCGTCGCCGTACTACGCGCAGCGACTTGCCGAGCGCGAATCGATGCTCGCGACCCGCGCCGCCGACGCGGCCGTTCCGATCGTCTACGCGAACCTCGTCGGCGGTCAGGACGAGCTCGTCTTCGACGGGGCGTCGCTGGTTTTCGACGAGCAGGGCGCGCTCGTCGCTCGCGCCGAGCAGTTCCGGACCGACATGCTCATCGTCGACGTCGACGTGCGCGACGCATCGCATGCACGCGCGCGCGACCGTCGGCGCCAAGTCGAGGCGCTGCCGCTCCCCGTGACGCACATCTCCGACCGCGGTACGGAGACCGAGCGCGTCCCGGCGCGGATCGAACCGACGTTGGCGCCCGTGCACGAGGTCTTCGAGGCGCTGGTGCTCGGCACGCACGACTACGTCGTGAAGAACGGTTTCTCCGACGTGCTCGTCGGGCTCTCCGGCGGTATCGACTCCGCCCTCGTCGCCGCGATCGCGGTCGAGGCGCTCGGCGCCGAGCACGTGGTCGGGGTGCTCATGCCGTCGCGCTACTCGAGCGCGCACAGCGTCTCCGACGCGGAATCGCTCGTCGCGAACCTCGGGATCCGCTCGTACACCGTCCCGATCGAACCCGCGCACGCGGCGTTCGAGTCGATGCTGGCGCCGCTGTTCGAGGGCACTGCCTCGAACCTGGCGGAGGAGAACGTCCAGGCCCGGGTGCGCGGCAACGTACTGATGACCATCTCGAACAAGTTCGGCTGGATGGTCCTGACCACCGGCAACAAGAGCGAGATGGCGACCGGCTACGCGACGCTCTACGGCGACATGGCCGGCGGTTTCGCCGTCATCAAGGACGTACCGAAGACGCTCGTGTACGCGCTCTGCAACGATCTGAACGAGCGCGCCGAACGCGAAGTCATCCCGCGGACCGTCATCGAGAAGCCGCCGTCCGCGGAGCTCGCGCCGGGCCAGCTCGACTCCGACTCGCTCCCGCCCTACGACGTGCTCGACCCGATCATCGAGGGATACGTCGAGGACGACCTGTCGGTGAGCGAGCTCGTCGCCCGCGGTCACGACGCGGATCTGACGCGCCGCGTCGCCCGCATGGTCGACCGCAACGAGTACAAGCGGCGCCAGGCCGCGCCGGGCGTGCGCGTCTCGCCCAAAGCCTTCGGCAAGGACCGGCGGCTCCCGATCACGAACCGCTGGCCGGGCTGACCGTGGAGCAGGAACTCGTGGGCGGGCCGGCCCCGCTCACGTGGGAGACCGCGCGGCCGCTCGTTCCCGAGCTCGCTCTGATCGCCGCGACGATCTCCTACGGGGCGACGTTCAAGCTGGTGCAGGACGCGCTGAAGGACGTCACGCCGGTCGGCTTCATCCTCTTGCGCTTCTCCATGGGCGCGGTCGTCCTCCTGCCGCTCGCGTTCCGCAACGGCTGGCGCGGACCGACGACGGCGCGCGGCGGGCTGCGCGTCCGCGACTTCCTCGTCGCCGTCCTCGCGTTCGGCGTCGTCGGCTTCGGCGGCTACTGGTTGCAGAACGCCGGCCTCGAACGGACGACGACGTCGAACTCGGCGTTCATCACCGGCCTGTTCGTCGTGTTCACGCCACTCATCGAGACGGTCGTGACTCGCCGCCGCCCGTCGGCCAACGTGCTCGTCGCAGTCGCGTGCGCGGTCGTCGGACTCTTCTTGCTCGAGGGCGCGACCCTCCATCTCAATGCCGGCGACGCGCTGACACTCGGCTGCGCATTCCTCTTCGGAGTGTGGATCCTGCTCGGCGCGTATTTCACGCAGCACTTCGATCCGGTCGCGCTCACGGCCGGGCAGCTCGTGGTCTTCGTCCTGCTCGCGATTCCGGTCGTGGCGATCGGAGGTCTCGGCCACATCACGACGCAGGTGATCGTCGCCGCCGCGGTCACCGGCGTCTTCTGCAGCGCGATCGCGTTCACCTTGCAACTCTGGGGCCAACGCTTCGTGGAGCCGTCGCGCGCGGCGGTGATCCTCCAGTTCGAGCCGGTCGTCGCCGGCATCATCGGCTACTGGGTCGGCGAACGACTCGGTGTCTCGGGATACGTGGGTGCCGCGATCATCCTGCTCGGCATCGTGATCGCCGAGTCGCGCTCGTGGCGGTCCTCCCTGAACGCTTGACCGATCGGTCAAGACGCGGTGAGAATCCCGGGATGAGCGATGCGACGAAGCCGCGTGCGCCGTTCGCCCCTTGGGATCGCCGTGAGCTCCCCGGACTCTTCTCGGTAGAGGATTCGGCCCGGCGGGTCGGCAATTACAAGTGGGCGGAGATGCGCCTGTTCGAGGCGCTCGGCGGCTGGGTGGCCACGGTTCCCGAGCTCGACGTGAAGCTGGTGCTCGGCCGGCACACGTATCACCACGCGTGGCACGCGGAGCTCTGGCACAAGCGCCTGCCCGAGCTGCGGGAGATGAACCCCGACCGCCTGACCGTCCCGCCGAACGACGAGTTCGTGACGTTCATGGACGCGATCCGCGAACCCGAGGCGCCCGACCAGACGATCGAGAAGCTGGTCGGCGTCTATCGCGTGCTGATCCCGCGGTTCATCGCGGTGTACACGTACCACCTGAACGGAACGAGCCGGATCACCGATGCGCCGACGATCCGGTCCCTGAAGTTCGCGTTGCAGGACGAGTTCGAGGACTGGCGCGACGGTGAGATGCTGATCCAGAGCCTCGCCGACACGCCGGAGAAGATCGAGCGGGCGAGCCGCCGTCAGGCGGAGCTGGAGCGGCTGTATCTGGCGTCCGGCGGAATCGCGGGCCCCGGTAGCCTGGGAGAAGCATTCGAGGAGGTCGGCGTCTTATGAAGAAGATGCTTGCGGAGTCCGAGCTCGCCCGCGACGACCGGTTCGTGCGCACGAAGATCGAGGACCGGATCTTCGATCCGCGCGGCGCGAGGATCGCCCAGCGCGACACCGGCCCGGCGAAGATGGGCGTCGACCGTCCCGCCGCCGGCGAGCGTTCGCGTTCGCTGATGCACGGCATCTTCGTCGGAGAGATCCAGGCGCTCGAGGGCGCGGGCCGCACGTGTTACGACTTCGACGACGACGCGGCGCCGTTCCAGCTGAAGCTCGACATGGCTCGCCAGTGCTGGGACGAGTCGCGGCACTGCGAGATCTCGGTGAAGCTCGGCGACCACATGGGCACCGAGATCGGTGAGTACACCGAGTCGACGTTCCTCTTCGCGGCCGCGTGCAATCCCGATCCCGTGCTCCGTCTGTGCGGCGTGAACCGCGCCCTGGAGGGGCTCGCGATCGACGTCTTCAAGTCGATGAAGGACTTCGGCAACGAGGCCGACGATCCGGTGCTCGAGTTCTGCGAGGACTGGATGCTCGCCGACGAGGTCACGCACGTGAAGATGGGTTCCGACTGGCTCCGCCGCCTCACCGAGACCGACCCGGACCGCCGCGAGCGCGCGCTCGAGTTCCAGCGCACGGTCGACGCGATTTTCAACCTCGGCGGCTTCCGCGGCGAGGACGACGAGAATCCGATCCAGCTTGCGCGCGACTTCCGGCGGCTGGCCGGCTTCACCGAGGACGAGAACGACTCCCTGGCCGAGCTCGCCCGGCAGTCGACCGAGCAGGCACGCCAGATGGCCGAGGCGGCGACCGCCGCGCTCGACGCGTCGGCCCAGGGTTCGTGAGCTCGATCTCGGTCACGCCCGACCCGTTCACGCTCGTCCCCTACGACGTCGCCGAGATCCGGTCCCTCGTCGAGGATGCCGCCGCCCTGGTGGAGGTGTCACCCGGCGTCGACATCGCGTTGATCGTGGACGAGGAGCTGTTCGCTCCGCTCACGGGGCACATGTCGGACGTGGTCGACGGCCGGATCGTGCTGTGGATCTCCGGCGCGAATTTCGAGGACAACCGCCGTCCGCTCCACTTCTCGGCCGAACAGGCCCGTCTCGATCTCGCGGTGATGATGCTGCGCGCGAAAGACCGCCTCTCGGAGGACTTCGCCGATGCACCGCCCGATGCGCAGCTGTCGCGCGGCGAGCGCACGGCGTGGGACACCTACGCCGCGGGTCGCGCCCGGCGCCTGGGTCTTCCGGTCCGGCAACCCCGCCAGCTCTACGACTTCCGCCTGCAGCATGGTTTCACCGACGTCGCCGACGCCGCGTTCACGCGTTGCTGGGAGACCGACCACCTCACGTGGGCGGCCGTGCGCGAGATCTGCAAGGAGACGGGCGCGGTCGACCGCGGGAAGTCGAAAGTGCCCGTCGACCTTCTCCGCCAAAAGAAGTAGCAAGCGGGAACGCGCGCGGAGCTGCCAGATCCGCGGCCGTGAGCGTCCGCGAGGCGGGGTATCCCGCCGAGCAGCGAACGCGACCTAGAACAGGTCGTGCGCGGAGATGGAGTCGTAGAGATCGATCTCGGGCTTTGACGCGAGGGCGGCGACCGCGGTCTGCGCCATCTCGGTCATGAGCGGTGAGTCGAGGTGAGTCCGGACCGCGTCGCTGGAGTCCCACTTCTCGATCACGAGGAAGCGTCCGTCGCGTGTGACGGAAGCCACAAGATCGACGTTTCGGCAGCTCGCCTGTTGTCGGGTCAATACGACATACCGGGAAAGCGCGCCGAGCAGCACGTCCTCGGATCCGGGTCGAGCGTCGAAGACCGCCGTCAGGACTGCGATCTCGACGTCGGAGTCGGTCGGATCCGCCATCCTCGCCCGCTCCAGTGCTCGAAAAACGGCGTCTTGACGAGGTGGTTATCGTACAGAGCACGGGGGTGGGGGCACCGAGCCGGCGGGGCACGGGGTGTCAATCTCAAGAACTTCCGGTGACGGCTGTCCGAACGAAGGATTGATCGGTTGGCGAAGGAGCGAATCGAGCGGGACGAGGAGGACCTCGTCCGCCTGTACCTCACCGACATCGGGCAGTACCCACTGCTCACCAAGGACGACGAAGTTCGCCTGGCGCAGCAGATCGAAAAAGGCAACGCCGCACGCGAACAGCTGAACACAGCGAAGGGCCTCACACCGGCTCGCAAACGCGAGCTACGGCGCGCCGGCCGTCAAGGTGAAGACGCGCAGCAGACGTTCGTGCAGTCGAACCTGCGTCTCGTCGTCTCGATTGCCAAGAAATACCAGGCGTCGGGCTTGCCGCTCCTCGACCTGATCCAAGAGGGCAACCTCGGCCTGATGCACGCCGTCGAGAAGTTCGACTGGCGCAAGGGCTTCAAGTTCTCGACGTACGCAACGTGGTGGATCCGCCAGGCGATCACGCGTGGCATCGCGAACACAGGTCGCACGATCCGGCTCCCCGTGCACGCGGGCGACACCCTCGCCCGCTTGCAGAAGGCGCGCTCGCGTCTCGAGCTGAAGCTCGGGCGTCCGGCGACGCTGTCGGAGCTCGCGGCCGAGGTCGAGATGCCGGAGGACAAGGTCACCGAGGCGCTGCGCTTCGCGGCCGAGCCGCTTTCGTTGTCCGAGCCGCTCCGTGAGGACGGCGACGCCGAGCTCGGCGACATCGTCGAGGACCGCTCGGTCGAGTCGCCGTTCGAGGTGGCGGCGACCGCGCTGTTGCCGGCGGAGATCGAGAAGCTGCTGGCCCCGCTCGACGAACGGGAGCGGCAGATCCTCGCGCTGCGCTTCGGCCTCGACCGGGGCGAGCCGCGCACGCTCGAAGAGGTCGGCGAGTACTTCAACCTCACCCGGGAGCGGATCCGCCAGATCGAGGCCCGGGCGATGTCGAAGCTGCGCCACCCGAGCGCCGACACCGGCGCCCGCGACCTGCTCGCCGTCTAGGTCCGACCCGCGGGTCTCCCGCCTCCGGGACTGGCGACGCGGCGGCCGCGTCGCGCACGATGATCGGGTGCAACTGGCGGGGGTACCAGGGCGTCTGGACGTCGTGCAGACGGTCGCGCCACTGGTGGTCCGCCACGAGGTGCTGCTGGACGGGTTGTATCGCGCGCACGCGCCCGGCGCGCTGCGGTTCGCACTGATGCTGACCGGCGAGCGCGAGCTTGCCGAGGACCTGGTGCAAGAAGCCTTCGTGCGGGTCGCGGCGAAGCTCGACTCGATCCGTGAGCCCGACGCGTTCGGCGCGTACCTCACGCGCGCGGTGGCGAACCTCGCCAAGTCTCATTTCCGTCACCAGCAGGTGGTCGCCCGGCACGAACGGACGCTCGGCATCGGCCGCTTCGCCGACGATCCCGCCGACGCGATCGCCGACGACGCCCTGCTGCGGGCGCTGCGGCGGCTGCCGATGCGACAGCGCGCGGTCATCGTCCTGCGTTACTACAACGACGCGTCGAACGAGGAGATCGCCGACGTGCTCGACATGCCGGTCGGGACCGTCAAGTCCCTGCTCTCGCGCGGGCTGTCGAAGTTGCGGGAGGCTTTCGGCGATGCGTGACCTGCTCGAGCAGCATCTCGCGACGCGCTTGCGCGAGCTCGGCGAGACCGTTCCCGAGGAGGTCGTCGTTCCCGCCGACCTGCAGTTGCGCGTGAACCGCGAGGTTCGCCGGGCGCGGCGCGCGCGTCGGTGGCCCGCGGTCGCGGTCGCGGCGGCAATCGTCGCGGTCGTCGGAAGTCTGGCGATCGTGCGCGGCGCGGCCGGACACGGCTCGGTGCGCGTCAGTTCGTCACCGTCGACGTCCGTTTCCGTTCACGACGCGCTGCAGCCGGGAACCGCGCTGTTGTCGTCATACGACCACTTCGTGGTATCGCTCGACGCGCGCGGGCGACGCAACGCGACGATGGTGAACAGCCACGGTGTGATCACGTACGCGCGCGCGACCGACCTGCACCACGCGATCTGGTACCTCTCGCACCGCGGCACGACGAGCGGATGCGGCGACGTCGTGCGCGCCGACGTCGACGGGCACTCCTCGACGATCGTCGCCCGGGCGGTGCAGTTCGACGTCAGCCGTGACGGTTCACGGCTCGCGCTGTACGGGGCCGGGGACCTCGCGCACGACTCCTGCATGCCGGTGCGCGCGGCCGGGACGGGCCGCGTCGTCGTCATCGACCTCACGACGCTGAAATCTTCCGAGCTCGCGCTCGACGGTGTGACGAGCCTGCGGTGGTCGCTCGACGGCTCGTCGCTCCTCGCAGTGCGGTGCACGGCCGCCGGTTGCTCGGCCGACCGAATCGACGTCCCGGCCGAGATCAGCGGTCCGCTCGACGCCTTCCCGTCCGGACCGGCGCCGACCCCGGGCGTGGCCGAAAGCGTCGAGTTCGGGCCCGAAGGCCTCTATGTGCTGCGCGCGTCCTCGGACGCCGCGTCCGCTTCGCCGGTCGGGACGATCGATCGCTACGACCCGTCCTCGCCGGCCGGACCGGTGCGTCTCTTCGACGGATCCGGCCGTTGGCGGCTGCGCCAGGTGGTACCGACCGAGGTCGGCACCTACGTCGTCGCGGCTCCCGCCCGGCAGGCGGGATCGACCCCCGCCGCAGGAGCGGCGGGAGGGCTCTACCGCCTCTTCGCCGGGCGGTTGATCCCGGTCCGGGCCATGTCCGGGCCGGTGACACTCTCCGCGGTCACCCCCCTCCCAGGCGGGTGACGCCAGTGTCAGGGTTCCCCAAAGGTTCGGAACGGTGCTCGCCAACCGATCTGAATTTCTGCTGCTATGGAGGACTTACCGGGGCTGGGCCAAACCGGCGAAGCCACCCGAACGTGTTAGGTGTCGGACATGCAAGAAGGCAAGGACGCGGCTCCTGACCGCTCCTTGGATTTCGACGACACGTTCAGGCGGTGTTTCGGGCCAATGGTGCGCTCCCTCGCGGTGGCAGCCGGCGACCGTGGGGTTGCCGAAGACTGCGTGCAAGACGCGTTCATGCGCGCCTTCGTGCGGTGGAAGCGCGTGTCGCGTCTCGACGACCCCGTGGGTTGGGTCCGCCACGTCGCGGTCAACCGAATGCGTGACCACTTCCGAAAGCTCGATCGGGGCGGTCGCGCGTTCGCGCGGCTGCAGTCGCAGGAAGTCGCGGTCAGCGCGGCGCCCGAAGAGCCGAACGAGCTCGCGGCCATGCTCGACAAGCTGCCCGCGCAGCAGCGGATTGCCGCCGCGCTCTTCTACGTCGAGGACTTGAGTGTCGGTGAAGTCGCCGACGCGATGGATCTGAGCGAAGGCGCCGTGAAGTACCACCTGCATGCCGCCCGCGCCACGTTGCGCGGCGCGTTGGAGCCGTCGCCATGACCTTCGAATCCTTCGACGACCCCGAGCTCGACGGCGCGCTGTCGAGCGGGTTGTCCGCGCTCGCACCGGAGCTCGAGCCGGCCGACACCGTCCTCAACGAATTGCGGCCGCGCTTCCAGCGGGCGCGCCGGCGCCGGCGCGTCGTGCAGACGAGCGCCGCGATGACGGCGCTGCTGGTGATCGGCGGGGTCGCGTTCGCCGAAGCTCCCGTGGCGCGACGCTCGCACGTCACCGTCGAGTCGCCCGACCGGCACACGGACACCACGCACAAGCCCACGCCGTCCACGTCAGCCCACCCCACGACGACAACACCGAAGCCGAGGAACCTGTCCGCGGGTTCGGCGCCGACATCCACTTCGCAGCACACCCAGGTCTTGCCCACCGTGACGCCGACGACTGCTGCGCCGACGAGTGACTATCCGCCCTCGTCCGCTACGACTCCGCCGCCGACCTCGGCCGTGCACGTCGTACCGCCTCCGACGCATCCCCTGACGCCGACGACGGTGCCCCTGCCGAAGCCGGTCCGCTACTACTCGTACGCGGGCAGTGTCCTCGTGCGTCTCGTTCACGGACAGATGCTGCTGCTGCAGGTCCTGCCGAAGGACGGCTACGTGGGCGACGTCCACGTGAAGCGACCGCTCAAGATCGACGTCTGGTTCAACCGGCACGGCCAGATGGTGTCTCGGGTCGAGCTGATCGTGGTCGACGGCCACATCAAGCAGATCCGGCACAGCACCTTCGCGAGCGACCAGGGCAAGACGTGGGACGGCCGCCGCGTGATGGTGGCCGGTGTGGCCGCGGGCCATCACGGCACCGCGTGTCCGTCCAAGCCGTTGACCAAGCCGGCGGCACAGGTCGCGAGCGGACCCGTGAGCCGCTCGGGCGACTCCGACGCCACCGCGAGCGACAAATCCGATTCGTCGGTCGCATAGCTGCTTTGACGCGGCGAGCGCCGAAGGCATTGGATTGGTGGCCGGACGAGAAGTCCGACCCGCGCCTTCCCAGGCCGGAGGCGGGCTCCAGCGGGTTCGGCCGCGTGGCGGCCGCGGGATTTCCGAGATCGCCAAACCCCCGGGGCGGCTCGGACGTGTATCTCTCGTTCGTCTCGCTCGCCGAGTGGGGCGGTCGCGATCTCCGGACCGGGAAGTTGAGCGCCATGCGAGGGACCCAGCGGAAGGCAGTCACTTTGACCGCCACCAACGGAACCACTTTGCGCAGCGTTTTCCCGTGCCCGAGTGAACATCGCAGCGGTTCCCACCGCGTCGGCTCGAAATCGAGCCGCACCTGATCGGGAGCTTGCCGGCCGGCCGGGTGCAACCATCCACCCGCCCAGCCCCCGACCGGCCGGCAAGCCTCGTAATCGTCCCCAGGCAGCGGTTCGCCGCTCCCGCTAAGGTCGATCGACCGAGCGTCGTCAGCGGAGGTTGAACGTGAAGAAGATTCTCCTGCTCGTCGTGCTCATCGCGCTCGGCGCGGTGATCGCGAAGAAGGTCCGCGAGGCCTGAGCGCCTACAACTGACGAACGTGTACGAGTCGGGACGGATCCCGCTCGTGCACGTTTTTCAATTCCGGCAACTTCCGGAGCCTCACACGGCAGGCGAACGCCTGCGCAACCACACGTAGACGCCGACCCCCGCGCCGGCGGCGATCGCGACCATGCCGGCCGCGAGCGTGGGACCTTTCGGCGGCACCGGGACGCGGTCACGGAGGCGCACCGGACGCTGGAAGAAGCGCACTTCCCACTCCCGCTCCCGCGCAATGCGCGCGAGCTCGCGATCGGGGTTCACTGCGACCGGGTGGCCCACGAGCTCGAGCATCGGCAGGTCGGTGATCGAGTCGGAGTACGCGAACGACGCGGCCAGGTCGAGGCCTTCGCACACTGCCATCTCGCGGATCGCCTCCGCCTTGTGCGCCGCGTAGGCGTAGAACTCGAGCTGGCCCGTATAGCGGCCGCGATCGTCGAGCCGGGCACGCGTCGCGATGACGTCGTCCACGCCGAGGTACTCCGCGATCGGTTCGACGGTTTCGACCGGGGACGACGACACGATCACGGTCTTGCGCCCGGCCTTGCGGTGTTCGTCGATCAACTCGAGTGCCTCGGCGAAGATGATCGGCGTGAGCACGTCGTCGAGTGTCTCGCGCACGAGCTGTTTGACGTGCTGCTGATCCCACCCCTTCGTCAGCGTGAGCATCGCCTCTCGCATGCGGTCCATCTTGTTCTCGTCCGCGCCGACGAGCAGATAGACCACTTGCGCGTACAGTCCGCGCACGATCGTTCGCTTCGATATCAGTCCGTCGCGATAAAGCGTTCCGCCGAGCGCCATTACCGAGCTCGTCGCGATCACGGTCTTGTCGAGATCGAAGAACGCGGCCTCCACGAACGCGAAGCCTAACGTTCCCGTCGCGGCGCGCCCCTTGACGATTCGAATCGCGCGCGCGTATCTTGCGGGCCCGGCTTCCCCCGTCGCTTCCCCGTTTCCTTGTCGCGCTGTGGTCGGTTGATCACCGCGCCTCGTTTCGGGGAGAGGCCAAATGCTCGTGTGCTTCTGGTCGCCGAAGGGCGGCTCCGGCACCTCGGTCGTCGCGGCCGGAGCCGCACTCGTGCTCGCGCGCGAAACCGACGCGCGCATCGTCGATCTCGCGGGAGACCAGCCCGCGGTACTCGGGCTCGCGCACGATCCGGCTACGGGTGTCTTCGACTGGATGCGGGCGGGACCGTCGGCGCCGAGCGACGCGCTCGAGCAGTTCTCGCTCGCGGTCACTCCTCGGTGTTCGCTCGTGCCGGCCGGCGCAATCCGCGGTCCGGAGCCGGCGCCCGAGGCCGGCGCCGCACTCGCGGTCGCGCTCGACGCCGACCCGCGTCCCGCCGCCTGCGACCTCGGTCGTCTCGACACTGCATCGGGTTCGGCTTTCATCGAGGTGGCCGGCACCGCGATCGTCGTGGTTCGCGGCTGCTACCTCGCGCTGCGCCGAGCGGTGCGCCATCCGGCGCTCGCCGACACGGCCGGCGCGATCCTGATCGATGAGCACGGGCGCTCGCTCGGCCGGCCCGACGTGGAGGACGTTCTCGGGATCCCGGTGCTCGCCACGATCGCGGCCCGCACCTCCATCGCGCGCGCGGTCGACGCGGGCGTGCTGCCCGGACGGCTCCCCGACGCGCTCGCCCGTCCGCTGCACCACGCGCTCGTGCAGGTCGGCTGCTTCGACGACGAGCAGGCGGCGTGAGCCCGGCGCGCCCGGTTGCCGACACGGCTCGGCGCGACGCGACGTTGCGCGACACGCTGCAGCGGCGCCTGCTCGCGGCGCCGTTCGACCCCACGCAGCTCGAGCGCGTCGAACTGCGAGCGCGACTCGCGCGGATGCTGCGCGAAGAGGCGCCGCTGCTCGCAGCCGCGACGGCCGACGTCGTCCTCGACGAGCTGGTCGACACCGTCGGCGGTCTCGGTCCGATCGAGCCGTTGCTGGCCGACCCGGACATCACCGAGATCATGGTGAACGGCGCGAACCGGGTGTTCGTCGAACGGGCGGGGCGCATCGTCGAGGTCGAGTGCGTGATCGACTCGGCAACGATCGTCCGCGTCGTCGAGCGCGTGATCGCGCCGCTTGGCCTGCGTCTCGACCGCGCCTCACCGATCGTCGACGCTCGCCTCGTCGACGGCTCGCGGCTGCACGCGGTGCTGCCGCCACTTGCGCCCGACGGACCGTGCGTCTCGATCCGCCGGTTTGGGGCGAGGGCCGTGCCGATCGACGCGTTCGACGTCGACTCGGCGGCCCGCGGAGTGTTCGACGTTCTCGTCCGGGCGGGATGGAACCTGCTGGTGTCGGGGGCGACGAGCTCGGGGAAGACGACGTTCTGCAACGCGCTGGCGCGTGCGATCGATCCGGCGGAACGCATCGTGACGATCGAGGAGACTGCCGAACTGCGGCTCGAACAGCCCCACGTCGTACGGCTCGAGGCGCGGTTGCCGAACGCGGAGGGAACGGGCGCGGTGAGCGTCCGGGAACTCGTGCGCAGCGCGCTGCGGATGCGGCCCGATCGCATCATCGTCGGCGAGGTACGTGGCGGTGAGGCGCTCGACATGTTGCAGGCGTGCAACACGGGTCACGACGGTTCCTTGTCGACGGTGCACGCGAACAGTCCCGACGACGCCTTGGCGCGCATCGAGACGCTCGCTCTCGGTACCGATGTCGCGCTACCGCTCGCTGCGGTGCGGCGACAGGTCGCATCCGCGCTCGACGCCGTGATCCAGGTGCGGCGCGGTCGCGACGGGCGCCGATCGGTCGTCGCGGTGTCCGAGCTGCAGCGCGGATCGAGCGCCGGCGCTCGCACGCGGGCGCTGCTGCGGCGCGTCGACGGCCGACTCGTGGTCGTGGCCGATCCGGTTCGTGCTCCCCGGCGCACTGAAACCGATCTCGCGCGGGAGTGGCACTCGTGCACGTCGTGATCGCCGCCGTCCTCGGTTCGACACTCGCGGCGGCGTTCGCGCGCGCCGCCCGGCGGTACGCGGTGGCCGATCGCCTTCGCGGAGAGCGCCACGCGGGGCGGCGACTCCCGCCGTGGATTCAGCAGCGAGTGGCTCGAGCGCTCGACGCGGCCGCGATCGAGGTGACGCCGGCGCGCGCGGTATCGACATGGGGCTGGTCAATCACCGTTGCCGCAGTCATCGGGCTCGCGGTCGGCGGCGTGCAGATCGCATTCGGGACCGCGTTGGCTTCGTGCCTCGCGCTTCCGGCGGGCGTGTTCGCGATGCGGGAGCGGCGCGGGCGTCTGATGGCGGCCGAAGTCCCGGAGATGCTGGAGCGCGTCGCGTCCGAACTTCGCTCCGGGGGCACGATCGCGACGGCGATCGAAGCGGTCGGTACCGCGGACGGTCCGCTCGCCGCCGACCTGGCATTGGTCGACGCACGCGTTCGACTCGGCGCATCGCTGCCCGACGCGCTGCGCGCGTGGTCGAGCGAAAGGGTGGTGTCCGGGGTCGACGCGTCCGCGGGCGCGCTCGCCGTGTGCGCGTCGGTGGGCGGCGCGTCCGCGGACGCGCTCGACGGGCTCGCTTCGTCGTTACGCGACCGGCTCGCGGTCGCGTCGGAAGCGCGGGCCCTTTCGGCGCAGGCGCGCATGTCGGCGATCGTGGTCGGAGGGGCGCCGGTCGCGTACATCGGGTGGTCGGCGATCATCGACCCGCATTCTCTGCAGGTCCTCGTCGGCACGTCGGTCGGGCGCGTGTGCCTGGCGGCGGGTACGGCACTCGAGATGCTCGGCGCGTGGTGGATGCGCGGGATCGTGCAGAGCGGGAGCGCGCTTTGATCGCCACTCTCGCGATCGCATGGGGCGGCCTCGTGCTGATGCCCTTTGTCGTACTGGCTCGGCGGGTCGCGGCCGCGGAACACCTCGTCGCGGTTGCTCCGGTAGGCGACGCCGTCACCGGCCGGGCTCCGCGTTGGCTGCGGCAAGTGTCCACGCGGGCCCGCGCCGTCCCGCCGCTGCGCACCGTTGTTCGCGTGATCCGCGCGCCGTGGCGGTCGCGCCGGCGGCGCCTCCTCGACGACGACCTCGCCCGCCAGGTCGCGGTCGCGGTCGATCTCGTCGGTCTCGCGGTCGCGGCCGGACACACGCCGTATCTCGCGGTCGAGCTCGCAGCACAGTGGTCACCGCCGAGGGCTGCGGCGCCGTTGTACGCGATCGTCCGCGCGTGCTCCGTCGGTCACGGCTTCGACGACGCGCTGCGCGACGCGGGCCGCCGCACGCCCGCGCTGCGCGGTCTGACCGAGACCCTGCGTACGACCAGCCGGCTCGGCTCGCCCGCGGCGCCGGCGCTGGCCCGGCTCGCGTCGGAACTGCGCGCCGACCTCCGCCGCCGCGCCGAGGCACGGGCCCGAACCGTGCCTGTGCGTCTTTGCTTCCCGCTCGTGGGCTGCATCCTGCCCGCCTTTGCGTTGCTCACCGTCGTTCCGGCAGTCGTTGCCGGTCTCACGCGCTGAGCAGCCTTCCTTCCCCGCATCCACTGCACGCGCATGCGTGCGCTCGCCGACCTGGGAGGTCGAAGGTGTTGCAACTGCTGTCCAACGCTCTGCTGTCATTGCTGCGGCGCGTGGATCGTTCCGAGTCCGGACAGAGCACGGCCGAATACGCCATGGTCATGCTCGCGGCCGCGGCCGTCGCCGGACTCGTTCTCGCGTGGGCGAAGCACACGAACCTCGTCGGAGGACTGTTCGACACCGTCGTCCACAGTCTTCTGCATTTCTGATGATCCTGCCCTTTGTGGGCGGTCGGGACGCGCGCGACCGCGCGCGTCCCGACCGCGCGCGTCCTGACTGGGCGCGTCCCGACCGGGCGCGTTCGCAACGTGACGAGCGGGGGCAGGCGACCGTCGAGTTCGCGCTCGTCCTTCCCATCGTGTTCGCGCTCTTGTTGCTGCTCGTCCAGGTCGCGCTCGTCGGGCGGGACGGGTTGCTGGTGGTGCACGCGGCACGCGATGCCGTGCGGCAGGCGACGCTCACAGGGAACGCGGCTGACGTCGAACGGGCGGCGCAGCGGACGCTGCCCGGTTCGGTCGCGCGAGTGGTGCGTCGCGGCGCCGTCGGCGAACCGGTCGAAGTACAGGTGACCTACGTTTCCCGCACCACCTTGCCCTTGATCGGCGCGCTGCTTCCCGACATCACGGTTCGCGCCGGGTCGGTGATGCGGGTGGAGCGGACGTGAGAGCTCGCGGCGAGCTCGGCAGTGTGACGGTGTTGATCGCCGCCGTGCTCGTCGTCGCCATCCTGTTGTGCACGGCCGTCGCGCGGCTTGCGGGAGCAGCACGGGAGAAAGCGCGGGCCGAGAACGCAGCCGACGCCGCCGCACTGGCCGCGGCCGACGGGATGGCGCTGGGCGAGAACGTCGCGCGCGCGTGTGCCCGCGCGAGCGCGACCGCGGTCGAGAACGGCGCGCGTTTGCTGTCGTGCGCGGACCGCAATTCGGGCATGCAGGTCACGGTGCAGCTCGACGAAGCGCGCGCCGCGGCGCGGGCGGAGTTCGCGCGGTTCGAACGGTTCGAACTTCGCATGCGGACGAATCCGGTCACCGGGTTCGTGTCCGAAGTGGCCTCCGGAGTCGCGAATGGTCACAACGGTTCACACGGTCAACGTTGGTGATATCGGCCACATCCGACTCGTCTGACCGCACTTCTTCTCAAGGGCTCGCGAACAGGGGCCGATTGCACCCCCGATGTTCGGTTACGGAGGCCGAACTGTGACCCAAGGAATTCGAACATGTCCATGAAGAAGAAGCTCTTCGCAGTGGCAGCGGCGGCGGCGCTGCTTTCGGCCGTCAGCGTGGGCTCGGCCTCCGCTGACCAGTACAGCAACACCAGCACTCCCGGCTTCACCATCAACGCCGGTGTCGGTCCCCGCTTCGACACCGCAGTGGCCGGCGGCACGACCTTCCCGACGGTCGGGAACTTCAACGACGTGACGATGAACGGCAGCCCGCAGCTGACGAGCGCGTCGATCGCACCGTTCACGGTGATCGACGACTCCGGCACCGGTGCCGGCTGGCACGTGACGTTGACGCTCCCGGACTTCACCGACCTGGCGGGCGACGTCGTCCCGGCTTCGGGTGCACAGATGAACGCCCCGGTCGTGTCGGCGGGCAACGCCGACTCGGCGATGGGTGGTGTGTGGTCGAACCCGCAGGGTGACTTCACCACTGCAAAGACGATCGTCGACGCCGACCCGGCCGACCTCACGCACAACGGTGGTGCGCCGGTCGGTCCCGACGGTGTCACCACTGTTGCCGGCATGGGCACCTACCTGGTGTCGCCGCAGATCCTGAAGCTGGTCGTCCCGGCGAACGCCATCGCCGGTGCGTACACCTCGACTGCGACGATTGCCATCGTGAACACCCCCTGATTGCCGATTGAGACCTGGTGAGGATGCGCCGGTTCCGGGCTGTGTGCCCGGGCCGGCGCTTCCGCCAATCTCCGGCAGACCAGGGAGGCACCAGGATGCAACGGGCCCGACGGGTGGTCGCCTTCACGGCGGCCGCCGTTTTCGCGTCAGTGGCGGCGATGACGACCGCAGTTGCCGCCAAGGTGGGCGACGTCGTCGCCGCGACGGTCTCGCCCGGCTCGCAGCTCTCGTCCCAGGGTCACTACTACCTGCTCAACGGCAAACCCGGTGACTCGATCACCCAGAGCGTGCGGGTCAGCAACCCGAACGATCATGCGGTCACGGTCAACATCGACGCCGTCGACGCCGTGACCGGCGAGCTCACCGGGGTGCAGCTCGGTCGACCCGGCAGCCCACGCGCGCTGACCTCGCGCTGGATCGTCATCTCGTCGCCGCAGATCACGCTCGACCCCGACGAAGCCCGTGACGTCCCGTTCACCGTCCACGTGCCCGCTGGTGCCACCCCGGGCCAATACCTCGCCGCGGTGAGTGCGTCGGTGCCGCTTTCGGCAGCCGACGCCACCGCGAACCAGGTGCCCGCAGGCAAGGCCGGTTTCTCGCTCGCGGTTCGGTTTCAGCGGGCGATCGCGGTCGAGATCGACGTGCCGGGCCCCCGGTCCCCGAACCTCGTCGTCAACGGCGCCGCACCCCAGGCCACGGCCTCGGGGGTGCAGCTCGACGTCCGTATGGCGAACACCGGGAACGCCTTTGCCCGCGGCAGCGGTGTGATCCGGGTTCCCGACACGAATACGGACTACTCGTTCCGGGTCGACACGTTCGTGCCGGGCACGGCGATCGTCTACCCGATGCCGTGGACGAAGGCGGTCGTGCCGGGCTCGCATCACGTCGAGGTCGACCTCGCCTATCAAGACGGCCGCCGCACCTCGTGGTCGGGCACGGTCGTGATCGCCGGCGACGCCCAGAACCGGCTCGAGAGCCAGCTGCGCAACGTGGCCGTGGGTCACCGCAGCTCGCGCGCTCCGCTGTTCCTCATCTTGGCGATCGCACTCTTCGTGGCGCTCGTCGCCGCCGCCATCGTGCTACGGCGCCGCCGGCGGGTGATTCCCCCGGTCAACTATCGGGCGCTTTGACCGATGAGACCCCGGCGATCGGTGCTCCGAGCACCGACGCCGAGGACACCGGACATGAGGCGAATAGCAGCGCTCCTCGCGAGCGCTTCGATTGTCATCGCCCTCGCGGCGCGGCCTGTCGCCGCGACTCCCGCCGCGCCCGAAACCGGTAGCGCTTCGAACGTCGTCCGGGTTCCGCCCGACGCTGTCGGCCTGACCCTCTCGCAAATCGTCGGAACCGGCCTCGCGGTCACGCTCGACTCCGGTGCATCCGAGGAACACGACCTCGTCGTGTCCAACCACACCTCCGACCTGCGGCTCACGATCAAGCTCACGGCGACGGACGCGACCGGCGTCCTCGGCGCCGACGCCGCGTCGTGGCTCGCGTTCGGCGACGACGAGATCGAACTCGATCCGCACGCGGCGACGATCGTGCCGATGACGATCGCCGTCCCGCACGACACGCAGCCCGGCTCCGCGCTGGCGCACGTCAACGCGGCGGTCGAGACGGCGGTCGCGGCTGCGGACGGCAGCCCCGTCAACGGGACCGCGAGCCAGAGCTTTCCCGTGTCGATCGTCGTGCAGGGCACGCCGACCGCACAGATCGCCATCGCGGACGTGCACCGTGTCGACCAGGGCTCGCAACACCAGCTCGCCATCGTGATCCGCAACTTCGGCGACGACGGCGCGAACGTCACCGGCCACGTCACCGTCGCCGGTGACAGTCCGCAGACGCTGCCGTTCCACGCCGACCTCGCGGGCAGCCGCGACACGACCGTCGACCTCGACTGGAACGCGCCGCCC
>Ga0335085_10002562_pt1 | contig 33588 bp, 31 predicted proteins | sample Lox_Sample_45_FD_206712 | JGI IMG/M metagenome (GOLD analysis project Ga0335085, IMG submission 206712) | Soil microbial communities from Loxahatchee National Wildlife Refuge, Florida, United States - Lox_Sample_4.5 | ecosystem: Environmental > Terrestrial > Soil > Wetlands | place: USA... | reverse complement strand
CTCGCGGCTACCCGCACCAGTACATTGCCTGGTCGGGGCTGATGTGCCTCATGGTCTCCGGCCTGCTGCGCGGACTGGAAACCTTCGCGTCGCAATCGGGCTGGAACAATCCGGACACCATCTGGATCACACTACGCGGATTGGTGAACTGGACCTGCAACGTGTTCATGCCCGTCTACGCAGTGCTGCAGATCGTGCAGGGCGTCCTGGCGTACGGCGGGATTGGCCACCGCATATATCACGGTAGTCCGTGGATCAGGAATTTTGCCGCAGCGGGAATGGCGCTGACGCTCTCCGGACTGCTGCGGCTGGCCGAGTTCTTCGTGCAGAGAGGCGTCGGCGGCATCCGCTGAAGAACGCAATGAATATGTGCCCTCGGAGGAATCGATGAGCAGCCTGAATATTACCCACGTGCACCGTAACCTGCTTACCCGCGTCACCTTCCTGTATCTGGAGTTCGAGGACGCGTTCGTGATTCTGGGAATCGCGGCGTTCACCAACGTCTTCGGCCGGTTCCTGCACAGGGAGATCGCTGGGATTCCGCTGAACGTGTTTCTGCAATACATCGTGCCGATCCTCGCGATCCCGCTCCTGATCGCGTTCAAGTACGGCAAACCCCGTCGGTATCTTTTCGATTTCGTGGAGTGGCACACCAAGCCGCGGATCTACTGCGGAATTGAGCGGGATTCCGAACAGAAAGCCATCTACCTGACGGAGGACGAACCGCGATGCCGTTAACGATGCGCCAGCATGAGGCGAGCCTGCACCAGCCGGCATTTTGCGAGCTGCTGCCGGTTCGCGACTACCTCGACAACGTGATCGTCAGGGCGAACGGGGCACTCGTCGCCGGGTACGAACTCGGCGGCATCAACTCCTACTACCACGCGGATGACGCGAGGAATCAGACGAAACAATCGTTGGAGGCATTGGTTCGAACTCTGCCGGAGCGATCGATGCGCATGCAGGTTCGCTTCGAAGTGGCGGAAGGATTGGGCGATCTCCCCACCAAGTACAAGGACCAACTTCGTTCCGACAACCAGGTGGTTCAGAGCCTGGATCGAGTGCGGCTTGCGGCGTGGAAACAAAAAGAGCAGGCCGGCTTTTATCTGACAGCGAGGTTGCACGCATATTTCTACTGGGATCCTCGAATTCATCACGAAGCCGCGGAGGACGGCGCCGGCAAGAGACTCAGCAAGATGGTCGGCGGATGGAGTGTCTCCGCCGCGAAGTGCATCCAGCGGACACGTCGCGAGCACGAAGATCTGATCTCGGAATTTGAATCGATGCTCAAAGGCGTCGAACAGACTCTTAACGCCACCGGCATGGCAGTGCAGAGGTTGTCGGACGAGGAGATGTTCCTGGAGTTGAAACGGGCGATGAATCCGCTTTTCCGCGACGAGATAGCACATCGTCGGCCGGAGCTCACCATCGATTACCGCAGCGCGCGAGAACAGGCCGCTAACACCCATATCGAGGATGACCAGGAGACGTACATCAAGATCGGCGGGCTTCTGTACTCGTTTCTCTCTATGAAGGATCTGCCGGATGCCACTTATCCAGGGATCTTTCGGGAACTGCTCTCGCTCGACTTCCCGCTGGTGATCAATACCGAGGTAAGCATCCCGGATCAGGCGGAGCGGCTCAAGCTTTTCAAAGGACGTCTCCGCCGGATGACCGCCGCTCAGCGCGATTCCAAGGGCGGCTTCAAGATCAACGTGGATGCTCGAGTCGCCGAAGGCCAGCTGATCCAGACGCTACAGGATCTGATCTCGAGTTCTCTGAAGAGTGCCAAAGTTAGCGTTGTGGTATCGGTAAGAACCTCGATACCGATCCAGAGCCGACGAGATTTGGAGGAGCAGGAGCGCGTCCTTGCCGACCGCCGCCAACGGGCACTCCACGCCATCATGCGGATGAACGGTGCCCGCGGGCTGCCGGAAGATCTCGCCAAACGACGGCTGTACATCAGTGGACTGCCGGGTATGACCGAGGAGAACAAGCGCGAGCACGACTGCTTCACGCTCCACGCAGCGGACCTCCTGATGGTGGAGTCCCCCTGGAAGGGGACCGCACAGTCGCCGCTCATCCTGCTGGAGACGCCCTACCGCCAGTTGGTTCCGTTTTCGCCATTCGATCCGAGCTTGAGTGACGCGAACGTGCTGATTACGGCGAAGTCCGGCGGCGGCAAGACCTTCATGGCGCAGATGTTTCTGACCATGATGGCGCGGCTCAATCCGCTGATCTCGATCCTGGAGCGCGGGAATTCGTACCGGCCGCTCGTGGAATTGATGGGGGGACGGTGTATCGACGTGGATTTGGAGGGTGCCGAGACCTTGAACGCTTGGGACTTGCCGGCGGGAACCACGGTCCCGTCGAACGACAAGCTGGCATTTCTCAAGAATCTTACCCGCCACATGATTGGGATGAATAGTCCAGCCGCAGATACAGCGATCCTGGACAATCTTTTGACCGATGCCATTGTGGCGACATATCAGCGTTGCAGGACGCGTGAAGACCGGCCGATTCCGACGTTCAACGATCTGCGGCAGGAATTGGAGACATGGCGCGATGAATCCGAGGTGGAGCGGATTCGCGACGAAGCGCAGCTCGCCGCAGTGAAATTGCGGGAATGGACCGGGGACAAGGTGTTCGCACGGCTGTTCGACCGGCCCACGAGCATTCGAACCGATGAGAATTGGCTCTTCTTCAACGTGGAGGGCCTGACCTCCGATCCGAAACTGGAAAGCTCCATGAGCATGATCATCGCGAATGCGATGTCGGAGCGGGCGTCGGGCAAGGGCGGGCAGGCTAACATCACAGTGCTCGACGAGTGCTGGTCCCTTCTCGATTCGCCGGTATTGGCGCCCCAAGTGGAGCAACTGTTCCGCACCGGCCGAAAGCGTGGAGCCAGCATCTGGGGTATCAGCCAGGCGCTGGAGGATTTTGTCGGGACGGACGCACAACCGCGCCCGCACGGCCCCGGAATCGTCAAGAACGTCTCGACGAAGATCATCGGGCAGCAGCAAGGTGATCTGAAACCCCTCGCCACATATCTTCATTTGAACCACACCGCCCTCAGCGAAGTGCGTGGATTCAGCGCACCGCGAAAGGGACGAAAGGCTCAGGCTCTCCTGGTGTTGGGCGAGAAGGCGGAGACCACCCAGACCATCAACATCGTTCCGACGCCGATCGAGTACTGGATCTGCACGACATTCAAACGCGAACGAATGTATCGGTCCTGGTTTCTGGAAGCCAACCGCGGTCTACCGCTGCTTCAGATTTACGAGAAGCTTGCGGCCAGGTTTCCGGTCGGATTGGCCGATGTCGCGGAGCTACCAGAAGAACTATCCGGCGCAGTTAGGGCGACCGGCGCAACGGCGGCAGGGAGGTAATCGACGATGGAATTCTGCAAACGCATGCTCAAATCATGCCTTGTCGGTCCGGGCAGGTCGGCCATCGCAATTCCATTGGTGGTGCTCATACTTGTCGGCCTCGTGGCGCCTCGACCGGCGGTGGCACAAATTGGCGCTCTGGGCGTAGCGGCAGCCGCCGCAGCAGTAGTCGGCTTGATTACCAACACCATCGGAGCGCTGCTCGGCACTTCCAATAGCCTCCTCGGATCGATCAATGGATTTTTTCAAGCACTGGTGAACCTCTGGCAAAACGTCGTCTACCCGATCGCACTCATCAACCAGGCGCGTCTGTTGGTTACGCAGCTAATCGGACAATTCCGCGGGCTGGTTACCGCGATCGGCAACATCAACGTACGTAGCGCAACTCTACCCAATCCCGCGGCGCTGGAAGCGATCATGCGAAACGGGTCCATTGGGGATTTTGGGCAATTCAATCAGGCGTACCGGACGACCTACCAGCAACTCCCGCCGGCTACCGATATCGATCCCGGGGATCGCCAACGAGTCGATATGAGCGATGCGCTTGCGATGGACACATTGAAAACGCTCAAGGCGTCTGACGACATTGTCAATCAGACGCTCCAGGCATCGCAGACCATTGAGGACGAAGCCGCTCAGGCCGCTCCTGGTTCCGCCGCTTACCTGACCGGAGCCGGCATCGTGGCGGCTGTGGAGAACCAGGCAATGATGCAGCGCATGCTTGCCGCCGAGTTGCGCGAGGAGGCTGCCATCCTGGCGCAGACGAACGCAATTCGAAAACGCCAGGCAGACATGGCCAGCCAGTTTGGCCAGAACGTTACGAATCTATTCAAGTGAGGGGAAACCATGGATCCGAAATGGAGTTTACTAGCCGCCATCTGGGAGCACCGCAGGACGCTTGTGGTTCTCCTCCTGGTGGTCTGCTTGATCGCGCCACAACCGGTTAGGGCGCAGTTTGGGATTGACTGGGCGGCAATTGTCGCTGCCATCGACAGCATCGGCACGGCGATTTCGAACACGATCGGCCCTGCGCTGCGCGCGATTAACGGGGCTTTGGGAACGCTGAACCAATTGATGAGCAGTATCCAGGCGTTTTTCGTGAACATCGTGTACCCCCAAGCTGCGATTGCCCGGGCACAAGGGCTGGTAGGTGCGGTCGGAGGCCTCTATGCCCAGAGCCAGGCGATCTCCACTGTCAACGTTTCGAGTGCCACGTTGGCGAATCCTCAACAGCTCGAACAGCTCCTGCTGTCTCGGAATCCAATGAATGTACCTGCGGTTAGCGGTGGTTTCCAGACGGTTTATCAGACCGTACCAGTCCCTCAGAACGCGTCGCCGCAGACCCGGGACCTAATCGATATGAGCGACGCCGCCGCGCAGGCAGCCATGAAAAGAGCGATAGCGATCGATGCGATTGCTGATACGGAGATGCAGGCCGCGAGCCAAATCAACAACCAGCTTGCACAGGCCGCGCCCGGCACCGCGCCGATGGTCGAGGCTGAAGCTGCGGCTTGGCTGGTCCGAGCCAACGCCTATACGCAGTCGGCTCTCGCGGACGTGATGCGGGTTCGTGCGGTGACGCTCGCGAACAGCGGGGCGCAACTGAAATTCAACGCCAGCAACGGCGCCCAAATTCGCCAAAACACCTTGGAGTCCCTGAAGTGAGGATGCTGCCATGTTCTATTTCCAGACCATGTTTCAGCAGGTCTACAACGGAATCACTGGCTCGGCGGTGATCCCGGCCGTGCAGCAGATTTCCGAAGCCATACTTCTGCTGGCTGCGCTATTCGCGGTTTACGAGGCGTACGCCAAAGGTGGCGATGCGCGAACCCTTGCGCTTGCAGGCATCCGCTACCTCTTTATGGGGCTGCTGATCACGCAATATCCGAATGTCTTCATCAACGTGACCAATGCTGTCGCGAATCTGGCGCAGGCAATAGCGCCGACGGACGTATGGACGAATTTCCGGGATCAAGTCCAGGGCTACATGTCGGCGAACAACGGCCAGGGCGCCTGGTGGAACTGGGTGGTGGGTGGCGTGGCCGGCGCGTTCAGTTTGATCTTCCAGGCGATCGCCGTTCTGGTTTTCCCGATTTCATACGCACTGTTCTCGTTCTTCTACAGCATGTACGGTGCGGTCCTGTACGTGGTCGGCCCGCTCGTGCTGGCGCTCTATCCCGCCCTCGGTGTCGGGCAGCTCGCCCGGACATTTATGGTGAACCTCATGGTCTGGAGCGCCTGGGGCATCATTTACGCCATCATCAGCCAATTGCTGACGATCATGAGCGCGAACAGCCTTAACAGCATTTTCACTGCCCAAAGCTTCGGTGGAGCCTTCCAAGGTGCAAGTCAGATGCTACTGATCTCGCTCTCGAGCATTCTTCTCTCCATCATGATTCTCTTGATCCCGTTCATCGCGAGACGTGTGGTCTCGGGGGACATTGGGAGCACGATGCTGACAGTTGTCGGCGTGGCAGCATCTGCCGCCCATGCGGCAGTCGGCGCATGGGCCGGGATGCAAGGCGGTGCGGCAAGGGCCGCGGGCGGAGGTGAAACCCCACCACCTCCGCCCCCGCCGGGTGGTCCGCCGACGCCGCCGGGTGAAACCGTGGCTGTCGTTGGCGGGGGTGGTGGTGGCACTAGCGGCGAGTACGAAGGCGACATGGAGGGCGGGGGTGCACCGAGGCCACCATCGGAGCCGAGCGAAGCGGCTGCCGCACCAGGCGCGGCGGAGGCCGCAGGAAGCGCGGCGGCCGCCGCTGTCTAGAAACGGAGGATCAAAGGAATGAAACGAAATCAGACAACGGCTCTGCCGGAAAAGGTCGGCTACACAAAGTACTTCGAGCATGATGGCGCCCTTAGGGCGTATGCCAACCGGATGATGTGGTTTGGGATCTCGGCGGTATTGATCTCGTTCGTTCTCGCACTTCTGGTGTTTTACGTTCGAGTCCAGCCGCCGACTGTCATTCGAATCGCCGCGGATGGAGAAGCGTCGGTGGTTAGTGGCGCGCCTACTCCGCGAACGCCCATGGGATTTCTGACTGCCCTTGCGGGGGCCTCACAGCCCGGCGAGCAGCCGGCCGACATTGAAGGCCGGGCTGTGGTTCGCAGATTCCTGGAGAACTACCTGACGTACACTCCCACGACCCTGGAGAAGAATTGGGCGGATGCGTTGAACATGATGACGCATAACCTGCGCTCGTTGACTTTGGCGAAACTGCGGGACCAAGACATCGTCACGAAAGTCCATGACGATGAGATCACATCGACTTTCAAGCTTCGGTCGCTGGAACCGGTGAAGGACCAACCGTGGACGTATGTTGCATTTGGGGTGAAGGAGGTCCATCGCGTTCACAACAAGGCGGAGTTTACGGACCGCCTGGTGGCCCGCTACAACATCCGCCTGCTGCAGACGGAACGTTCGGAGCGGGTGCCAAGCGGGCTCCTCGTTGCCGAATATGGCGAGCAACAGATGGTCGGCGAAAAGGACAACGGATTGGAGCAATCCAGCGCACTGATGGACGGCGCGAAGAATTGATCGATTTCTGTGGCGTGGCCGGGAAGAATGCGTATCTCGCCCGAGCCCGTGCCATTGAACGCCAGCCAGGGGCGCGGCCTGGGATCGAAAACCAAGGAGGACACGGGAAGAAATTAGGAGGGATGCGGAGAGAGCGGCTCGCGAGCTTAACGGCAAGCGAGCCGCAATAGTATTTCAGCGAAAGGAGGATGCAAATGGGAGCAATAACAGGCAGCGCGGAATCGGCGACTGACCGGCGAGAACCAGAGCCTAGGTTCGTGAGTGAATCCAGGCCCGCGAGGGAGCGCAACAACCCGACCCCGAAGCCGGCCGAGGAATCGACCAGTCGTCGTGGTTCAAAGCGCCGGCGGGCTTCGAAAGAGGGGGAGAGCACTGGGACAATCCGTTATTTTTTGACCAAGCCGTCGAGCAACGGAATACCGGAACTTGGCGACGAGATGCCCGACGAACACCAGGCGCTCCTGGCCGCGCACAAGGCCGATCGCAGTTTCGTGACGATCGAGGAATGGACTGCCAAAGCGGACCGGCGGAAGGGCATCACGGTCCTCGGGAAGGACCCGGTTATCAAGCATTGAGATTTCATCCGATGATCATCTGGCTTCATTGCACAGAGTGAATCTGTCGAAGCGACCCGGAGCACAACCGGGAAAGTGCTGGTTCGGCAACTCCACTGAGTTCCGGCCAAGGTAAACACCTTCGCACGGGACTCAAGAGTCGCTGGCCGGCGACTTTTTGGCTGTCCTGTGCTCATCCACAGAACAGCAAAGGAGAAGAAATGTTCCTTCACCGAGTGAAGCTGAACTGGAAGAAACACCAGACTCTGGCCTGGATCATCCTGCTTGTTGCTTTTGGGCAGGTGGTTATGGACAACGTCTTTGGTGAGGCCATGCTGAGCGGGTTCGGGATTCTCAAGATCGGCTTGGGAATTCTGGTCGCCACGGTGGCCTGGGCGTTCCTTAAAACCTGCTGGGAATTGGGGACCGTCTATTGCAGAAGGCTTTGCACCTTCGTGGTTGCATTGCGAAAATTCTGCCGCGATTACTGGAGCAAAACGGCGGCAGTGTAGACGGTAGCGGCGCATAGGCGGCTACCGAGGACAATTCACAATTCAGACCCGGCTCTCTTGAGCCTGGGCAGGGGAAGTTTCAGAGAAGCATTCCACCGCTACAGGCAGAGAGGGACCGCGAGGTCTCCGTTCTGGCTGTAGCCCAACAGACGGAACAAAGGAGATACGCAAATGTCCATTGTGAACAGAACAGGTGTCCTTCGCGTCATCGCGTTGGAAATCAATGAAGACGGCGCCATTTCGAAGAAGCAAATGAAGATCGATCGCGACAGCCAACTCGAGAACACGCTCCTGCAGGCCGACTACCCGGATATTCGTGTCGCGACCATCGACATCCCGCAGCAGCAGCTTGACCAATACCAGCAGTCCATGGTCGAGCATTCGCTGGCCAAGCGGATCGTTTACGATGACGTGGAATACGTTCTCGTGGGCGCTTCGGCGTCCGCTAAGAACGGCAAGTATTACGCCGTCGATGCCGCGCACGCGAAGACCATCGCGCAGCGGTTTCGATTCTGGCCCGAAGCGGCGATGACCTACTTCGGAATCCTGGTCTCACCCTGCAAGGTGTGCATCGAGATTCCCGACGCACGCGTCCTCGTCGTCAAAGATCACGAACTTGGCACGAATGACTGCCGCGGTTGGATTCGGCGCTCCCATTTCGAGCGTCTCGGTCTGCCGGACCGTCACTTCTACCAGTTCCGCATGTCTTTCGAGAGCACCCAGGCGAAAGGGAGCTTCAAAATCATGGAGAACGATGTGGCCGATGCGCTCTCGGTCGATTTCGTCATTCCGCGATCGAGTTGCAAGCCCGAATTCCGGAAGCCCGAATGCGTCCGGCCCTGCCCAACCATCGCCGGCCGAATCAGCGGACAGTACTCGAACGGCCGCGTGGTGATCGGAATTCGAGAGGTTTCCAGGGATCTCCAGTTCTCCTCCAGCTACACCCTGGTGGAGCACGCGCCCTTGAACTCCATCGAAATGGAAATCAAGCCGATTGCGATGGCGGCGGTCGAGAAAGTGAAGACCGCGGTCGCCACGAACGACTTCAGAGAACTCTTCCGCATCCTCGGGATTTCCGAGGAAGTGGAACTGTTGCGCTCGGATGAGACCGTGACCGATCCGGAACACACGTCATCCGAACACACCGTTGTGGAGGCCGTGCTCAAGGCGGACAGCACTGGATACTGGATGAAACATCCGTTCGTCAACTCCCATCTTCAGCGCACGTTGGCGAGATGGGCATTCAAGCTGTGCACCGCGGGCGGCTTTACGTTGCCGGCGTTTGCACTGGCCGATGACGGATACGTGGTTCTCCGCGACGGCAAAATCCACTGCGGCTCCGACTGGATCCCGGAATGGCGGACGCTCACCAGCCTCGCATCCAAGCGAATGCTGGTGGTTCGCTATCCGATCCGAACGAAAGGGGATCTGCTGCCGGTAGAGGCACTGGATGATTCCGCGACGGTCGCGCTGTTGATGCGGCATCTCGAACGGCAGAATTGCACGATGGATTCGACGGCCGCTCAGGCGATTGTGGACCAACAACTGCGGTTGGCGGGCACGCTCACGTTACACTCCGAGACCGCAAAAAAGAACGGTGGCGACTACGATTTCGACTGGATTTGCGTGGTCGAAGGCTCGCGGTTCCCACTGTTCGTGGAAGATCGATTCCGGCACACACCAACTGGGGAAAATACGAAGAACAAACAAAGCAAGAAAGAATCCCCGTGGTGGAATCTGCCGCAGGTCGCCTACTCCGCAAAGGGCAATACGATCGGCGCGATCACCGATCTGAAGACATCGTGCCTGGCTGCGGGACGGCCTGATTTGGCGCACCGTTGTGCCATCGAGCTTCAGAAGGCGCTCGACCAGCTCAAGTGGGGAGTCCAGCCAGACAAGGAGGAAATCGGCAAGATCCGTCAGGAAGTCGGCACCGCGCCTTGGCTCAAGCTGAAGCGCGTCCGGCGGGTTTCTGACCTCCCGTTGCAGGTTCCGACTGCCCCGACTGATCGCATCGGCGCTCTATACAACCACGTCCGGAAGGAGCTCTATGAGTTCTTCGCGGACGTGCGGCCCCTTGAAGACTTCCGCGGCGCGATCAGCGGTGGTAATTACGATCGCGACATGATGAAGGAGGCGGGCACGATCTCCACGGTGTACGCCGTGAACATCGGGTTGCTCGCGGAGAAGCGGCACGCTTACGAAAAGGCCCTGGCAGAAGCTCAAGCGAATCTCGACGCTTTTCCGATCACGAAGGCCAGTGCTTCCAAGGAGGCGGCCAATCACAGGCGCGAGTTGGTCCGGAAGCGGAATCAAGCCCAGGCGGCTCTTCACTTCTATGAAGAGCGGTCGCGGCAGGAATTGCGCAACCTGATCAACATCGTGCGAAAGTGGGCAGAGCGGAAGGAGGACCGCGCGTTGGACTGGCTTACGGCATTGTGGGATATCGCCTGCAAGAGCCGACGCTGGGACGAGCGCGAAAATCGCCGCTTGAATACGGGAAGCATTGCATTTTACGCCTTCCCGCAATACCTCGTTGACATGATTGTGGAGCGAACCGGCGGCAGGCCTGTTGCCGTGTCGCTCCCGAGTTTGGTTGACGGGGAAGTCAACATCGATGGGGCCGGAAACGTGTACCTGATCGATGAAGTGTCCGACGGCGCCGGCTCGAAAGTGCGCCGCGAGACGTTGCTCCTTCAGGTGATGCGAGACGGGCGGCTGGTGACGGATGGCGGTCGAACATACCATGTTCGGCCCTTCGCCGTTCAACCTGGCCAAGCGCAGGTATGTGACGGAAGGCTCACCTTTCCGAATACGCAACAGCGCCCCGCGATTCCGGTATTGAAGCGAGTGAATTGATTCTCACTCCAGGGGGACCGAGCTTCGGCCCTCCTGGAGGCTCTTGCCTCCTCAATCTGGCCGTTGGTTTGGGCACGCTACGAGTCGTCGGATCTGGAGCTATTCTTGTAGAAACGATGGAAACTCTGTACGGCGCTGCATTAGGCCTAAAGCTCCGCCAACTCTCGGATGCCGCCAAACATCGCGTCTGGATTGTTTCGCCATATATTGGACGCTGGCCGGCCGTTAGTGCGCTGCTCGGGGCTAATTGGTGGCTCGCGAGCACGGTCCTCCTACGGGTCATCACGGATATTGATGACTCAACGAACGTCAATCGGGGCACACTCCTCCAACTCCTTAATCGTGGTGAGGTAGCAACATTGCGTGGCGTTCACGCCAAGATCTACATCGTTGACGATCAGGCAATCGTCTCATCTGCGAATCTCACGGAAACGGGGTTCACGAAGCGGCGAGAGATTGGTTTGCTGCTGGATGCTTCCGAAGCGAAGGAAACCATTTCCACCGTTAAGCACTGGTGGGAAATGGTTGCGAAGGAAATCTCTCTGGATCACGTTCAGGATTGGGAGAAATCTTCGCCATTCACGAAAGAAGTGGAGGGTGCCGGCCTGACGCCACTCTGGGATTTGCCTCAAAAACCACCAGACAGCCTCTTCAAATCTTCGGACAAGACTGCACGAGATTTCGCAAGCTACAGGAATTTCCTGAAATTCTACAGAGAGTTGGCCGATGATTACCGTTCGGTCCAGAGATTGTGGCCGAACGGTTCGCTCTTCATCGAAACCGATACATTCCTGAACTACCTCTTTCATGAGGCTGAAGGAACGCCTTCGTTTGAGTTCTACGACAAGGCGGAGCCTCGTAATCTGACAAAAGCGCAGCGGTCCGAAGAACTCAAAAAGTGGGCGCCGAAATTCGCGACGTGGGTCGGCACTTCACATGACGAGGCCTATCGATTTGAGCGATGTGAACTCGTTCGGAGGCTTCTCGCAAAGGATCGTATGGACGAACTCACTCGCGACGAAGTCCGCGAAGTAGTCGATTGCCTTCACTGTATGCATTCGCAACAGCTCATCCGACACAAATTCCTCAATCCGGAGAACAACGAACTGGAAGCGATAAGAAAGGCCTGGAAAACTCTTCTGCACGGGGAGGGTAAGCTAGAAGAGCGGATGCAAAACTGCAATGACGCGCTGCGGTTCTTCGGCACGTCCAGCGTGCAGGAACTGTTGGGATGGTACTATCCCGATGACTTCCCAATCAGAAACAGCAATTCAGATGCCGGATTGAGATTTTTTGGCTACCACGTATAGGAGCGACCTTGGGTCACGCCCGCTATCAGTGCCCTTCGACTGCAACTGCGGCCATCTCGGTTAAGCGCCTGGTCACGGCGGGCTGGGGAGAATTACATATGGCCGGGCTGGCAGTAGGAGGAGATCATCGCGTCGCCACCTGTCGGCCCGTCGGCGGGGGCAAGTAGATCAAGACGTTCCCCTGCTGGCTGTTGCGTTTTGGAGAGCCGCTTTCTGTGCATCAATCAATCTGCTGAGATCCTGAAAGTACTTCCTGCCATTCTCGGAGCGGAGAAACGCCGTCTGATCATCCCAGGTGAGCCCTCCATTCATTCCCCAGGTCGCCTCGGCAACGGCTCGCATGATCTGCTGGAACCGTTCATTAGTCATCCAATCTGCAAGAGCAGGTCGATTTTCCCTGCACCAAAGAATGATATGTCGCATCAAATAATCCAGCCGTGCAGCTTGTGGGGGATGCGAGAGCCCGAAAAGATCCTCCTTTCCGAGATCGGTCGGACGACGACTGAACAGAAAAGCTCCAGCCACAATCACAAAACAAGAAAGAAGCACCTGATCGATAGCCTCGGGCGACGAATTGTCCAGCCTCAAAGCGGCTGAAATATTCTTGCGTGTTTCCCCTTCGATAAAGTTGGCAAGTACATGGTACGCCGCATATCCATCGGCATCCGCCTCTTCGGCTTGCCGTTCCATGCTGCTGGCCTGATTGTTCGCCGCAAACTCGCTGAAGAAGGTCGATTGAGACTGGTGTTTCAGAACGTGCCCATGCACATGATGCGTGAATTCGTGCGTGACGGCGAAGCTTAGCAGATGTTGGAAGAGTATAACGCTCAACCAGTCTGTTAGATCGCCAACGTTCGTAAGGCCGACTATTTGTCTGATCGACTCAGAATTGCTTAGGCGACCGCAGATTTCCAGCAACTCGTATATAAACGGAACAGTGATGCCGATGAAAGCATAGGAGCCGTCAGTAAATGCAACAGCGTCGCTGAAATCCGAATCAATGTAATCGAGATAAAACGGTAGGTTATCAACATGCTCCGGAACCCTTTTACGAAGGGCCAAGCCCTCGTTGAATCCCTTTTGAAGAGTAGCCAGTAAGGACCTATGGTGTTCGCGTTGCAGATCTGCCAGATCTTGTCTGCCTCGGAACACGGGCACACGTTGGCCGTTGCGGGTAACGAAGCTGGTGTTGTCGCGGACGAAAATGTCAAATGCTTCCGCAGGTTCAAGGGGCATTCTGTCTCAGTCTACAACCTTGGTGCGTGTAAACGCTAAATGAATGGCACGCCTTGGCCCTTCGACTGACACGACCGCAGGCGCGAGGCCTGGTTTTTTGGCGGAATGTCGAGGCCAGTGGAAACTGGGGCATGTCCAAAATCATTGTTTTGACGATCTTCGCTGGCCTGGCGGCGAATGCTCAAAGAATCGACACCGAGAAACCCGATAGGCACAAGGTGATGCGGGTTGAAACCGCCCCGAATCACCTGAGTGTCATCGAATTGGCGGACCCGGTGACGGAGGTGGCGGCCGGGAGTTCGTCGTTCAAAATTGAGTGGCGCGGAAACAAGGTGTTCGTCCAGCCTCTTGATCCGGAGGCCACCACGAACCTCTTCATCTGGACGGCGTCGGAACGTCTGAGCTACGAACTGGTTCCGGCGCATTCCGTGGAAGAGATGGATTTCGCCATCGACCAGGAACCAAGCCCGAGGCCCGCTAAGGCCGCACCTCCCGAGAACCCCGCGGAAGATCCAGGGGCGACGCGGGAAGCCAAACTCGCCACCGAGATGCTTTTCACGAGCACCCCCGTTCGACTGGCGGGACAGTCCAAGAATCAGGACCGTGTTCAGATCGTCCTGAAGGACATCTATCGGGAAAAGGATTGCATCTACGTCAGGTACGCGATTCAAAACAACGGCAAATCGGCGTACATTCCGGCCACTCCTGGCGTGTTTGCCTTGCGGTCACCGCGCGCCTCCAGCTCACTCTACGCCCTCTCCAAGACCCAGCTCGTCGGGGACACGGTACGCGTGACGAGTCAGGGCCAGTCTCCCATCAAAGTCGTCAGCGCAGAGACTCGAGAAACCGCTGTCGCGCCCGGCACAACCGCCTGGGGATTGATCGCTTTCGAATTGGCGCCTCGAACCGATGGCCCTGCCGTCGTGAAGTTGGCCTTCCCCTCGGATGGCGCCGGAGAGGTGAGTGCGCTTCTCGTCCTGTGAGGATGCCATGACGAACGATACAGAACGCACCGCGGAGCAAATCCTTAGGGGCAGGCCGTTACCAACGTGTCCGGATGCAGGGATCTTGACGATTTCCGCCACCGAAGTAGTCGCTGCATTTCGGCGGCGCTTCGAAACTCCGCCAGATATCGGCATTTGGAAGCGTCTCTTCCATACTGTATTTGAAGCGCCCAATCCTTTCGACGCGAAACCGCGCCGCCGCATGCGCCTGGAAGCGATCATGCTGGGGACACTCGCATTGACGGCCATCGCGCTGGCAATGTACTTCAATCTCAATGCGCCCCCGAGGTAACCCACATGGCGAGCGATTTTGATCGGTTTCTCATTCGCATACTCCGCCAGGGAGAGCATCTGGGCTTGTTGGCGAGCGCAGTTGCGTTAATCGTTGTGGAAGGTGGTTACGTGGCGTGGTTGGAGCGCTTGCCCGCGCTCTCTAATCCAGCGCAGCAGCCGGGATTCCTGGACCTCCCACCTTGGTATCGGCGCCCCCGGGTCGAAGTCACCTTCCTATTGACCATTCTGGGCGGAATGATCTTTTCGGCGGCTTGTGGTGTGGCCCAATTGATGCGCAACCGAACCGGCGAATCCTGCACGAATGAATGGCGAGGTATTGCGCAGACGCGGCTGAAGACCGCGGCGTTCTACGCGGTTGTCGCGGGCGCCGATCTGTTGTTCATTCAGTTTTTCCGAACTTAATCCTCACCCCAATCAGGAGATCCATATGGACAATTTGGGATCCGTTGACCGGCGCCCTGCGCGGGCGCCGCTATCAGAAACTCCTGCGTTTCTCATTTCCGTTGGCCTCTGCGTGATTTGCCTCGGGTATTGGCTGCTGCTGACGAAGGTGTACCACTTCAGCGCCACGCAGACTGCGGAACTGGCCGTCTACATCCTCAGCGCGATTGCGATACCGGGCGCCGCGATCGCGCTATACGGAACCCGCCGCTCGCGACGCGAGAAGCGCAAAGTGCATCCACCACTCGTGATGAGCCCTGCGCGCGACGAAAAGATGGTCGCAAAGGCGTGGAACGAGTCGGCGGTCATCCTCGGATACGACATCCACGGCGAACCGTGGCTATGGTCCGACCAGGTACGCGTGATGCAGGGAATCGTCCTCGGGATGACGGGTAGCGGCAAGACGACCCTGCTAAAGAACATCATCATCCAGGATCTGATGCGGCGAAAGGGACCACCCGAAGACAGGCACAAGATCCCGATGGTGATCTTCGATGGCAAAGGAGATTTGGAATTCTTCCAGGAATTGCTACCGCACATCCACCGCGCAGGGCGTCTCGGAGATCTGCGTCTGATCAATCCTGCCCGGCCGGAGTTGTCCAGCCTGTACAACCCGTTCTACGCCGAGGACGACGACTACATGGCCCAGGTGAACATGGTGTTCGGGTCGTTCAACCTCCATGACGAGTTCTTCAGCAAGCACCAGCTCAACTATTTGGCGGACATCGTGCGCATCCTGCACTACACGGGCGTGCGGTTCAATTTCTATGACGTGATCGTCGCCGTTCTGGACCAAGCCGTCCTCCAGGAGCAGATCGATAAAGCCCGCCGGCATATTCGCACCGACGCTTCGGTCAGCATGCAGCGCCGGCTGAACTTCGAGATGTCCGTGCGCAATCTGATGCAGTCGTTCGAGGATCGCGACCGCGTTCCGAAGATCCAGGGACTGCTGAACGAGTGCATGACCTTCCTGGATGACGCTCTCTCGATCATCACCGGTCCGTATGACGACTTGCTGTCGATCGATGACGTCATCGAGCAGGAGTTGATTCTGTTCGTCACGCTCAACGTGAACAAGAACACCGAACCGGTGCGGGCGCTCGGGAAAATGCTCCTGCAAAATATCCAGCTTGTCGTCGGAAAGAGGTATGAGAGCGAGGAAGAGCGCAAGCGGGCAAACCGGCCGCTGTTTTCCGTCGTGATGGACGAGTTCGCGCCGTTCGGGTATCAGAATTTCAGCCAGATCCTGAACACGGCGCGGGGAACGAACACGGCGTTCCTGTTCTCGATGCAGAGCCTTCCGCAACTGCTGAAGGTTGGCAAAGGCTTCAAAGAGGATGTCACGTCGGCGCCGAACACGAAGATCGCGTTGAGGACGCAGGACGAGGATACCGCCCGCTATTTCATTCGCGCGTCCGCGGAGCACGCGGTCACCCGACGAACGCAGTCCCTGGTTCGGCAACAGCTATTCGGCTTCGAGCGGTTTGAGAAAGGCATGAGCGCGACGGAACGGGAGGAGCGGGAGTACCGGGCGGAGGACGAGAAGATCAAGAACCTTCCCAAGGGACAAATGCAAATTCTCATGACGGACGACAGCCGGGGAACGTTGCATCAGCATCTGCATGTCCGTACACCGCCCGACATCGCCCTACCCGGATTCGATTGGGAATTGTTGCCGCGGTTGCGCCACTCGAGATCGGAACAGCGTGGCGCCAACCTTCGGTTCAAGGATCCCGAACTGGCGAACTCCGCCTGGGGCCGGAGGGCACCTGGTGGCAGAAGGTAGGGAGAGAACGATGCGTCGTCATCTTTGTTTATATATCGCGTTGGTATTTGCCGAAGTGGCAGGTCTCAGCCAGAACCGATCTGTGGTCGATGCCGGTCGGCCCGTAACGACCGAGCAGCAGCGCCAGGTCGGCCCACAAGTAAATCGGGCTCAGCCGGGTGAGCGCTTACCGGCCGCGCAGTATTCCCCATTGGCGGCACGAGGCGGTTACTCGAAGTCCCAGACGTCGCCGCTGGGCGCCATGATCCACGCGCTCAATCCGCATGACGTCAACCTTGGGACCGTCTGGGAGGAACGGCGGCGTGCTTGGCTGGAGAACGCCGGCGCAAACCGGTATTTCTGGTACGCCTTCTGCGCGACCGCGCTTCTCATCTTGAGCTGGCTCGCGCTCGCCTGGTTGCACACCGACCGAGTTCGAGAGCGATGGCAGCTTGCCGAGCATGCGGCCGACGCGTTGCGATACGCCGAGTACTGCAAGCGCCGTGCAAAAGAAGCAATCGGCAGGTACAACGAGCACGTCGAAAAATGCAATCGCGTGATTGAAGCGGAGGAATCGGGAATCACGACGCCGGAAACCGCCAATCTTGAGGATTACAGGCGTGAGATTCAACGGCTGAAGAGCGACAGCGACGCGAAGGACCTGCAGGTCGCCCGGTTGGAGGAGCAACTCGCACAGAAGAGCACGCAGATGAACAGCCTTACCGAGCGGATCACCGAGGCAGAACGGCGGATCAAGAACCGGACGGCGGGTTCACAGGACAACGGGAATGCCGCACTGGTAGAGCGAATTCAGCGCCTTGAGGCGGAGAATCGCCGGTTGAAACACGGAAAGAATGCGGCTGCGCAACCTGCAGTGGCGGACAACGGGAGCGCGGAGGAGAATTGATGCTCGTCGCCGTGCAGGAGTTCGGCAGCATTTGGACGACCCGGGCGGCACGGCGCGCTGAAGATTCTTCCATCCGCCAGCGCGCCTTCTACAACACCACGGGAATACTTGCGGGAACAAAACTGCAAAACCGATCCTGCGTTTATGGCTACGTGCGGTTGGACGAGTGCTCCGGTTTCGATGTGGCTTCTGCGACGTGCGTAATCCATCGGGTTTACGAAACCGAAGGCCTTGCCGTTTGGAACGGAACGAAGCGGCTCTTCCTGCGTCAGCTCACGCCGAACGGCACACATCCGGAGATGCATCTGTTTCGAATTCGGTCCAGCGATGTTGGGTGGATCGACCGAAAGAGCTCGTGGCACTGCGATGTTGCACAGTTGATTTCGTTCAGTGAAGGGAACGGACAACAGGAAGTGCTTATTCTCTTGCCGGCGTTCGGATGGATTCGCGGCGCACATGGGACATATTGCGCCGACCCGTCGCCAGAGCAGCCGTGGATCGCGCGGCTGTCGTCCACCGGGAACTGAGGAAGGGTATGCGTTATCTGAAAGGAGCCATCGCACTCAGCGTGACCAAAGATCTGCCGCTGCTGCGCCATGTGATGTACAGCAAGTACGTAACGCAGATGCAATTGTGGCAGTTCATGCGGCACAGCGAGGGCGAATCAAGCCGCGGATCGTTCTGGTGGCGGATCAAACGCCTTGCCGATCACGGTTTCATCGCGCGCCATTTGGTTCCCATGGTGCACGGCGATGTCGTTCTGACGATCGCGGCACCTGGAATCGTCTACCTTGTGGAGAGTTTCGGGACGCCGTACAGCGGTCCGGACTCCGGGCCTGAAGTGCGTCCTGACGGGGCCGGTGTGGCGCACGCGCTCGGTGTCAACGACGTTCACCTCGACTTCTTACGCGCCGGATGCCTGACCTCGTGGGAGAACGAGATGGAAATCCGATGCCGGAACGAGCTGCCGGTTTCGAAGTACGCGAAGGAGTATGACGCGATCGTGACGCTGATGCTGGGTGGACGGCAAATCCGTTTCGCGCTCGAATACGAGCGAACTCCCAAAGCACGATCCGAGTACGACGCGATCAGCGCAATGATCGAGCGAGAGACGAACCTCGATCGGGTGTTGTACCTCGCCGGCACGCACCACATTCGTACTGTGCTCGTGCAGCACTTCACTCGAAAGCGCCAGAGAGTGTTCATTGCACTCGCGACGGACCTTCCCTTCACAGCGCCATCAGAGCTGGAGGTTCTGGACACGCTGACGAAACAGACCTTCCGTTTGAATGACATCCCATAGTACATTTGCCCTTGGGTTGCCCTTGCTTTGGCTTGATTTCGTCCTGAGACACGGCCTCGGAACACCTTCTATTCGCTGGACTTGGAATTTACTACCCCTGATTTTGCCGTGTCCCGTCAGGTCAAAGGGTTTGAAAGCCATCTTGCAGGATAATGGAAGGCATGTCGGTGGCGACCGCCAGTCGTGAGATTTCCTTGCGCCGAGGCCGGCGATTGGAATACTTCACCGTTGCGTACAACAGTCTGGAAGGTGTGTGTTCGATTGTCGCCGGGCTTATCGCCGGATCGGTGTCACTGGTGGGCTTTGGTATGGACAGCATAATTGAGGTCGCTTCCGGCGCGGCGCTGATCTGGCGACTTCAGCAGGACTTTGATGTGAGAAGACATGAGCAGGTGGAACGGACCGCGCTGCGAATTGTCGGACTCTGTTTCATTGCGCTGGCGGTCTATGTCCTGTACCAGTCAGTTTCAACGCTGGTTCGGCGTGCTTCGCCGGAGCGTAGTGTTGTGGGAATCGTGGTGGCCGGTGCGTCGGTTGTCGTGATGCCCATTCTGGCTCGCGCGAAACGTCGCGTCGCGCTCCAGCTTGGAAGTCATGCGATGCAAGCTGATTCGAAGCAGGCTGACTTCTGTGGGTTCCTTTCGGCGATTCTCTTGTGCGGCCTGCTGACGAACGCGTTGTTCGGCTGGTGGTGGATGGATCCGGCGGCTGCGCTGGTGATGGTTCCGATCATCGCGAAGGAAGGTTTCGACGGACTGCGCGGAAGGAATTGCTGTCAATGTGGATGATGATGCCGTATGCCTGAGTTCGATGCGTACCTGATGGTTGATTGGAGCGCCAGCAGTCGGCCCGCGACAGGCGCCGACAGCATCTGGTACTGCCTGATGGTCCGCGCTGGCACGGCCCTGCACGTGGCAGCACTTGAGAATCCATCGACGCGTGTTGCAGCGATGCGGGAGATCAGCAATCTTCTCTGCGGACTCGCGCGGCAGGGACAGACAGTGCTGGTCGGGTTCGACTTCCCGTTTGGATATCCAGCCGGCTTCGCGGATGCACTTCGACTGGAACGTGATCGCCCGTGGGAGCAAGTCTGGAGAGAACTGGCGCGCCGCGTCGTGGACAGGGCAGACAATAGCAATAATCGTTTCGCTGTTGCCGGCGAGCTGAATCATCGGATTTCCGATGCGTGCCACCCGTTCTGGGGTTGTCCCAGAGACTGCGAGTGCACCACGTTGTCATCGACGAAGGGACCTGCTGGACATCTTCCAGAAAGACGCCTTACCGATGTGGGCAACATGCAACCGATCTGGAAGCTCTACGGGAATGGCGCGGTCGGCAGCCAGGCTCTTGTTGGCATTCCACATATCGCTGCGCTCCGGAACCATCTCGAATTGGCGACGGTCTCCCGAGTGTGGCCGTTCGAGACAGGTCTCGTTCCGTTGCCGAATCGGCAGAATCGCGAATACCTGATCGTGCTTGCCGAAATTTATCCGTCGCTCGTGGCGGTTCAAGTGGTGCCCGGCGGAGTGAAGGATGCACTTCAGGTTCAGGCAACCGCGTCGCACTTCGCTGCACTCGATGACGCTGGGGATCTCGCCATCTTATTTGCAGGACCGGATTGGCTGACAACCGATGAGCGGGTGAGAGTTGAGCGTGAGGAGGGCTGGACATTGGGCGTCGTTTCGCGCCGACCCGCGCGGATTTCATCCCCGGCTGCGCAAGTTCCGGTAATGAAATCATGCGATGCTGCGGTTGGCGAGCTTGGATTGCCCAAGTGCGACTTCGTTTACTTCGCGACGCCAGCTTGTGCTTCGGTAACCATCACGGCCGAGTTCGTGGATTCCGCAAAGGCGATCATCGCGCACGCCTACAACCGAGTTGGTCTGCGAATGCCACTCGTTCAGGGGCTTCAACCTGGTGACCAGATACTGCTGGTGTACGGCGCCGCCGGGCAATACCGGCCCGTGTTCAGTTGCCGAGTTCGCGTACCCGATGAACCGGTTGAACTCGGGATGCACAGATTCGACGGCTTCTGCTACATCCCCGACCGACTGCACGATGAACTGAAAGCGGGCGGCTACGAGCCAGACCCGTTGATTCAGCGGTTCGTTGGAATCGCAATCGAGTTGGTTGAAGATCTGCGTCAGGTCGATCTCGCGATTAGCAAACCAAAAGGAAATAACACGCTCCGTCGCTGGAGCGAGGTGTTCCGAGCGGCGATCGGCGAGATCTGAATTGGAAGTACCGCTATCGTTGCTGTGATGGCGGCCTGCGTGCAATGTCCGAATTGATTCCGCCGCCTGCAGAAGATCTGAAGATCTGAACTGCATTCTGACTGCCGAGTCTCTTCGTCCATGAGCAAGGTGGCCAGCCAATCAGTTCAGCCAGCCATGGCGCCCCGGAGATCTTGCTCCACCCTCGACAGCAGATCCGGTCGGCTGCCGGGAACTACGTTCATCATCCGGACGGCCAAATTTCGAATCTTCCCCAAGCTCGGATCAGACGAATGCTCCGTGAAGCTGCGAATTTTCGCGCCGCCAGTTACATAATCCAGCGTATCGGAAAAGGGCCAGCTGCCGTTCTCCAATAGTCTGTACAGAAGCACCCCGGCTTGGAACATATCGCCCAAGCGAGCGTTTGCCGAACGCCCGGTCTGGAGATCTTCAGGGGGCAATATCCGAGCGTCCCGTCGCGAGAGTGCCTTGCCGGTGAGTGTTGAGGTTCCAGCGAGGTCGAGCGCGCAGTCGAATTGGCCCAAGCGCACGTCCTCCAGATCCTGAGAGACCCACACCGAATCGGCAGTCAGGTTCCGATGAAATACGCCCTTCTCATGGCAGAATTCTAGTGCCTGTATAACTTTGATGAAAATCGCGATGCGGTCCCAGTGCGTGCCGTTTGCGAGCACGGGCCAGAGTTCCTCGACGCTCTTGCCCTCGAACCAATCGCTAACCTGTACCCACGAACACCCTGTCTGGAAATGGCCCACCACGCAGGAGACGAACGGATGTCGCACCCGCGTCAAGATGGCAGACTCCCGAGCCACCTCTTTCAGGTACGCATCCAGTTCCTTCGGAGGGAGCGTCGGGTCGAAAGGGAATTCTCTTAAGCGCACTTCCATCCTCACGGGTGCCTCGTCGACTGCAGCATATTCGTAAAGCCCTCGGTCGGCGACCAATTGGCGCTTAATCGTGAACCGCCCTAGCTGGCGCGGATTATGGCGCTGTGCCATTGAAGACGAGTCCCTGAATGCTATCCAGTTGCTTCGTGTTTCCATCTGGAACGTGTGGTTGCCGAAGTTCGAGGCTGTCTTCGCCAAATCCACGTACTTTTGGATCGTGTCAGCCAGCGTCTTGACCACGTTCGTAGTAGCGCGGCTTGGATCCTTGTAGCAAATTTGAGTTGTCGACGGAACAACGACCTGGGAGCCGACTGTCAAATTGCGATGATGGGGAGCGGAACTAAACGGCGGACGCTGTCGCCTGGACCGCAGCACCTTGGCCTTGTGGTCAACCGTGGAAAATGGACGATCAATCGCGAAACCGTTCGAAGTAACAATAAGGTCCTCCGTGACGGTGATTTCCGGAAGAAGGCACTTCATCTCGAGGATGTCGCAGATGCCCGGTGCTGCGATTACGGCGTCACACTCATAGAAGCCAGCATCGCCACGCTGCAAATGGACATTAGTCGCTATGATGTAGCCCCGGGGAAGATGGTCCCTGAGTGCGCCGGCGCACTCTCGCTCGAATTCGCCGCCAGCACCAGGTGCATATTCTCCGAAAGGGATCAGTTCCGCTGCCATTGGGGACCTCTACTTCAGCAAGATCTCAAGAGCCCTTCTGGCCGTTTCATGATGTTTGCCGTCCAAGTCGGTGTTCAGCATAGCAACTGCCTCCGCACGCTGGCCCTCGGTCAGCATTTTCGGGAAAGCGGCAAGGATCTCTGAGGCCAACTTGTAATCCTCCCCGGAAAACGCCGGCCAGTGTCGCAAAAGTACCTGCACGACGTGCCACCGGTTGCGAGTTTGAAATCCGCGCAAAAGTTTCAAAACCAACGCAAGTTCCCGGTGGGTGCTACGGTTTGAAATCTGGGCTTCCAAAGCCTCAAAGACCGTGCCGCCCTTCAGGAATCGCAGTTCGCCATAGCACTGTGGGTCTTCGTGCTTCAAGTACTGCTGCAACAAAGCCTGTGGGTTGTCGTGTCTTCCTTCCTTACGGTCCGAGAGCGCGTCAACCACTTTGCGCAGCATCTTGTCATGAGGTGATCGGTTGCACTCATCAAGCAGCCAGGCACGGACAGCAGGGTCTTGCTGCCCAGACCTGATCGAGAACCGCCGAAAGATCGTCGGACGTGTTTGTTCAGGAACCCGCTGGCTGCGAGCTTTCTTAAGTTGCATGAGCCCCGCGTCGGGAGTTGCGGCAAATGCGTCTGCGAAGAGTTCTATGAGACCACGCTCGACTTCCGGTTTGATGGCTTCCGGAAGGCTCCTGAAGTCCGGGAGGTCTGACCACACTTGGTTACGACAGGCTTCCCAGATCAACTGGGCCGCCTGCTCGCATTTCACATCACCCATGTGTCTCGCGACCGCATCTCGGAGTTCGCGATATCGACTTCTGTCGACAACGTATTCCCGGCACATGTATCGGATGAGCGCTTCTACGGCCGTTGATCCACCAGAGAATCTGATGCAAAGCCCGGCCAGGCCGAGGCGTTCGTCCGGCAGGAGCAGCCCATCATCGGAAGACAAACTCATAAGTAGGGCTTCGGGAAAATACTCTATTCGTTCGCACGTACGCCAGCAGAGCTCGCGAACGCCACCGTTGCTTGATAGCGCAAACGCGTCGATTGACCGCCGGGCCAGTGCGAGGTCACGCTTTGACAACTCGCCTAACGCAGCAACAACGTCATCGTATACTTCCCCCTTCTTTCGTAACCTGTACCCCTGCTGCAAGCAGGCCGGAATCGCAGCCGGGCCGAGCTTCGTCAACTCTTCAAACAGATTCAACGCTTGAGAGTCTTCCTGGGAAAGCCATCCGAAGATCTGCGTGACGTTGTCATCAACGTCCTTTGGCACGACAATCTGTCCGGGAGGCGCGAATGCCTCGACAATGGTTCGACGCACTCTGTCCATCTGCGCCCGAGCACGTGAAACTTCATCGTTGGTCAGCGTTAGGCCCAGTGATCTATCGGGCGGAAGGCACGATTCGATCGCTGAGATCAGTTCATCTGCGGTTCGGAAGCGCGCTTCCGGATTCACACTTAGCGCGCGCGACAGGCACGCCACGAGCGTCTCCGGCACGTCACCCTTAATCGCAGCAAGGTGAGATTGTTGACCGTCAGGCGAGGAACCTTGTCCAAAAAGCATTTCCCGTGCGACCATCGCGACGGCCCAAAGATCGTCCTCAGGGCTCGGGGCGAGGCGTCTTCGGATTTTTACCTCGGGCGGCAGGTACAGAGGTGTGCCGCGGCCAGAGTCCGTCTCGCTCACGTTGGATGCACTGTTGAAATCGAGAACGAATGGAACTGGCTCAGACTGCCCAGGCCCTTTCTTGACAAGAATATTGGCTGGCTTGATATCGCGGTGGATGAGTTCCAAGGAGTGCAGTTGCTTAACAGCCTGGACCATGTGGAGCATCCAGCGAATCAGCGCATTTACGCACCAGAAATCGCCTCCGAGTTCGGGAAGCGGCAAATCTGATCCTACTGCGGGAATCGTGTCTTTCAGGCTAATAACGCGCTTGGATCCATCCTCACCTGAAGCGTATGAGCCAAGCTCCAGCACGAGCAAAGGGTGGTTTTGGTTCCTCACGCGTTGTTTGGTGCTGCGCCGCAATGCCGGAAAATATGGAGAATTCAGCGCGGCGAGTTTCCGAAGAAGTGATGCCTCGCTTTCGGCCATGCCATGGGCATCGGTGTCGAAGCCCCTGTACAGCTTAAGCGCGACATCGGTCTGCGAGTTCGTATCGAGAGCCCTATATACCTCGGCGTAGCGTCCTGCTCCCAAGAGTTCGGAAGTCTTGTAATAGGTCGACACGACGGCGACCCGTCCCCCGTCGATAGCAAGGAGAGTAGCCATAAGCCCCTTCAGTTAATCCTCGCTAGCGGAACCTTAGGCGGCCCCTTTAACTTTCCCTCTTGATGGAGTTCCACTTGGCTGTCAACCTCGATCGGTGCACCACTATCAGGTTCGAATCGTCCACGGATCTCAAGAGTCTTGTTCTGGGTCATCTGGTAGGACAAGCTATAGTACGTGCCCGCGGGTATGACGCGTTGAAAGCCGAATTCCAGGTCCTGCATGGGAACAAGGTTATGGTCGAGGGATCCTACCCCTCTAAACAGGGGGAGCGCTAGTTTTATTGCTGGACGGGGAAGCCTAAAGCGGGTCAGGACACGAGTGAATTCAGAAGACGGTTCACAGGTGAGCGGCACGACCTCCACGTACTCCCCCGAGTCATTGTCACGAGTGAAGACACTCTCTAGCAGTCTTGACGTCGTTCGTACACCTCGCTGACCCTGCTGCTCGTCAAACCGGCAACTGGCGGCTCCAAGCGCGACGGTATTGCAGGCTTCTTCGTCCGTGATGCTGAAACAGCGTTTCGGCGTAAAGTAGGATTCCAGCGCGGCTTTGAGCCCCATCATCCTCGACGCCCCACCAGTGGAGAGCACGAGGTCGATATCAGCCTTGCCGAATCCAGAAACAATTGATGCTGCGACCTCGAGCGCTTGGCCGATCGGCCTGAAAACGTTCAAGTCACCCTTGTCGAGAAAAAAGCGACCGCTGATGTCCTCGTATTGGGATCGTGTCATGACCCGCCGGAATTGAATCACGCGGCGCGTCTTCGGAAGTTCGTGGTCGATGACGAACTCATTCAAAGGTTGGTCGTTGGCGAGATAGTATTCCGCCTCTTCCTTGAACTGCGAGGAGCGATGCACGAATAGTTGTACAATCATCGCTCGTTCTTCAGTAGAAAGATTTTCGAGCCTGCAGTTTTCCTGCTGTTCCCAAAGGGCTAGGAAGAATGAAGCCAAGTCGACATCGATATCGTCGCCACCCAGGTTGTTGTATCGCGACCGGCCGATCGGATCGATACAGAGATCTGATCCGGTGGCTATTACGCGAATGATGGACACGTCTAGGGTTCCACCGCCGAAATCGAAGACCAGGACCGTCTGACTAGGCTTGTCCATAAATTCCTGTCGATTCTGATCAAAGTAGAAGTAGAAAGCCGCCGTCGGTTCATCAAGCAGCTGAACACCTTGAAAGCCCGCTATTGCCGCCGCCCGAAGTGTGTCATTCCGCTGATCTGTGTTGAATGACGCAGGGACGGTGACGATGGCTTGTTTGTCCCAAGCCGGAAAGGCCCGCTGCACCGCGTCATACGCGAGCTTCAAGATGTGGGCGGAAATCCAGGCTGGCGTCATCTGCAAACTCTTTCGCACGGGATGACGAAATCGGCACCTCGTCCCCATCCTGGACTTGATCGAGCGAAACGCCTCGAGCCGACCAGCAGCGAACTCTCCTACGACTGCGGTGTCGTCGGAATCGAAGTACACGGCAGATTTGATGTGGTCGTAGGGGGCGAGGACGCCCTTCTCGTCAGCGGGTTGCAGCACATCCAGTGTGCGTGGCCCCGTGTTGTCGATCTGTACACCGATTACTGTGTTTGTGGTACCTAGATCCACTCCGACAGCAGGATTCATCCGTTCTCCTCCTGTGATGTGCTAGTCAGCTGGCTGACGGCAAACCCTCGCCCTTCGAACTGGAAGCCAATGGCCACGAGCCTTCAGTGCCCACCCTTTCCTGGTTACTCTTACAGGTATGCTGGAGCCCGGTTGAACCTCGAACCCCTCACATTCGTAAAGTCCTGAAGATTCGTAGGTTAGGTCGAAGCTCTCGTCTTTTGGGTACTCAGAAAAACCGCGCTTCCGCAGTGCGTAGAAGAGATGCGCAGCAAACGACCGGAATGTCAGGTGTGTCTCTTCTCCGAGCTGTACGGCGTTCAATGTGTCAAATGCGTATTTCGAATCAACGGTCTTGAGGACTTCACGAAGTTCCAAAAATGTCGCGGCCTCAGGTTCAGGCTGCGCCGGCGGTGGCGAGGGTGGGGCATCGTTCAGTGCGTTCTTGGAGGCATCCAGTGCGGATTGAAGCCCTCGAAGGCGCTCTTCGAGATCACGGATTTCGTCTGCGTACTGTTGGACGGTTGCCTCCAACTGCCGAACCTGCTCGCTGTTTCTTGCGTCACCTGAGGGGCCAGGCTGGTGCATCCGGACCAATTTGCGGTCGAGGCCGTTGTGCTTGATGAATGCTTTCGCAAATTCTGGGTCCAGATCTCCAGAGGACGGATCGAGCCGACTGTACTTTAGCCATTCATCAAGCTCGTATTCGATATGCCCATCGATGCCAGGGAATTGCTCAATATCGTTACCGCACCAACGCTTGAGTTCTGCCGATATTTGCCGAACGACGAAGTCATACTCCACCCTAGGGGTCTCGTTTGGGGACGCCTCGATGAACTCCTCTTTTCTGTTGCGAAGGCACCACCAGATGACCGTCCGGAGAAGGTGAACGTCTTTGCGCTTTGCGACATCATTAAAAGGAGCCGGAAGCCTCATTGGCGTCCCGCGCCGAAAGCACCAGTAGTGATAAAGAAAGCGCCCATCCGGGCCCAGACGAAGCCACTCGGCGACGGCGTTCACCAACGGAGGCTCTAGCGGCTGGAGTGGTTGCGGCAAGAGATTAGTGAACGCCCCGCTCACATGCGACATGTTGGTGCTCTCCGGCAATTCAGCTTTCTTCAACTTCCGAACAAGCACATCAGCTTGCCGGAGAAGCTTCCAGGTGAAACTGACACGGTCCAGCAAAATGGGAGTCGAATCGCGGCCGGCAGCCGCGCGGAGTGGGCCATCGAGCAATCGGCTGATTGCCTCTCTTGCGTGCCGGATCGCCACCCCATAAAAGGAGCTGTCACGGGCGGGAAAACGTTCTTGGAGCAGGGCGATCAGCGGCTTCTCAGGAAAGCGCATCATGGCTGCCAGCGCAAGCTGTGCAGCCGACTGTGGCGCCTCAGTTCCCGGCTTTTGGTCGATCACCGGATCCGGATGATGGGGTGTTCCTGACCCACTTGCAGGTTCTGACATTAAGAAGATCCCCGGCTACCAGCACGTACTCTGCACGCCTCCCGTAGTGTCCGTAAACATACGAGTACGCAACAATTCAGGATAATAGCAGAATGCACGGAAGGCCATTCTCATTATCTGCGGACCCCGCTGAATGGGCGATCAGTTCGTCCTTTCGCGCAGCCCGGGTGCGGGCAGCTGAGAACCGGCCTTAGCTTTCGCTACGCTTAGCCGCCCAGCGTTTCTTCGCAGCTTCGCTGATCGCCTTCCTGCCGGCGGCACTCAGCTTTCTCTTGGGTCTTGACAGTTCTGGGGCACCGGCATCCGCTCTGACCTTGGCCCACCTTGCCTTTTGGGCAGCCGCGATCCTCGTCCGAGCGGCGGCGCTCATCTTCCGCCTCGGTTTCGCCGATTCCGCAGCAACACTTGGTGCCGTGCGTTCGCCGGTCAGCAGTTGACGGAGTTCGTCAATTTGGGCGTCGATGCGCCGTTTCTGCGATTCGAAGCCTTCGATCGCGGCATGGATGATTTCTGCTGTGAGCTTTTGCGGCATTTGAATGGTATACGTCGAGACCATTCTAGTACACGCGTGTGAGTGACGGGAGGTTGCAAACTTTATGTCCTGAACAAACGAAAGGAGATGATATGCAAGAGACTACGCCCATCGCGGGGACCGCCGAACGCATGGCACCCGCCGAGAAGTATAACGACGAGCAGGTCCGGCAGTTTGTGATCGCGCTCGAAGAACCGTTCGACCCTCGCGAGATCAAGTGGCGCGTGACAAACACGACCGCCGACCGGCGGCGCGGCCAAGTCATTGCGTACGCAGATCCTCGCGCCTATACCGATCGACTGAATACCGTATTTACCGTCCGGGGCTGGACAAGGGAGTACACCGTTCAAGTGATCCAGAATTTCGAGCGCAAAGAGCGCGGGAACAGCGATGGCATCATCTCGGGCAAGATCGTGGTGACCTGTAAACTGACGATCGACGGCCTGGGATCGCATGCCGGCCTGGGAGAGGAGTGGGCCGACAACGAAAACGCCGGAACATCGGCGGAAGCACAGGCGTTCAAGCGCGCCTGTTCCTGCTTTGGACTGGGACGTTACCTATACGATCTGGGCGGCAACTGGGTTGATTTGGATGAGCGGAAGCAGCCGCTGTCTAAGCCGAGGTTGCCAGACTGGGCGCTCCCGAAACGGAATGCAGCGACAACCCCAGGCCGCAATGGGCACAACCATGTAGACGGGCATGGCCACCTGAACGGCAAGAACGGCACCGCTCTGGACATATCCGCGCTCAAGACCGGGGCCAACTGCCTCTGTGAACAGGTTGGGTTTAGCTTGGCCAGATCAGTGGTGCGATCGATCGCAGGGGTCGACGGAGTTGACGACATCCACGACGGCAGCGTACTCCGCGCGGTGTCTCTGAAACTGGAAGACACCTTAAGAGGTGTTGAACGGCTGCGTACCGCAATTGGCATCGTTGGGCAGACGGCCCTCGCCCAACTCTGTCGAGAGATGAATCTCGCCGGCGATTCCATCGACGATATCCCCGACCGGCGGACATTGCGGCAGTTGATCGAGACTCTCGAGAAGGGCGCAGGCACGACTCAGGCCTCTGCGAATGGCAACGGCCATCCCCCGGAATCAGCTCGGCGGCAAAATGGCACGAAGCGAAATCCTCTGGGTACGGCGCGCGCCGATCTGATTCGAGAAGCTCAACGGGTGGGCAGACTGCGTGGGATCAGGGTGTCAGATGTGATCGACCGCGCTGCCAAAGGCGCATTCCGCTTTGCTGAACTTCAGCGGCTCACGGTGGAGTCTTTGCCAGCGCTGATAGCCGCCACGGACATACTTCGCCATGTCACGCCGGAACCTGCGGAAGAGGGGGACCCGGGCATCCTTATATATAGCGGTGCCGATCCTTCGGCAAGCCGCTAACCACCAGTCAAGCCAACCCCACGAACTACAGCAGAAGCTCCCGCGTTCGGACCGGCCGTGCGTGTTGAGCAGTGAACTCAAAAACACAGATGGAGGATTTTATGGACGCAGTGAATATCGACGACGTTCTGCGTTTGCAGGACTTTGGCCTGGAAAGGCTGGACGAAGACCAAGCGATTCTGAAGTTCGCCCAGGGCGCGGAGGCAAGAATCGCTCGCTGGCTGGACTTCGCCAAAGGCGCGCTTTTGATGCTGACGGTGCCTGGCGATCCGGAATCGGGCTGGTTCTACATTTATGACCGTGGCCGGGAAGCATTCTATTCGCTCGGGCTTCCGGTCGAGGGACGATTCGGCGGTTTCCGGGAAGACGAATTCGACGGGCTCTGCCAGGCGTTTGGGCTGAAGGCGCTTGCCCAGAATCCCGAGCCACTGAGGGCCTGATCCTGCCGTTTTTGGAGATATGCAGCGAATGGCTTATACAAACGGAGGAGGGATAGCGGTGGAGCTTCAGCGACAGGCAACGATCGAAATGGCCGCCCAATTGCACCGCCAATTCGTGAACCGCCGCGCATACACGCTGCAATCGTTCAAGGCGCATCCCGATACCGGACGGCACTACTACTTCAGGCCAAAGGCGAGGGAGGGTCAACCGCCCCCGGCGTTGAACCTGGAGACGTTGCGGCGGCATCTGGCCGGCGAACTGACCGTTGGGCTCTACTCCATCAATCCGAAAACCCAGCGTTCGAAATGGGTCGCGATTGATGCGGACTACAAAAATGCGGTCGAACATCTGCTAAAACTGCAGTACGAACTGACACTGGACGGGGTAGAGCCGGCACTTGAGAAGTCGAACCGCGGGGGCCATCTGTGGATCTTTTTTGAAGAACCGGCTCTCGCGAAGGACTGCCGGGTCTACATCTACCACACCGCCCTGAGGTTGGGACTTCCGATCAAGGGGGCCGGGTTACCCGAGGGGATCGAAATATTTCCCCGGCAGGATGAGATCAGGCCGAACGAATTCGGCAATGCGATTCGCGCGCCGCTCGGCGTCCACCGTGGCGCCAAGGAGAGCCGGGGCTGGCGGTTCTGGTTCTACAACGCGGATTACAGCTTGGCAGACCAACTGGCGTATCTTCGCCGGCTCCGGAAAGTAACCGAGGCGGAATTGCAGAGATTCATTGCCGGCAAGGAGATTCCGCCGGAGTTTTGCCAACACGCAAGCCGGCCAGAAACGCCGCGGCGGTACTACACTTCGGCCGCGAGCGAGTTCCGAATTCTGGATTACGTCGAGGTGCGGCGGCAGGTTGGCCGGAATTGGATTGCTCGCTGCCCGTCGTGTGCCGGGATGAATCGTGACCGAAGCGGAGACAATCTGGCTATCGCGGTGGAAGAACCGCGGAAGTACATCTGTTGGGCCGGGTGCTCGAAGGAGATGATCCGGCAGGCTCTCGGCCGGCCCATTCCACAGAAGAGGTACGCATGAACTCAAAGAGGCAAGACAACCAGTTGCAGCGTTTGAAGCTGCCGGCAAATGCAGTACAACGTTTGCGGGGTGCCGGGATCTACTGCAGCCCTGGCGTCACGATCGAATTCCAACAGGGAACCAAGCGCCACGTACTGCGCGGCCGGGAGTCCGGTGGCGCCACGAAGGAATTCGGCCATTATGTGAGCTTCTGTGGACTGGGCGGCGAACAGCTGTCTTGGTTCGTGCGCCCGGATTCCCTGGTGGCGAACGGCGATCATGCCGTGGTGATTGCACCGTCGATGGTAAGCGTTGAGGTTCTTCGCGTCGAGCACACCTATGAACTGCTGATTGTCCGGCACGAACTGCGTGCCGAGCGGGAGGGCGCGCGGCCTCGGATTTGGTCCAAGCTGGTATTCCGCGGATGGCAGGGGCAACTCCCGCTGGATCTGGTGAACAGAGACCGGTCGGTGGCCGGACAAATTGCGCCGGAGTTCTTCACAAGGGCAGGCGATTTGCGCCAGTTGCCGGCGCCATTTGTTGAGGCAGTGCAGGCGGTTGTTTCGGCAGCGAACTGTCCGGGCTGTACGCACCCTCATCTGCTGGTAGCGCCGAAACCGGTGGCGGCGGACAGTCCTCTGGAATCGGGATTGATCGAGCACGGACCAAGCACGCCGAATGAGAAAGAAAATGCCGAGCCTACGGAGCAAACGCCTACGGTGACCGCCGCGGTTTAAGAGGAGTCCAGGCAAAATGGATTTGATATCGCGCGTGGCGACCGCCGCCCTATTGGTGTTGGCTATTGGCGGGTCATATCGCCTTTTCACCGAGCGCCACAAGGAATCGAGCTCGTTCTCGGCCGAACGGGAGGATGGGTCTACAGCGGGATCCGAGCACTTTTCACCGACAGAAGACCTCGAACGGATTGACGTAGAGGAACTCCGGGCGGCTGCCAGACGGGTCCGCGGGACACGAACGCCGCTGAGCGTTGCGATGTACTCTTTCACCGACACGTTAATCGCGCGAATCCTGGTCGACGCGGCTGATGCCGGTACGGCGGTTCGCGTCTACCGTGACGGAGAACAATTTGAAGAGGAGGAACGCGGGAGGCAAGGCAGGAGTTCTGTGGCCACCACTTTTCGGGGGCACCGCAACATCGAGATTCGAGTGAAGCCGCTATCGCGCTCCGACCTCATGCACTTGAAATGCTGGAGCGACGCCCGAACTTTGCGGGACGGTAGCGCGAACTGGTCACCGGCCGGGCTGAAGCGGCAAGACAACGAGATTCGTTTTACGACCGATCCGAAGGAAGTCCAGGAGTTCAACCGGGTTTTTGAGCAGATGTGGAACAGGCCAGGCAATATCGTCGTGCAGTGATGGCGGGTTGCCTCAGGGAGAGGGTTCATGAACCGAGCTAAGAACGCGAGTCTGGTGTTCTGTCTGTTTGTCTTGTACAGCGTCCTGCTTTCACAGGGTCTGAAAGCGAACGCGGCGAGCGCGTTTTTCGGCGCGTTGGCTGCCGTTCCGCTCACGGTTCATCTTTATCATCGTATCTGGCCACCGACACCGATGGGCGAACAACGGCGATTCCGCGGGTTTCCTCCCCGTGGAGAGGTTGAGCATACAGGCACGGAATCCGCGTTGCGACGGACCACCGTGGGCTTGGATGAGGAGTAGGGTTGCAGGATTATGACGTAGCTCTGAAACTGCTGTTGCGTACTCCTGGGTTGCTCGCACTGCGGGAACTGACTGGGGTTGCGATCGATACTTGGCAAGACGCGGAACTTCCTAAAATTCAGAATCTTCGGGCGGATCTGCTGGGCAAGGCAGCTGATGGGCAGTTGTTTCACCTGGAATTGCAGAGCTCGAACGATGGCGCCATGCCGCTTCGGATGGCAGAGTACTCGCTCGGGATCTTCCGGCTGTTCCGCCAGTTTCCACGCCAGGTATTGGT
>Ga0335085_10002561_pt1 | contig 33590 bp, 24 predicted proteins | sample Lox_Sample_45_FD_206712 | JGI IMG/M metagenome (GOLD analysis project Ga0335085, IMG submission 206712) | Soil microbial communities from Loxahatchee National Wildlife Refuge, Florida, United States - Lox_Sample_4.5 | ecosystem: Environmental > Terrestrial > Soil > Wetlands | place: USA... | reverse complement strand
CATTGTCGACAGCGGAACGACAATAGATGTCGCGTCAATGTTGCGGCGCCTGCATGACGAGGTATCGTCGGCCACCTATCGGATGGATCCCGCCGTTCAAGGTCCGATGGCGCAGGACTTCTATTCGCCGATGATCCGGCCGGGCTCCGTTCGCGCCGGTACCGCGATCTACGACATCAATGGCCATGTGATGATCGTTTATGACGTCACCCAGGACGGCACCATTCGCTACATGGATGCCAATCCCGACCAGGCGGTGACCCGCGGCCTCTACGGTCCGCAGGTGCCTCAAAGCCTGGCCACGCTCGGCGGCGGGTTCAAGAATTTCCGACCGATGAAGCTTGAAGGCGCACAGCTGATGCCGGATGGCACTTACGTCGGCGGTCATATCGTTCTGGCAGCGAACGATGCGATTCCCGATTTCTCGCTCGAGCAATACCGCGGCAACGTCTCGGATGCCAAGGACAAGAATTCCGGCGCGGAGTTTCGCTACAACGACGCCTCGCTCAATCTCTACGAATTCACGCGCGCATCCATGTCGCGCGGCGGTTTTGCCTTCAACCCGGTATACGAGCTTGAAGTGTCCATGCGCACGCTATGCCATGACGCAATGGACCGGACAGAAGGAGCGGACGCGCGCATCCAAAATGGCGTCGCAACGCTGTACACCGACCTGTCAAACACGGTCGCGCAATGGAAGCAGCGTGACCTTCGCGTGGTTTACAACGGGCTTACGCTGAAAGATGCCCTGACTGCAGCTTATGAGTCCGAGGATCGGGCCTGCGTCGCTGCGGGCGCCGGCGACAGCAACGGGGCCAACCCGCTGGATCAATATATGCACCGGTCTCCCGAGACCGACGTACAAAGGTTGATCGCCCAGATCGTTGAGCCTGCGTCGTTCGCGGAAATGCGGCCCGTCGGACACTGACGGACCGATATATTTGGCTGGCGGAGCGGGAGGGATTCGAACCCTCGATACGGCTTTTCAACCGTATAACGGTTTAGCAAACCGCCGCCTTCAGCCTCTCGGCCACCGCTCCAGCGCGCGCCCCGCGGCAATCCCGGGGGCCGGTCCATTTGTCATGGATGCCACGGTGAGGCAAGGCCGCCCGCGGCCACAGCGCCCGGCCGAGGCCATTGCGCGCCCGGCCGGCTTCCTTAAGACTGCCGGACGGGCCAGGGGCGCTGAATGACTCACGACATCGGGCTGATCCTGTGGGCGATGCTCGCCTTCCAGGTGAAGCACTTCATCTGCGATTTCATGCTGCAGACGCAGCGGCAGGTCCAGAACAAGGGACTCTACGGCCATCCCGCCGGCCTCTCGCATGCCGCCTTCCATGCCGTGACGTCGCTGCCGGCGCTGTTCATCCTGACGGCCAATGCCGGAATCATCGGCGCCATCGTGGTGGCCGAGTTTCTCGTGCACTACCATTGCGACTGGCTGAAATCGAACATCGACCGCGTGTTCAAGCTCAGCATGGAGCGCAACGTCTACTGGATGGTGTTCGGCCTCGATCAGCTCATCCACCAGCTGACCTATCTGGCAATCGTCTTCGTGATCGTCCGCGAAGGCTTGCTGCGCGCCTAGCCAAGGCCGAGCTGGCGCGAGAAGAACGCCTTCATCCGTGTGAGAATGTCGGTCTCGACCGTCTTCTGGTCGAAATGGCGCTGCGCCATCTCGTCGAGCTCGCGCTGGCGCCTGGCGAGGATGGCGCTGAACCGCTCGTAGAGCTCCGGTGCGCTGTCGAGCAGGATCTTGATGTCGCTCTTGGTGATCTCCAGAGCCTTGACGCGCGTGAGCGCGGTGACGGTTGCGCTGCGCGGCGCGCCGGTCATCAGCGACATTTCGCCTGCCAGATCGCCGCTCGCAGAGACGGCCACGTCGTGCACCTCGCCGTCGTTCGTGGTGAGGCTGACGTCTGCCGCGCCCTCCGTGATGACGAACATGGCAGATGCCGGCTCGCCCTGCCGCATCAGCACGGCGCCGGGAGGGAAGGTCATCGCGCGGCATTCGATCGAGAGTTCCTGCATCTGCTGATCGTTGAGGGAATCCTTGAACAGCGGCACGCGGCGCAGCGCCTGAACGATCTGTTCGGTGCCGAAGGGAAATTCGAGATTCGGCGGCTGCGTCAATTCCACCTGCGTCACCGGCGACGGCAGGTCCGTCTGCTGGATCACCTCATGCAGCGCGCGCAACACCTCGGACTTCGCCGGTGCCGGCGTGATTCTGGCCGGATCGTGGTAGAAACGGATCTCGTAGACGACCGCGTCGGCGGTGATTTTCGTCACGAGAACCTCCGGTTCGGGCCGTGCCACAAGGCCCGGCTTGCGCACGGCCTTGAAGGTTTCGCCCAGCAACATGTCGATCACCCGGTGCTGGGGCACGCGGATTTCAACCTCGATCTCGACCGACAATTGCTTTGCCGCCGGCTCACGGCTGTGATTGGCGATCGGGTTGGAGGTGATGAGCCGGTTCGGTACCATCATGCGCCGGCCATCCTCGAGCGTGAGGAAGGTGGTGCGCCAGTTGATTCCGCTCACGCGTCCATAGGCCGGCTCGGGCATCTGATCGGAGTACACGGTGATCCAGTCGCCGATCACGTAGGAGCCGTCGAAATTGATGGAAAGGCCGCTGAACAGGTCCTGGATCACCGGCTGCAGAGCGATGCCGAGCACGAAGGCGACCGCGCCGGATGCGGCCGCAATGCCCGTCAAGGTGAGGTCCGACTGCCACCAGAATCCAAGAGACAGACCGATCAGCAGCAACGCGACAGTCACGATGTCCTGGATCAGCGATGGCGTGTCGAGATTGCGCCGGCGTTTGAGATAGCCGTGCCAGTAGTAGCGGCGGATCAGCCCGTCGATGATCGCAGCAATCGCAACGATCAGTGCGATGTTGATCGCCTTCAGCAACAGGTCCGGCGGAGCTGCATGCGGCGGATGCTGTGCGGCGGCAATCAGCGATTCGCGCCAGATGCGGGCGGCCAGCAGCGCAATCGCGGCAATGAAGGGCCAGAGGATCATTTCTCGGTCATCGCCATCGCAGTGCCACGGTCGCCATGTTGCAGCCGTTTGGTGTGCAGCGCCACGCAGGGATCGTCTGGGGCTTCCTTGCTCAGCGCATCGAACATCTGCGCGGCTTCGGGTGCCTGCTGCTCCAGCTTCACATAGGCCGCGCGGTACCGCTCAAGGAAGCCTTCCGCCTTGGCGCCGTCATGCAGCGGCTCCCACACTTCCAGCGCGCGCGTCTTGCCCTTCAGCACCACCGACCCGATGGGCCGGAAGGCGATGTTGGGGCAAAGCGCTTTGGTCGTCCCGCTGGCGCAGATGCGGGTGCCGAATTTCTTGTTGAGGCCTTCCAGCCGCGACGCCGTGTTCACCGCATCGCCCTGGGCGGTGTAGTTGAAGCGGTTCTTGGAGCCGAAATTGCCGACAACCGCCGTGCCGGTGTGGATGCCGATGCGCGTGATGCCGAGCTCCATGCCCTTGGCATTCTGCTCCTTGCGGAAGGCTTCCGCCCAATTGTCGATCTCCAGCCCGCAGCGCACGGCCTTCTCGGCATGGTCGGGCAGGTCGACCGGCGCATTGAAGATGGCAAACACCGCATCGCCGATGAATTTGTCGACCATCCCTTCGTAGCGCAGGATGATGCCGGTGATGCCGTCGAAATAGGCGTTGAGTAGCTTCGCCAGTTCTTTCGAATCGATGTCTTCCGAGAAGGTGGTGAAGTTGGCGACGTCGGTGAAGATGTAGGTCATCTCGCGCCGCTCGCCTTCCAGCGCCAGCTGCTCGGGATCGCGCACCAGCGCATCCACCACCTTGGGCGACACGTAGCGCGAGAAGGCGCCCTGGATGAAATGGCGCTGCTTGCGCGCTTCGCGTCCGGTGAGCGAATCCATCGCCGAGAAACTGATGAGCAGCGCAAGGCTGGGCGAGACCAGCGCGATGATCATTCCTGTGTAATGGAACAGCGCAGCACCCCCCGCCCACAGCGCCAGGATCACTGCGAACGATGCGATCAGGCGCGGCGCCAGCGAGAAATTCAGCACGCCGAACACGCCGCCGATGGCAGCGCACAGAAGCGCGATGAGGAAATTCACGCCCGTCGGCGCGAAGGGCGAGGCCTTGCGATGCAGGATCTGGGCAACGGCGTTGGCCTGCACCACCACGCCGGCCATCGTCTCCTTGTCGGACATCACGGAGAACGGTGTGCGGTGGCGATCTTCCAGGCTCACATCGGAGCCGATCAGCACGATCTTGTTGGCGAACCAATCGTTCGGGACCGCATGCAGTGCAGCCAGGGTAGTCACTGATTTCGCCGGGTATTCTGCAAATGGCGGAACTACTTGCTTCTCGATCTTCAGCCCGGTGGGGCCGCGCCACACCATCGGGACCTGCACTGTATCAGACCTAACTCCAGCGTCTGCGGCGAGTGCGTGTGAGAAACTCGAAACATAGCTTCCATCTGCCTGGCGCCCGCCGGGATAGTTCCAGCGCACGGTGCCGAACTGATCGGTCGCGAGGTCGGGCAGGGCACGCAGCTTCGGCGGCACGAAGGCGTCGAGATAGGACTTCTGCTTGTCCTGTTCGATGGTCGCCTTGTGCGTGAACGACACGGCGAGCGGAACGGGAAGCGTCGCCAGCACATGCTTCAGGGCGTCGTCCTTTGCGGGTTCCGTCGGTTGGTCGAACAGGAAATCGACGCCGATGGCGCGCGGATGCTTCGCGGCAATTGCCGTCAGCAGATTGGCAAGGAAACCGCGATCCACCGGCGAGCGGTAGGGAAATTGCGCCAGCGTGTCCTCGTTCACCGCGACGACGACGATGTCCTTGTCCTGCGGCTCGAACGGCGAGAGATGCGCAACTTGCCAATCCTGCACGAAGCGATCGGCATCGGTCAGCACCGGGAAATTCGTCACCGCCACTGTGCTTGCGATAGCGGCAACCACAGCCATCAGCACAAGCGCGAAGATGGAGACATAGGTTCGGTTGCGGGTGAGCTTGATGAGGCGATGCTGGAGCGAAGCCGTCATGATCCTGTGCGGACAAGCGCCTCGGCCTGGGCTTCGCAACCCTTTTCCGCCATCCAAGCCGCACGCATGCGGTCATTCGGCAGCGACGCCGGAATCGTGCTGATGGTGATCGCCTCCTCCGTACCGTTGTAGGAGAGGAAATAAGCCGCATCGCCATGGAGTTCGACAGGCGTGCTGACGGCGATGCGGTTCGTGCCTGCCGGCCACGTCGCGTCGGCCCTCCAGCTGCGATCCGCCGGCATCACGGCGAAATGGATGGCCGGGCCGCCGTCGGGCCGCCAGAACACAGGCGCCTGACCTTCCAGCAGGCACACGGTGCCGCCGTGGCTGGAATCGAGCACCCAGGCGTCGGGCAGCTTCACGGCGTTCTTGCCGCGGGTGGTGCCGACTTCGTTCAGGCGGGCCTGCCTCTCGGTGACGAGGCCGCTCAGCGTGCTCGCGAGGTCGACGCCCTTGCCGCCGGCGACAGACGGCGCCTTCTCATAGGGACCGTCGAGCTTCAGCGTCACGCCGGAATCGGAGATCAGCGTGACGTGCTGGCCCTGCTTGAGGCTGAGCGGCTTCGATGGATCGAGCACGGTGCCGGGCTTCATGCCGATGCCGCGGGCTTCCACCACGACGAACTGCGCCGCGTTCGCGGCTCCACAAAGAAGGACAGCGGCGATCGCCCCGAATGCGATGCTACGGATGATCACGAGCGGCCTCCCTTGTCGTTGGCGGCATCGGCGCGGGCCGAGGATGCGGCGCCTTCATTGTCGCCGATCAGCGTGAACGCGGCCCAATGGAACGGATGGGCTGTCGCCGGCTGCGAGATCAATTCCAGCTGCGCTTGCCGCAAAGTCTCCGCATTGCCGCGGCCATGCGCGAACATGGCGGTCATCAATCTGGTGGTGGAGGTTGACGGCACTTCCCATTCCGTCGCCAGCACGGCGCGTGCGCCGGCCGCGAAGAAGGAGTTCGCGAGACCCTCCAGCGATCCGCCGCCCGGTCCACTCGACGATACCGCGGTGTTGCAGGCCGACAGCACGACGAGGTCGGCATTGAGCTTGAGGCCGGCGATTTCGCTGGCGCTCAGGATGCCATCGGCATCGGTCGAGGATGGCATCGACGCGGGCGGCGACAGCGCAAGGCTGGGTTCGGAGGCGCAGTGCAATTCACCGGGCAGCAATCCGTGCGTCGCGAAGTAGAGCGTCGCGTACTGGTCGAGCGGCTGCGCGCGCAAGTTTGCTTCCGTCGCGTCGGCGCCGAGCAAGATCGTGCCGCCGCCGAAGTGGGCGCCGACGGTCTCGAGCTCGCGCGCCGTATCGGGCAGCGGGCTCAGAGCGCGCAGCAGGCTGGGATCGGCCGGACCATCGACGCGGCAGGCATCGGCGAGCGCGGCAAGCGCCTTTGCGCCGGCCGGGCCTTTCGCGCCGCTGAAGCTCGGATCGCCAAGCCCGAGGAACGGCTTTGCCGCCGCGGCGCGGTGCGCGGCTTCGGCGCGCAACGCGACGAAGGCGCGTGGGCTCGGCACCTGGCTCACGGCCATCCTGCGCACGAGCCAGGCGGCCTTGCCGTACGCATGCTCGCTGCCGCGCGCCGGCGCTTCGGTGACAAGCAGGGCGAACGGAAGATTGTCGAGGCCAGCGCCCGGCGCCACGATCAGGTGATCCACACCGGCGAGTTTCGCCTCAAGCGGGGCGAGCAATGCCTTATACAGCGCGTATGACGACGCGATGCTGAAGTCGGGCAGCTTGCCGAGTTTGGGCTCGAACGCGTTGCGCAAATAGGCAATGTCAACCGCTGCTTGCGTGCTCGTGATGTCGAGCGGCTGCGCGGTGAAGCCCTGTTGTGTCACCAGCAGCGCATAGCCGCCATGGATTCCCGTGACAAAGGAAACGAGAGCCTCACCGGGGCGTAGCTGCGCCTGCACGTCCTTCAGCTCGGCGGGTGCGGACGACGCAAGACTCGCATATTGCGGATATTGCTGCGCCACCTGACCGAACAGCTGATCGGCACGGGCCGACGCCAGCGTCACATCGTTCTGCAGTTTCTCTTCGCGGGCGTTGTCGCGTTCGTCGTCCGCCTTGGCGAACTCGGCGGCGAGATCGACGCGGGCATTGTCGCGTGCCTGCTCGGCGTCCTGGGCCTGCTGCACCAGTTCGGCGAGCGCCGGGGTGGTCGCGGCTTTGCGGGCCGCCACGCGCGCGATGGTCTGGTCGGCGACGCTTGCGCCGGACAATTGGCTGGCGCGAAAGATCTCCGCGTCGTTGGCACTGCCGCCATCCGCCATCGCTGTGATGTAGGGAACGATCTGATCGGGGACCACTTCGGCACGCGCCGAGGAATCCTTTGCCAGGATCGCAAACCCGGCGCGGTACGATTCCACCGCCGGCCCGTAAACCTGTTGGCCGGAATAGAAGTGCCCGAGCCGCAGATCGGCCATCGCCGTAGGTGCGGTATCGCCGAACAGTTTCTGATCAAGATCGCGCGCGTCGCGGTAATCACGCTCCGCATTGATCACGCGGCCGTCGGCTTCGTTGATCTCGCCCATGAGCGACACGACCTCCGGCCGCCACCACAGGGGCAGGCCGGAATCCTGGCTCACGATGAAAAGTGCTTCCTCGCCGGCCGCGCGCGCGCTCGCCAGATCGCCGAGGCGCAGCGCCATGCTCGCCTCGATACGCAGCGAATGCGCAAGCTCGCCCTGGCTCACCGGTGCATCGGAGGCAGATTGCGCGGCGGCAATCTCGGAGCGGCGGGCAGTACTCGCTTCGCGCGCATATTTCAGCGCATCGGCATAGTTGCGCTGGTTCGCGGCATCGAGCGCGCGATAGGAGGCAAGCCGCGCACGCGCCGCATCGCTCGAAGACGCTTCGATGATCGGCGTGGCGCGCTGGAACAGGTCGGCGGCCTCCTGGAAGCGGCCCTGATTGCTCACCTGCAGCGCAAGCTCGGCCAGCGTTTCGCCGACGGCGAAGGAGTTCTCGCCGGACGCCTTCGTTTCCAGCGCGATGGCCTGGCGGTAGTTCCATTCGGCCTCGGCGTAGTTCTTCGTGGCACCGGCGAGACGTCCCGCTTCGATGAAGCGGTTGTAGGCGGGCTCACGCGATGCAGCCGATTGGGCAGCGGGCGCCGCCGCCGGTGCATCGCCCAGCGCCGGCGCAGCCGTTGCAAGAAGCGTCGCCGTCAGCGCCGCAAGCAATGTCGAACGCTTCACCATTGCCAGAAGGCCTCGTTGCCCCAGCTTGAGTAGTCCTGATCCGCCGGCGGGACGCCGTGCGGGCGGTTGAGATTGACCAGCACGACCTGCTTCAGCAGGCCCGGGATCACCGTCTGCGCCACGCGCAGGCCCTTGTTGCGCTTGCTGCTCAGCGACTGTCCGACCGAGTTCGCCACTGTGTCGGACGACTCCTTGCCTTCCGAGGCTTGGCTGTCATTGTCCGCCATCTCGGACATCGGACCCGACGACGAAGATTGTGCCGGCGTCTCGGCCGAGCCCGGGCCTACTTCTGCCGTCGCCACAAAGGTCGTTGGCGGTTGCGGCGCGCTGACCGTGATCGTCTCCACGCCTTGGATCAGCGAGGCGATCGTGCCCTGCGTCCCCTGGCCCTGGCCCTGTTGTCCACCGCCGCCGCCAGTGACAGTGCCAGTGACCGTGCCGTTGCCGCTGGCGTTGCCAATGGAAGCGCTACTGCCGCTGCTGGAACCGTCGGTCGTCACCACATCGCCGCCATCCGTCACAATCGTGATATCGCCCGAGATGTCGCCGGCATTGTGCAGGGACGCATCGCCATTGCCGATCTGGCTGTAGGCGTTGTCGCCCTGCGATCCGCCGATCAGGGTCAGATCGCTGACGAGGATGTTGCCGCTGACGGTGAAGTTGGACGGGTTCGCCGCGCCGCTGAAGCTGCCGAAGCCGCCATTGCCGATCTGGGTGTAAGCGCTGTTGCCGTTGCCGGCCTCAGCCGTCACGCCATTCTTGGCCTGCGCCGTCACGCTGATGTTGCCTTCGATCGATCCGGTCGCGTCTGCGCCCGGCGTGACGTTCGCCCGGTCGCCGCCATTGCCGATCTGGGCGTACGCGTCGTCACCGTCGCCGCCGTTCAGCGACACGGTCGTGTTGGAATTGATCGTGATGTCGCCGCTGATCGTGCCTTCGCCTGTGAGATTGGCGCCCGTCTGGTAGCCGCCATTGCCGATCTGGGCATAGTCCGCCGCGCCACTGCCTCCGCTCAGGGATACGGAATCGCCCGAGACCGTGATCAGCCCGGTGTCGCTGTAGCCTTGCGAGTCGAAATTCGAATTCTCGCCGCCGTGACCGATCTGCGCGTAGGCTTCGTCGCCGTCGCCCCCGTTCAGCGCCACCGCGCCGGCCGCGGTTACATTGATGTCGCCGCTGTTGTTGCCATCCGAATCGGCGCCGCCATGACCAATCTGCGCGTAGCGGCCCGTGCCGGTGAGCGTCACGTCGCCCGAAGCCGTGATCGAGATATCGCCGGAATTGTCGCCGAACGAATCTTCGCCGCCATTGCCGATCTGGGCAAAGCTGAACTCGTTCACATCGCCGCCGTTGACGGCCACGTTGGCGGCGCTGATCGTGATGTCGCCCTGATGCGCGCCATCGGTTCCCCAGCCGCCCTCGCCGATCTGTGCGAAATCGCCGCCGCCCGTGAGCGTCAGGTCTCCGCCTGCGGTCACGGAGATGTCGCCGGTGTCGTTGCCTTCAGAGCTGTCGCCGCCATTGCCGATCATGGCGAAGCCCCAGGTTTCAACGCCGCCACCGGCAAGCGTCACGTCGCCCGTGACGTCTACAGTAATGTCGCCCGCGAAGTTTCCGCTGGACGCAGAGCCGCCATTGCCGACCACGGCGCGGCCTTCGTCCGCGGTCAGCGCCAGGCTGGCGCCCGTGACGCTGATGTCGCCGGTCCAGTCGCCGCTGCTCTCGTCGCCGCCATTGCCGATTTGCGCATAGGTGCCGAACGGCTGGCCGCCGCCCTGCAGCGAGACGTCGCCGCCGGCATCGACGGTGATGTTGCCGCCGCCGCCGCCCGACAATCCAAAGGTGCCATTGCCGATCTGCGCATAGTCGCCTTCAGACGAGCCGCCGATCAGGCTGACGTTGCCCGTCGCCTGCACGTTGATGTCTCCGGTGCCCGCGCCTGCAAAGCCGATCTGGGCGAAGCCGTTCGACGCGTCGAGGACAAGATTGCCGGTCAGGATGGTGGTTGTGCCGGATGCGCTGCCGATGCCTGAGCCGAACTGGTCCGAGCGTTCGTCCTGATTGTCACCGCCGCCGATCGTGAGGTCGCCATTGTTGGCGCCGTAGGATCCGGCGCGGCTGGTGAAGAGATTGACCAGCGAGCTGGCGTCCGTGCCGATCACATCCTGCCGGCTCACCACACCGGTATCCCAGCCCGTGATGAGGTTGATGTCGCCCGAGCCGGCGTTCTCGATCTGGCCGTCGAAAGTCAGGCCACCGGTCGTCATCAAGGTGAAGGTGTGCGGGCTGGAGATCTGCAGCAGGCCGGTGTTCAGGACGGAATTGCCCTCACCAGTCACGCCGATCGTGACATTGCCGCCCGTGTTGTCGTTGAAGCCAAGGTCGGCGGTGAAATCGAGGCCGTCGTTGTCGTCATCGAGCGTGCCGGTGAGCAGCGTGACGTTGCCGGTTTCGTTGTAGCCTTCGCCGGCAACATTGCCGATCCAGGCCAGACCGCCATTGTTCGTTATGCTGGTCGAGCCTGCGATATTGAGGACCATGTCGCCGTTCACATTGCCGGTGCTGCCGGCGCCGCCGTTGCCGACCATGGCGATGGCATTCTCGTTGTCGGATTCGATATCCAGCGAAGTGGCGAGGATGCTGATATTGCCGCCCGCCTGCGTCTGCACCGAGCCGACGCCGCCATTGCCGATCTGGGCGACGGAGCCGGCGCCGCTCGCAATCAGCGATACGCCGCCGTTTTCGGAATCGTTGGCGGTGATGGTGATGTTCCCGAGCAGGCTGCCCGTCGCATCCCCGTTGGTGGTCGAGCCGATGTAAACGAGCGAATTATCGCCGGCCGCATCGAGCATGATGGCGCCATGGTTGGACGTCACGCTCACGTTGCCTGATTCCGAGCCCCCCAGTCCGCCGATGAACGAGCTGCTGGTGTTGCCGTTCGCCAGAAGCGAAATGTTGCCGTCGGCGGTGACGTTGATATCGGAGTCCGGCGCCCCGCCGGAAGCAATGCGGGCATTCCCCGTATCGGTTTCGGCGTCGAGCGTGATGTTGCCGCCGGCGTTGATGTTGATCGTGCCGCTGGTCGTTCCTGTTCCACCTTCGCCGTTGCCGATGGCGGCCAGCGCGCCGCCATTCACCAGCAGATTGATGTCTCCCAGCGTCGTGATGTTGTAGTCGCCGACTACGTTGCCGGCGCCGAGGTTCGCGATGCGGGCCTGACTGTCGGCCCCTTGCGACAGGATATCGAGTTCGGCCGCGTTGATGGTGATGTCGCCGCCCGTCGTTCCGCTGTTGGTGAAGTGGCCGCCATCGCCAATCTGGGCGAAGGAAGCATCGCCTTCCGCCTCCACAAGCAGCTCGCCCGTGTTCAGCGTGATGTTGCCGGTCGCGCCGCCGGTCGTGCCGGAATAGGCGAGGTTGCCGATCCATGCCTCGGAACCGACGCCCGCGGCATCCACTCCGATGACGCCGGTCGAATTAATCGTGATGTCGCCGCTTTCGGACGATTCCGCGCCGCCGACATTGCCGATGGCCGCCAGCACGCGGCTGTCCCCCTCATCGGCGTTCGACGACACCAGCACTTCTTCGCCGGATTCGACGTCGATATTTCCGCCGATGTTGCCGCTGACGCCAATGCCGCCATTGCCGATGATCGCGGGCTGGGTCGTATCGGCCAGCACGGCCACTGCGGTTGTCGCAAACACGTTGATATCGCCCTGGCCCGCGCCGGCGTAGCCAAGCTGCGCGTAGCCCGCATCGGATTCCACGACCACCGCCGCACCGGCCGCCGTGGTCACCCCGCCGAAGCTGCCGATGGCGACATTGCCGTGCGCGCCTTCGGTGCCCATGAACACACTGCCGTCATTGTTGCCGTAGACGCCAGGATTGGTGAGCGAGCCGAGATCGGTCGTCACGCCGTCCCAGCCGGCGATGAGATTGATGTTGCCGGTGCCGCTGTTCTGCACGCTGGCATAGCCATAAATGCTGCCTTCGGCCAGCATCGTGAAAGTGTTGCCGCTGTTGTAGATAACATCGCTGTCGATGGTGATGTTGTTGGTCGCTTCAAGCTCGACATTGGTATCGGCGAGTGCGTTGATGATAGTCTGCGGATCGATGTTCGATCCGTCGATCCCATCCCCGCCACCGTCGATGATGTCGATGTCTTCGGGATCGAGCAGCCAGTTGCCCGTCACGCCATGCGGCGCGGTGGTGATCACGCGCGCGGCGGGATCGACGTTCAACTTGCCGCCGGAGGTTTCGACATAGCCGCCATTGCCGCTCAACGCTCCGCCCCTGGCGCTGATCGTGCCGGAGAATTGCGTGCTGCCGTCCGACCACACTGCAACCGTGCCGCCATTGCCGCGCGTGATGGCGTCGGCCACGATTGTGGCCTTTCCGATGTTGGTGGTGATGGCGTGCTGCATGGAGCCCTTGCCATGCAGTCCGCCGCCGATGAGAACCTGACCGCCGCCGCGATCGCCGGAGGCGTCGATCTTCGCGCCGTCGGCCACGTTGATCGTTGTCGCCGCAACCGTCACCGAACCGCCGGTCTGGCCGGAAGCCTTGCCGGATGCGTCAAGCGTGCCGGAATCGTCGACTGTGCCGCCGTCGCCGGCGTCGAGGATGATCTCGCCATTGCGCGACGAGACGCTGGTTGCCTCGACCATGCCCGTGTTGTTGATGACGCTGTTCTCGACACTGCGCGCCGCGCGCGCGGTCATCAGCACGCGGCCGCCATTGGCCTGGATCGTCCCCGAGTTGGCGACGAGCGCGGCAACCGGCGATCCGTTCGCATCCTTCGGCGTCTGCGAGACGGGCGTCGTCACCTGGTAACGGATGAGGTTGTCGCCGGCGAGATCAACGGTGAAGGCATCGGCGCCGCCCAGCACCACGGTGCCGAGATTTGCCTGGATCACGCCGTCGTTGGAAACATTCGAGGCGGAGAGAATGACCGAGCCATGGTCCGACGCCTGGATATTGCCTTGGTTCACCACCGATGCATCCGGATTGCCCGACGCCCTGGTGAAGCGGGCACGGCCCATCCGCACGTCGTCGTCGGAAATATCCGACGTGGTCGCGATCAACGATCCGACATTGATCTGGCTGCCCTTGCCGAACAGGATTCCGTTCGAGTTGATGAGCCAGACACGGCCTGTGGCGAGGAGATCGCCGAAGATCTGCGACGACGTGTTGCCGATCACGCGGTTCACGGTCAGGCCGCGTGCGCCCGGCTGGTTGAACTGAACCGTTGAGCCGGACGGAATCGAAAAGCTGTCCCAGTTGATCAGCGCTCTACGGCTCGACTGGTTGATGATCGTGGTAAGTCCGTCCTCGGTGATCGACGCCTTGCCGACGACGACCTTGCCGCCGGACACGCCACCGGCTTGCGCAACGCCCATCGCGAGTGCGCTGGAGGCCACCAATGCGGATGTCGCGAGCAGAATATCGCGAAGCAGAGCGGGTCGGGTCTTTCTCATCTTTGCCTCCGCTAGAACGTGATCGCCACGTCCATCAGGAATTTGGTTGCGCGCTTGCCATTGTCGCTGCCGGGAACGGCGCGCAGCGTCGAAGCCACTTCGAAGTCGGTGTAGATGTTGTAGGGGAACCAGGCGCGCACGCCCGCACCTGTCGAGGCGATCGAGAAATCGCCGAGTGCCGGTCCGAACACCGCCGGACGCTTGATGAACCAGGTGCGCGCTGCGTCGAAGAACGCGTAGGGCTGAACATTGTCGGCCCACAGGCGGGGCGCGTGCGTGTCGTAGCGGACTTCGAAAGAGGTGCCGATGCCGCGATCGCCGGTAATGGCGCCGGGATCGTAGCCGCGGCCGATCTGCGTTCCGCCGTAGAGGATCTGCTCGCCGGTGATGAGCGGGTTGAAGGAATACTGGCCCTGGATCGCCATGGCCACGCTCACCGGCTGGACAACCGGCACGACGTAATGCGCGTTGCCTGTCACCTTGGTGAAATCGGTTTTGCCGCCCTGGCTGATCTCAGGCGAGTCGTTCGGCGTGGCGCCGAAGATCGGCAAGCCTTGCGCGATATCGATGACGCCGCTGAAGAGGCCGCCGACCGGATCGGTGCGCGTGTAGCTCAGGCCGACATCGAGCACGCGCCAGCGGTCATGGCTGATGGGCGCGCCGAGGATATCGATCTTTGCATCCTGGAAAGTGAAACCGCCGTCGAGCAGCAGGGTCTGCTCGCGGGTGCGGATCAGCGGATAGGTCAGGCGCGGTCCCACCGCCCAGCTGTCGGTGCGCACATCGAGCGTGCCGAGAGTCGATCCGGGCGAACCCTTACTCGCTGCAAGGAGAAGGGAGCCGATCAACCCGCTGTCGCCGATCAGGCGCTGGTATTGCAGCTGGCCGGCGATCTGCTCGAGCGAGTGCGGTGAGGCGGCGATGGTCGACGTCAGCTGGTCGTTGCCGAAGATCGAGTTGATTGTCGAGCTTCCCGTGACGGTCCAGATGCCGGAGAAATCCGAACCGCGATTGTCGAGCGAAAGCGCATTGATGACGCGCGGCTGCACGATGGTGACAACGAGTTCCGATGCTCCGGGCGTGTTGGCGGCCGGACGCAGCACGCCGGTCGCGCTCACGCCGGGAATGTCATTCGAAAGCAGCAGTGCCCGCTCGATGGTTGCAAGCCTGAGCGGACGCTCATTCTTCAACGGTTCAAGGTAGGCCTGGATCTGCCGCTGCTCGGTAGGGCGTCCCCCGACCACGCTCGTGTCGGCCACGAATCCCTCGACGACCTTGATCGTGAAGATTCCATCCTTCACGTGCTGCGGCGGCACATAGGCGCGCACCAGCAGGTAGCCCTGCTTCTTGTATTCGGCCTCGATTCCGTCGGCGACGTTGAGAATGTCGGACAGCGTTACGTCGTGGCCGATGAGACCCTGGTACAGCGGGCGGAAGCTGTCCGCCGGCAGAGTCCTTGCGCCGTCGATTCGGATGTCCTTGAGCTGGAAGTGGATCTCGTCCACGGCGCGCGGCACCGGTGCGCGCTGCGGCGCCTCGATGCTGAAATCGAACTCGGGCGGCGGCGCCTGCGGCGGCAGGGGCCGCTCGTGGCCGGGCTGAACCGAGCGCTGCGGTGCGCTGTAGATCGGTGCGGCCGGGTCCGCAGATGCTGCGGTCGCCGCCAGCAAGACCGTGGCGGACACAAACGAAATGACACTAAGCCCCTGAAAGCAGGGCAGAAAATTGCTTTTTGTCAACGGATCAGCCCCCGCCCGGGCCGCGTCCCGCACGGCCAAGCCCCAACTGCTCTTCAGACGGAGAGTAGCAGCCTCCCCGGCGCTCTCACAACGGCGAGAACACGTTTTCGTGACGGACTTTATGGCTTTCTTGGGGGGCTATTTCTCGCGCATGCCGCGGCGGAACACATCGCGAATGGGCTCCATGAAATAGTCGAGCGCTGTCCGCTTGCCCGTATCGAGGGCAACCTCGACCGGCATGCCGGGCACGATCTTGGCGTCCGGGTAATCCTTGAGGTTGGACCGATCCACCGAAACATCGGCGACGAAGTAAGGCGTGCCGGTGCGCTCGTCGACCAGCCGGTCGGCAGAGAAGGTCGTCACCGTGCCGGTGATCATGGGCAGCCGGCGGTTCTCGTAAGCCGTGACCGAGACCTTGGCCGTCATGCCCGTGTGCACGTAACCCGCATCCTCGGGGCGTACATGCGCCTCCACCTGCAGCGCGTCCTTCACCGGCACGATCTCGAGCACCGTCTCGCCCGGCTTGATGACCGCGCCTTTCGTGTGCACGGAAAGATTGACGACCTTGCCCTCCACCGGCGCAATCAGCACAAGCCGCTTGAACACGTCGCGAGCCGCCTGGATGCGATCGAGCGCATCGAAACGCTTGCTCTGCACATCCTGAAGCTCCTTCAGCACGTCGTTCATCTGCTGGTTCTTCAGGTTGATCATCTGCATCTGGTTTTCGCCGGATTGCTGTTCGACCTCGGCGATCTTCTGGATGATCTGGCCGCGCTGCCCGGCAAGGTCGGCTTCCTGGCGCTGCAGTTCGAGCAGACGCGGCATGGTGGAAAGCCCATCGGCCAGCAGCTTCTGCACGGAATCGATTTCCTGCCGCACCAGCCCAAGCTGGCTTTCCGTCGCCACTTGCTGCGCCTTGAGTCCGCTGATCTGGCTCGAATTCTCGACGTTTCGCTGGGTGAGAATGTCGATCTGCTTGCCGATGGTGGCGCGCATCGTATCGAAGGTGGTCTGCTCGCCCAGCAGGATCTTGGCGACCTTCGGATCGTTGTCGCGCGCCTTCAGATCGGGCGGAAAGTCAATGTGGTCCTGATTGGCGCGCTCCGCCACAAGGCGCGCTTCCTGCGCGCTCAACTGATCGGCCTCGTCCTCGAGCAGATCGAGCGTCGCCTGCGCCTGCGCCTCGTCGAGCCCGATAAGCTTCTGGCCGGCCATCACGGTCTGGCCTTCGTGTACGAAGATGTCGCGCACGATGCCGCCTTCCAGATGCTGGATCATCTTGCGGTGGCTCGCGACGATGATCGTGCCCTGTGCCATCAGCGCGCTGTCGAGCGGCGCGAACGCGGCCCAGCCCAGGAATCCGAACACGAACAGGAACACGATGCTTCCACCGATGCGCACCACGCGGCGGGTATTGAGGAATGTGTTGATGTCGGTGATCCGCTCGTCAGGGGCGGCTGTTTCCGGGACATCGTCGGCCGCCGCGGAATCGGAAAGCTTCTGCTGGAGCTGCGAAATCGTCGCCTTGATGCCGCCGAAGAAATCGTAGCGGCGTGCCGCGCTGGTCTCGCTCATGTGTCGCTCTTCTCGGAGACGCGCGGCTCTTGCGTCAGAGGCACGACATTGCTGGCCGGTGCGGGCCGCCGCGCTTGCGTGAACTTTGCGAACACCTCGTTGCGCGGCCCGAAGGCTTCCACCGCGCCATCGCGCAACACCAGGATCTTGTCCATGCCGGCCAGGATCGTTGGACGGTGCGCGATGATGACAAGGGTGGTGCCGCGCCGCTTCAGCTCCATCAGCGTGGCGGCAAGCGCCTCTTCGCCCGGTCCGTCCAGATTGGAATTCGGCTCGTCGAGCACGACGAGCTTGGGCTCGCCGAACAGCGCGCGGGCGAGACCGATGCGCTGGCGTTGTCCGCCGGAAAGCTTCTGCGCGCGGTCACCAATGTCGGTGTCGTAGCCCTTGGGCAGCGCGAGGATGAGTTCGTGGGCATGCGCAAGCTTTGCGGCCGCCACAATCTCGGACGGATCGGCATCGGAGAGGCGCGCGATGTTTTCACGGATGGTTCCGCCAAACAGCTCCACATCCTGCGGCAGATAGCCGAGATGGCGGCAGATGTCGGCGCGCGGCCAGGAGTAGATGTCGGCGCCGTCCAGCCGCACATTGCCGGCCGTACATGGCCAGGCGCCGACCAGCAGGCGCGCCAGTGTCGATTTGCCGGACGCCGAAGGTCCGATGACGCCGAGCGCTTCGCCGGCCTTCAGATCGAAGCTGATATTGGCGAGGATCGGCTTCTGTCCTTGTCCCGGCTGGAAACCGGCGCGCACCACGTTCACGTCGCCGCGCGGAGTCGGCAGCGCCATACCTTCTTCGCGCTTGGGCGCCGCTGTCAGAAGAGCATCTAGGCGCAGGCGCGCAAGCCGCACGGCAATTACGCTCTTCCACGTGCCGACGATCGCCTCGATCGGCGCCAGCGCGCGCGAGCCGATGATGGAGGCGCCGATCATCACGCCGCCGGTCGCATGATAGTTGAGAATCAGGATCGCGCCGGTGCCGAGCAGGATCACCTGCAGCAATTGGCGGATGGTCTTGGTCAATCCCGTGAAGAAGGAGTTGCGGTCGCTCGCGTTGAGACTCTGCTGCAGCGACTTCAGCCATTGCGCGCGCCACCTTCCCACGAAGGTCGACGACATGCCGAGACCTTCCAGCACGTCGGCGTTGCGCAACCCGTCTTCGGCGAAGGATTGCGCCTTCATCGCGGTGCCGATCGATTGCGTGGTGAGCTTGCCGGTGTGGATCTGATCGGCGACGGCGATGCTGACGAGGATGGCGCCGCCCACCAGCACGATGACGAAATAGATCCAGTGCAGCAGGAACAGCACGATGAGGAAGAAGATCAGGAACGGTGCGTCCATGATGGCGCCGGTCGCCGGACTGCCGATGAAGTTGCGCACCGTGTCGACATCGCGCAGGCCCTGACGGGGACTGTTGTCGACGCCGCGCGAGGACAGCGCCACGCTGGCGCGCAGCACGCGGGCGCCGAGATTGTCGCCCACCCGCATGCCGATGCGGACGAGAAGACGCAGGCGCAGCGAATCGAGCGCGCCGAACACGGAAATGGCCGCGAACGCGATCACCGTCAGCAGGATCAGGGTCTCGATGCTGCGGCTGGTCAGCACCCGGTCATAGACCTGCAGCATATAGAAGGAGACGGTGAGCGAGAGCATCGCCATGGCCGCCGTGAAGGCGAATGCCATGCCGAGCAGCCGCTTGTTGGCTGCAAGCGCTTGCCAGACCTGGCCGCGCGGATCACCCGCGGAGGGATGGGAGGACGCCATACGAGATCGACTTCTGGGATCAGCCCCGGTGCAATTTTAGCACGAACGGTGGCAGGGTCTTACAGAGAGCCTGCCAAATTGTAAAACACTCTTACTATCGGGCGGATAAGGGGAAAACCGCATGCTGGTCTTGCTGGGGGTGGCGGTTGTCCTGGTCGGATTCCTGATTCGCCTCAACCCTCTTTTGGTCATTGCGGCGGCCGCGCTGGTGACCGGACTAATGGCCGGGTTTTCGCCGGTCCACATCCTCGAAGTGTTCGGCCATGCCTTCAACGAGAATCGTTTCGTCTCGGCAATCTGGCTGATCCTTCCCGTCATCGGGTTGCTGGAGCGCTACGGCCTGCAGGAACGGGCGCGGATGCTGATCGCCCGGCTGAAGGGCATCACGACGGGCCGCCTTCTCCTGTTCTATTTCATTATTCGGCAACTGACGGCGAGCGTCGGCCTGACCTCGCTGGGCGGCCATCCGCAGATGGTGCGGCCGCTGATCGCGCCGATGGCAGAGGCCGCGGCCGAGAAAGAACTCGGACCGCTGCCGGAGGAAACACTCGCCAAGGTTCGCGCCGAAGCGGCGGCGACCGACAATGTCGCGCTGTTCTTCGGCGAGGACATCTTCATTGCCATCGCCTCGATCCTGCTGATCAAGGGCTTCCTCGAGACGAGTGGCATCATCGTGCAGCCGTTCCAGCTTTCGGTATGGGCGATCCCGACCGCAATCCTCGCGCTTCTCGTTCACGGCACGCGCCTGGCTCTCCTCGATCGCCGCCTGAAACATATGGCGCGCAAGAGGTCCAGCGCATGATCACGTTGGACTATGTTTACATCGTGGCCGGACTCGCGTTCGCGGGATTTGCGATCCTCAGCGCATTCGATCGCGCCAACCGAAAGCGCTTCGGCAATGCGGGCTTCTGGGGACTGCTGGCGGCGAGCTTCTTCTTCGGCTCGTACCTGAGTGATCTGGAGAACGGCATTCTTGTGCTGGCGCTTGTGCTGATCGGCGGATTTGGCGGATTGGGCTTGGGCAAGCCGCAGACGACATCGCCGGAGGAGCGGCGCGAAAGTGCGGCGCGGCGCGGCAATGGATTATTCATCCCGGCGCTGATCATTCCGGCAGTCGCACTGCTCGGGACGCTGTTCCTCAAGACCGCGCATCTCGATGGAATCCAGATTGTCGATCCGAAGCAGGTGAGCCTGATCTCGCTGGCATTCGGCATTGTGCTGGCGCTGGTCGTCGCAATGCTGTGGCTGCGGCCGCCGCTGCTGGCGCCGCTGCAGGAAGGCCGCCGCCTGATCGACACGATCGGCTGGGCCGCGATCCTGCCGCAGATGCTGGCTTCGTTGGGTGCGGTGTTCACGCTTGCAGACGTCGGCAAGCAGGTCGGCATCATCGCCAGCGACTATATCCCGCTCGATCAGCCGTTTGAGGCGGTGATCGTGTTCTGCCTCGGCATGGCGGCGTTCACCGCGATCATGGGCAACGCGTTCGCGGCGTTCCCGGTGATGACGGCCGCGATCGGATTGCCGCTCATCGTCGTCAAGTTCCACGGCAACCCGGCGATCATGGGCGCCATCGGCATGCTCTCGGGCTTCTGCGGAACGCTCACGACGCCGATGGCGGCGAACTTCAACATCGTGCCGGCGGCGTTGCTCGAGCTTCCCGACAAGAACGGAGTCATCAAGGCGCAACTGCCGACCGCGGGTCTGATGCTTATCGCCAACATGATCCTGATGTATTGTCTGGCGTTCCGGTTCTGAAAAAGCCGCAGGGGGGACTCAGCATGAGACACGCACGAACAAACCTCATTGCGAGGACGGCCTTGTGCGCCGCCCTGGCGTGGACCGGAACGGCGGCGGCGCAGGCGACCGGGTTCATCGGCATCCTCGGCGGTGGGCCGGTCTACAAGCACACACCGAAGAACATCAAGGAATTGCGGACGTCCGGCTTCACCGAACTCATGGTGTGGAGCGTCGAGGTCGGCGAGACCGGCGATCTCAATCTCAATGCCGAATTCCCGCTCACCTCGAACGGCAAATATATCGGCAACCAGACCTGGCCGAAATTCGCCCGCGACCTCGAGAACATCAAGACGGGAACGGTGACGCGCATCACGCTCAGCATCGGCTCCTCGAATGTCGGCGACTTCCAGCACATCAAGGCGCTGATCGATGCGCAAGGCACCGGCAAGAAGAGCATCCTGTACAAGGATTTCGCCGCGATCGCGGCAAAGCTGCCGATCGATGCCATCGATCTCGACGACGAGAACAGTTACGACAGCGAATCCACCATCAAATTCGCGCTGATGCTGGGCACACTCGGCTATCACGTCACGATCGATCCCTACACCAACAACACCTACTGGCAATCGGTCGTCTCGCAGATCAACGCGCAGGCGCCGGGATTGGTGGATGCGGTGCATCTGCAAACCTATGCGGGCGGCACGGGCAACAGCCCGTGTTCGTCAAAATGGGATTTCAGCGGCGTTCCCGTTTATCCGGGATTGTCCGACGATCACGGCGCGCCGCCGTTCCTCACGCCCGATCAGGCGGAAGCCAAGCTGAAGACATGGCATGACCAGTGCGGCATCACCGGCGCGTGGCTGTGGATCTTCGATCAGATCGCCGGCACCAAGCTCGTCAAGCAATACGCCACCGACATGACCAAGGGCGTGAATGAGCAGTAGCGAGCAAGACGAAGCACGATCGCCTGAAACGCACCGGACTATTGGTCGCGCATGTTTGCGCCCATCTGCGCATTCAGCTGTTGAAACGATCTGACGAGGTCATCACATGCGGCCTTTGTGGCTTCGCACTGCACCGCCATGTCGATGTAAGTGCCGTCGGCCCGTTGGACGGCCTGCCGCTTCACCGCTGCCGGATACGCTGCATTTCCTGGCGGCGGAAACGACCAAACCGTCTGCGACTCGGCATCCTCCGCGATCGTCCAACCGCCATCGTTCTTGAACGTGACACCGGCCTTTGCGTGCAGCGCAGCCAATGCAGCTGCGACAGTCGGATAGCCGATTTGCGAGCCTGACGCTTCCGGGAGAGGTGCTGGCGGAGCGCCTTGTGCAGCTTGCGTATTCAGGTTTGTGTCGGGCCGATAGTTGGGGCAATGTGCGGAGAGATCCGCCCACGCCTTGTCCACTGCCTCGGAGGAGGACCGCTTGGCAATGTTCGCAGCGGTGGCGTTGTCGAGGAAATTGTCTTCCTCGCGCATCACCTGGAAGTTCTGTCCTGACGGCGCCTGATAAAGAATCAGGAATCCGCAATGGCGGTCAATGTTTGCGAAACGGCTCACCAGATCGAGCGCTGCGTAGATGCCCGGCAGTGGCGCATGCGCGGGATTTTTCGTCCACGTAACAGTCGCGATACGGCGCTCTATGACAGCGCCTGCTTGTGCATTGAACTGACGGACGCGGTCGGAGAAATCCGAGAGCGTTTGATCTTTCCGATCGACGTCGGCGAGGAAGCCATACGCCTCTTCGTATTGTCCGCGATCCATCTCGGCCAGAAATTCGAGCGCCGTCTTCCTTGCCTGCTGTTCCAATTCTTCCGAGGGCAACCATCCCGGCGTTGAGTCGGACGTCACGTTTACCACCCTCGGTGCGGGCGGCGGGCTTGGGGCGCTCGCCGGCGGTGTCACGCCTCCCGCCCAAGCAACACCCAACGCGAGAAATGTCGCGGCGAAACCGACTGGGAAACGAAGCATCAATCGTCGCATGGTCAAAACTATAATCGGCCGGCGAACCTTTAACCAGGCGACCCAATCGGGGCACCTGCCTACTGCACGACGATCGTGCCGGTCATGCCGAATGTCGAATGCAGGAAATGCGAGCAGGTCAGCGGATAGGTTCCAGCGCGTGTCGGCGTGACCGTGACATCGACCGACTTCCCGGCCCCGACTTCGACTTCGCTGTCCTCTTCCAGCTTGGCCTTGTCCTCCGGTGCCACGGTCGAGGCGGCGAAGAATTCGGCCGCCGTGAAATCGTGGCCCTTCTGGGAACCGTTGGTGAGATGCAGGCGATAGGTCTTGCCCGCCTTCAGCGTGATCGTCGACGGTGTGAAGGCATAGCTGGTGAGTTTGACGGAGATTTCTTCCGCGGTTTGTGCCCGTGCGGCGGACGCCACGAGCGCGGCGCAAAAGGCCGCGAGAACCAATCCGGGAATCTTCATGACGGGGCTCCTTCGTCAGGGGCCGGCATCGTCGCTGGCGGGCGGCATCTTGGCAATGCCGCCCGCTTCACCACGCCGTCATCTCACGTTGCTCGTCGAGCGGATGAAGTCCGCCGTCGCCTGGTGCATGTCCTTCAGCGATTCCTCGTGCGCGTACACCATGTGGCCGGACTGGAAGTAATGGTACTGGATGTTCTTCTGCAGCGAGGCCGGGATCGGCAGCTGGTGCATCTCGTACCAACCTTCGTAATAGGGTGTGGCGAGATCGTAATAGCCGCCCATCAGCAGGATCTTCAGGTTCGGATTCTGCTTCATCGCGTTGGCGAGGTCCGGCATCACATTGGCCGCGCCGCGTGACGGGAATTGCTGCCCGGGCGGCTTGTGGCGGCTGTCCCAGTCGCGGAACAGCCGCGCCGACGGAATGAACGTCTTGCCCTGGCCGTAATTCAACGTGCCGCGCACATAGGCGTTGAACGCCGAGATATAGGCCGAGCTGATCGATGCCGATTGCGGATCGTAATCCGACTTCTCGCTCAGCGGATCGATGGTGATGCCGGAGAAGCGCGTGTCGAGGCGTCCGGTGGTCAGCCCCATATCGTCCTGCAACGTCTTCTCGAACTCGCCGCCGTCGATGCGCAGGTCTGCCTTCATGATGTACCAGACGGGCAGGCCGGTGATGTTGTGCAGCTTGTTGGCGATGTCGAGCTTCTTCTTCTGCGGCAGTCCCGCTCCCGCCTGCAGCGCCCACGCATATTCGCCCATGGCGAAGCGCTCGACATTGTGGACGAACGCCACGAGGTCGGCCGGCTTCTTGCCGGGCAGCTTGTTGTGATACCAGGCCGTCGCGGCATAGGTCGGCAGCGCCAGCTGATAGGGCAGGTTGATGCCCGGATTGAATTCGGGCCGGTCGACCGACAGATCGAAATTCAGGATTTGCGACAGCAGGATCACGCCGTTGAAGTCGATGTCGTGCTGGGTCTCGAGATCGTTGACCACCACGGCCGAGCGCGGCGTGCCGTAGCTTTCGCCGAACAGGTATTTCGGCGAGTTGAAGCGGTTATACTTGGCGAGGAACGCCTGGATGAAGTTCGTGAAAGCCTCGCCGTCGGGATCGATGCCGTAGAACGCCTTCTCCTTGTCCTTGCCGGCAATGCGGGAAAAGCCGGTGCCCGGCGCGTCGATGAAGACGAGATCGGAGGCGTCGAGCAGGGTCGAATCATTGTCGATGATCTGGTACGGCGCGGCCGGGCTGTGCGTGTCGTCGGCGGTGACGACGCGCTTCGGTCCCCAGGCGCCCATGTGCAGCCACACGGATGCCGATCCCGGTCCGCCATTGTAGATGAAGGTGATGGGGCGGTTTTCCGGGCGCTCGCCGTCCTTGGCGTAATAGACGAAGAAGACCGACGCCTCGGCCGAGGATTCATCGGACTTGTAATCCGGGTTCTTGGGGCCGCCGTTCAGTGCGGTGTCGTTCCAGTCGGCCGGGTGGATTACCAGGGTGCCGGCGGTGGCGTGATAGGAGATGCCGTTCACCGAGCCGCTGGTGACCGACTCCTCGGACTTGAAGAACTTGCCGGAATAGAGGTCGGGCTTGGCCTGTGCGTCCTTGTCCTTGCCGCTCGGCGCTTCGGCCGCCAGCCCAATTCCTACCAGGCCCGCGACCACGATGGTCGCGGCGATGATTGTTGCGCGCTTCATCCTGATGCCCCTCCCTGAAAGGCGCGGGGATATTAGTATCGCGAAGCGAGCGCGCAACTGCGGCCAATCGCGGCGACAATTTGAGACGATTGGCGGGGGCTGGTAGCTTGTCGCTGCGGTGCAAAGGCCGTCTGGGAATGCGAGCGATGAGCAAGACGACGAAGTCCTCGACCGGAAAGAAGGTGCGGAAGGTGGGCGCTGGCGAGCCCGGCGAGATTGCCCACGCCTTCGGTGTGCTCAAGCACAGAGGCAAGCGGCGGCTTTCGATCGAGGCGATCAAGAAGATCTCGGCGAAAGGTTGGTCCGGCGGGAGATGAGGCATGAACTGACCAAAGACCTCGCCTCGCATTTCGCCCGCACGGCGCTCGGGCATGTGACGCGCGAGTATCCCAACAAGCTGGATCATGTTTTGACCGGTGCGGCGGACGTGAAAGGCCCGCGCGCGCTGCATCCCATCTTCTATGGCAGCTTCGACTGGCATTCCTGCGTGCACGGTTACTGGACTCTGGCGCGATGCCTGCGGCGCTTCCCGGATATCCCCGAGGCAGGCGCTATCCGCGCGCTGTTCGATCGGCAATTCACGGACGAGAAGGTTGCGGGCGAGGTCGCCTATCTGGCGCGGCCGTCGGCGCGCGGCTTCGAGCGGCCCTATGGCTGGGCCTGGGCGCTGAAGCTGCAATCCGAATTGCTGTGGCATCCGGAAGCCGATCGCCGCTGGTCCGATGCGCTGCGGCCCTTGGAAGATGTATTCGTGCGGCGATTCAAAGAGTTTTTGCCGCTGGCGACGTATCCGGTTCGCGCTGGTACCCACGCAAACACGGCTTTCGCACTGGTTTTGGCGAAGGAATACGCGCTTTGGGTCGAAGATTGGGAGTTCGTTGGGCTCTGCCACGACAAACGTGAGGAATGGTATTCCTCCGACGTCGATTTTGGCGCGGGCGAGCCGTCGCAGAACGACTTTCTTTCGCCATCGCTCATTGAAGCGCTATGCATGAGGAACACGCTGGAGCTGAGCTTGTTTCGCGATTGGCTTCACCGTTTCTTTCCCCGCGGCGGCGAAGGTCAGCCCGCTGCGCTTTTTATGCCCGCAACGGTGACCGACAGAACGGACGGGCAGATTGCGCATCTTGATGGCCTCAATCTTTCGCGTGCATGGTGTTGGCGCTGGATTGCGGATGCGTTAGCGCCGAGCGATCCGCTGCGGCCGCATGCCGAACAAGCCGCTGAAGCATTGATCGAATGTGCGCTGCCGCACGTTACGGGCGACTACATGGGAGAACATTGGCTTGCCAGTTTTGCGCTGCTGGCCATCGATCCTTACGGCGCGACAGAAGGTGAATGGAAGCAGCAAGGTCCACTGGCCATCGGTCATCGCTGGGCGAAACAAGAGTGATCTGTATGAGGACCGGCGACTATATGGGCGAGCATTGGCTTGCCAGTTTCGCATTGCTGGCCCTTGATCCGGACGCTGGCTGAAACCGATTGCGCCTCACCTTATCTATGCTGTCGCGTTAGATGAGGTTGCATGATCAGGCCTGAATCCATCCTCTGCCCGAAGCTTGGCGGGCTCTACTGCGCGCCGGGTGACTTCTATATCGACCCGACGCGGCCGGTGGATCGCGCCGTCATCACCCACGGCCATTCCGATCACGCCCGCTCCGGCCATGGTGCCGTGCTGGCGACGGCTGAGACGCTCGCCATCATGCACGCCCGCTACGGCGACAATTTCGCCGGCCGCACGGAAGCGGTGCGCTACGGCCAGAAAGTCGAACGCGACGGCGTCGAAATCATGCTGGTGCCGGCGGGACATATTCTCGGCTCGGCGCAGATTGTGATCCGACACAAGGGCGTCACCATCGTCGTCTCCGGCGATTACAAGCGAAGACCCGATCCCACCTGTCCGCCGTTCGAGCCGGTGAAATGCGATGTGTTCGTCACCGAGGCGACGTTCGGCCTGCCGGTGTTCTGCTTCCCTGAGTCCGGGCACGAGATCGCCAAGCTGGTCAAGTCGGCCGAACTGTTTCCCGAGCGGACCCATCTCGTCGGCGCCTATTCGCTGGGCAAGGCGCAGCGCATTCTCAAGCTGCTGCGCGAAGCGGGTTACCACAAGACGATCTACATCCACGGCGCGATGCAGAGCTTGATCGAACTCTATGAGCGGCACGGCATCGCGTTCGGTCCGCTGGCGCCGGCGACGGTCGACAAGAAGAAGGATTTCGAAGGCGCCATTGTCATCGCGCCGCCGACAGCACTCGACGATCGCTGGACGCGCCGCTTTGCCGATCCGCTGCCGGCTTTCGCGTCGGGATGGATGGGCGTGCGCGCCCGCGCCCGCCAGCGCCACATCGAATTGCCGCTCGTCATTTCGGATCATGCCGACTGGCATGAGCTGACCCACACCATCGCCGAACTCGCGCCCGGCGAAGTTTGGGTGACGCATGGCAGCGAGGAGGCGCTCTTGCGCTGGTGCGCGCTCAACAATCAGAAGGCGCGCGCGCTGCATCTCGTCGGTTACGACGAAGACGAAGGCGAAGCCTGATGCGCGCTTTCGCCAATCTGCTCGATCGTCTTTCCTTTACGCCGGCCCGCAACGGCAAGCTGACTCTGCTGGCCGACTATTTCCGTCAAGCGCCGGATCCCGAACGCGGCTGGACGTTAGCAGCACTGACCGGTGTGCTGTCATTCGAAGCCGCCAAGCCTTCCTTCATCCGCAAAGCGGTGGAGTCCCGGATGGATTCGGAGCTGTTCCATCTCTCCTACGATTACGTCGGCGATCTGGCGGAAACCGTCGCGCTGGTGTGGCCGGCGAAGCATGGCGCCAACCGCGTGCCAGAATTGTCGGAAGTGGTCGACACGTTGACTCATGCATCTCGCGCGCAGGTACAGCGCTTGCTGGAAGGCTGGCTCGATGCGCTCGATCCGGATGGCCGCTGGGCGCTGCTGAAATTGCTGACCGGTGGCATGCGCGTCGGCGTATCAGCGCGGCTGGCCAAGCAGGCGCTGGCCAACATGGGCGGCGTCGACGTCGGCGAGATCGAGGAAGTGTGGCACGGGCAACGTCCGCCTTATGAAGATCTGTTCTCGTGGCTGGAGAAGCGCAGCGACAAGCCTTCTGCGGAAACACCGGGACGATTCCGTCCCGTGATGCTTGCGCAGGCGATCGAGGACGGGGATTTTGCGAAACTGAATCCGGCCGATTACGCCGCCGAATGGAAGTGGGATGGCATCCGCGTTCAGGCCGTGAGCGAGAAAGGCGAACGCCGGCTCTACAGCCGTACGTCGGACGACATTTCCGGCGGTTTTCCGGATGTGGTCGAGGCGCTCGATTTCGAAGGGGTGATCGATGGCGAATTGCTGGTGATGCGCGATGGCCGCATCGCGTCGTTCGGCGAATTGCAGCAGCGGCTGAACCGCAAGACGACCGATCTGGCACTGCTGGCGAAGTATCCCGCCGGTATCCGCGCCTACGATCTGCCGCTTGATGGCGAAGAAGATTTGCGTTCGCTGCCATTCGCGGAGCGGCGCAAGCGGCTGGAGGCCGTCGTCGCGCGCCTCAACAATTCGCGCATCGACCTGTCGCCGCTGCAGCCGTTCTCGTCATGGGAGGAGCTGCGCGAGCTTCGTACAAATCCTCCGCCAGGGGACCCGCAAGTCGCCGAAGGCCTGATGCTGAAACGCTGGGATTCCACGTACGAAGCCGGCCGCCCGAAGGGACCATGGTTCAAGTGGAAGCGCGATCCGCATCTCGTCGACGCCGTGCTGATGTACGCCCAGCGCGGTCATGGCAAGCGTTCCGGCTACTATTCGGATTACACCTTCGGCGTCTGGCGCGAGGATGCGAATGGCGAGCGCGCGCTCACACCGGTCGGCAAGGCCTATTTCGGATTCACGGATGAAGAGCTGAAGCAGCTCGACAAATTCGTGCGCGACCACACGATCGATCGTTTCGGTCCGGTGCGCGCCGTGAAGGCGGACAAGGATTTCGGCCTTGTGCTGGAAGTCGCCTTCGAGGGGCTGCAACGCTCGACCCGGCACAAGTCCGGTGTGGCCATGCGATTCCCCCGCATCAGCCGGATCCGCTGGGACAAGCCTTCGCGCGAAGCCGACGAGCTTGCCTCGCTTGAGCGGATGCTGGAGAAGGAACCCTAGCCGATGGGAAGCATTCGCCCGTCATGAGCCTGTTCGAACAGAATCTGCGCGAGGAGGCGCCGCGCTCCCTGAAAGCGCTGCGCGAGGCGGAAAATGCCTGCCGCCGCTGCGGCCTCTACAAACATGCGACGCAGGCGGTTCCCGGTGAGGGTCCCGCACATGCGCCACTCATGCTGATCGGCGAACAGCCGGGCAATGACGAAGACCTCGACGGTCATCCCTTTATTGGCCCGGCAGGGCGCGTGCTCGATCACGCGCTGAAGGAAGCCGGCATCGATCGCGACAAGGTCTACATCACCAATGCCGTCAAGCACTTCAAATTCGAACTGCGGGGCAAGCGCCGGCTGCACAAGCGTCCCGATCCGGGCGAGATCGACGCTTGCCGCTGGTGGAGCAGGATCGAGCGGGATCTGGTCAAGCCGAAATTAATCGTGGCGTTGGGCGCAACAGCTGCGCGCAGCGTGTTCGAGCGCGTCATGACCATCGGCAAAGTGCGCGGGAAGGTGATGCTGGTGCCGAACGGTGGCGACGGCCTCGTCACCATTCATCCGTCCTATCTGCTGCGCATCCAGGAGGAGCGCGACAAGCGCGCGGAATACGCGCGCTTCATCGCCGACCTTGAGCTGGCAAATACTCACATAAAGCAAGCACCCTAGTGGAAGCCCGGCCTTTCTGCCGGGCTGTTGTTCAGCACCGGGACAATTGACCGAAAGCGATCTTGAATCGGGCTGGGTTCGAGCGCAGATTGTCCGTGTTAGGTGGCGGCGTTGAGAGCGCGTCACAAGCCGGGAAAAGTGGTGTCGGCGCATCCTCGCCAGGGGCTGGTGTGGAGGTGACCATGCAGGTGAGGCATATTCTTCGCGACAAAGGCCGCGAAGTCATTTCGATTTCCGTTGATGCAACTCTATCGGAGGCGGCGCGCCTGCTCGCCCGCAAACGCATCGGCGCGCTTGTCGTGCGCGATCGAGATGGCGCATTGGCAGGCATTCTTTCCGAGCGTGACATCGTCCGCGCCCTTGCCGAGGCGAGTGTGAACGCGTTGGCCCAGAGCGTATCGGCCCATATGACGCGCACGGTGGAGACATGCGGCGAAACGGATTCCATCGAGGATCTGATGGAAGTGATGACGCATCGCCGTCTGCGCCATCTGCCGGTGCTCGAGGATGAGCAGCTGCGTGGCATCGTGTCGATCGGCGACGTCGTCAAGACGCGGATCGCTGAAACCGTGCGGGAAGCGGAGAACCTCCGCGAATACATCGCGGCCGGCTAGAAAGTTCCGCAAGTTCCACGCGATGGAACTCAGGAACGGCGGATTAACCTTTGCGTTCTTTCTGAAACGGGAAGGTCGCGGCCCGCTATCGGGAGCGCGCGCCGAAGGCAAACGCTAGGGAGAATCTACATGCGGAATACGAGCTTAACGCTTGGCACGGCGGCTTTGGCACTTGTCGGAACTCTGACGATCGCATCCGCCCAGACAGGCAACGCCAATCAGCAGCAGATGCAGCCGAGCACGAACAGCCCGGCGCCGACATCACCGACTATGGATCCGAATGCGACAACCTCCTCGGCGGTCAATCCGCCGGGAAGCGTGCCCGGCACGAACAACGCGACCAACACCGGCGGGAGTCAGGGCATGAATGCCGGCGGCGCTCCGACGGGATCGGCCAGTGCAGCCGGCTCGATGGGTGCGAGCGCGGCTGGAGAACAGGGAGCCAGCGGAGCGGCAACCGGTGAAGCGGGTGCGAGCGACACCACGACGACGCACCACGTCGTGCACCACGTGCATCATGTCGTGCACCACAAGAAAAGGCATCATCACACCACGGCAAAATCTTCGACGTCCGCAGGTGCGATGGGAACTTCAACGACGGGAACCACTGGAACGTCGACAACGACGACTCCGCCGTCGGCCAATCCGCCGGGTGGAGCGACACCGCACTGATCAAATCGTGCCTGATCGGAGGGCCGGCGCAGCTGCACCGGCCTTCCCTTTTGTGAAGGAACCGGAACCGGCGATGAAGGGGGACGTTTTGGAGAATGCCGGAGGACGTGGTCACGCGACCGTCCGCAATCATTTCACGCAAAAGATGGAGATCTCACATGCGGAACAAGTCGATCATCCTGAGCACTGGCGCCGTGCTCGCACTTGTGGGCGGAATGGCGGCAACGCCCGCATTCGCGCGCACGCATCATCACATGGGCTCGCAATCGACCCCGGAGGAAAGGGCGGCGACTGCACAACTCAACAATGAGCAGCTTACACAGCCGGGCCTCGCCGGCGTGCAGGCGGTCACTGGCGGTACTGCCGCGGGCAACGGTGCCAATCTGCAGGGTGGCGAGGGTGGAACCGGTCTGGGCCAGACCGGCTACAGCCCAAGCGGAGCCAGTCCGCAGCCTTCCGGCACGATGCCGCCAAACGAAAACAGCGCACCGCCGCCGGCGGCCGCATCCGGACAGCCGAACAATCCGAGTGGCGAGTCGCCGCCACCCGCAAATCCGAGCGGCACGCCGCAGTAATTTCTGCTGGCTGAAACTTCGCAAAGGCAGGCGCGCGGAACGCGCGTCTGCCTTTCTTCATTGTTGACGCGATGTTGCAGATGAGCGGGAACTCCGGTCATCGCGCCTGCGTTTTTCCTATTGGAGCCGGCTTGAAGCCGTCAGGGAGATACCAATGTCGTCACGATCGATGATTCTCGGCAGTGCGGGCCTGTCGCCCGCCGCCATTCTGCTTGCGATGCAGCCGAGCTTCGCACAATACACCGGCAATCCGCCGCAGGAATCCACACCAGCGGAACGCGTGCAGACTCAGCAGCTCAATATTGAGAATGCGCAAGGCACCAATCAATCACCGGCAGAACTCAACGGTGAAGCATCGATGCAAGCGCAGCCGGCACCATCCGGTGCGCAGCAGCAATACGATGCGCAGCGCGCCCAGTACGAACAGGATCAGCAGAATTATCAGGATCAGCAGGACCGATATCGCGCGCAGCGCCACCAATATGTGCGCGACCTTCGCCGCTACGATCTCGCACGCTACGAATGGACGGACTATCCGCGCGTCTATGTCTACGCATACGGTGATCGTCGCGTTCGGCCGCTCTATCTGATCGCCGATCCGACGCGCCAGCTGGCGAGGCTTCCCATTGAAGGTCCGTCGGGCCGCTTTGTCGGCAAGGTGCGCAACGTCGAACTGAATCCGGCCGGCCAGCCGCTTCGGGTTGAAGTGGCGCTCAATCGTGCAGTTTCCGTTTGGGTTTCGCCTGGCCACCTCCGGTACGATCCGGAAAATCGCGTTCTCTACACCGATCTCAATCGCGATCGTTTGTGGGACATGCCGCCCGCCACAGTCGAGAGCATGACCTTCAGCGATTGAAGGAGGCTAATGTGCGGCGCTCGAAAATCGGTTCAATCTCGTTTCTGGCGATGATGGCGAGCGCCGCGGTCTGCAGCGCGCAGGCACAGAGCAACGACATGCTGTTTGCGCAGACCACGCCGTCGACCACATCGTCGGGTACTGTGGGAACTGCGCCGGACACAACAGCGGCGCCGTCAACGCAGACCCCGTCGGCGACCATGATGCCGTATCAGCAGGGTAGCTCGCCGTCGTACTCTTCATCTGTGCCGACGACCTATGTGCCCCCGGCCCCCGCCTACCAGTCGAGCGCACCGGCCGGCACGACGACGCCGGCGACCAGCGTGCCGGCGAAACCGCCACCTGTTTGTCCGGCTTCGCCGATCGGGGCGGCTCCCACGACGAACGTGCCTGGTACGACCGGCTGCCCCCAATAGCGGCTCCCCAAAAGCCGGGCCTCACTTTTTCCGGGGTTTCCTTGAAAAACGGCGGGGCAGACCTATCTCTACCACCGGTTGGGAGCGTGGCGGCTGACCAAGGGTCCCGCGAGCATGGATGGACCCGAAAATCCATCCACAGTTGGCCGAAAAATTCCGGAAAATCAGCGGATTTACCGTTTGACTTGGGAAATCGAGGCCCCTATATACCCCGCCCACGCCGCCCGTTGGGCCACGCCTTGCGGGCGGTGTTCCGTCTCTGGCAGAATGAAAGTTCGCCTTCGGCGGAGCTCTTTGACATTGTGATTCGAGGAAGGGGAACGTGGGCGGCGGCTCGGTCGCAGTTCGTGAGGTCAAACTCACGGGCAAACCAATCGAGCATTCCGAACGCTCGCGTTTCTCAGCAAGACAATAGACATGTTGTTTGTACCTCCGGGAGCGATCCCGGAGTTTCCAAACTCCGTCATGTCAACAGTTTTGCGAACAACGACGAGCGTTTGTCTGCTCTTCGATCAAACATGAGAGTTTGATCCTGGCTCAGAACGAACGCTGGCGGCAGGCCTAACACATGCAAGTCGAGCGCCCAGCAATGGGAGCGGCGGACGGGTGAGTAACACGTGGGAATATGCCTTTCGGTTCGGCACAACTCAGGGAAACTTGAGCTAATTCCGGATACGCCCTTACGGGGAAAGATTTATCGCCGAAAGATTAGCCCGCGTTGGATTAGCTAGTTGGTGAGGTAACGGCCCACCAAGGCGACGATCCATAGCTGGTTTGAGAGAACGACCAGCCACACTGGGACTGAGACACGGCCCAGACTCCTACGGGAGGCAGCAGTGGGGAATCTTGGACAATGGAGGAAACTCTGATCCAGCCATGCCGCGTGAGTGATGAAGGCCTTCGGGTTGTAAAACTCTTTCGACGGGGACGATAATGACGGTACCCGTAGAAGAAGCTCCGGCTAACTTCGTGCCAGCAGCCGCGGTAATACG
>Ga0335085_10002559_pt1 | contig 33614 bp, 31 predicted proteins | sample Lox_Sample_45_FD_206712 | JGI IMG/M metagenome (GOLD analysis project Ga0335085, IMG submission 206712) | Soil microbial communities from Loxahatchee National Wildlife Refuge, Florida, United States - Lox_Sample_4.5 | ecosystem: Environmental > Terrestrial > Soil > Wetlands | place: USA... | reverse complement strand
CAACTCCTACCCCAACCACAGCACGAACTTCGTCTCTTCCAGCCAGATCGTCGACCCGGCGTTCAACAACGCCAACGACGGCGGCACCTGGACGGTCACCGTCACCAACCCCGGGGGAAAGAGCTCCGCGGCCTTCGGCTTCACCGTCTCCGCTGCCGGGCCTACCGTGAGCAGCGTCTCGCCGAACCCTGTGCCGGGGTCCAGCAGCGCGCAGCAGCTGACCATCAACGGCAGCAACTTCCTGAGCGGGGCGACGCTGACCTACCACGATCCCCAGGGCAACTCCTACCCCAACCACAGCACGAACTTCGTCTCTTCCAGCCAGATCGTCGACCCGGCGTTCAACAACGCCAACGACGGCGGCACCTGGACGGTCACCGTCACCAACCCCGGGGGAAAGAGCTCCTCAGCCTTCAGCTTCACGGTGAACTGACTTCGGTCTTCCGAGGAGCATGTGCCTGAGCAGCATGTTCGCTCCGCGCTCATCTCGCCGTGTTTCGCCCTCGAGGCGCAGATCGTGTGCTTGGAGACGCCCCGTCTTCCGACATCGCCCGCCGAGCGCCCGGCTTCTTTCTGCCTTAGGACACAGATCATCACCACTTCCCAGCACTTTCGCTTCGGCATGCTTCTCCCTCGCCCGCCAGATTGCACAAATCATATCGGCTCGTGCGGAGACCTGGGGGAGCGGCTCATTTGCATCACAGACTCTGTATCAACCGAAGAGTTATTCAATCTTTTCCATCTGAAGAAAGAGGCGTCCCTCGACGTTCGGCACTCCTAGAAAGCCATACCTCCGATAATTCGCCCTCGCCGATTCATCCTTGGCGTCCACGATGACGCCCACGGACGCGAGTTGTTTGCTGAGCTCTCAACTGCGACGCAGAGCGTCCATGAGAAGCGCCTCTCCGACACGCTGATCTCGACCCACTTAGAGGCTCACGCGCTTTCTATACCGCTCTACGGCAGCACGAGCAGTATCACTGGGAGGAGGCGGGTGCAAAACCGCATTGATGGAGACTTCGCGAGCCTCGTCTCGAAGGTGCAAGACATCGAGCTCTCTGATTGCGTTCGTGGCGGCCTCTTGCGCACTGGCCACCACGAATTCGGTAACGGAGGTTCCACGCAAGGCCGCCGGTCGCTCAATGAGCCGTTTTTGAGCGGGAGTCACCCGCGCTTCTAAGCGCTCCTGCTTTCGAGAGCGCCGCTCGATCCTCCGGGCGCGTTGCATGGCTGCCTCCTCGTACCCGTCTTGAGTGTACGGGGAGTAGTCGTACAAGAAAAGAAGCAACCACGGCAATCCGCCGTACGGCCTTGGGAGGTTATACCGCGGTGAGCTAAGGGAAGAAAGTCCCCTCCGGGTCTCCCTGGGCCGTACGCAACTAGGGCGTGGTATTCACCTTATGGGAGCGAGTTGAGGTCACAGTTTGTGACCTCGAATTGAGGCGCCGGTTGGCACCTCAAAATACACTGAGCCATGAACCCGAGGTTCGAGCGCTATGTCGGGATCGATTACTCCGGCGCTGAGACTCCCTCGTCCAGCCTGAAGGGCTTGCGCGTCTACGAGGCTGACCGGTCGTCCGTTCCCCGCGAAGTTCCGCCGCCTAGCCCGCGCACGCACTGGCCGCGAAGGGGCATCGCGGAATCAGAACGCACGCTGAGCACACGAATCCTTCCAGCCCTCCTGCAGTTATCTGTATTATGGGTTGATTCGAGATGCTGATTCACTTTGCAATCGAACTCGCTTTGGGGTTTGCAACCTTTTTCGGCGGTGCCCTCTTTTTTCAGTTCGGAAAACGTGACAGATATATGCGCCGGGAGGTCTGCCACCCCGCCTTTTTGCACGCATACGTCGCGCCCGAGCTACTCGACATTCCGGACCCTTATGTCTCCTCAATGAGTCAAGGAGCAGGGCAGAACGAGCTCAAATGGCTCCTGATCTTGAATTCTTTACTGAAAGCGGACGAAATATCGCAGCGCAGGCCCCGCATGATCATCGGACTCTTCTTGGCTGGCGTGCTCACCGGTAGCTATTTTCTTGGGGTAGTCTACCTGTTCATAAATCTCGCCATTCTAGTGTCCTCGGCTGCAGTCCCAATCCAACAATCGACTGAAAAGAACGCCAGAGACCACGTTCTTACAGTTGCACGAATTCTGGACAAGTGGAGTGCAGAAAACCCTTCGCATTGCGAGGAATGGATTCAGCAGGCCAAGAGTCTTAGGCCGCTCTATGACGCAGTAAAGGCGGCTCGCGCGAAGGCGGCCCACGGCGGGCATTAATTCAAATCTTTTCGTTTCGCCTTGGCTACCACCGCATATCGCCCACGCACCGCTTAATGTTTTCGGTTATCTCGGTCAGGACCTTTACGTACGGGGCCGCACAACCCAAAGGCTGTTCCTTTGATCCAACCACGAAAGCATACTGTGTTCGACCGTCAGACGAAAGGGTGAGGTGGTCTAATATTTTACCGAGGCCATCGCCTTTCCCAAACGTTTCATAGTTCAGCATCGTTTTGCAGAGGAACAAGGGCAGCAACTCCTGAATCGTCTGAAGGGCAATTTGGGGTTTGCGGTCAAATCCGAACTTGCCCGCACAGCGGGTCGCGACCGACCTGTACAGGGTGCCAGCAAACAATTCGGCATTCGAAGACTTCATGTTGTTGCGGGCGGAATTGTCTGAATAGAGACATAAGAACGCCGTCGCGTGCCTGTACGCAGGACCGAAGAGACTCCTGGTGGCCATCTGCTCGACCTTTGGTTCAGCAAGCCACAAGATGTCTTTTGTGACGGGTTCATACCCGCTCATTTCAAGCGCAAAATGATCCTTGAAAACCACTTCGGTCCTTTGTGCACCACCATCCGTTGACCTCTCGCCGCTGAAGGCGACAAGAGATGCCGCAAGAAAAAGGCTCAGGTCTATCAGCCCAGAAGAATAGGCATTCGCATAGTCGCCGGGGTCTGAAACCTTTCTAGCAATCCACTGGTTAAGACCCACCTGGGGGACTCCCTCTGAGATTCGAGTTGGAAGCGGATTCTACCATGCCCTTAGGTATCGCCTGGCGCGAGTGCCAGTTCCGCAAGCAGGCTAAACGCGCGCGGCCTCGTCGTGTAAAGGCGAAGGCCACTCGCCGGTGGATCCTCTGCCGCGGCATCTTTCCAGCATCTAAATAGCGGTTTGCCGCAGCGGGTGGGGCGCGATCATCTCCTGACCCGGTATAGAATCCGCACGATAGAATTCAGCGGCCCGGCGAGTGGCCCGCGAGACTCGTGCCAGGAGCGCCGGACATGCATTCGCGGGAAGAGACCAGTCTCGACACTTCCGTGGAGGCCAAATATGGTGATAGAAATTGCGCGCAGCCGTCCCGGCCTGCGGAATCTCTTCGATGGATTCGATGAAAATATTCGAGCCTACTTTTCTGAGTTCCGAGGCTTGGTGGACTCTGCTTTCAGCCTTGATGTTGTCCTCGCCTATGTCTTCTTTAGGTTGGAGCAGGGTCAGCGAATGACGCTTTACTGCGGTGCTCGCAAGCTGCACAAGACGGACTCTGAACTCACTTGGAATGCCATCGATACTCAGCACTTGACGCGTGAGGCTTTCCAAAAATGCTTTGAAAGTGTCTACGGTGTACCTATCCCGCCCGCTCTTCTCGACATCATTGTTCCCGCCGAAAAAATCCGCGACAGGCTGATGCATGGTAGGGACCTTGACGATGCTGGACTCAGGGAAGCGATTTCCCGGGTTCTATACTTCGCGGATGGAATTAACCAGTTCTTGGAGGCCCAGAAAGTCGGATTCCGGCCGTTCGTGGGGGATCTCCGCGGCTTCGTAGGCCGTCTGGACTCGCTTGAGAAGCCTACGAGTCGTCTGATCCTCAAGGGTATGGGGTTTCAGATCGCGTAATCCGTGTTAGGCCTTCAGAGAGGCTCCGAATCGGCGTTTTGAAAGTAAGCCTTCAGCCAGAACTCAAGGGTTGCGTCGTGCCGGCTTTCGGGACCGATCAGGATTGGCCTCAATTCCTTTTCGTATCGCTCCCTCAGGATTGCTGGGTCCAAGTGTTGTGTCCGGGCTAGGAATTCAACGTCTTGCCGGTCCCGTTCGAGGTTTCTTGTGAGTTTGGAGAGGACGAGGTCGTAAGCATCAGGAACAAAGAGACGAATATTTCTGAAACGGCCGGGGCATGGTTCGATCAAGCGCTCCTCGTAGCTTTCAGGGATAGACTCAACGCCCGTATGCTGCACATGAACTTTGTATTTCTTCGCTAAGGCAGAGCCAAGTCCGGCCATGCTCTGCAAATCCTTAATCCGACTGTAAGGCACCAGAGTGCGATAGTCCAAGTCGTTTGTGGCTCGCGAGAGGCCATAGCCCACTACGACAGCAAAGCCTCCGATACAGTGCAATTGGAATGGCTCATCAAGAAGGACGTCAAGTTCCGCTAGGAATTCCTTCCATGGGGAGAACAGTTCAGGCGACATAGCGGAGCACCTCAGGCCGCAAATCGCTCAAAAGATGCCACTGCCTCGCTTCCTCTGAGGAATGCTCCCGAAGCCATGCGCGCTCTGCCTCCTTCAGCTCTTTGCAGAATGAATCCTCTTTCTCAAGCTTGCTGTCAGCAAGTGTTTGTTCGAGTCCTCGGAGATCGTCCCTTTGTGCCGCCAGCCTTGCTAGAGAAACGACAAAACCCAGACGGTTTTGAAGGTTTCTCGCGCGTGCCTCGCGAACAAGGAAGTCAGCAGACATATCGGGGTAACGCAGGACTAGCCAGGGAAGGCCTTCGGCCACGCGCGCCTCGAGATTCCGCTGCGCTAAGGCCGTCAGCAAGAATTCGGCTGGATTCATGTTTCGCCCGCCTCTTCGGAGGTGGGCGAAGCCCGGGTACCCTAATACAGCAATCTCACGTGCTAGAAAATCAGCGGTCACATCCTCTCGGACCTCATGAGCCGGAAGTACAGTGGGCGGCAGGCTGTAAACGCGCATGAGCCTGCGCGCAAGAGAGGCCGGGTTTCTCCTGCCGCTTTCCAACATTGAGAGATAAGCCTGACTCACTCCAAGGCGGGCAGCCGCCTCATGCTGACTCCAGCCGCGTTCCAATCGAGCATTCTTGAGTTGCTCACTATCCATGCCTTCTTATAACACAGATTGTTATAGACCGTCAAGATGGGGCCGCTGGGATTGGCGGCCTCTCCGCAGTACAGGATCAGGTTCCGTTAGCATCTCACCCCCATCTCAAGGTGCGGCCTTCCGGCTGGTCTGCTTCCTCAACATTCGTTTCATGGCGAATCCTATGCTCCGGTCGGCTCCTCCTGTCAATCCCGCTTGTGCAGCTCTGCGCGGCGCATGAACCAAAGCGCGCCGTGCTCGCTTCCGCGCCCTCCGGCTCCGCTGCGCTCCGGGGATTGACAGCGCCTCCCTGCGCTTAACCCGCTCGCCACTATGAAACGAATGTTTTTAATTGGCCTGCAAAGGCCAAATTTCTCAAACCAAAGGAGATACGGACCATGCTTGAAACTATCAGTGATTTGCTCAGCAGTAAGAAAATTCCACAACTAGATGAAGTACAGTTGTCGGCCCTGTTGCACCATTTGTTCAAGATTCGGAAACGCGCTCTCCGCTTTGAGGTCGCGGAAGTTGTGTACCGCTTCGACCATGACGATCCGAATGCCCAAGACGTGTTTCTTGCTTGCACTCTTCCATCGGCACAGGTTGCGGCCCAGCGGAAAGCAGCGAAGCTATTTGTTCATCCGTCTGACTGGCAAGTTGAAGTGATGTACGACGGCGCAGTTGGCGCAGCTATTGAGATGTTTCAGGCCAACCCTTCGCTGGGCGACATGCCCAACGCTTTTCGGCGCTACCTTGTGAGCGCACTATCCCGCGGGATGTTGCGTGCCTACTTCAGGAGAGAGGAAAACTCTGGCATTCGGCCCGTTACGGATGTGAGGACCATTCGCAGCCGCAAGACGGTTCACTGCGACACCGTCGAGCGGGATATCATCGCGAAAGAGCTTCTAGACCAGATAACGAATTATCCTTATTTGCGCCCTCCGGTTCTGGAGACACTCCAATGCATTGCGGCTCTCGGCCCGGACTTTGCGCTGAAAGAGCACGCATACACGGCATCCGGCGACCCCGACAAGTGGAAGCGCGAATGGCACCGGCGACCGATCCTTGATCCTGACGCGATAGCCGAAGCTATGGGAATTCCGAAGCGGGACGTACATCGCTATTTGTGCCAGGCCAGGGTTATCTTGCGCCAGGTGTTTAATCCCGACGGGAGGCTATTCCTCATCCACTGAGGATAAGCAGGGGGGGGCACGCGCACTCCGCGTGCCCCTCTTTTCGTTTTCAGAAAAGTGCGGCATGAGCCGCACTTTTTGATTGATCACTACACCGAAGAGAGGAGACAAATCAATGAGTCATGATCTTCAGCAGTATCGTTTCGCTCGCATCGAGGGAGAGAAGATCACGCGCGCACGGCTCCAAGCGCGCTTCAAGGCTGGAATCCCCAATCTTGGAGAACTCGAACAGGCGATCCGTCAGCAAATGACCACGGAGCCGATGTGCACTCCCTGGCGGAAGTCAACAGCGGAGCAAGCGGGCTGCCGCGAGGGGATGCGGCTGGCGGCCCTCGAGTATTACTGGGAGCACCGCAACCTGACGCCTGCAGAAAGCAGCCAGTAATAGGTAATCTTCTGCATCCGTGACCGCGACGTCTGAACTCTCAATAATCGGTCGATAAAGTCGGGCGGATTTGCGATTCCCGCTCACGTCCTTCGTCGAATCTTCCTCCGCCATTCATCGAGCCAAGCGCACCCAGTGGGAGGAGCTCGCGGGCACCCCACCCGGATGTCGGAGTTAGCTTCGGTTGACCACTGCAACCAATTGCGGCACAACGCAGCAGTCCCAGGATGGTTCAATCTGACGCCCTTCCAAAGGGTACTGGGGAAACCCGTATTCAGGGTGAGGTTCGCCTAAGTAGACCGGACAGTGCCGCAACCGCTATGGGTACGATTATCCAGCCAGCGCTTCGCAAAATAGTTGAGATAAGTGTGGGATTCAGAGTCAGTAAGCGATCAGTGTGGGGTATTTTAAACTGTAAGCCAGTGGCGCTTGGGATCCACTTATCTGCAATGGGAAGGCTCAGAGGGACAAACTCGTGAAAGGAGAATGCAAGCGCCTGGTGCCACGCAAGGCATACAGGAGCCACCGGCAGGAAGTAACATAATGGCTCCTGCTTATTATCCGCTTTCTTCAATTCGACCATACCAGGCTGAGAAAAAAAAGTCGTCCCCATGATTAGAAGGCTCGCAGCGAACACAATCAGTTGCCAATTGAGGATTCCATAATTTGCGATCCATTTATAGGAGCGGTCCCAGAGCCACCCGAGCGGCTGGGGCCAAAAAGAAATGCGACTGCCCTCTACGGTTCTTCGCTCTACGTAAACATCATCCGCTTCATCGTCAGCGCCCGTCTTCCGAAGTGCCTGTTCCATTTGCGTATAGGGCTGGCGGTCATATGGTGCAATCCATTTGAATAGGTCCCGCCGATTCACATAAATGCGATCGTAAGTAAATCCTCTAAGGTCCACCGGTCCTTCAAACTTTGTCGTCTGCGACAGGCTAGAGACCGTCGGAGTCTCCAATCCGGCGCTCGACGGCTCACCGAAGAACACGACTCTTGCTTGCGCCTCTCTGAACACCGCGGCGTTATTAAATTCCGCTTCGCCAAATTTGCAATCACGGTCCGCAACGATCTGTGAAAAATTAGCGGGGCCCCAAAACTTCGTGCGAGAAAACAACGCTCCCCTTGGCAATCTAGCACCGGTAAAGTCCACGCCTCCCTTGAATTGGGCGCCCGAAAAGTCGGCAGCTCCGTCGAATTCAACGTCGTCAAACCCAGCGAACACGGCAAAATATGCGTCTTGAAAGATCGCATCTGCCCCGAATACCGCGGACGAGAAGTGAACGACCCCGTCAAACTCGGTTGGGCTATGTTTTTGATCCCAGAAGGATGCTGCTCCGTCAAATCTAGCCCAGTCAAAGTGGCTCTCCTGGCGGAACTTGGCCCCAAGAAACACGGCATTCTGCCGAATATGGGCTAAGAGAAATGTCGCTTTGCCTTTGAATTCGACGCCCTCGTCAAAGAATGCGCTTCCCCCCACTTTCAAATTCTCAAATGTCACATCAGCTAAGAAACGGCTGCATTTAAAAACCGCACTGTCCCTCACGTCCATTCCTTGGAATTTGGCCATGCCAGAGAAAACGGCACATCTATTGTCTGTTTCACGATCAAAGAAAGCCGATTTATCGATCTCAGCCCGGGAAAAGTCTGCGACCCCATTAAACTGAGCACCCTGAGCATTCAATGATTCGTGGACGTGCAGATCCTGGAAGAAGGCATCTCCCTGAAATTCGCTTTCCGTCAGCCTGAAATCGCGGGCAGCCTGAGTGCCGTTAAAATTCGCGACACGGAAGAAGCGCGTACCAGTAAAATTAGCCGACTCAGAAAACGTAGCAAACGCAAAACTGGCATTGCCCAGAATTCTGCAGTTAATCAAAGAGACTTTACGTTTTGCGACCACAGAATCCAGATTGAGGGACCCAACTATGACAGCATTCTCGACATCGATGGGGACTCGTATGCTCTCGCTCTTAATTAGGGCTCGTATCCATTTGCTGGGAATAGTTCGCGCAGCCAGTTCAGCTCGAGACTCTGCCACTCGCCACGGCGGAAACTTGACGGTTAGGCCAGCACGCAGTCTCTGCTCGGCGCAGGATCTGACAGCGGGACAGCTTTGAGCCTTAGCCACGGATGAGAGAGGAGACCCTATGACAACCATTGTGAGTATCAGAGGTATTCGTAGCCTCACGAAATGCGCTCCTTTCACACGGAGAGTAAAGATCGACGTCGGCCTCGCTAATATGGGTTACAGAACATAAAATACCTACAGACGATCCTTAAACAATCATCTTGTAGCATTTGTCATCTTAAATGAACAGATTGGATTATATTGAGGTAGAGCTAGATGGGACGCTCACAGGGGAGGGCGGAAGTTGAAAAAGCAAACACGCCGTCGCTTCCTCAAAGCAGGGGGTACCGCGGCTCTTGCAACTCTTAAGGGACCGTTTTTTATTTTCCCTGAGCGAATGCTGAGAGCCCAAGGGACTCTGAGAATCACACAGTGGTCCCATTTTGTCCCTGCTTATGACCATTGGTTTGACATGGAGTTCAGTCGGAAATGGGGTGAGGATAACGACGTAAATGTCGTGATAGACCATATAAGCCTAGGTGACTTACCTGCGCTCGCGGCTGCTCAAGCCGCTGCGCAAAAGGGGAGCGACCTCTTCATGTTTCTCTCTTCACCCATTAGCTACAAGAATTCAGTGATTGACGTTTCGGACCTTTATCAGGAAGCACGAAGTAAATATGGACGGATTGCTGAGGTAGTCGAAAAGTCTACCTTTAATCCCAAGGACAAGACGTATTTGGCCTTTGCTCCCTCTTTTGCACCGACTGTGGGAATCCGACGTCCAGACTTGTGGGAGTCCGTGGGGTATGCGGCCGGTCCGGCCACCTATGGTCACTTGAGAGATGGGGCAAGGAAAATCAAGGACAAGTCGAGTATCCCTTGTGGTCTCGGCCTTTCTCGGGATCTGCTTTCAACCGCGTCTTTGGGAGGGATTCTGCAGTGCTTCGGGGGTTCAATACAGGATGAGGAAGGAAATGTGGTGATTGGCCGAACAGAGACTATTGAAGCCCTCAAGTACATGTCGGCACTTTATCGGGAGTCTGAGTTGGCTGAGGTTTTGACGTGGAGCCCTCTCGTGAAAGACAGGGTCGTCCGCGCTGGACAAGTCTCCTACACTACCCATCCTCCTTCAGCCGCGCTGCTCGGAGATTCCGAGCCCCCGGTGCCACCTAAGCCTCCGAAGGGTGGGACCCAGCCCCCACCCCCTGCAGCTCCCCCGAAGAAAATTGGCGCTCCGTTGGAAGGCCCAGCGGCCGCAGTCAGCCTACCTTCAGCAGTATACAGCTATGTGATATGGCGCTTCGCGCAGAACAAGGATGGCGCAAAACGCTTTCTTCTGGACCTCGTGAAAGCGTCCGCCGATGCATTCGGCCAGAGCAAGTTTCTTAACTTCCCTAGTTTCGGGAAGGCGGTCCCGGATTTGAAGGCCAAGCTTTCACAAGTTCCGGTCGCTCATTCAGTCGATGATCTAAGTGTACTTGCCGACGCCCCTGGATGGTCCCGGAACTTGGGCTATCCTGGCTACGACACTGAGTCCATTGCCCTTACATTCGGTACCTGGGTGATTCCCACAATGTTCGCGCGTGTAGCCCGCGGAGATATGGACCCTGCAGATGCAGCGAGAACCGCGGAAGCGGAGATCAAGAGGATCTCCCGGTCGTGGAAATGAAGTTGGCACCTCGTTGAATGCGGCCGATCAGAACCATCGGCAGATTACCCCGGTGCTACTACGTTGGTGCTTGAACACAGAACACTTCCCTCGGCGGAAACGGGTTCTGCAACAGGTTCTAGGACAAGCCATCCGCAGGGCGGACTTGCTTGCCTTTCGCTGGAGCGGAAGCCGCGCCCATTTGTTGGCGGACTGCCCGCGCTTTCGATTGGGTCCCACACCTGGCCAATTCCTCCGCTAGGTGCCTTAGTTCGACTGCTTTTCTAGCTTGTTCTCATCGTCGAGCTGCTTCCAGATGGCAGCGCCTCGGCGTGTAGTAACCCACGCCGACGGTCTTCACTAGCACCGCTTCGCGCCACGAAGAAGCAGTGTCACTCGGCGTGCGACCCGTTCCGACCTAGTCCCTGCCATCTCTACGCTCCTGTCAACTTTTCGGCGAATTGCTCCCTCTGCCGGGGTGAAGGGAGCAATAGCTCCCGAAAAGGAGGAAGAACGTGAAAGTCGAGCAAGCAGAACTAATCGCCAGAAAGGCAATCATCGAACTCGGTGTGGCGCTCGAAAAGGGCCATAGCGAGCGGCTCAAGAAGTTCCTGTCCGCGATGGCCAAACTCCATAACTACAGCGTTCGCAACTTGATGCTGATTATGTCCCAGCGTCCCGACGCGACCGTAGTGGCCGGCCGGCGCACTTGGAAGAGCCTCGGTCGGCGCGGTAAGAAAGGCGCCAAGCCCATTCTGATCTTGGCGCCCGTTGTGGGCAAGAAGGCACGCGGCAGAACGAGCCAAACGAAACGCGGGGCTCGGGGCCCCGTGGGTTTCCGCGCGGCCTACCTCTTCGACGTGACGGACACAATGGGTGAGCCTCTTCCCCAGCTGGGAGTTGTCCACGGTGATCCTGGTGAGTACACTGAGCGCCTGAAGAAGTTTATCGCGGCGCGGGGCATCGAGCTCAAATACACGAACGACATCCTCCCCACGGAAAGCCAGTACATCCGTGGGAAAATGACGGTGCTTCCCGGCCTGTCCCCGGCGCAGGAGTTTGCCACTCTAGCGCATGAAACCGCCCATGCGCTCCTGCACCGGAAGCCTGGGCGGAGGGATGGTCCGAGGTGGGTTCGCGAGACTGAAGCTGAGGCCGTTGCCTACGTTGTCTGTGAAGCCGTCGGCGTGAAGTCTCCGAGTTCCGCCGATTACGTTCACTTGTCCGGTGGCGACGCGGGGACACTCGCCGATTCGCTGGACCGCGTTCAACGCGCCAGCGCCGAGATCCTCGCCGCAATCCTGCCCGGCGATTAGGGACCAGCGCGGAGGCCCGCAGGACCGTTGGCCTTCGTTTACAATCTCCGGCGTAAAGTTCCTGGAGACTCGGGAAGAGAGGTGCGATATGAAAAAGACTCTCTGGAAGAATGTGGGGGAGCTTCGGCGTCCCAATCCAACCTGGCAGGTGCGCAATGCGGCGCGATGGTTTGAGGAGCTGCTCGGAATTCCTCCAGGCAGCGTTGTCTTTCTCAGAGCTGATGGCGAGCGTGCTGGGCCAACCGCAACTGTCGGTTCTTTGCGGAGAGGGGCCAAAGCATGAAGTTCAGTTTGCGGGCGCCGATATCCTCGCCATGATCCTGCGCGGCGAATAGTGGCGCTTATGTGCGCGAGCATCGCAAGTGCAAGCAAGCGGCCCTTGTTGGCGGGGAGGAAGGTCCGCATTGAACGGTCTTATCATCCGTAGCCCTTGGGTCGAGATGATTCTCGGCCGAAAAAAGACTTGGGAAATCCGTGGCCACCCCACCCACGTGCGGGGCCAGATTGCACTGATTCGCGGAGGGAGTGGGCTAGTCGTGGGAACCTGCGAACTGGTTGATGTGGTCGGACCGCTTACCCTGGCGGATTTGCGAAGCAACGTAGGAAATGCGGGCCCGCGGCCAGAGGAACTAAGCGAACTTCCCTACAAGAAGACCTATGCATGGGTCTTGAAGAACGCGAAGAAGTTCCATTCGCCTCGTCCTTACAAACATCCATCGGGGGCTGTAATTTGGGTCAGACTGCCCGGCTTCAAAGCTGAGCGCTACGAGGTTGGCTGTGAGGCGTGATGAACGATTGACCGACTTGTTCCTTCGCGGATACAGGGACCGCGCTGGTAACTCGTACCAACTCGCCCATCGACCGGACCAGGCCGAGCGAGATAGACCAGCCATAGACTGCATCGCGGTGAACGAACGCGGCGGCAGGCTCGCCATTGAGCACACGTTGGTCGAACCTTTCGAGGGTCAGAAGGCCGACGACCAGCCATTCCTTGCGGCATTCGGCCCTTTGCATCACTCGCCAGAATTGACAGTTCCCAACCTTCTTATCGACATCTTCGCGCCCGTGGGAGCCATACCGAAGGGTGTCGATTGGAAGCGGGTAGGCCAGGGAGTCGTGGAATGGTTTCGTGACGCGAGGCTTAGAATCCCCGTTGGTGAGTCCGACCACAATATTCCTGGATTAGGATTTAATCTCACTGTCCATGTCCAGGTCATGGAAATCCCCGATACTCCGGGTGTGCTAGTCGTTGGGCGGCAACTGCCGCGCGGTAAGCCATTCTCAGAAGTTCTGCAAAGAGCACTGAGGGCAAAGCTGCCAAAGCTCGTTGCGGCTCCGGCGGATAGTCGCGTCTTGCTTGTTGAAGACGCCTCAACTGTTCTGGGTTTGACAGTCTTCGCGAGAGAAATCGACGCTGTTCAACACGACTTTCCTGAACTGGCTCAGGTGGAAGCAGTTTGGCTTGCCCACACACCAGTGTGGGAAACAGGGAAGGCCATCTGGTTCTTTCACGTCTGGCCGGGCGGGGTTCGCGAGCGCTTCAAGGTCGAAGACGCTTAACCTGATTTACCCTTAATGTGTTACTGGAACAGGAATGATAGAATCACGCCCCAAAATCCTTCGTTGTTGGATGGAGCGTAGTGGATGGCCTCAGGATCAAAGACTCCGAAAGCAGCAAAGAGCAAGCCGGCGAGGAATTACCGGCACACCGAATCAGAAAGTCTGATGCGCCCCGAGGTGGGTACCCAGGCGCAATTCAAGAAGAAAAAGGAGCCCAAGAAGTATCGCTACGACGATTCCCTCTCGCCCGCGCTCGATTGGGACGGACAGAACCCGGCGCGCGAGCGCGGGGAAGCTCGCATCGCCAGAGCGGAACACGAACTGGTCGAAGCTAAGAAGAAGTTAGGGGCCTCCGCTAAACCAGAGCAGATAGAGGAGGCCAAAGCTCATCTCACGGCCGCTCAGGAGGCAGTCCGCGAATTGACGGCCATGAGCAAGCCGTTTCTGAATTGGGCGGGCAAAGCCGAACACCTTTCCTTCGATGTGCCCACGCTACCCCTGTTCATCCACGAGAGACTCTCCACCACAGCCATTCTGGAGACTCTCAAGGGCCATCGTCGGGATAAGCAAATCGACATGTTCGACCTCTACGGCGATCCCCGGCGCTCGATCACCGATCAAGTCATGCGCGCTTACGAGTATCCCGACAAGTGGGTCAACCGGATGATCCTGGGCGATTCGCTTGTGGTGATGAATTCGCTCCTCCAATACGAGAGCCTGGGTGGGCACGTACAGATGATTTACATGGACCCGCCCTATGGGGTGGAGTTTAAATCCAATTTTCAGCCTTTTGTCCGTAGCCGGAATGTTAAGCACAACCAGGATGAAGATCTCACGCGAGAGCCTGAGATGGTTCAAGCTTACCGGGATACTTGGGAGCTGCGAGTCCATTCGTACCTAACGTACCTGCGTGACCGGCTTCTGCTGTGCCACCAACTTCTGTCCCCCACAGGGGGTATCTTTGTTCAAATCAGCGACGAAAACCTTGCCTACTTACGATTGGTGCTCGATGAAGTGTTTGGCGCTGAACACTTCGTGGTGACGATTCCGGTCAAGAAGAAAGGCGGCCAGAAGAGCAGCCTTCTCGATCCTGTCAACGACTACTTGTTGTGGTACGCGAAAGATATCGATCGTGCCCCAGAGAGGTTTAGTCAGCTCTACGACAAGGTGCAGTTGGACTCAGAAACGATCAAGACTTTTCGCTACGTCGAGCTCCCAGACGGTCGTGAGCTAACTGCGACTGAACTCTCAAAGGAGAAGGGCTTCGATTACACGAGTGAACCGCAGCGCATTCTGACCGACTTTCCGTCGGCAAGGATATTTAAGTCTGAGAACATCACAGGCGGTAAGCCTGGGAAGTCCCAGGCAGTTCTTTACAAGTTCAGGGGCCGGGTTTTCGACCCTGGGATCAAGAGAGGCCTCGGGTGGAAGCATAGTGCGATTAGCGACGACGCTAAGCCTTCGGGAATGGATCGGCTCGCAGCGGCCGGAAGACTTTGTGTGGGCGAAGATCAGCTTGGTTTCAAGCGCTATCTTACTGACTTCGGATACCAGGCTTTATCAAATTGGTGGGACGGGCTCGGCGGAGCACCCGACCCTATATATGTGGTTCAAACCAACGAGGAGATTGTTAAGCGGTGCATTCTGATGACAACGCGGCCTGGTGACCTCGTGCTTGACCCAACATGTGGAAGCGGGACAACCGCCTATGTTGCAGAGCAGTGGGGCCGGCGCTGGATTACGACCGATTGCAGCCGCGTGCCCCTTTCCCTTGCCCGGCAGCGAGTCTTGACTGCGACGTATCCGTGGTACGACCTGCAAGATGACTCTCGGGGACCTGCTGCGGGATTTAGGTACAAGCACAAGCAGAGTCGGAAGGGCGAAGAATTAGGCGGCATCGTGCCACACATTACTTCCACGAGCATCGCGAACGATGAGCCGCCCGAAGAAGAAGTCTTGGTGGACCGTCCCGAAGAAACCCCCTCCATCACACGCGTCACCGGCCCCTTCTGTGTGGAGGCGACCATTCCCACGCCGAAGGATTGGGGGGAAAGTGTGACCGCTGAGGCGCCGGAAAAGGAGGCCGAGAAGTCAGCCACCTTTGTGGACCGAATGCTCGAAGTGCTTCGCAGGTCGCCCCTGCTACGGCTTGAAGGCAACAAGACGGTGACACTCAAGAACGTGCGACCACCCGCTAAGACGCTTTCGCTTTCTGCCGAGGCGATAGTGGACGCGACGGCGCTGGGCAACGGCGCGACGCTGGCCGACGCCGTCCAGGAAGCGAAGGAACAGAACGGCATGGTTCTCCCGCTTTCGCAAAAGCCGGTGGCCATCGTGTTCGGACCGGAGAACGGCGCTGTGAGTGAGAAGCTAGTCTATGAGGCGGCGCGTGAAGCCCACGGGAAAGGCTATGCCCGCCTCTTCGTCATAGGCTTTGGCATTCAGCCCAACGCGCGCCTTCTCGTAGAGAGGTGCATGGACGTGGTGGGCATTCCTGCTTCCTACATCCAGGCCACGCCGGATCTAGTGATGGGTGAATTACTCAAGAACATGCGGTCGAGCCAAATTTTCAGCGTGTGCGGGTTGCCGGAAATCGAGCTGCGCAAAGTGAAGCCGAAAGAAAAGACCAACGGCCACATGTACGAGGTCGAACTCCTTGGTCTAGACGTGTTCGATCCTGTGGAGATGGAGAACCACAAGCGGAAGGGCGATGACGTTCCGGCGTGGTTCCTTGACACAGACTACAACGGGTTGTGCTTCCACGTGAGCCAAGCATTTTTCCCACGGACAGCAGCATGGGAGAGTCTGAAGAAAGCCCTGCGCGCCGAGTACGAAGAAACCGTCTGGGACCACCTGGCTGGGACCGTGAGCGCCCCATTCGAAGCCGGAGAGCACGGCCAGATCGCCGTAAAAGTGATTGACGACCGGGGAAACGAACTGATGGTTGTCCGGGCCATGAGGGAGGCAAAGTGATGAGCGCTATCACCTTCACTATCGGGCCAGACGGAAGCGTTGAAATACTCGCGATGAACACGCGCGAGGATCTTGGGAACGATTTCAAGTTTTTCATCGGCCAAGCAAAAACGTACGATCCCACAAATCTAGAGACAATGTTTCTGCACCAGAGGTATCTTCGGGCCGCGCTTCTAACGTTATTTGCTTATGCTGAAGCTGTTGTAAACGGTTGGCTGCATCTATATCTTGAAGATCGTGAAATGTTGTTTCTCTTCGAGCGGCTTCAGCACGAATGCCTTGATAGGAAAATCGAGATTCTTCGCGAAGCCGCCATGGCAGAGATGGCAAAGCCCAACGTCGCTGAAGCAAGAAAAGTCCGCAATTTACTCGTCCATTTCACTCCCGGCCGCGAGGGCGAGGCGTTTGAGAAAATGTCACTGGCCCTTGTCGAATCGGCCGCAAGCGAACTGAACAGGTGGATGACTGAAATGGAGTCCACACTCGGCCTCCAGCGGCATCCCGACAGCGAACAGCTAGTCCGGTCTTTCGCAAACGAAATTGGAACGACCACCAAGGACGTATCATCAGACCCGGACAAATGAGCGAGTACGCAGAAGTAGCGCAACCGATCCAAAACACTCCCTTCGAGAAGCCCGCGCGCTATTGGTACATTCGAGAAGGCGAGCAGCCGCAGCTCATCGAAGGACGGCGGCGCCCATCGATCGTCTTCCCACCGAGGGACCAGCGGGTGCCCTGGTCCGTGGACGAACGGCTTCTGCGCCCTTCAAAGGAATATCCTGCTGGCTTCGAGCTGGCGCTGGTCAATCTGATCCGCGAGCGTGTAGAGACATGGCAGAAGCAAGACTATCCCGGTGTCACACGCACCACCCTCGATCTTATGCAGTGGTGGACGCGCGAGGGACGAGAGAAACGCCTGTTTTATGCTCAACTTGAGGCCGCGCTAACGATCATCCTCCTCAAAGAAGCGCGCGGGGACTTCTTGCAGGGATTATCGATACCCCGCGACGACCCCAGCGACGAGCGTAAGGAGAAAGACAAATACTCGGGCTTCGAGCGCTACGCATGCAAGATGGCCACCGGCTCCGGGAAGACCACGGTGATGGGGATGCTCGCCGCCTGGAGCATTCTCAACAAAGTGAATGGTCGCGGGGACGCGCGGTTTTCCGATGTTGTCCTCGTCGTTTGCCCAAACGTAACAATCCGACAGCGCCTTGCCGAGCTCGACCCCGAACGAGACGAAGCGAGCATTTACCGCACGCGCGACCTGGTTCCTCCTCACCTGATGCCATTGCTACGGCAGGGGCGCTTGCTAGTGACAAACTGGCACGTGTTCGAAGCGCAGGGAATGCAGACCGGAGGAGTGGGCGGTCGCGTGATCAAGGCAGGCGTTCCGAAGACCGTGACAGAGACAATCCTGATCGGCTCAAAGACCACGACAGCGCGAGGAAACCGCTACTTCACGCGGAAGATGTTTGATTCCCTAGTGGCAGCGGGCGAACTGTCCGTAATCGCTGGTACCGAAGAAACTGACGAGGATAGGAATCTGCGCAAGGTGCAGGTCAGAACCACTCGCTATGTGGAAAGCGACACCGCGCTCATCAATCGCGTGCTGGGCTCTGGAGTTGCTGGCAAGCAAAACATCCTTGTGCTGAACGACGAGGCCCACCACGCTTACCGAATTCGCCGGGATGAGCCGGACCTCGAGGAAGAAGAGGAGGAGTTCGGGGAAGAGGAGGACGCTGAAGAGTTCTTCCAGGAGGCCACGGTTTGGATTGACGGCCTCGATAAGCTTCACAAATTGCGGGGTATCAACTTCTGCGTGGACCTTTCCGCAACGCCTTATTTTCTCGGCCGGGTGGGCCAGGAAACAAACAAGCCGTTCCCTTGGGTGGTGAGCGACTTTGGTTTGATCGAGGCTATCGAGGCCGGCCTGGTCAAGATTCCGCAGCTCGCGATCCGGGATACCACCGGCGAGGAGCAGCCAGCCTACTTCAACATCTGGCAGTGGATTCTCACCAAGCTCACGCCAGCCGAACGGGGTGGCAGGCGCGAGAGCCCCAAGCCTGAGGCCATTCTGAAATACGCCCATCACCCCATCGCCATCCTTGGTGGGGAGTGGGAAAAGGACCTTGCCGACTCGCAAACCAAAGGCGACGATCCGAGGCCACCCGTTTTCATCCTTGTTTGCAAAAACACGAAAATCGCCAGGGTGATCTACGAGTGGCTGGCAGAGGATAAATCTCCCGCTGCTATCCCGCCGGCCGGTATCGAAGGGTTTCGGAACAGAAACGGCCGCGTGAATACAATCCGCGTGGACACCAAGGTCATCCGGGAAACCAACGTGGAAGGCGCGAAGAGCGATGAGACGCGCTGGATGCGGTTTACGCTGGACACGGTAGGCAAGGTCAACTGGCCCACGGATTCGCAAGGACGGCCAATCTACCCCGAAGAGTTCGAAGAGCTAGCGAAAAAACTCGATAGGCCCTTACATCCGCCAGGCCGCGACGTGCGCTGCATCGTAAGCGTTGGAATGCTGACCGAAGGCTGGGACTGCAATACCGTCAAGCATATCGTGGGAATCCGTCCCTTCATGTCTCAATTGCTTTGTGAGCAGGTGGTGGGGCGCGGTTTGCGTCGCACCGATTACAATGACTTCGACGAGCAAGGCCGGCTGACAGAAGAGGTCGCAAAGGTGCTCGGCGTTCCCTTCGAGGCCATTCCCTTCAAGGCTCAACCCAAGGGAAGCTCAACGCCTCGCCCCAAGCGGTACCACGTTCATGCGGTCCCGGAAAAAGCCGCCTTCGAAATTCGCTTCCCGCGAGTCGAGGGGTATACCCAGGCCATCCGCAACCGCATCCGAATGGACTGGGACCGCGTTCCTGAGCTTCACCTCACGCCTGACCGCATTCCCCCAGAGGCGCAACTAAAGGGGCTCAGCTTTACCGATACGGGCCGCAAGACTCTGAACGGTCCCGGAAAGCTTGATGAGGTCTCCTTGGAGGAATACCGCAGGACCACCCGTGTCCAGGAGATTGTCTTCGATATCGCGCGCGGGCTCACGAAGCAGTATGTGGCACAACGCCCCGGCGAGGTCCCCGCGCATGTGCTCTTCCCGCAGCTTGCGAAAGTCATCAGCCGCTACTTAAAGGAAAAAGTGGTGGTGTATTCGCCTGCGGATCTTAAGGACGTGGGGCTCTCACCTTACTATGGGTGGCTGGTGGAGGTTCTCACCGAGAATATCCATCCCGACACGGCGGGAGGAGAAGCACCGGAAGTCCCGCGCTATGAAGCTAGCCGGGGCCCAGGTTCAACTGCCGACGTAGATTATTGGACGAGCCGTGAACCCCGCGAGGTCATTAAGTCTCACCTGAACTATGTGGTCCCAGACACAAAGAAGTGGGAGCAGGCTGCTGCCTATTACATTGACCGCCATTCTGGCGTGGAGGCCTTTGTTAAGAACTCCGGACTCGGATTTGCGATTCCCTACCTGCACAACGGGCAGATGCACGACTATATGCCGGACTTCATTATCCGCCTCAAAACCGATCCGCCCGTTCACTTGATCCTAGAAACGAAGGGCTACGATCCGCTCGAAGCGACGAAAGCTGCAGCAGCCCAGCGGTGGGTAGACGCAGTGAATGCCGAAGGCAGTTACGGGCATTGGCGCTACATTATTGCGAAGAAAACTGCAGATGTTCCCGAGGCGATAACGCACGCAATGAATGCGCCCAAAGCCGAAGTCCAAATATCCTGATTCAGTTGCCCGGTTGCAGATGGCTAAGGCTCTCTATTCCGTGCCTGACTGTATCAAGGAGAAGTGTGACCAGCAGCGGTATTCCCGCTGGCTCCATACCAAAGCCAGCGCGCACGTAAGAAGTGACAGAAGAAGGTTCGGCAAGGATAGCTGCACGGTTTCCCAGTACAAGGCCGCGATTCACGCCGCCGTCCGTGCGGGCGGTGATCGTGACTACTACACCGGCGAACTTTTGGACTGGCAACTCGTAAGTACTTATGAAAACTCCGCGTCCTCGGAGGGAAAGGCGAAGTACAAAACCGAATTTGCCTTGCTGCCGACGCTAGATCACACGCGGGATGAGAAGGGACAACAGAAGTTCGTTATTTGTTCCTGGCGTGTGAACGATGCTAAAAGCGACTTGACGGAATCGGAGTTCTACGATCTTTGCGCCCGAGTGATCGGGTTTCGGAGGGCCGGTGCGAAAGCGTCCTAGTCCTGGGTTGCTCTTTCACCCTGACAAAGGGCCGCTAGTGGGACGAGATTTTTGTTTTCTCTGTGGCTCATCTCTTCCGCGAAAGCGTGCGACTGATGAGCATGTAATCCCGAAGTGGATTCAGAAGCGTTTTGGTTTATGGGACCAGAAAATCACCCTTCTGAACCGCACCACGATCCCGTATCGTCTACTTACAATTCCTTGCTGCTCGCCCTGTAATTCGGTTCACCTTGCGAGGGTCGAAAAAGAGGTCCAACAAGCCTGCGATGGAGGACGACAAGCAGTGCTCCGGCTGGATCCCTCAACCTTATTTATCTGGCTTGGGAAGATTATGTACGGGCTCCTTTACAGAGAGCACCTGCTAAGCTGGGATCGCCGTGCACCGGTCGATGGGCCAATCGTGCCCGCTGCCGTTTTGGAAGAGTTTCGGCTGCACCACCAGTTTCTGCAAGCAGCACGGATTCCATTTGAATTCATTCCGCACGTCCCTGCTTCGATTTTCGTTTTTGAGACGCTCGTCCCGAGTAACAGGCAGATGGGGTTCGACTATTGGGATGATTTTTTCTCGTTCGGTTTGTCTATTAGAGTGGGGAAGGTCGGCATTATCGCTTGCCTACAGGACGGCCGGGCGGTAAGAGACAGTTTTGACTATAGCGAGTATGAAGCCCTTCCGCTGCACTGGGTGCAGTTTGCGGAGATGACAGCCAGAATCTTCTACGATCTTTCACGATTGAATCGCATTCCCAAGTTCATGCTTGTCGAAGGCAAGAGAAGCGTGCAAGTAGTTCTTAGCCCAATGGGCGGACTCATGGGGGGACCGCTATTTGATAAGGGAAACATGAAAGCTTTCGCGAAGGTTCTAGCGCATTGCACGCGTTTTCCTCTGAAGAAATTGCATCCGCGACCCGATAAGATCGTCACCTGGCTTCGCGGCCCCGATGGCGAACGGAAACACATGAGCGCCGACGATCCCCCTTAGCGACTGCACGGAACGCGTCGCCTGGCGAACTCGGCCCAAGTTCGCCGCGCCACGCCTTCCTTCCCGCACGGCACCTAGCCTCCGATTCACGCCTCATTCCGCCCACATCATTGGTTGCTCCTCACGACAAACGGCACGGCTCAGGAGAGCCTCCGTCGCTCACGCGTTCGTACTGTCGATTGCCACTTTGCTTGCGGCGGTTCGAGATTACCGTGACATGAATGGCCATGACTGACTCACGCTATCCGTCCTGACCCTCGATGGCCTCGGACCTTTTGGCATTCGCATTCGGCCTCACAACACATCTGTAGCGCTCGGCTTCGGTTGGACTGGAAGTTTCGCTGATAATGTACTCCGGCTGAGAGCCCCATAAGTGATTTGAGTGTCTCGGCAGCCCCGACAACTCCAGAAAATGCCGTCACGAATGGCACAGCAGGAGCGAAGTCAGGGTTGTCGCTTTCCATGGTGAGGTTCTGCTCGGTAACTCTGCCACAGATCAGCTTCCCTCGTGATTTTGCCAGTTGCGGGCGGAAAGCGAGACTACCGGCATCGACGTCAGATTGTGTTATTTCGGTCACCGGCTCGTTGCGAATCCGCTCTGCGCTGAGCCCAGTCTCCCGGGCCAAGCGCTCGGCCCAATCGAGTTCTCCTGGCGGAATATCAAGAGCGCGCAAGAGACAGAGCGCGTCACTCAGAACAGATTTTACGATCAACTGTGTTGTTAGCCCTCCCGCGGCCATATCAATCAAGGTTTCAGGCCAAAGACGCTGGACCGAATGCCGAGTCCCAACATGATCGAGTCCGCTGACGATCAAGTGCGGCAAGCCGATGCCGTACCTTAGACGGATCTTGAATAACTCCCACTCTTCGGGCCGAGGAGTGACTTTGAGCGCTGGTGCCAGACACTCCGCGATAATCTGAGCCTTAGGGATTCCAACTTTGGCTCTATTGGCGAGCACATATGGACCTAGATTCTCAATGCGCACTGATTGGCGGTCGATGGCCTGAATCGTGCCGACAATCGGCAGCCGCTTAACCGTATAGGCCCACCCATTGGCGACCGCGCCGCAGCCGACAAGGAAGGCGCTGATTTCGACGGGGTCAGTAGGAAGGGCAGGTCCGTCCTCAAGTACTCCCACAGCAGCCTCCCGCAGACTAAAGAGCGAGATCTCCTGTGAAATGGTCGGCCGCTGCCCAAGAATCAAGAGAAACGCGGCCCCCGCGCCCAGACAGGCGGCTGCCAGGGCGCCGCAAGGGTTGGCCGGCGCCGCGAACCATGGGGCTGCCTTGATCCCCGAGCCCGCGCTGATTGCGCGAGCCACCCAGCCACTGGAATTCACGGTTACCCACGGAAGGTCCGAGTTGACTTCCTTTCCGACGTTGATGACTGCATCGAACACCGTGGCTAATCCTTTTGATGTAGCGATCCGAACCGAACTGCCTGTGCCGTGAATGCCGTGAGAAAGCTCAATGCTCGCCTTAGCCAGGTCTTGTGCGTCAGACGGAACTAGAACTGTGACGTTTGGACAAGAACGGAGGACTTGGTTAACTGCAAACAGAAAAGTCTCGCGCGCATCCTCGATACAGGCGAAAGAAGGTTCGAGCCGCACGAGCACCTTTTTTTTCATGAAGAGGTAGGCGCATTCTTCCTCCGTTTTACCCGCTAGGTTCGCCGCAAGGCGAGCCGGACGGCTGAAGGCGCTGTTGTCGGCCGTCATGGCGTCAGCACACGAAGGCCTTCTGCATCCGCTTCCCTAAAATCGAACGGATAATCGTCCTCCAGGATGAGCCGTGCTGCGAGCACATTTCGGTTCAGGCAAATGTATCGGTCGTTCTCGTGAACGTACCAGCCCCACCTGTGGTAGTCAGCCTCAGCGCCCCCGTCGCCGATTACTACAGCGAGCACACCGGGAACTTGGACACTGTACTCGTGGTCAGCCCGAGATAGCCGCGGCGGAACACCGCGCAGATGTGTGTGCACGACCGCAAGGAGCGTTAGACCCTGGGGTCTTGCCCACCGCGTGACCGCGCCAAACACCTCCGGCCTTACCTTCCAGCTACCAGAGCTCTGCTCAACGCCGTTCCCGCGGAGCAAGACAACGGCGGAAATCTTGGCCGTCTCGGTCCGCTGTCCGAGCCAGAGAGCACCGGATTCCTTCAGGCCCTGCCCGGCCTCATGGACAGCCTTGCGAGTCGTCGGCAGAATAGAACTAGCAACGACCCACCGATGAATCGCAGGGTACGGCGCGCTCATTCGAGTCTGCCACCCGCCGTGATCTGCTCAACCAAGTTGAAATGGGCCTCCTTGCGATGCGGGCCGAGCAGTTGCTCTAGCGTCTGGGCCGGGTTAGTCAGCCGTTGTCCTTTGAACTCCAGGAAGAACTGGTGCGTATCACGGTCCTGGTGATCACTGACGCCGAAGTACTGCATCGCATCAGTGCGAACGGTCCCCAGCGTCGTACTTTCGGCGAAGGAGTGGTGAAAAGGCTTGGCGGCCGGCAGATATTCGACCGTAACCTCTACGTCGTGAGAAGTTCCTTCACCCGCTGTAGGCACAACTGGTGTGTTTTCTTCTGGTTTGACCTGTGGTTCCATATTGAAGCCTCGTTTCCTGGGCTTTGCCCAGCATATTGCTTTCATCCTAAGAGACGCGGAACCGTGACGGGTTGCGTCATTGATCGGCTCGGACGCGCGTCCGGTTTCGGAGTACCACTTCTGTCACGCTTTCGCGTATCTACATTGGGTGTTCTACTGGTTCGGATATGCAGAGGTGCGCGTCGCAGAGGCTAGAATCGCGACACAATGTCGAACGAGGACAATGCCTGGGCTGGGGTGTGCGACGCCGAGCTTTTGCGCCGGATGTCCGTGGAACCTCGCGGTAGCCCGGATGGACAAGAAGCTTGGGCAGAGTTCTACGGGCGGCACCGCCTATACATGTACAGGGTGTGCTACAAGGCCTATGTCGCAACGATTGGCGAGGCGCGCGTCGCGGAGTTGGTCCAAGATACCTTTGTGCGCGCCTACGAAAGGTCCGGGACTTTTGTACCGGACATCACTGCGGACGCCGACGGTGGACGTCGGCGCGTGCGGGCTTGGCTTGGCCGGATCAGTCAGAATATGCTACGGGATTATTTTCGGCGAGAGCCCCACGTCATATTTTTGGAGGAAAGCGAGCTGCAGGAGGAAGACCGCTCGCCTTATTCTCCAGACGATGTTGCTCCTTCGGACGGGGCGAAACGTATCGAGAAAGCGCTCGCGCAGCTGACCCTCCGAGAGCAGGAGGTGCTACGGGTGACGGGTATGTGGTACCAACCTGGAAGACCTCAACAGCGCTTGCCGAACTCAGTGGCGAAAGAGCTCGCTTCATCGCTGAATACAAGCTCAGATAACATCCGTCAGATTCGTGCGCGAGCAATGAACAAACTTCGGGCTCTCATGGATTCGGACTGACAAATCATATGCCGAAACGAGTGCCAACTAATCGTACGGGCTCTTTGGAGCAGGCCTTGCAAAAATTTTATCGCATGCAAGGAACGCTCGTGCCCACTTCTGCAGATGAAGTCGAGGCTGCTGAACTGAGGATGGAAACCGAGCACCCTGATTTGCCCGCAGGATTGAATAAGTTGCCGGAAGTCCCAAGCGTCACATCTGCGGTTCGTTCTAATAAGGCTCACGAGGATTGGACGAACTCGTCAGTGAAGACCTTGCAGTCCGATGATCCTATCGGCCAGATTATTCGTCGCGCGCGCGAGCTGGTTTTGTCAGCCATGGAACGCGGTTGGAGCGGACCCCCTTACAACCCCTTCGCATTGGCAGAGATGGAGGGGATGAAGCTCTTACCGACCGAGGAGGTAGTAGATGCACGAACTCGCAGCGATTCCAAGGGGCAGTTTACCATCGAGTTCAACCCGCAAAGGGCCGCCGCCCGGATGCGCTATTCGATTGCTCATGAACTGGGGCATACCCTTTTTCCTGACTGTGCGAGCGCAACTCGACATCGCGCGACTCATCAGGAGATGAAGGACGACGATTGGCAACTGGAGTCGCTCTGTAACATAGCAGCTGCTGAGATCTTAATGCCATTCGGAACGCTTCAGGAAGAACTGTCGATGAGGCCAAGTGTTGGTCTGGTGTTGGACCTTCGCCGCAGGTACCTTGCATCCTGTGAGGCGGTCGCTAACAGACTGATCAGGCTGAGTTCTTATCCGTGTCTTGCGTTTTTGGCGCGGCTCTCCAACGCCACATCTCGGTATTTTGTCGAATACCGAATTGCATCGCCAGCGCTGCACGAAGAATTCCTAATCCATCGCGGATATGTTCTACCTCATTCAAGCAAGGCCTCGGCGTGCACGGCCATCGGAGAGAGAGAGCAGGAGGACGCGCGATGGGTTTCTAGTGGACAATCGTGGTTCGTTGAGTATCTTGGAATTTCTCCAAATAGTGGTGAGCCCTACCCTCGTATTTTGGCACTCGCCTTTCCACCGCTGTCCGTCGACTTCGTCGCAGCTGAACCATTACGCTTTTTGAAAGGCGACGCGTCCGAACCATTCGGAGCGGAACCAAAGCTATTGCTTCAATTGGTTAATGATCAGGCATCGATATGGGGTGGTGGATTCGCCAAACAGGCTAGAAAGAAGTGGCCAGACGCACAAGCACATTTCAGGGAGTGGGCGCATGGTCGCCGTAATCTGAAACTGGGGAATATGCATTCAGTCAGCGTGCGGGATGACCTCGCGTTAGTGAGTTTGGTTGCTCAGCACGGGTTCGGTAAAGCTAGTTCAGGGCCCAGACTAAGATATGGCGCCCTCTTCTCAGCTTTAGAAAAAGTTGCGGAGCTTGCGAAGGCACAAGACGCTACGGTTCATATGCCCCGCATAGGAACCGGTGAGGCAGGCGGCAGCTGGACGATCATAGAGGGCATTATCCGAGAGACGTTAATCTCAAGGGGGATAAAGGTCACGATTTATGATTTGCGCCCGCCGGGCATTGATTTTGCACGCCAGCCCGCGTTCGAATTTCCTCAGCAGATGGCTGACGAGCTTATTTAGCCAGGAGACTGCGCATGGCATTTCAGATCGTATTGCTCTCGGGTAGCGTGGCCTCGGGCAAGACGACTTTGTGGCAGCAACTAATAAGCACTTTTCCTAACGAGCACATCCATGTCCTCAGAACGAAGACCTTGATCCGTGAGCTTGCGCTAAAGCGATTGGGACATGAATTGCCGGCTGAGCGCCGTGCTCTGCAGGAGTTCGGCGAACAACTTGACCGGGACACTGGGGGGCATTGGGTGCGAGATGCACTGATAAGCCTTGTCAACCGCCATATCAGCACAGAGGTTTCACCAATTTTCGTGGTCGATGCTGTCCGCATACCTGCCCAGATTAAGGCGATACGTGAGGCCTATGGATTTGCGGTTAAACATATTCACCTCAAGGCCCCAGAACGCGAGCTGGCCGAACGATACAAACAGCGGTCTAGCGATCTGAAGGAACTGAGGTCATTCAAAGATGTCGAGAAAAATCCAACTGAGGCAGCAGTACACGAACTGGAGAAGAGCGCTGACATTGTGGTTGACACACAAGCCTGTAAGCCCGATGACGTGCTCGTCAAGACGGCGACTCACCTTGGACTGTTCGCGAGAGAGTATGCAAGGCTAGTGGACGTCATCGTGGGGGGCCAGTACGGGAGCGAAGGCAAAGGTCACATCGCATCGTATTTGTCCCGCGAATATGACGTTCTCGTACGAGTAGGAGGACCGAACGCAGGCCACAAAGTTTTCCTGGAATCGGGACCCTATATACATCATCAACTACCATCGGGCACGCTACGCAACCCTGCTGCGAAACTGATCATTGCGCCTGGTGCGGTGATTAACCCCGCTCTGCTACTAGAGGAGATCCGCGAATGCAAGGTTGATCATGAGCGGCTTTCCATTGATCCACAGGCGATGATTATTTTGCCCATGGATTGCAGATCCGAGAACGGGCTGAAACAGCGCATCAGCTCAACTGGGCAGGGTGTAGGCGCGGCAACTGCGCGAAGGATCGTGGATCGGGGCAAGGAGGTACGGCTCGCTAAGGACGTTCGCGAACTCCTGCCGTTCGTCCGTGAGAGCTGGGAACTGTTGGAACGACACTACAACTCTGGAGGGCGTGTCCTAGTTGAAGGAACTCAAGGTACGGGGCTTAGCATTTTTCATGGAACCTATCCTTATGTGACATCGCGCGACACAAGCGTCAGCGGGTGCTTGTCGGAGGCCGGCATATCGCCTAGCAGGGTCCGAAAGACGATCATGGTGTGTCGGACATATCCGATCAGAGTCCAGAACCCGCGAGGTGGCAGCTCGGGACCGTTACGCCAAGAACTGGATTGGGAAGAGATTGCAAGACGAGCGGGGGTCCCAGTGAAGAAGATAAAAACCAATGAGCGCACGTCAACCACGAATCGACAGCGACGTGTTGGCGCTTTTGACTGGGTCCTTCTGAGGAAGAATGCGGCACTGAATGGCCCAACAGATCTCGCCGTTACTTTTGCGGACTACCTGAATCCGTCAAACGCCGACGCTCGACGATATGAACAACTTTCGCCCGAAACAATTCGCTTCATTGAAGAGGTCGAGCGCGTTGGCGCAGCTCCTGTTTCACTGATTTCAACTCGTTTCGATTTCAGGAGTGTTATCGACAGAAGGACGTGGCGTATGTAAGATGCATGTGTGAGTGCCGGTCAGTTTTTGCGCACTCGGATGGAGGCGCTTTCTGCTGCAGACTTACGCGAGCGCGCGACCGTACTTGTACCACCTCACTCACCAGGACAATCTAAATCACTTACGCGAAATGGCCCGTATTATTCCCGCAGCGATTTTGATGCAGAGGGCTGGACGCGCTGATCTCTTGCGGACTCGCCGCCGAGGTTACGTACGGTTGACAGCTCAGGGTAAGCTGATAGTTCTCCGCGATCAAAAACCCCTTTACAAGGGAAATGCAAAGCTGCCAAGGGGATACACGTTTGAGGATTTCATAGAGAGCCTGAACAGAAGAGTCTTTTTTTGGCCCGGCAATGAAATGGGACCAATTGAATATGGCATACGGCACTTTCGTTGCTATGAAAGAGATCATCCCATTATTCTGCGTGTATCTTATGAAGGGTTAGTTCGCGAGAATCCCGCCGTTGAACCGCGCTTTTGCCGGTACAACTCGGGCTCGCCCCGTTGCTCGAGTGGGAGGAAGATCCCCCGTGGTCCCGAAACCTTCTTGTCCGCTGCTGATTTTGACGGGACACCTAGCCGGGTAGTCGAAGTGACGTTCGAGAACGAGATTGCACTGCCCACAGGAACAGAGTTTGCTCGGCGTCCAGGAGGGCCATGGCGTTCACTTTTTTAGGGTGGCTGGTCGTTGCAACCGTGGAGCGTTCTCGCAAAGGGACTGAATACGAATATGGAACCGAAAGCCCCTAATGAGACTGCGCGCTCCGAGTTGGTCGAGGAACTCCGTCAACTTCGGACAGACGCACGGAGATTGAACAGTAGTTTGGTCAAACGCCTCAAGCCTTTTCAAAAAGCCGACGGATCATTTAAAACCCTTCCGGATTCCAAAGATCGGTCAAGAACACGCGGGCCACGAGACATAAGCGTGGCCTCAACATGCACGGTTTTAATGGCGGCAATGGGAGCAAGCACATCGGCAGTCGGGTCCGATAAAAAGGAGAACCTCTTCGATAAGAGCACTCTCAGGGAGGTCTTTAAGAGCACAGTTATCCGCGCGGAGTGGGGCAGCTCCGGCCTGCCGGACGGTAATGCTTTTACGACTGCAATGGTGGTTCGCACCGCAGGATTTGTGGTTCAGGCGGGGATAATGGCCGCCAACAAAGTCGCTTCCCTAAAGCACCGAAAATTTAGGGGTAATGAAGATGTTGCTCTGAAGACTCTACGAAACATCGTAAGACTAAAGGCCAGAAGGCCAGAAAAGGTTTTCGCAGTGATGAAATACCCCCCAAAGACAACCCATGCATATTGGTTTGTCGATGGGGCGATCGGAATGAAAGTCGATTTACCCAAATCGACATGGGAAAAGATTGGCGAATGGGCCTCCAATGAGTTTCATCGTCAACTTATATATGTTTCTGCGGGGAATGATGCGCTCATGGATCCCCCTTCGCTGGCGATGGCAGCTTGTCTGATTAACCGAATCCGCCGGCTAGGTATCGACAAGCAAGAATTGGCTGAAGTAACAAGAAAACTACCGTCAAACGTCGAGCTTGAATTTGGCATAAAGCAGGTGTTCTCGAAGCAATCGGACTCTGGCATCTGGCACAGGTATTTCCCGCTGTTCCATTTTCCAACAGGCCAAGGGGCAGCAGACTATTGCTTCAGCTTTGAATTTCTAGAGGCAACTCTCGTTGAGTTCGGCAAATCCATTCTAAGGGACTTTGAACTGCTTCAACAAATTAAGCGAGTGATTCAGTGGTGCGACACACATGAGGTTGCGTTTACGGATCAAAGAAAAAAGACGTACCGGGGCTGGAACTCAGGGGGAGAGGTTCGCAAGCTGGCGGCTGGCCAGGCTGAGTCGTGGGCAACTGCCAGTGTCCACATGTTCTTGACCCAACTCGAAATCAGAGTCAATGATGTGCTCGATGAGATTGTGCTTAAGCAGTTTGGGTTCGATCGTACGGCGGTGGTTGAATCATCCAAGAAGTTCAAGAATTTGCTCGACGCGGCCTTGAGATTTCCCAACGAAACAACCACTTTGAAGACGGTAGTCCAGTCCGAGATCCTTGATCCAGTAAAGACTCTAGATTTAGACCGCGAGAAACTGATCAGAGACGGTATTCCGGTGCCGCGTTCAGCATTGCTGTTCGGACCGCCCGGCACTTCCAAAAGCCGGCTCGCCAAAGCGATTGCGGAGTATCTTGGGTGGCCGCTCGTCACGATCACTCCCTCAGAATTCCTAGGCAACGGCCTTGAACAAGTCCATGCACAGGTGGACGATCGTTTTCGAGATCTGATGGATTTGAGAAGAGTAGTGGTCTTCTTCGACGAGATGGATGCCTTGGCCCAGACCCGAGAGGGAGAAAGCACCCATGATGCACAGGGTTCGGAGGGGGGTGCCACGCGTCAGAGCAATGCGCAAGCAGACTCAGAACTTGGGAGTCTGGATGTCACACGACAACTTCTCACCACAAGCATGCTGCCAAAGCTTGCGAATCTTTGGGCCCAAAAGCGGGTCATTTTCTTGATGGCAACAAACCACAAGCAGCATCTCGATCCTGCGATAACCCGACCCAATCGTTTCGACCTTCTGCTCTGCGTCGAACCTCCTCCGTGGAGAATCAAGCGCGCCGCTAAGAACCTTGAGGCGATACTATTGATCCCTCAGGCAAACCTAGTCGAAAAGGAACTTCTTCGACTCGCACCGAATGACTCCAAGACAGCGAAACGCCTCGATGTGTTCACTGTTTCGGAAATCGGAATATTCCTAGATCATCTAAGGAGACAGAAAAGAAAGACAAAGGTCGTAGACGCAATGAAGCTAATCAAAAATCCATCCGATTTTCAAAAGATAGTGGACAGCTGGGCGGCGACCAGTATCACACTTCGAACCGAAAAACGGCCCTTAGAGGAGTTCGAGCAGGATCGGAACGAATCCAGACGACAGTACTATCCTGGAGAAGAATGACGCCCAACTACGGATTTGGTCCAAAACCAACGTCCTCAGGAAACAGGTACTGCATCCAGCCCTGAATCGACAACTATCTGCGAAAGCTTCGAATAATTGAACTGCGAAGAACGGGGCACGATAAGATAGTCCTCCGTAGGTGTGCCCAAGGCGATATAATCATCGGCCAAATAGAACAGGCCCACCAGCGCAGAAGTGATGGCGTCGACCTCATCATGGCTGACTTTTGTAGTGGCAAACTCTCCCGTAATACCAGCCCGAACAAGCCCCCATTTGAGTTCATCCAGGCTGGCCTTTTTGCGTGGAATCCCAAGAATATCCTGGGCAGCACCAGGATAGCTTTCAATGACTTTGAATCCTCGGCTTCGCAACTCGTTCGCGAGCTTGATACCCCGTCGGGTCAGCATCTCCATGCTCGGCAGGAGACACCAGAAAACAGAGATGCCCATCCTCTTGAGTGCAAGCTCACATTTTCGGTAAATCGGAGCGCCTGGCTTCCCATGGGCCTCAGGCAGGGAGAGGGGCGAATCGATCGACACGAGATCCGGCTTCGCAGCACAAGTGGCTTCAATCAATTCCTCGTCAGTTCGAAGCGATTGCGTTGTCGCACTTGCCCCGTCCAGTAGAGCCCAACCCGTGGCCCGCTTCGTGCTGCCCGTAAGGTCAATCCCTACAATTCTCGGCCGAGAGGCCGAATTCGGGCATCTCTTGAGCAGCCGCGGAACCGGTATTTCAGCGGAAGGCAATGCGGCGAGCTTACGCAGCACGGTGGGTCTTTTGGCACGCGGCAGGACGGCAACGCCTGCGAACATTGGAGCGATTGCCTTCTCCAGGTAGGCGACCGTTTTTTTGCATAGTTTGTCGTATGCGATTTCCATGATCGCTTTGAGATGAACCACATCCTCAGTGTTGTATTGGATTAGCCGCTCAAGAGCGCCCTTTTCACCTCGCAGGTATTGCGCCCACAAGACGGTTGCATCGTATCCTGAAATATCTTCCACTTCCTCAGCCCTCTTGAGCCCACACTTCTGTTCGACCGCCTTCAGACCCCCTTTTAAACCCAGCTTCCGAGCAATCCAGCGCAAGTCGATGTGAATCGGCGGGAGGGATATTTGCGGGAACGCCGACTTCAGAAATTTCAGATCAAAGGTCGCCCCGTTGAAGGTTACGATTACGGAATGCTGTGTGAGAGCTTCGGGTAGCTCAGGGAGATTTTCCCCCTCGACGAATACTTTGTATTTCCGTCCGTCATAGAGTCCGACCACAGTGATTCTGTCGAAGACCGTTGATAGACCCGTGGTTTCAATGTCGAGATAAACACATTGATCCGCGAATTCCGGAAATACTCGCCAGGCTTCCCCCAGAGCGGATAACCTCTCGAAGAAAGCAGCGTTCTTCAGCCGAATAGCCTCGCGGGATGCAGGGATGAATTCGTCTAGTTTCTGCTGAAGGCGAGCACCCACCACGCCGAATCGCTTTTCGAATCGGTCGGCATCATCCCAGTTGTGAATGCCCCCTTTCCACAGGTCGAGCTCAGTCTGTTTCCCAATCCCCGGAATGTGGATGAAGGTGTGTTGCAACATGGAATTCTAAGGGACACCGTATTTTGCCAACTTTTGTTGCATTTTGCGAGACATTTGATTCCAACAATAGTTGACTAGACGCACGGCAAAAGCTCATAATTGTCCGTTTTTTCCACAGAAAAACGACACCTGTTGACAATGAAAGTGGACACATGAATTGGAAGCACGAACTCGGTCGCCAAATCAAACAAGAGCGGGAATCAGCTGGTTTGACCCAAGCCGAACTAGCAGTCCAGCTCGATGTTAGTCGGCAAATGGTGAGTCGATATGAGACTGGGCACGATGCGCCTGCTGTCGATGTGCTTGTTGAGATCGCCCGAATACTGGATATCGAGTTCCAGGTAAAGGGAATCTCGCTGAGGTTCGAACAGGCTTCTAAACGCCCGAGAGTCCTGCACAAGCAGCTGAAGTTGGAATTTGAAAAGCCCCGGAGATTTGACAGAGCTCAAATAGAGATCACCCCTATCGAAGGAAAGATCCTAATCAAAGCAGAGATCCCTGCCTGAGCAGCAGCTCAGCCGGCCTCAAATTTGAACGCTGTCCTGCCCGCGCCAAACCCCAATTCGGGTGTAGCAGTGCCTTATTCCCCCGAAGAGACTGCCTCAGATTGTGCCGTGCTTTGTGCCATAACCGGCTGTTCCTACGTCGGTGCTAGCATCATTTTCCCGGTGCTTTTCGGTGCGTTCGCGAGGGGCGGCATTTCCGACTAACCCTTCTCGTCTTCGTTGGTTGAGTCCGTTTCGTGCTGCTCGGTGCTAGACGACGATTCCCTGTCGTAAGATTTGACACGGTAGAGGTCTGGGGTTCGAGTCCCCACGGGCCTACCATTCCGAAACTCGTGCTCGGTTGGATTTCCACTACTGGGGTCCGGGACCTCGTTGACACGCAGGTAGCAACAGGGCAAGATG
>Ga0335085_10002558_pt1 | contig 33614 bp, 26 predicted proteins | sample Lox_Sample_45_FD_206712 | JGI IMG/M metagenome (GOLD analysis project Ga0335085, IMG submission 206712) | Soil microbial communities from Loxahatchee National Wildlife Refuge, Florida, United States - Lox_Sample_4.5 | ecosystem: Environmental > Terrestrial > Soil > Wetlands | place: USA... | reverse complement strand
GTCGGGGGCCTCATTCATCGATTCACGCCCGCTCGAGGATCTCCAGACCGCGGATGCGGTCGATGAGGAAGATCAGGCCGCGATCGTCCTGGTAGACGTCGTTGCTCTGGCAGCGTTTCGCGCCCGCCGCCGGCTCCGGCACGTAATGCGCGACCTCTTTCGGGGTATGCGGATGCGAGATGTCGATGATCCTGAGTCCCTGCGCGAACCAGGCGAAGGGCACTTCGGTGCCGCGGATCTTCTCGACCGGCTGATGGCAGCCGCTGTTGTTGGCGTGGTTGCCGTGATCGAGGCCTTCGACCTGATAGGTGCCGACCGGGACCGGATGCTCCTCGTCGGTGATGTCGATCATCCACATGAAGGCGGGCAGCGCCGTCTCCGGCCGCTGCACGTCCTCGTCGGCGACGATCGCGAATTGCCGGCCGAAGATGTCGAACGGGATGCGCACGCAGGAATGCGTCGGGCAGGCGAAAGGCGGGCTCCAATCGAGACCCGAGACCCGCTTCGGCTTCGACATGTCGTCGATGTTGAGGATGTGGAAGCCTCCCTGCCAATAGCTCGTATAGAGGCGATTGCCCTGGCGCAGCGGGTGATGGCAGCGATGATCGGCACCTTTCCAGGTCGGCGTCTCGCCGCCGGCGATCCATTGTCCCGGCTCCCACCAGCGCCCGACCTCTTCCGGCTTCTCCGGATTCTTGAGGTCGAGGATCATGACGATGTTGCCGCGATAGCCCTCGACCGTCGGCGAGCAATAGACATAGCGGCCGTCGAAATCGTAGCGATGGACGCCGTGACCGTGCGTCGTCCAATCGAGGATCTTGCGCGGCTTCAGCGGATTGCTGACGTCGTAGATGCCGAGTCCGCCCTTGAAGTCGGAGGGCGCCGCGGCGGGACCGCCGGCCGGATTGGGATCGACCTCGTGATTGGTGACCAGCAGCCCGTTGACCGCCCGCGCCTTGTGCGAATGGGTGCCGGGCGGCATCTCGTAATAGGCGACCTGCTTCGGATTCTTGGGGTCGCGCACGTCGATGATGCTGGTGCCCGAAGGCGAATGGATGTGGCCGATATAGGCGAAGCCGTTATCGACATAGACCTGACCGCCGCCGTAGCAGTCATGGAACCCGACCCGCCGGACGCCCTTTGCTGAAACCGCCATACTCTTCCCTCCCGGAAATTATCGCCCGACTCTAGCCCAAATTGCGGCTTCGCCAAACCCGTCGCCACGGCCGCGAAGGGGCTTTTCGAGGACAAGGCGCCGCACCGCTGAGGCAATCCGCGCGATTGACTTTGGAGGGCCGCGCCCTGAGGCTAGCCGCATGACGGATATGGCAATCAGTGCGGCGGACGAGGCTGCGCGGCTGTGGCGCGAGACCGCGCCAGGCCCGGTGCGGCCCGGCAGCGATCGGCATAAGAGCATGTTCTGCCGCATGCTGCTCGACACCTTCAATCCATACAAGCCGGCGGTGATCGACTGGCCGAAGCTCGACGAGGAAGCACGCCAGCGCCTCGTCAGCCTGCCGATCTGGGACATCGCCGTGCAGACCGAAGGCAAGGCCTCGCTGCGCGTCATGACCTATGGCGAGCTGATCGACGATCCGCTCCTGCGCCAGGCGATCGACCTCAACGGCTTCGAGGAAGGCCGCCACAAGACGGTGCTCGCCAATATGGTCGAGGCCTACGGCATCAAACTCCAGCCCGAGCCAGCTTATATCAAGCCGAAAGACGCCGAATGGGCCTTCATGGTCACCGGCTACAGCGAGTGCATCGACAGCTTCTTCGCCTTCGGACTGTTCGAGCTGGCGAAGCGATCCGGCTTCTTCCCGCCCGAGCTTGTCGACACCTTCGAGCCGGTGATGCAGGAGGAAGGCCGCCACATCCTCTTCTTCGTCAATTGGGTCGCCTGGCACCGCCGGAACCTGCCGTGGTGGAAACGGCCGTGGTTCCGCCTGAAGATCATGGCGGTCTGGTGTTTCCTGATCTGGGAGCGCATCGGCATCGCCCGCGGCATCGGCGGCGCGCCCGACGCCGACAACAATTTCACCGTCACCGGCGGCAAAGCGGTCGGCGGCGTCGACATCAGCGCGCCCGAGCTGATGGATATCTGCCTCGAGGAAAACGAGAAGCGCTTGGGCGGCTACGACAAGCGCCTGCTGCGGCCGAATTTCGTGCCGCGCATGGTGCGCCTTGCGCGGTCCTTCATGGGCAAGAAGAAATCCGCTGTTGCCATCGGCTCCGAGGCGCATAAGGAAATCTTCTGCCAGCATTTCCACGACACCTATCAGGATTACGATCCCGAGACGCTGCCGTGGCCCGAGCTCGACGAGGCGGCCGCGGCGCGGCTGCGCTCGGTGCCGTTCTGGCAGGAGGTGCTGCATACCGAGCGCCGCGCCGGTGCGATCGTCCAGGCCTTCACCGCGACCATCGACGATCCCGTCCTCAAAAAGGCGGTTGCGCTGCAAGGCTTCGAGGAAGCGCGCCACGCCGATCTCATCCGCGTGATGATCAAGCGCTACGACATCGATGCGCATGAGACGCCGCTCGAGCCGCTGCCGGCGGATATCGAGACCGCGTTCAAGGATTTCGGCTACGGCGAATGCGTCGACAGCTTCCTCGGCTTCGGCGTGTTCAAGATCGCGCGCCAATCGGGCTTCCTGCCGGAATCGATGTTCGCGATCTTCGATCGCCTGATGTACGAGGAGACGCGGCACATCGTCTTCTTCGTCAACTGGATGGCGTATCGCCAGATGCAAAAGCGGCGCGGCAACATCCTCTGGCGCAGCGGCGCATCGCTGCGCTTTTATTACCGCGCGCTGAGGCGCCTCGTCGGCACGGCGCGGCGCGGCGCGCAGATCAATGACGGCAAGGATTTCTCGGCGACGCAGGCGAGCATGTTCCTCGAAGGCTTCACCTTCCGCCGCTTCCTCGAGGATTGCTACAACGAGAATGCCCGGCGGATGAAGGAATTTGACGCCGAGTTGCTGCGCCCGAGCTTCCTGCCCTCGCTCGCCGATGCCGCGCTGACCAGCCTCCGGCTGTGGAATTTCCGCCGGCGCAACGCCGACACGCCCGCCTGACGCTTCGCACGCCAAGCGTCTTTCCCTAAACTCGCTCCAAGATGCGGATCGCGACCATCATCGCGGCGATCGTCGGTCTCGTGCTCGGGACGGCGATCGTCGCCTATTTCGGCTTCGGCGAGGTGCTGGCGGCGCTGGGCACGATCGGCTGGGGCGGCTTCGCGCTCATCCTCGTCTATCAGCTCGCTCTTTACCTGCTGCTCGGCGCCTGCTGGTGGGTGATCGCGCCGCCGCCGCGCGACCGCTTCCGCGCTTTCGTCTGGGGTCGGCTGGTGCGCGATTCGGGCTCCGAGGTCCTGCCGCTCTCGCAAGTCGGCGGCTTCGTCATGGGCGCGCGTGCCGCGACCCTGCTCGGCCCCTCGACCGCGATCTCGACCGCGACCACCATCGTCGACATCACCATCGAGGTGCTGGCGCAGCTCGGCTACACCGCGCTCGGCCTGGCGCTCTTGGCGCGGGTCCATCCGCAGACCGAGCTGATCTACCCCGCCGCCATCGGCGTCGCGCTCGGCATCGTTGGCATACTCGGCTTCATTCTCCTCCAACGCCGCGGCGCCGCCCTGGTCGAGCGGATGAGTCAGCATCTGGCGACGCATTGGTTCCCCGGCTCGGCCCTCAGCGCGCGGCCGCTGATCGAAGCGATCGACCGCGTCTATGCGCAGCGCGGCAGCCTGGCGCTCGGCTTCTTCCTCCATCTCGCCGGCTGGATCGCCAATGCGATCGAGGCGTGGATCGCGCTCCACCTGATGGGGATCGATCTCGGCATCGCCGCCGTGATCACGATCGAGAGCCTGCTCTATGCGATCCGCAGCGTCGCCTTCGCCGTCCCCAATGCCGTCGGCGTGCAGGAAGGCGCTTATGTGATGCTGGGCGCGATCTTCGGCCTGTCGCCCGACATGGCGCTGGCGCTGTCGCTCTTGAAGCGCGGCCGCGACATCACCATCGGCGTGCCCGTGCTGTTGTTGTGGCAGGGCCTCGAAGGCGGCGCGCTGATGCGCCGCCGCGCCGCGACCGATACCGATAGCACGCCATGACCGTCGAGCCGCTCGCCGCGCCGCGCCCGGCGGGGCGCTTTGGCGCCTTCTATCCCTACGCGCTGCTCTCGCTCTGCATGCTGTTCTGGGCGGGTAATTGGGTGATCGGCCGGGCGCTACGCGATTCGATGCCGCCGGTCGCGATGACGTTCTGGCGCTGGACCGTGGCGGCCCTCGTGCTGGCGCCGTTCGCCCTGCCGCGCCTGGCCGGCAAAGCCGCGATCCTGCGCCGCGCCTGGCCGCTTCTGCTCGCGCTCGCGGTGACCGGCGGCTCGATCTATCAGGTCGCCGTCTATTTCGGCTTGCGCCACACCGAGACGGTCAACGCCGTCCTCCTCAATGCCGCATCGCCGCTGACCATCGTGCTCGCCGCCTGGCTGGTAGACGGCGAGAAGATCACGCTGCGCCAGCTTTGGGGCATGGTGATCTCGCTGGCCGGGTTGATGATCGTCTTGAGCCGCGGCGATCCGGCGCAACTCCTTGGCCTGCGCTTCAGCATCGGCGATCTCGTGATCCTCGCCGTGATGCCGCTCTGGGCTTTCTACACGGTGATGCTGCGGCGGCGGCCGATGGAGGTCGACAATATCAGCCTGATCTTCCTGGTCGGGGTCTTCGGCGCCGCGACGCTCGCCCCCGCTTATCTTTTCGAGTCGCTTTACATCCAGGCGCCGCCGCTTGCCTGGAGCACGGTGGCCGCGCCGCTCTACACCGGCTGCTTTGCCTCCGCCGCCGCCTATTGGTGCTGGAATCGCGGTGCCGAGCTGGTCGGACCCAACCGCGCCGGCTTCACCACCTATTTGATGCCCGCTTTCACCACGGTGCTGGCGGTGCTGCTGCTCGGCGAGGAAGTCCATCCCTTCCACATCGTCGGCATCGTCACCATTCTCTTCGGCGTGTGGCTCTCGACCAGCGGACGCAAATAGATGCACGGGCGAGCCGCCGCCGCAGGTTTCATCCTGCTCCTTATGATGCCGCCGCTCGCCTGGGCCGACAGCGGCAACCCGCCGGCGGACAAATCGCAATACAATCTGTTCAACCCTACGCCTGGCGACGCCATGCGCGGGATGGACACGGATCGGCCGAACGTCACCAACACGCCGCACACGATCGATGCCGGCCATCTCCAGATCGAGACCGGGCTTTACGATGCGAGCCATTTCCACGATCGCACGCATGGCGGCGATCTCGTCACCGACACGCTGACGCTCGGCCATATCAACGCGCGGCTCGGTCTCACCGACCGCGTCGAGATCAACGCCGCGATCGACAGCTATGATCGCGTGAGGAGCGCGGACAACATCGCCGGCCGGACGACGCGGTTCAGCGGCTTCGGCGATACCGTCATCGGCGGCAAGCTCAACCTCTGGGGCAATCAAGGCGGCGACGATCCGTGGCTGAGCGGCTTCGCGCTGCAGCCGCAAGTGAAAGTGCCGACGGCGCAAGCGGGCATCGGCAACAACCATGTCGAATGGGCCGTCGGCGCGCCGTTCCTCGTCAATCTGATCGAGGGTTTCCATCTCGGCCTCCAGACCGCGCTCGGCCAGGAGCGTAACACCGCGAATAGCGGCTACGTCACCGGCTGGCAGAATTCCGCCTCGCTCGATCATGTGATCTTCGGCGCGCTCGACGTCTATCTCGAATATGCCATGCATGCGTCGACCGAGAGGAACACGCAGCCGCGGCAATCCGTCGATCTCGGCTTCACCTATCCGCTGACCGACAATCTCGTTCTCGACAGCGGCGTCCTCATCGGCGCCAATAAAGCGACTCCCGGCGTCGAGTGGACGAGCGGGGTCAGCTTCCGCTTCTAGCGTGCCTTCGCGAGCAGCATGCGCTGGGCGGCACTGAGCGCGGCGAGGATCGGCGCACGGCGATAATCCCAGATCGGATCGGGATCGGGCGGGTTGATGACCATGGTCGCGTTCGCCTCGAACAGCAGCAGCTTGCCGTCCGGAGCGATACCGAAATCGACGCCGGCATAATCGAGGCCGAGGCTGTTGCCGATCGCGGCGAGCGCGGCAACCGCGCGCTGGCCGATAACGCCCGGCATATCGGCGAGGAAGCGCCGCTCCTCCTCGCGATGCGCCGCGTTCGCCGCCATATCGGCGGTGAAGTAATGCACCTTCCAATCGGCCGAGATCGCGAGATGCAGCGGATAGAGCGCGCCGTCGATGATCATGACGCGATATTTGCGCGCAATGCCGTCCGCGCCGCGCGCATCGAGATAATCGATCGCCAGTAATTCGCTGCCCGGCAGCCGCTCGGCTGCCGCCGCGAGGTCCTCGCGCCGCTCGACCCGAACGAAGTGCCGTCCCGTATGGAAGCCGGGCGCGCGCAAGAGCAGCGGGAACCGCAGCGCGGCGCGGGCGAGATCAGCCTTCGCAAGGAGACGGATCGCCGGCGCGACGACATCCGCGATCGCAGCAAGTCGCGCCGCATTGGCGGCACGGCCGGTTACGCGCACGCGCGCCGGCGGATTGATCACCGGCGCTGTGCTGCGTTTCACGATCGCCTCGGCCTGCGTCAAGGCTTCGCCGCAGAGATCGGCATCGCCGATCGCGTTGAAGACCAGCGCATGCTCGGGCAGGCTCTGCGCGGGATCGAAGAATTCGGCGTAGAGCGCCGAGACGGCAAAGCGGCGATCGTCGAGGATCTGCTGCGTCGGGATGTTGCCGCCGCGCGCCGACACCAGCAGCAGCACCGGCATGCCCCTCCCGGTTCCACGATAAGGCCGCATGACCAGCGCATGCCCGGCAAAGCCCTTCCGCCAATGCGGCTCGGCCGCGGCCGCCTCGTCGAGCTCGCTCAGCACGCGCGCGAGGCCCTGATGCGCCTCGGCGAGATTGGGATCGGCTTCGAGCGCGACCTCGTATTGCGTGCGCGCGCCGGCAAAATCCTGCTCCTCGGCGAGGAGATTGCCGAGATTGACGCGGCCGAGCGGATTGCCGGGATGGCAGCGCACCGCCTGCTCATAGGCCGTGCGCGCGGCGGAGCGGTGGCCGCTCGCATAGGCCAAAGTTGCGAGCTCGTTGAGCGCCGCGAAATGCGTCGGGTCGCGGCGCAGCACATCGACATAGACCGCCTTCGCCGCTTCGTCCTTCGCCCGCGCCGTGAGCGCACGGGCGCGCGCGATCAGCGCGGCGATGGCATCTTCGCTCACGGCAGGATCGCGAAGACCCGCGCCGGGAAGCCGGTGCCGTTCTTGATGTCGGGCCAGGTCACCGAGACCAGCGCGCCCGTCTCCGGCACCTGATCGAGATTGGCGAGGAGCTCGATCTGATAATGATCGATGCCGAGAATGTAGCTCTCGAGCGAATAATCGTCCTTGCTCGTGGCGATGCCCGGATCAGTGTCGGTTGTCTCATGGCCCGAGGCGGTGATATGCCGCGTCTCGTAGAGATATTTGAGCGCGTCCATCGTCCAGCCGGGATAGTGCGCGACGCCTTGTGCATCGACATTCTGCATCTTGTCCTGATCGGGCCAGCGCTTCGACCAATCCGTGCGCATCGCGACGAAGGCGCCCTTGGGGATCGCGCCGTGCTTGGCTTCCCAGGCCTTCACGTCTTTGAGGGTCAGCACGAAATCGGCGTTCTTCGCGACTTGGCGATGCACGTCGATGACGACGAGCGGCAGCAGCATCTGCTTCACCGGGATCTTGTCGGCGGTGCGCGCGCCCTTGTGGAAATGGACGGGCGGATCGACATGGGTGCCCCATTGCCCGACATGGCAGAAGAGCTCGGCACGGAAGCCGTCCTTGTCGTAATCGTAGATGATCTTGCGCGTCATCGGATCGAAACCCTTCCAATGCGGAATGTCGGTATCGAACGGGTGCGTGAGATCGACCCATTTATGGGTCTCGAGCGTCGTATAGAGGCCCCAAAGACCCGCCGCCTGCGCCGCGCCCGGCAGCAACAGCAATGCCGCGACCATCATCCCGAAAAGCTGACGCATCCCCTTCTCCTCATCTCTTGCCATAGCCGCCGCCGCCCGGCGTCTCGATCACGAAAACATCGCCCGGCTGCATCATTGCGGTCGCCGTGCCGCCGAGTTCCTCGCGCGTGCCGTCGGCGCGCTCGATCCGATTGTGCCCCACCGCGCCGGCCGCGCCGCCCGCCAGGCCATGCGGCGCAACGCGGCGATGCGACGAGAGAATGGCCGCCGTCATCGGCTCGAGGAAGCGCACGCGCCGCGTCGCGCCGTCGCCGCCGCGCCATCGCCCTCCGCCGCCCGAGCCGCGGCGGATCGCGAAACCCTCGACCAGTACCGGGAAGCGCCATTCGAGCACTTCCGGGTCGGTGAGCCGCGTGTTGGTCATATGCGTGTGCACGGCGGCCGTGCCATCGAAGCCGGGCCCGGCGCCGGAGCCGCCGCAGATCGTCTCGTAATATTGATGCTGTGCGTTGCCGAAGGTGAAGTTGTTCATCGTGCCTTGCGCCGAAGCAAGGACGCCGAGCGCGCCGTAGAGCGCATCGGTGATCGCCTGCGACGTCTCGACATTCCCCGCCACCACCGCCGCCGGATAGCGCGGCGCGAGCATCGAGGCCTCGGGAATGACGATCTTCAGCGGCTTGAGACAGCCGCCGTTCAGCGGGATGTCGTCATCGACCAGCGTGCGGAAGACATAGAGCACGGCGGCGTAGCAGATCGCCGAGGGCGCATTGAAATTGGTCGGGAGCTGTGCGCTGGTGCCGGTGAAATCGATCAGCGCTTCGCGCTTGGCGCGATCGATCGCGACGCGCACGCAGATCTTGGCGCCATCATCCATCTCATAAGTGAAATTCCCGTCCGCGAGCCCATCGATGACGCGGCGCACGGCCTCCTCGGCATTGTCCTGCACATGGCGCATATAGGCCTCGACCACGTCGCGGCCAAAATGTCGGACCATGCGATGCAGCTCGGCGACGCCTTTGGCGCTCGCGGCGATCTGCGCCTTGAGATCGGCGATATTCTGCGCCGGGTTGCGCGCCGGATATTTCGCGGCTTGCAGCAGCGCGAGCGTTTCCGTCTCGCGGAACTGCCCGGCATCGACGAGCAGGAAATCGTCGATCAGCACGCCCTCTTCCTCGACGGTGCGGCTGTTCGGCGGCATCGAGCCCGGCGTGATGCCGCCGATATCGGCGTGATGGCCGCGCGAGGCCACGTAGAAGAGCGGCGGCGTGCGGCCGTCGCGATCGTCCTCGGCGAAGACCGGCGTGATGACGGTCACATCGGGCAGATGCGTGCCGCCGTTATAGGGTGCGTTCAGCACGTATACATCGCCGGGCCGCATGCGCCGGCCCTTTCCGCCATCGCCATGCGCGTGGATGATGGTGCGCACGCTCTCGCCCATCGAGCCGAGATGCACCGGGATATGCGGCGCGTTGGCAACCAGCGCGCCGGTGCGATCGAAGAGCGCGCAGGAGAAATCGAGCCGCTCCTTGATGTTGACCGAATAAGCGGTGCTTTGCAGCGCCGTGCCCATCTGCTCGGCGATCGCCATGAAAAGATGGTTGAAGACTTCGAGCATCACCGGGTCGGCTTTGGTACCCAAGGCGGTGCGCGCCGGCCGTTTCGCCGCGCGATCGAGCACCAAGTTGCGCCGCGCATCGACGCGCGCCTGCCAGCCGGGCTCGACGATGGTTGTCGCATTCGCCTCGACGATGATAGCCGGGCCGCCGAGGGTTTCGCCGGGCCTCAATCGCGCACGATCGTAAATCGCAGCGCGATGCTCGGCGCCGCCGCTGAACATTGTCGTCTCGCCGATCGGCGTCGCCGCCCCCGAGACCAGACTTGCCGCCGGCACGTCCTCGGCATCGCCAGCGCCGACGATCTCGACCGAGATGGCTTCGACAATCAGTGGCTTCTCCGTCATGACGAAACCGAAACGCTGGCGATGCGCGGCCTCGAAGCGCTGCCGAATCGTCGCCGCTTCGCCGAATTCGACCGCAAGCGGCGCGTCGGTGCCCTGATATTTCACGTGCACCCGGCGGAGCGCGGTCATTTGCGCGACTGGGACGCCTTCGGCCGCCATCGCCGCTTGGCCCTCGGCAGCGAGCCGATCCATCGTGGCAGCAAGCTCGGCAATGAGCGCCGCGGCCAGCGGCTGCTCGACCGCTTGCTCCTTGATCGCGCGGCGATCGGCCACGCCGATGCCGTAGGCCGAGAGCACGCCGGCAAGCGGATGAATGAAGATGCGCTCGATGCCGAGCGCGTCGGCGACGCCGCAGGCATGCTGGCCGCCGGCGCCGCCGAAGCAGCAGAGCGTGTATTCGGTGACGTCGTAGCCGCGCTCGATCGAGATCTGCTTGATCGCGTTCGCCATGGTCGCATTGGCGATCGCGATGAAGCCTTCGGCGACTTCGGCGGCGCTGCGGTCGTCGCCCGTCGCCGCCGCGATCTCCTCGGCGAGCGTCGCGAATTTCTGCTTGACCGCGTCGTGGTCGAGCGGCTGATCGCCCGCCGCGCCAAAGATCGCGGGAAAGTGCTCCGGGCGGAGCTTGCCGAGCATCAGGTTGCAGTCGGTGATGGTGAGCGGGCCGCCGCGGCGATAGCAGGCGGGGCCGGGATCGGCACCGGCGGATTCGGGGCCGACGCGATAGCGCGTGCCGTCGAAGCGGCAGATCGAGCCGCCGCCGGCCGCGACGGTGTTGATTGCCAGCATCGGCGCGCGCAGCTTCACGCCGGCGATCACGGTCTCGGCGTTGCGCTCGAATTCGCCGGCGTAATGCGACACGTCGGTCGAGGTGCCGCCCATGTCGAAGGCGATGATCTTGTCGAAACCGGCGCGCTCCGCGCCGCGCGCGGCGCCGACGATGCCGCCGGCGGGGCCGGAGAGGATCGCATCCTTGCCGGCGAAGCGCTGCGCGTCCGCGAGACCGCCATTCGATTGCATGAAGAGCAGCCGCACATCGCCGAGCTCGCCCGCGACCCGCTCGACATAGCGGCCAAGGATCGGCGAGAGATAGGCATCGACCACGGTCGTATCGCCGCGGCTGACCAGCTTCATCAGCGGACTGACGGCGTGGCTCGTCGATACCTGTGCAAAGCCGACCTCACGCGCCAGCGCCGCTGCCTGGCTTTCATGCGCGGGATAGCGATAGCCGTGCATGAAAACGATCGCGACCGCGCGGACGCCCGCATCGAATGCCGCCTGCAAATCCCGCCGCAGCGCCGCGGCATCGAGCGGCGCCAGCACCGCGCCCTGGGCGCCGACCCGCTCGTTCGCCTCAATGACGCGCTCGTAGAGCTGCTCCGGCAGCACGATCCGGCGCGCGAACAGATCGGGCCGGTTCTGATAGCCGATGCGGAGCGCATCGCCGAAGCCGCATGTGATCACCAGCGCCGTGCGCGCGCCCTTGTGCTCGAGCAAGGCATTGGTCGCGACGGTCGTGCCCATTTTGACGGCGTCGATGGCGGCCGCCGGCAGCGTCTCGCCCGCCGGCACGCCCAAAATCTGACGAATCCCTTCGATCGCCGCGTCGCGATAGCGGCCGGGATTCTCGGACAGCAGCTTCTTCGCGATCAGCGCGCCGTCGGGCGCGCGCGCGACGATGTCGGTAAAGGTACCGCCGCGATCGATCCAGAATTGCCAGCCGCGTCCTTTGCCGTCCATGCGCCCCACTCATGAGCGAGGCGCCGGGACGGCGTCAAGCGAGCCGCACGCGCTCGCCCACGCGCCGGCGCCGGTCAGGTGTCGTATTCTTCGCCGACGTCCTTGCGCGTCGCGTCAGCGTCCGCCGACGGGTCGAATCAACGCCCCTGGAACGCCGGCTTGCGCTTTTCGGCGAAGGCGCGGCGGCCTTCGGCGAAATCCTCGCTCTCCATGCATCGCTTCGCGATCGCATCGCATTTCGCGCGATCGATATCGCCGCGCGGCTTCATCAGCTCGGCAATGATGCTCTTCGACGCGCCGATCGAGAGCGGCGCGTTCTCGGCCATCGTGTTGCAATAGGAACGCGTGAAGGCTTCGAGCTCGGCTTCGGCCGGCGCGCGGTTGACGAGACCCATCACCTGCGCCTCGACACCGCTGAATTGCCGCGCGGTGAACAGCATCTCGCGCGCGAAAGCCGGGCCGACGAGATCCAAGACCTTCTGCACGCCGGAGAGCGTGTAGGCGATGCCGAGCTTCGCCGCGGGAATGCCGAGCCGCGCGGTATCGGCCGCGATGCGCATATCGGTATGGAGCGCGACCAGCAGCCCGCCGCCGAGACAATAGCCGCGAATCATCGCGATGGTCGGCTTCGTGCAGTGCTCGAGCCGGTCGAGCGCCTCGCGCATATTGTCGCTGTCGCTCTTGCCGACCTGGGCCGAGCCGAGCCGCTCCTCGAAGCGGTTGATATCGGCGCCGGAGATGAAGGCTTTCTCGCCCGCGCCCTTCAGCACGACGACGCGCACCGCCGGATCTTTCTCGTAATGATCGAGGATGGCCGGGATCGCCGCCCACATATCGGGCGCCATCGCGTTGAGCTTTGCCGGATTGTTGAACACCATCCAGCCGATCGGTCCGTCGATCTCGGCGATCATGCGTTCGGTCGGCGAAATCATGCGCTTATCTCCTTGTCGCGATGGCGCGGAAAATAGAGGACATCCCGTCCGCGCTCAATGCGCGCACGCGATGCGCCCTTCAATGCGAATGCCGGTGGTGCAGATCGGGGTAATGCGGATGGCGATGGACGAGCCGCGCATGCGCGTGGACATGCGTATGCGGCTCGCCCCCCGGATCGCCGCCCGCATGGGCGTGATGGTGGTGCGAATCATGCACATGCCGATGCTCATGCTGGAGCGTCTCGTGGGTATGCGCATGCTCGTGCCGCTCGGCGAGGTGGAGATAGAGGCCGATCGCCATGAGCGCCCCGGCGGCGATCAGCGATACCGTCACCGGCTCGTTGAACATCACGAGCGCGATCACCGCGCCGATGAAGGGCGAGACCGAGTAATAGGCGGCGGTGCGCGCGGTACCGAGGGCGCGGAGCGCCGCGATATAGACGGTGAGGCTGACGCCATAACCGAAGAAGCCGAGCACCGCGGCGGCGGCAATCGCCCAAAGCGGCGGCCATGCGACGTGCAGCGCCAGCGCCAGCGCGACGTTCACGGCGCCGGCGGCGAGACCTTTGATCATCGCGATCTGCAGCGGATCGGAAGCCGAGATCTTGCGGGTGAGATTGCTGTCGATCGCCCAGCCGAGACAGGCGGCGACGACGGCCGCCGCGCTCCAGCCGATCGCGTCGATGTGGCCCTGCCAGGACAAGAGCCCCGCGCCGAGCAGGATCGCCACTGCGCCGATCGCGATGCGGCTGTCGACATTCTCGCGGAACACCAGCCAGGCGATGGCGATGGTGAAGACACCTTCGAGATTGAGGAGCAGGGAAGCGGTCGAGGCCGGCGTGCGCGTGAGCCCCATCATCAGGAGGAGCGGAGCGGCGACACCGCCGGCGAGGATCAACCCCGCGAGCCACGGCAGATCGGCCGGGCGCACCGGCGCCTCCGTCGATCGGGCGCGCGCGGCGCGGCGCGTGAGATCGAAGACCAGCAGCCCGCCGCCCGAGCCGAGATAAAGCAGCCCGGCGAGGAGCCAGGGCGAAATATCGCCGAGCAGCAGTTTCGAGAGCGGCGTGGTGACGCCGAACAGCAGCGCCGAGAACAACGCCAGCGCCGCGCCGGAGCGGTTCACGCCGTGGCGATGATGGTGGCCGTGCTCATGCGGCGGGCCGTCATGCATGCGCGCGAGCATAGGGTGCGTGTTCGAGCCGTGCTATGGATGGCACATGCAGATCGCAGAGCGCCTCTCGCCGAATTTCGATGCGCGGCCCGACGACGGCCGCGTCGACATGCTGATCCTGCACTACACCGGCATGCGGACGGCGAAAGAAGCACTCGACCGCCTCTCCGATCCCGCCGCCAAAGTCAGCGCGCATTATCTGATCGAGGAAGACGGCGCTGTGACGCGGTTGGTCGCCGAGGAAAACCGCGCCTGGCACGCGGGTATCTCTTTTTGGCGCGGCCGCACGGACATCAACGGCGCCTCGATCGGCATCGAACTGGTCAATCCGGGCCATGAATTCGGCTATCGCCGCTTTCCGGAGCCGCAAATGGCGGCGCTCGAGGCGCTGGCGCGAGCCATCCTCGGACGACATCCGATCCCGGCGCGGCAGGTGATCGGTCATTCCGACGTTGCGCCGCTCCGCAAGCAGGACCCCGGCGAGCTGTTCGACTGGCCGCGTCTGGCGCGCGCCGGCATCGGCTTTTGGCCCGATTTCGACGGTCCTGCCGTGGCTGCTCTGCCGAATATCCGCGATATCCAGTCGAATCTGGCGACGATCGGCTATTTCTGCCCGCAAAGCGGCGCGCAAGACACCGTGACGACTGCCGCCATCCTCGCATTCCAGCGTCATTTCCGGCCGGAACGCTGCGATGGAGTACTGGACAAGGAGACAGCCCACCGAATCAAGGCTTGTGCGCAGGGAAGCACCTAGTCCCGCGACACAGTTCCTTACTTTTCCTGGTTTATGATCGCGACAGGAACTCGGCCGGTCTGGCAGGGCGAGCGATCCTTACGTTTCCTTAACCACCGTTCTCACTTGACCCCGGCCGAGGCTCTTGCGGCCAATAGTCCTTACCTTTCCTTAACCATCTTCCTTGCGAGGACGCGCGCGGGCGCGCATCGAGACCGCTGAAAGGAAATTCCTGCATTTGACTCCGCGGCACTTTGCGGCGCCTTATGCCGGGCCAGACGGCCGGATGGCTACCTTCATCGCGAGATGGGGGAGGAAAGTCCGGGCTCCATGGAAGCACGGTGCCGGGTAACGCCCGGCGGGGGCGACCCCAGGGAAAGTGCCACAGAAACACACCGCCAAACCTCGCGCGGCCTTTGGGCTGCGATGGGGCGGCAAGGGTGAAATGGTGCGGTAAGAGCGCACCGCGGGATCGGTAACGATCGCGGCAGGGCAAACCCCACCGGGAGCAAGACCAAGTAGGGATGGCAGAGCCTTCGGGTTCAGGCGGGTTTCCGCGCCGCCATCCGGGTCGGTCGCGCGAGGCGCTCGGCAACGGGCGTCCCAGATGAATGGCCATCCCCGCCTCACGGCGGGACAGAACCCGGCTTACAGGCCGTCTGGCGCTTCTCCCCTCACGCTACTGGGTCATTTCGTACGCAGGCGGCGTGCGGCTGGCCAGCTATGAACAAAGTAAGAACAAATTTTGACTTCGGCGATTACTCGGCGGGCGGAGAATTTATCCACCGACTTCAGGCTAAGTCTCGATTTTTCATCGATTTTTACTAGGTAAACGTTTGACAGCCCATATTTTCCCATGTTATCCCAATTAGTCCCAATTCACGGAGGCGCGCGTAGGGCGGCGTGCGCGCGATTTCCCGGGACGAGGTCGATCGTCGCGGCGTGGTTGGGGATCCTGCGTTGGCGCTGTTTTCGTCTACGTATTTCAACAAGATAGACCGCAAGGGCCGGGTCTCGGTCCCGGCGGCGTTTCGCGCTGCGCTGACCGGTCAGAGCTTCGCCGGCATCGTCGTCTTCCCCTCGCCTAAGCTCCAGGCGCTCGACGCCGGGGGCTACGATCGGCTCGAAGACATCGCCAAGAGCCTCGATGGCCTGCCCGAATTCTCCGACGAATATATCGCGCTGCAGGCAATGCTCGGCGAAGCGGAGCCGCTCCCCTTCGACGGCGAAGGCCGAATCATCCTCCCGCAAGGCCTGATCGAACACGCCGGCATCGGCGAGCAGGTCGCGTTCGTCGGCGCCGGCCGCAGCTTCCAGCTTTGGGAACCGACGCGCTTCCAGCAGCATCGCGAAGAGATGCGCGAGCGCGTGCGCCAGCGCGGCTTCACCTTGCCGCCGCGGAGTCCCGCGAGGTGACGCAAGCAGGCGCGCATATCCCCGTCCTGCTCGCCGAAGTGATCGCCGCGTTGAAGCCCCATGATGACGGGCTTTACCTCGACGGCACGTTCGGCGCTGGCGGCTATAGCGAAGCGATGCTGCGCAGCGCCGCCTGCCGCGTCGTCGCGCTCGACCGCGATCCCGCCGCCGTCGCGCGCGGCGAGGATCTGGCGAAGCTCTATGCCGGCCGCCTCACCCTCATCGAAGGCCGCTTCTCCGAGATGGAGCGGCTGCTCGCGGCCCTCGGCATCACCCAGCTCGCCGGCGTCGCACTCGATCTCGGCGTGTCGTCGATGCAGATCGACGATCCGGCGCGGGGCTTCTCGTTCCGCGCCGATGGGCCCCTCGATATGCGCATGGGAAACAGCGGCCGCAGCGCCGCCGATCTCGTCAACGGCGCCGACGAGGACAAGCTCGCCGCGCTGATCCGCGATTACGGCGAAGAGCGTTTCGCGCGCCGCATCGCCCGCGCCATCGTCGCCGCGCGGCCGCTCAGCCGCACCAGCGAGCTGGCCGCGGCAATCCGGAGCGTCGTGCCCGACACTGGCGGCATCGATCCCGCGACACGCACTTTTCAGGCGTTGCGCATCGCCGTGAATGAAGAGCTCGACGAGCTCGATCGCGGCCTTGCCGCGGCCGAGCGGCTGCTCGAGCCGGGCGGTCGGCTGGCCGTCGTCGCCTTCCATTCGCTCGAAGACCGCCGCGTCAAAGATTTTCTCCGCCGCCGCAGCGCCGACGCGCCGAAAGCCAGCCGCCATGCGCCGGCAACGCGCGGCCCGGCGCCGAGCTTCCGGCTCATCAGCCGCAAGCCGGTCGCGCCGAGCGCCGAAGAGACGCTGCGCAATCCCCGCGCCCGCTCCGCCCGCCTGCGCGCCGCCGAGCGCACCGACGCGCCCGCCTGGGAGTTCGCCGCATGACCGTGATCCGCCCCGGCACCATCGTCTGGTTCTGCATCGTCGTCGCGGTTGGCTACGCGATGTTCCAGGTGAAGTACGAGGTCATGCAGCAGGAGCAGACGCTCGCCGGCCTCAACAAGCAGATCCTCGACGACCGCGAGCAAATCCGCGTCCTGACGGCCGAATGGAGCTACCTGACGCGGCCGAGCCGGATCGAGGAGTTGAGCGCGCGCTTCCTGCATCTGGGCAATCTCGGCTCGGCGCAAATCCTGCCGCTGAGTGCCGTGCCCGAGCGCGCCGATGCCGGCGCGCCGCTCGCCGCTTCGCCCGCCGCCATGCCTTCCGCCACCGCATCGCCGCACCTTGCCGCCGTTACGCCGGGGTCACCGCCATGAGCAATCTACCGCCGCGCGATCCGAATCCCTGCCGTCCGCGCCATTTCCGCCCTGGCCCGTGCGGGCCCGAGCCGCAGGAAGGCCCAGCCAAGCAATGGATCGAGACCAGCCGCACGCGCCTCATCATCGCCGGGGCGCTGATGGGCCTGGCTTTCGTCGTGATCTCGGGACGGCTCATCGAGATCTCCGGCTTCAAGGCGGGCGATGCGCGCCTCGCGCATGTCAGCGCGCCGGTGCGCGTCGAAACCAGCCGCGCCGATATTGTCGATCGCAACGGCGTGCTCTTGGCGACGACACTCAAGGCGCCGTCGCTCTACGCCGATCCGCGGACCATGGCCGATGCGCATGTCGATATGCGCGGCGCGGCGCGCAAGCTGGTGCAGGTGCTGCCCGATCTCAACGAGAGCGAGGTCTATGCGAAGCTCACCTCCGACAAGAGCTTCGTCTGGCTGAAGCGGCAATTGACGCCGCGCCAGATGGCGCAGGTGAACGCGCTCGGCGTCCCCGGCCTCGACTTCGAGGACGAGGAAAAGCGCATCTACCCGCAAGGCCGCGCCTTCGCGCATGTTGTCGGCTATGCCGGCGTCGACAACAAAGGCCTCGCCGGCATCGAGCGCAGCTTCGATGAATCGCTGCGCAGCCGGCACGATCCGCTGCAGCTCTCGGTCGATCTCCGCATCCAGTCGATCTTCCGCGCCGAGATCGCCAAGCAGATGACCGAGTTCCGCGCCTCCGGCGCCAGCGGCATCGTCATGAACGTCAACACCGGCGAAGTCCTCGCGCTGGTGTCGCTGCCGGATTTCGACCCGAACGATCCCGCCGCGACGCCGACCGAGAATCTCTTCGACCGCGTCACGCTCGGCACCTACGAGATCGGCTCGGTCTTCAAGATCTTCACCGTGGCGATGGCGCTCGACGATCGTGTCACCACGCTTGCCGGCGGCTACGACGCCAGCCATCCGATCCAGATCGACCGCTTCACCATCCATGACGACCACGCACAGAACCGCTGGCTCTCGGTGCCCGAGATCTTCATGTATTCGTCGAATATCGGCGCGGCGAAGATGGCGGTCGATGTCGGCGCCGACCGGCAGCGCGATTTCCTCGGCAAGCTCGGTCTGCTGAAAGCGCCGAATTTCGAGCTGCCCGAGATCGCGGCACCGCTGGTGCCGAGCGCGTGGCGGCCGGTCAACGTCATGACCATCGGCTTCGGCCACGGCATCTCGGTGAGCCCCTTGCAGATCGCGACGGCGGTGAGCGCCGTCGTCAACGGCGGCACGCTCCATCCGGCGACGATCATTAAGCGGCCCGAGGACGAAGCCGTTCCCGGCCGCCAGGTCATGTCGGAAGCCACCTCGATCGAGATGCGCAAGCTGCTGCGCCTCGTCGTCGAGAAAGGCACCGGCAAACTCGCCGAGGCGCCCGGCTATGTCGTCGGCGGCAAGACCGGCACGGCCGAGAAGGTCTCCGGCAAGGGCTACAACACGCATTCGCTGATTTCATCTTTCGCCGGCGTCTTCCCGGCGAACGATCCGCGTTATTTCATCATGATCTCGATCGACGAGCCGCATGGCGACAAGCAGTCTTTCGGTTACGCGACCGGCGGCTGGGTCGCGGCGCCCGGTGTTTCGCGCAGCGTTGAGCGAATGGCATCGCTGCTCGGAATTCAACCGGTCGACGAAGATTCGCCCGAAATTCGCCGTTCTTTGATGGTCGGCTTGCCGTCACCGTCGGGGCGGAAATTTGCGTCTAACTGACCTCATGGACGGAGGATCAGCCCTCCGCCTTCCCGCCGGGGCACCTGAACCGGACATCACAGGCTTGACCGCAGACAGCCGTGCCGTGCAGCGCGGCTTCCTCTTTGCAGCGCTGCCCGGCACGAAAGTCGACGGCAAGCGCTTCATCGGCGATGCGCTGGCGCGCGGCGCGGCGGCGGTGCTCGCCGGCGACGCGGCCGGCGTCGACGCGGCCGTGCCGCTCGTCACCGATGCAAATCCGCGCCGGCAATTCGCGAAGATGGCGGCCGCCTTCTACGCGCCGCAGCCCAAGACGATCGCCGCCGTCACCGGCACCAATGGCAAGACCTCGGTGACCGTGTTCCTGCGCCAGATCTGGGAGGCGCTCGGCGATAAAGCCGCGAGCCTCGGCACGATCGGGCTCTTCGCCCCCGGCATCGAGCGGCCGGGCAGCCTGACGACGCCCGATCCGGTCACCCTGCATCGCGACCTCGCCATGCTGGCTCAAGCCGGCATCGAGCATGTCGCGCTCGAAGCCTCGAGCCACGGACTCGACCAGTACCGTCTCGACGGGCTGGCCCTTGCCGCCGCCGCCTTCACCAACCTCACGCGCGATCACCTCGATTACCACGCGGACATGGAGGCCTATTTCTCGGCCAAGGCGCGGCTCTTCACCGAGCTGCTGCCGGCGAGCGGCACCGCCGTTTTCAATATCGATGCCGCCCAGACCGCGCGGCTGTCGCGGCTTTGCCTCGGGCGCGGCCAGCGCATGATCACCTATGGCCGCAATCCGGCTGCGGATCTCTGGCTGTCGGACGCGATTCCCGAAGGCCTCGGCCAGCGCATCACCTTCTCCGGCTTCGGCGAGAAGCGCACGATCTGGATTCCGCTGATGGGCGCGTTCCAGGCCTGGAACGCGCTCTGCGCCGTCGGTCTCGCGATCGCCTGCGGCGCGCCGGCGAGCGCCGCCTTCGATGCCGTCGCCGGGCTCAGCGGCGTGCCCGGCCGCATGCAGCGCATCGGCGATGCGCCGGTGATCGTCGATTACGCGCACACGCCCGACGCGCTGCAGACCGCCCTCACCGCTTTGCGTCCTTTCGCGACCGGCAAGCTCATCGTGATCTTCGGCTGCGGCGGGGATCGCGATCCCGGCAAGCGCCCGCAAATGGGCGCGATCGCCGAGGAACTCGCCGATACCGTCATCGTCACCGACGACAATCCGCGCAGCGAGGATCCGGCCGCCATCCGCCGCGCCATTCTCGCCGCCGCGCCCCAAGCGCAAGAGATCGGCGACCGCGCCGAGGCGATCCGCGCCGCGATCAAGATGCTGCGCCCCGGCGACCTGCTGCTGGTCGCCGGCAAGGGCCATGAGCGCGGCCAGATCATCGGCGACAAGACGCTGCCTTTCGACGACGCGGCGATGGTGCGCGCAATCCTGGCGGAGGCCGGCGAATGACGGCGCTCTGGACCGCGCAAGACGCCGCCGCCGCAACCGGCGGCCGCAACACCGGCGGCGCCTGGCAGGCGAACGGCGTCTCGATCGACAGCCGCACCGTCGCCGCCGGCGATCTTTTCGTCGCACTCGCCGGACCGAAATTCGACGGCCATGATTACGTCGCCAGCGCCTTGGCGCGCGGCGGCGCCGCGGCGGTTGTCGCGAAGCACCCGCCGAAAGTCGAGGCCGACGCGAAGCTGCTGCTGGTCGCCGACACGCAAGCCGCGCTCGAGGCGCTCGGCCGCGCCGCGCGGGCGCGGGCGCAAGGCCGCATCATCGCCATCACCGGCAGCGTCGGTAAGACCGGCACCAAGGAAGCGCTGAGGACGGTGCTCTCCCACCAAGCGCGCGCTTTCGCCTCGTCCGGCAGCCTCAACAATCACTGGGGCGTGCCGCTCTCCTTGTCGCGCATGCCGGCCGACAGCGAATACGGCGTGTTCGAGCTCGGCATGAATCATCCAGGCGAGATCGATGCGCTGGTGCGCATGGTCCGACCGCACGTCGCGGTGATCACCACGATCGAGCCGGCGCATCTCGGCTTCTTTCCCTCGGTCGAAGCGATCGCCGATGCGAAGGCCGAGATCTTCCGCGGCGTCGAGCGCGGCGGCGCGGCCGTGCTCTATCGCGACAATCCGCATTACGCGCGTCTCGCCCGGGCAGCGCAGGATTGCGGGATCACACGCATCATCGGCTTCGGCGCGCATAGCGAGGCCGCGGTGCGGCTGGTCAATTACGAGCTGCACGACAATTCCAGCACGGTCACCGCTTCGGTCATCGGCGAAGTGATCGATTACACCGTCGGCATCGCGGGCAAGCATTGGATCATGAACAGCCTCGCCGTGCTCGCGGCCGTGCGCGCCGCGGGCGGCGATGCGGTAGCCGCCGCGACGGCGCTGGCCGGTCTCGCGCCGCTGGCAGGCCGCGGCCAGCGCCATCGCCTCGCCGCTGCGGGCGGCAACATCACGCTCATCGATGAGAGCTACAACGCCAGCCCCGCTTCGATGCGCGCCGCTTTTGCGGTGCTCGGCAGCACGGCGCCCGAAGCGGGTGGCCGGCGTATCGCCGTTCTCGGCGATATGCTGGAGCTCGGCGATGAATCACCGCGTCTCCACGCCGCGCTGGCACAGCCACTGCTCGACGCCGACGTCGATCTGGTCTTCACCCTCGGCAATGAAATGCGTGCGCTCGACGACGCACTGCCGCCGGCGCGCCGTGGGGGCCATGCCGACGATGTTGCCGAGCTGACGCGTCTGCTCGAGCGCCGGCTGCGCGCCGGCGACGTCGTCACCGTGAAAGGCTCGCACGGCAGCAAGCTCTACGAGCTCGTGGCAGCGCTGCTCGCAACCAAGCCCGCAACCTCGAAGGCGGGGGCTTAGCGATGCTGTATCACCTCTTTGCGGGCCTCGCCGACAAGTTCGAGCCGTTCAACCTCTTCCGCTATCTGACCTTCCGCACGGCCGGCGCGATCGTGACCGCGCTGATCATCAGCTTCATTTTCGGCCGGCCGATCATCAACTGGCTGCGCTCGGTGCAGCGCGAAGGCCAGCCGATCCGCACCGACGGCCCCGAAAGCCATCTGCTGACGAAGAAAGGCACGCCGACCATGGGCGGCGCGCTGATCCTTCTCGCCATCATCAGCTCCACGTTGCTTTGGGCCGATCTCACCAACCGCTTCGTGTGGATCACCCTCGGCGTGACCATCGGCTTCGGCGCGATCGGCTTCCTCGACGATTACCGCAAGCTCGCCAACCGCTCGCACAAAGGCGTTCCGGGCAAGGTGCGGCTGCTCTTCGAGATCGGCATCGCGACGCTGGCCGTGCTCGGCGTGATGTCGATCACCCGCATGCCGCTCGCCACCGGCCTCACCATCCCATTCCTCAAATCGGTGCTGATCCCACTCGGCTGGTTCTTCGTGCCCGTCGGTGTCTTCGTTGTCGCCGGCGCGTCGAACGCCGTCAATCTCACCGACGGTCTCGACGGGCTCGCGATCGTGCCGACGATGATCGCCGCCGGCTGCTTCATGCTGATCTCCTATCTTGTCGGCAACGTCGTCTTCTCGAACTACCTGCAGCTCTTGCACGTGCCCGGCACGGGCGAGCTCACCGTGTTCTGCGGCGCGATGGTGGGCGCGGCGCTCGGCTTCCTCTGGTTCAACGCGCCGCCGGCCATGGTGTTCATGGGCGACACCGGCGCGCTGTCGATCGGCGCGGCGCTCGGCATCATTGCCGTCATCACCAAGCAGGAGCTGGTGCTCGCCATCATCGGCGGACTCTTCGTGCTCGAGACCGTCTCGGTGATCGTCCAGGTCGCCAGCTACAAGATGACCGGCAAGCGCGTCTTCCGCATGGCGCCGCTGCATCACCATTTCGAGAAGAAGGGCTGGGCCGAGCCGACCGTCGTCATCCGTTTCTGGATCATCGCCTCGATCCTCGCGATCGCGGGCCTGTCGACGCTGAAACTGAGGTAGGAGGGCGATGATCGAGATCACCTCTTTCCGTCAGCAACGTGTCGCCGTGATGGGTCTCGCGCGCTCGGGGCTCACCGCCGCCGAAGCATTGAAGCGCGGCGGTGCGGATGTACTTGCCTGGGACGACAGCGCCGAAAAGCGCGCCGAAGCGAGCGCGCGCGGCCTGCCGGTGGTCGATCTTTCCAGCGCCGATCTCGATAAGGTCGCGGCGCTGGTGCTCTCGCCCGGCATCCCCTCGACGTTCCCCAAGCCGCATCCGGTCGCGGCGCGCGCCCGCGCCGCCGGCATCGAGATCATTTGCGATATCGAGCTGCTGGCGCGCAGCCAGCGCGAGGCGCGGTATGCCGGCATCACCGGCACCAACGGCAAATCGACGACCACGGCGCTGCTCGGCCATATCCTCGATACAGCCGGCCTGACCGTCCAAGTCGGCGGCAATATCGGCCTGCCGGTGCTCTCGCTCGCGCCGCTCGGCGGGGACGGCATTTATGTGCTGGAGATGAGCTCCTACCAGCTCGAGCTCACGAAGACCCTCGTCTTCGACGTCGCGCTGCTGCTCAACATCACGCCGGATCACCTCGATCGCCATGGCGGGATGGACGGCTATATCGCGGCGAAGGAGCGCATCTTCGCCGGGCAAAGCGGACGCCAGGCCGCCGTGGTCGGCCTCGATGACGAGATCTGCAAAGGCATCGCCGGCAAGCTCGGCGCCGGCGGCCATCGCGTCGTGCCGATCTCGGCCGAACATATCGCGGCCGGCGGCGTCTATGTCGCGGGCACGAATCTGATCGACGATACCGATGGCCGGCAAGCCGCGGTGCTCGACCTCGCAACCCTGCCGCGTCTGCCCGGTCGGCATAATTGGCAGAACGCCGCCGCCGCCTTCGCCGCGGCGCGTTGCCTCGGCGTTACCGCCGACGTCGCGACCCGCGGCATCAAGAGCTTCCCCGGCCTCGCCCATCGCCAGGAGCTGATCGCGACCATCGACGGCGTGCGCTACGTCAACGACAGCAAGGCGACCAATGCCGATGCGACCGAGAAGGCGCTCGCCTGCTACGAGCGTATCCTCTGGATCGCCGGCGGCGTCGCCAAGGAAGGCGGCATCACCAGCCTCGCGGCCTGTTTCCCGCGCATCCGCCACGCTTTCCTGATCGGCGAAGCGGCGCCGGCTTTCGCCGCGACGCTCAACGGCAAAGTACCGTTCACGCGCGCGGGCGATCTCGCCACGGCGGTGCGCGCGGCGCGCGAAATGGCCAAGCGCGGCGACACCGTGCTGCTGTCGCCGGCCTGCGCCTCTTTCGATCAATTCCGCGATTTCGAAGCGCGCGGCGACGCGTTCCGCCGCCTCGTCGAAGAAATGAAGGACGAGGCGCGCGCATGAGCACCTATACCCGCAGCACGTTCGCGCGCACCGACCGCAGCCTCATGGCGCAATGGTGGTGGACGGTCGATCGCTGGACGATCGTCGCGATCGTCGCGCTGATCGCCTTCGGCTCGCTCATGGTAATGGCGGCGAGCCCGGCGGTGGCGGTACGTATCGGCGCCGAGAGCACGCATTTCATCAAGCGCTATTTCCTCGTCCTGCCGATCGCGCTGGCGCTGATGTTCACCATTTCGCTGATGAGCCCGCGCGCGATCCGGCTGATCTCCTTCGCCGGTCTCGCGATCGGCATCGTGCTGCTCGCCTATACGCTGATGAACGGCATCGAGATCAAAGGCGCGCGGCGCTGGATCGACCTGCCGGGCGAATCGATCCAGCCGTCGGAGTTCGTCAAGCCGTGCTTTGCGGTCGTCTCGGCCTGGCTCTTCGCGCAGGCCAAGCAGCGGCCCGGCTTTCCGGGCAATTCGATCGCGATCGCGCTCTACGTGCTGATCGTCGGCCTGCTCATCAAGCAGCCCGATCTCGGCATGACCGCCGTCGTCTCGGTCGTGTGGTTCACGCAATTCTTCCTCGCCGGCCTGTCGCTGATCTGGGTCGTCGCGCTGATGGGCGCGGGGGTCGCCGGTCTCGCCGGCGCCTATGTGCTGCTGCCGCATGTCGCGACGCGCATCAACGGCTTCCTCGATCCGCAAGCCGGCGACAGCTATCAGGTCGACCGCTCGATCGATGCGTTCATGAATGGCGGGCTCTGGGGCCGCGGGCCGGGCGAAGGCACGGTGAAGCTGTCGCTGCCAGACGCGCATGCCGATTTCGTCTTCGCCGTCGCCGGCGAAGAGCTCGGCCTCATCGTCTGCCTCATCATCGTCGCGATCTTCGCTTTCATCGTGCTGCGCGGCTTCTCGCGGCTCCTGCAGGAGAACAACCTCTATATCGTCCTCGCCGCGACCGGGCTTCTCGTCCAGTTCGGCCTGCAGGCGATCGTCAACATGGCATCGGCCCTGCATCTGATGCCGACCAAGGGCATGACCCTGCCCTTCATCTCTTACGGCGGCTCGTCGCTGCTCGCGCTCGGCCTCGGCATGGGCATGATCCTGGCGCTGACGCGACGGCGTTTCGGCGACGGCGACGCATGAGCGGACACCTCGTCATCCTCGCCAGCGGCGGCACCGGCGGACATATGTTTCCGGCGGAAGCGCTGGCCAGCGCGCTCCTGGCGCGCGGCCATCGCGTCGCGCTGGTGACGGATCGCCGCGGCCAGGCTTTCGCCGATCGCCTGCCGGAGGTCGCGCTGCATCGCATCCCCGCCGGGCGGCTCGATGCCGGGCTGATCGGCAAGGCGATGGGTGTCGCGGAGATGATCCTCGGCACGCTCGCCGCCGGCAAGCTCCTGGGCCGCTTGCAGCCCGCGGTCGCGGTCGGCTTCGGCGGCTATCCGTCGGTGCCGACGATGCTCGCGGCGGCGCGGCGGCGCATCGCCACCGTGCTGCACGAGCAGAACGCGCTGATGGGCCGCGCCAATCGGTTGCTTGCGCCGCGCGTTACGCGCATCGCAACGTCATTCCCGCAAGTGCAGGGGCTCAAAGCTGCGGATGTCGCGCGCATCGCCTTCACCGGCAATCCGGTGCGGCCCGACATCGTGACACTGCGCGACCTGCCCTATCCGGCGCCAAGCGGCACGATCAATTTTCTCGTCACCGGCGGCAGCCAGGGCGCGCGCATCTTGAGCGCGGTCATTCCCGACGCGCTGGCGCGGCTGCCCGACACGCTCAAAGCACGCATCGCCCTGATGCAGCAGGCGCGGCCCGAGGATCTGGAGCGCGTGCGCGAGACGCATCGCCGGAGCGGCATCAACGCCGAGGTCGCGCCCTTCTTCCACGATCTGCCGGCGCGGCTCGGCCGCGCGCATCTCGTCATCGCGCGCGCCGGCGCCTCGACCGTCTCCGAGCTGTGCGTTGCGGGCCGGCCCGCGATCCTTGTCCCTTTTGCCGCCGCCGCCGACGATCATCAGAGCTTCAACGCCCGCGCGCTCGGCGATGCCGGCGCCGCCTGGGTGATGCCGGAGCGCGACTTCACGCCCGACGCGCTCGCGGCAAAGCTCGCTTCGCTGCTCGCGGCGCCCGATGCGCTCGTTGCGGCGGCCGCGGCCGCGCGCCGTCTCGGCATGCCGGATGCGGCGTCGCGCCTTGCCGACCTCGTTCTTGCCTGCGCCAATGCCGACGATCCGCGGGAGGCCGCATGAGAGCGCTTCCGATCGATATCGGCCCGCTGCATTTCGTCGGCATCGGCGGCATCGGCATGAGCGGCATCGCCGAGATCCTGCACAATCTCGGCTACATCGTGCGCGGCAGCGACGCCGCCGACGGCGCCAATGTCCGCCGCCTGCAGTCACTCGGCATCCAGGTCGCAATCGGCCATCGCCCGGAAAATCTCGGCGATGCGCGCGTCGTCGTGATCTCTTCGGCGGTGAAGCCCGACAATCCCGAGGTGAAGGCGGCCCGCGCGCGGCTGCTGCCGGTGGTGCGCCGCGCCGAGATGCTCGGCGAGTTGATGCGCCTCAAATGGGCGATCGCCGTCGCCGGCACGCATGGCAAGACGACGACGACCTCGATGATCGGCGCGCTGCTCGAAGCGGCGGGCCGCGATCCCACCATCATCAACGGCGGCATCATCAACGCGCACGGCACCAACGCGCATCTCGGCAGCGGCGAGTGGATGGTCGTCGAGGCCGACGAGAGCGACGGCACCTTCGTGAGGTTGCCCTCGACCATCGCCGTCATCACCAACATCGATCCCGAGCATCTCGACCATTACGGCTCGGTCGAGGCGCTGCATCAGGGCTTCGAGACCTTCGCCGGCAACGTCCCGTTCTACGGTCTCGACATTCTCTGCATCGATCATCCGGTGGTGCAGGGGCTGATCCCGCGCCTGTCGGAGCGGCGGATCGTCACTTACGGCTTCAGCCCGCAGGCCGAGATCCGCGCGGTTGATGTGAATTTGGGCCGCGACGGCGCGCGCTACGACGTCGTGATCGCCGACCGCCGCAACAACAGCACGCGCACGATAAGCGGCCTCATGCTGCCGATGTTCGGGCGGCACAATGTGCAGAACTCGCTCGCCGCGGTCGCCGTGGCGCAAGAGCTGAGGCTCGACGACCAGGTACTGCGCGACGCGCTCGCGGGCTTCAAGGGCGTGAAGCGCCGCTTCACCAAGATCGGCGAAGCGCACGGCATCACCGTCATCGACGATTACGCGCATCACCCCGTCGAGATCGCGGCGGTGCTGAACGCGGCGCGCGATGCCACCGCGGGCAGCGTCATTGCCGTGGTGCAGCCGCATCGCTACACGCGCCTTGCCAATCTCTTCAACGAATTCTGCACCTGCTTCAACGACGCCGACGCGGTCGTGGTCGCCGATGTCTATCCGGCGGGCGAGGCGCCGATCGAAGGCGCCTCGCGCGATGCGCTGGTCGAGGGGCTGCGCGCCCGCGGCCATCGCAACGTTGTGCCGCTGGCGAGCCCTGCGGCGCTCGCCGCGACCATCGAGAGCATCGCCAAGCCCGGCGATCTCGTCGTTTGCCTCGGCGCCGGCTCGATCACCAATTGGGCCGCCAGCCTGCCGGCCGAGATCGACCAGCTTGCGACCGGAGCGCGGCCATGATGGCGGCAGCGATGCACGGCGCGCATCTGATCGATCGCTTGCCGAAAGTGCGCGGCCGTCTCACCGCCGATGCGCCACTGGCGCAGGTGACCTGGTTCCGCGTCGGCGGTCCGGCGGAAGTGATGTTCCGCCCTGCCGATATCGACGATCTCAGCGCCTTCCTCGCGGCCAAGCCGGCCGACGTGCCGGTGACGGTGATCGGCGTCGCCTCGAACCTGCTCGTGCGCGACGGCGGCATCAAGGGCGTGGTCGTGCGCCTCGGCCGCGGCTTCGTCGAGATCGAGACTGCAGACAACATCGTCACCGCCGGCGCCGGCGCGCTCGATCTCAACGTCGCGCTCACCGCGCGCGAGGCCGGCATCGCGGGCTTGGAATTCCTCTCCGGCATTCCCGGCACGGTCGGCGGCGGCCTCCGCATGAATGCCGGCGCCTATGGCAGCGAGTTCAAGGACGTGCTCGAGGGCGCCACCGCGCTCGACGCAAAGGGCGAGCGCCACGAGCTCGCGCTCGCCGATCTCCACCTCAGCTATCGCCGTTCCGGCGCGCCCGCGGACTGGATCTTCGTCGCCGCGCGCTTCAAGGGCACGCCCGGCGACAAGCTCGCGATCGCGCGTCGCATGAGCGAAATTCAAGAAGCGCGCGAGCAGAGCCAACCGATCCGGGCCAAGACCGGCGGCTCGACTTTCGCCAATCCGCCCGGCCACAAGGCCTGGCAGCTCATCGATCAGGCCGGCTGCCGCGGCATCCGTCGCGGCGGCGCGATGATCTCCGACAAGCACGCGAATTTCCTCATCAACGCCGGCGACGCCACCGCCGCCGACATCGAGGGGCTTGGCGAGGAAGTACGCGCGCGGGTCCTGGCCAAGACCGGCATCACCCTCGAATGGGAGATCAAGCGCGTCGGCCTGCCCGGAGGCGCCGCATGACGAAGCGCGCCGCCGTGCTGATGGGCGGATGGTCCGCCGAGCGCGAGGTCTCGCTGGTGAGCGGGCGCGAATGCGCCAACGCGCTCGAAGAGCTCGGCTACGCGGTGCATCGGATCGACGTTTCCCGCGATCTCGGGGAACTGGCCGCGGCGCTCAGCCCGAAGCCCGACGTCGTCTTCAACGCGCTGCACGGCCGCGGCGGCGAGGACGGCACGATCCAGGGCGTGCTCGAGACGCTGCGCGTGCCTTACACGCATTCCGGCGTCGTCGCGTCGGCGATCGCGATGCACAAGCCCTTGGCGAAGTGCATCTTCGCGGCCGCCGGTCTGCCGCTGGCAGAAAGTAAAGTCGTGACCCGCGCCGCGCTCCTCGAGAAGGACCCGCTGCCGCGGCCTTTCGTCGTCAAGCCGATGAACGAGGGCTCAAGCGTCGGCGTCCATATCGTCCGCGAAGGCGACAACGCCTGGCGCGTCGAGCTCGCGCGCTGGGACCATGGCGACGAGATCATGGTCGAGCGCTACGTGCCCGGCCGCGAGATCACCGTCGCCGTCATGGGCAACCGCGCGCTCGGCGCGCTCGAGATCCGCCCCATCGCCAATGCGATGTACGACTACGAATCGAAATACGCGCCCGGCGGCTCGGAGCACATCATGCCCGCGCCGGTGCACCCCAAGGCCTATGAGGCCGCGCTCGATATCAGCCGGCGCGCGCATCGCGCCCTCGGCTGCCGCGGCGTTTCCCGCGCCGATCTGCGCTACGACGATACGGGCGGCGAGCCCGGCCGCATGGTGCTGCTCGAGATCAACACCCAGCCGGGCATGACGCCGACCTCGCTCGTGCCCGACATCGCCAAATACAACGGCATCAGCTTCCTCGAGCTGGTGCGCTGGATGGTGGAGAACGCCGCATGCGATTCATGAGCCGCAGCGACGATTCCCCGCCGGTGCGCATCCGGCGCCGCCGTCGGCAGCAGCGCCGCATGCTGCTGGGTGCCGTATCGGTCATCGCGATCGCCGGCAGCGCCGCCGGTGCCTGGTATATCGGGCGCGACGGACGGCTCGCGACCTATACGCAAGACGCGCAAGCGCGTGTGGCGCAGGCCGGCGCCGATCTCAATCTCGTCGTCGAGAGCGTGCAGGTCGAAGGCCGCAAGCGCGCCGACCCTCATGCGATCCTCGCCGCGCTCGGGGTTGCGCGCGGCACGCCGATCCTCTCCGTCGACCTCGACGCGGCCAAGACGCGGCTCGAGACCGTGCCCTGGGTGCGCAACGCCTCGATCGAGCGGCTGCTGCCGGACACGCTTTACGTCCGCCTCACCGAGCGCAAGCCGCTCGCGCTCTGGCAGCATCAGGGCAAGTTCGATCTCGTCGATCAGGACGGCAATCCGATCATCAATGCGGACATCGCCGATTATCCCTTCCTGCCGCAAGTCGTCGGCCAGGACGCGCCGGCGGCGACGCCCGATCTCTTGAACGTCCTCGAGAGCGAGCCGGAGCTCGAGGCACATGTCACAGCCTCGGTCCGCGTCGGCGGCCGGCGCTGGGACATCCATCTCGACAACGGCATCGTGGTTTCGCTTCCCGAGACCGACGCCGCGAGCGCCTGGCACCGCCTCGCCGCGCTCGACCGCAGCGACCGGCTGCTCGAGCGCAACGTGCAGATCATCGACATGCGCCTGCCCGACCGCGTCGTGCTCCGCGTTCCGCCCGATATCGCGAAATCGATCATCAAGAAAGGCAAGCCCGCGCAAGCGAGCCCGAACACATGACCAAGATGAATATTCGCCCGCGCGGCGGGCTGCTCGCCGCCGTCGACATCGGCACCACGAAGATTTCCTGCTTCATCGCCAAGCTCGAAGACGGCGAGCCGCGCGTCGTCGGCATCGGCCACCAGGTCGCGAAAGGCGTCCGCAATGGTGTCATCGTCGATATCGAGGCGGCGAGCCGCTCGATCCTCAACTGCGTCCACGCCGCCGAGGAGATGGCCGGCGCGACGATCAGCGAGGCGGTGATCAACATCTCGGGCGGCTTCGCCGGCTCGCGCCTCGTCAAATCCGAGCTCGCGCTCAACGGCCGCGAGGTCAGCGAAGTGCTGATGCAGCGTGTCCTCGACCAGGGCCACCGCATCAAGGACATGCCGGACCGCACGGTGATCCATTCGATCCCGGTCGGCTTCTCGATCGACGGCGGGCGCAGCTTGCGCGATCCGCGCGGGCTTTTCGGCCAGAAACTCACCGTCAACATGAACATCGTCACTGCGCAATTCGCGGCGGTGCGCAATCTCTCGAACTGCGTCGGTCGCTGCCATCTCGAGACCGCGGCCGTCGTCGTCAGCCCCTATGCGTCGGGGCTTTCCTGCCTCGTCGAGGACGAGAGCGAGCTCGGCGTCACCGTCATCGACATGGGCGGCGGCACGACGACGATCGGCGTCTTCTTCGACGGCAATCTCGTCTACACCGACAGCATCCCGGTCGGCGGCACGCACGTCACCAACGACATCGCGCGCGGCCTCTCAACGCCGATCGCGCATGCCGAGCGCATGAAGACGCTCTATGGCAGCGCCATCGCCTCGGCCAGCGACGAGCGCGAGACCATCACCGTGCCGCTGGTCGGCGAGGAGGATGACGGCCACGCCAATCATGTGCCGAAATCGCTGCTCGTCGGCATCATCTCGCCGCGCCTCGAGGAGACCTTCGAGCTGGTGCGCGAGCGCCTCGAAGCCTCGGGCTTCGACAAGATCGCCGGCCGCCGTGTCGTTTTGACCGGCGGCGCTTCGCAACTGCCCGGCATCCGCGAACTGGCCGGGCTGATTCTCGACAAACAGGTTCGCATCGGCCGGCCCTCGCGTCTCGAAGGCCTTGCCGAAGCCACGCAGGGACCGGCCTTCGCGACGACCGCCGGCCTCATTCACTTCGCATTGTCCGAACGCGCCGAAATCCCGCGGCGGGGCCGCGCGCTGACGGAAGAATCGAACGGCCTCTTCGGCCGCTTGGGTCACTGGGTTCGTGAGTACCTTTAACAACCACCAAAAGCCGTCTCGCGCCGTGAGAGACGGTCAACGCTACGGAGCATCCCCGGAGGATAAGCAATGACATTGAATCTTACGCTTCCCGAAGAAGAAAAAGAGCTGGCGCCACGCATCACCGTGGTCGGCGTCGGCGGCGCCGGCGGCAACGCGGTCAACAACATGATCCGCTCGAACCTCGCCGGCGTCGAATTCGTGATCTGCAACACCGACGCACAGGCGATGAAGCAGAATCTCTGCGAGCGCCGCATCCAGATGGGCATCGGCGTCACCCGCGGCCTCGGCGCCGGCTCGCGTCCCGAGGTCGGGCGCTCAGCCGCCGAAGAGGCGCTCGAGGAGATCATGATCGCGCTCGAGGGCTCGAACATGGCCTTCATCACCGCCGGCATGGGCGGCGGCACGGGCACCGGCGCGGCGCCGGTGATCGCGCGCGCCGCGCGCGAAAGCGGCATCCTGACGATCGGCGTCGTCACCAAGCCGTTCCAGTTCGAGGGCACGCATCGCATGCGCCTCGCCGAAGCAGGCATCCAGGAGCTGCAGAAATACGTCGACACGCTGATCATCATTCCGAACCAGAACCTGTTCCGGGTCGCGAATGAGCGCACGACGTTCGCCGACGCATTCAAGATGGCGGACGACGTGCTGCATTCCGGCGTCGCCGGCGTCACCGATCTGATGGTGAAGCCCGGCCTGATCAATCTCGACTTCGCCGACATCCGCGCGGTGATGAGCGAGATGGGCAAGGCGATGATGGGAACCGGCGAGGCCGAAGGCGATCGCCGCGCCATCGACGCCGCCGAAGCCGCGATCTCGAACCCGCTGCTCGAAGACGTGTCGATGAAGGGCGCGCGCGGCGTGCTCATCAACATCACCGGCGGTCTCGACATGACCCTGTTCGAGGTCGACGAGGCGGCCAATCGCATCCGCGAAGAGGTCGATCCGGACGCGAACATCATCTTCGGCTCGACCTTCGATGAAGCGCTCGACGGCCGGATGCGGATCTCGGTGGTGGCGACCGGCATCGAGGCGGACAAGGCGGTGCAGCCGCGGCCGCTGATCTCGCTGGTCAGCGATCGCAGCAAAGCCGACGCGCCGCGCGCGACGCTCGCCCCGTTCAGCCCCTCGCCCTCGCCGGCGGCCGAGCTGAAGCCGTTGGAGCAGCGCGTGCCGGAGATGCGGCCGACGGCGAGCGAGCCGCGGCCTATGACCGCGGAGCCGCGCTTCGAGATGAAGGCCGAACCGGTCGCGCCGGCGTTGCCGCAGGCGCAATCGATCGAAGCGCAAGCGGTGCGCAACGCGCCCTTCATGCCGCCGAAGCCGGTCGAGGCCGCGCCGAAGCCGATGCCCGCGCCGGTCGCCGCGCCCGTGCCGGAGCCGGTCATGGTCCCGCCGCAAGTCGAGGCGGCGGTCCGCCCGACGCCGAAGCCGGCGAGCCGTGGTCCGAGCCTCTTCGAGCGCGTGACCAAGGCCGGGCGTCTCCTCCATCGCGAAGAGCCGGAGATCACCCGCGTCGCGCCGGTCGTGAACGCCGCGCCTGTCCCGGCGCCCACGCCGGCTCCGACGCCCGCTCCCGCCCCGGCACCGGCTCCCGCCCCAACGGCGCAAGCCAAGCTCGGCCCGCTCGATCCGGCGGAGCGTCCCGGAAGCAAAGAAGAAGACCTG
>Ga0335085_10002557_pt1 | contig 33630 bp, 22 predicted proteins | sample Lox_Sample_45_FD_206712 | JGI IMG/M metagenome (GOLD analysis project Ga0335085, IMG submission 206712) | Soil microbial communities from Loxahatchee National Wildlife Refuge, Florida, United States - Lox_Sample_4.5 | ecosystem: Environmental > Terrestrial > Soil > Wetlands | place: USA... | reverse complement strand
GCCGTCACGCGAAACATTTTGAATTTCGTTTGGTTCCAGAGGGCAAGCGGTTCGCCGGTCCGCCAGATGCGGACGACAAAACAGCGTTCCTTCACTCGATGATCGCAAAGATGGCGTTGGAACCTGAAGTCAAAGTCACGCCGGCACTCGCGGCTGAGCACGGCCTCACCGCCGAGGAATACGCGCGCATTCAGAAAATTCTTGGGCGGGAGCCGAACTTCACCGAGCTGGGAATCTTCAGCGTCATGTGGAGCGAGCACTGCTCCTACAAATCCAGCAAAGTGCATCTGCGCCGCCTGCCGACGCGCGCGCCGCAGGTCTTGCAAGGGCCCGGCGAAAACGCAGGCGTCGTGGACATCGGAGACGGTCTCGCCGCCGCATTCAAGATGGAGTCGCACAACCATCCGAGTTACGTCGAGCCGTTTCAGGGCGCGGCGACCGGCGTCGGCGGAATTCTGCGCGACATTTTTACGATGGGAGCCCGGCCGATCGCCGTCCTCGATTCGCTGCGCTTCGGACCGATCACTTTGGGCCCCTCAGGAGCTAACACTCCTTCGGCGAGCCTGGACGGTGAGACGGTGGCGCGCAACCGGCGAATTCTCGACGGCGTTGTACGCGGCATCGCGCACTACGGCAATTGCTTCGGCGTGCCCACCGTCGGCGGAGAAGCGCAATTCGAGCCGGGCTATTCGGCCAACCCGCTCGTCAACGTTTTGGCGCTAGGCATCGCAAAAAAAGAAGATCTGTTTTTCGCCAAGGCGCGAGGTGTGGGGAATCCGGTCATTTACGTGGGCGCAAGAACCGGCCGCGACGGCATTCACGGCGCGTCGCTGCTCGCGTCTGCCGAATTCAGTGAGGAATCGCAGCAGAAGCGGCCCAACGTGCAAGTGGGCGACCCGTTTATGGAAAAGCTGCTGCTCGAAGCGTGTCTTGAAGCGATGCAAACGGGCGCGGTCGTGGCGATTCAAGACATGGGTGCGGCGGGGCTCACGAGTTCGTCGTGCGAGATGGCCTCGCGCGGCGGCCTGGGCATCGAGATCGAGCTCGCGCGCGTGCCGCAGCGCGAACCCGGCATGACGCCGTACGAAATGATGCTCAGCGAATCGCAGGAGCGCATGTTGCTGGTAGCCGAGCGAGGGCGCGAGCGGCAAGTGCTGAAAGTGTTTGCGAAGTGGGGACTCGATGCGGTCGAGATCGGGCGCGTCACCGACACAAGCCTGCTGCGCGTGTTGCATCGCGGACAAGTGGCAGCGGAAATTCCCGCGCACGCACTTGCGGAAGAGGGGCCTGTTTACGAGCGTCCGCTGGCGCCCCCAGCGGAGGTCGCGCACGAGCGCCTCGTCGAATTTGGCCCGACCGGCGCGGACCTGACCGGAAATTTTCGCGCGCTGCTCGCCGCTCCGGCGATCGCATCGAAGCGTTGGATCTGGGAGCAATACGATTACATGGTGCGCACGAACACGCTGGAAGCGCCGGGCGCGAGCGACGCGTCGGTCGTGCGCATCAAGGAAACGAAGCGCGCTCTCGCCCTTTCCGCCGACGGCAACGGCCGCTGGTGCCGCCTGGATCCATTCATGGGGGCACAGCTCGCCGTGGCTGAGGCGGCACGCAACGTGGCCTGCTCGGGCGCGAAGCCCCTGGCCGCGACCAATTGCCTCAATTTTGGCAGCCCGGAAAAGCCGGAAGTGATGTGGCAATTCAGCCGCGCGATTGACGGAATTGCAGAAGCATGCACGGCGCTCGAAATTCCCATCACCGGCGGCAACGTAAGTTTTTATAACGAGACGCTCGGCCGCTCGATCGATCCCACCCCGGTTCTTGGCGTGCTCGGGATGATCGAAGACGCTTCGCGCGCGCTGGGGATGGCGTTTCGTGCGGAGGGCGACGTAATTTTGCTGCTCGATGGAAATGGATTTGCGGAGAGCCACGCGCCGGGCGCACGGGAGACGGCCGCGAAGGAGTTTTCCTCCTCCGAATACGCGCGCACGATTCATGGCGTCGAGGCTGGGGCACCGCCGGCCGTGAATCTTGTGGCCGAAACGCGGCTGATCGCCGCGCTCGTCGCGCTTGCGGGCGAAGGCAGGTTGCGATCCGCCCACGATATCAGCGACGGCGGTCTCGCCGTGACGCTCGCGGAATCGTGCTTTGCAAGTGAAAACTTATCGGCGCATGTTTCGCTCCCGGGCAAGGAGCAGGACGAAGTTGCGCTCTTCGGTGAACGCGGAGCGCGCGCCGTCGTATCGGTTACCTCCGAAAATCTTGGCGCTGTGCGCCGGATTGCGGCACAATATGAAGTGGCCTTGCAGGAAGTAGGCCGCGTCATTCGCGGTGGATTCCGCATCGAAGTGAATGGCCGGACCGTGGTCAGCGCCGAACTCCCCTCCCTCGCTGACGCATGGGGCGGGGCCTTAGAACGGCTTCTTGGCTAGAGGATTTCCGAAACTTAAAAATGAACCACCTGATCCAAATCGAAGACGACCGTTTTCACGACCATTGCGGCGTCTGCGGCGTGTTCGGCCATCCCGAGGCCGCGAAACTCGCGTATCTGGGACTCTACGCGCTTCAGCATCGCGGCCAGGAATCGGCCGGCATCGTTTCGACCGACGGTAGGGAACTGCATCTCGAAAAAAGCTTGGGTCTTGTAGCTGATATCTTTCAGCCCGAGGTGCTCGAACGCCTGCCCGGCGAAGCCGCGCTTGGGCACACGCGCTATTCGACCGCCGGGGACACCTCCCTGATGAACGCGCAGCCCATTGTGATCGACTGCAACAAGGGAAAACTCGCGCTCGGCCACAACGGCAATCTGCCGACGGCCGCCAAATGGCGCCGCACGCTCGAACATCGCGGCTCGATTTTTCAGACGACGAGCGACACGGAAGTGATCGTGCACCTTGTGGCGCGCAGCCAGGCGCGCAACCTCTCGGGCGCTCTTGCCGACGCGCTCAACCAGGTCGAGGGCGCATTCTCGTTGCTGGTATTGACGCGCGACGAAATGTATGCGCTTCGCGATCCTCGCGGCTTCCGCCCGCTTGCGCTCGGCCAGCTGGACGGCGCGTGGGTGGTCGCCTCGGAGACCTGCGCGTTCGACCTGATCGGCGCAACCTACGTGCGGGACGTCGAGCCCGGCGAAATGCTGCGCATCTCGCGCGCGGGAATGGAGTCACTGCGGTTCGCTTCGGAAAAACCTTTGCAGCAATGCATTTTCGAGCACGTCTATTTCGCGCGGCCGGACAGTCTCGTCTTCGGCCGCGTCGTCGAGCAAAGCCGGGAGATGCTGGGCCGCCTGCTGGCTCGCGAACACGCAGTCCCGGCCGACATTGTCGTGCCCGTGCCCGACTCAGGCGTGCCCGCCGCGGTGGGATATTCGCAGGAATCCGGTGCGCCGTTTCGCATGGGCCTGATCCGCAATCACTACGTGGGGCGCACATTCATCGAGCCGCAACAGGCGATCCGCGACTTCGGCGTGAAGCTAAAGCTCAATCCAGTCCCGGAACTGCTTCGCGGCCGGCGGGTCGTGCTAGTGGACGATTCGATTGTGCGCGGCACGACCAGCCGGAAGATCGTGCGCATGGTGCGGGAGGCCGGCGCAGCGGAAGTCCACATGCGCATTAGTTGCCCGCCGACGATTTCGCCGTGTTACTACGGTGTGGACACTCCGACGCGCGAGGAGCTGATCGCCTCCGACGAGTCGTGCGTGCGGCCGCGGCTCACGCAAGAGGAATACGACGCCTGGGAAGGCAGGCTCGACCCGCGGCAACCCGGGTCAGATCGGGGCCGGCGTTCGATCGAGGAAATTCGCCGCTTCCTGGGCGCGGATTCGCTGGGATATGTCTCGCTCGGAAGCTTGCGGCGTGCCGTCGGTGATGAGCGAGGCGCGTTTTGCACGTCATGCTACACGGGCGTATATCCGGTGGACGGCGCGCAGGGCGAACTCGAATCCCGCGCGGCGGAGCCCGACGAAGCGCCAATTGTGGAAATTCAGGTGGTGCCGAATGAACGGTGAGGAAACAGTCCAAACTACGACGGGCTCCGAGCAGAGCCCGCATCGGGTTGCGGCCGATGCGAAACCGACACTGCAGAATGCCATTGTCCGCGAGGCGTTGTCCTGGCTGTGGGTCATCCTCGCGTTTCTCTTCATCACGGGAACGATTGTGCAGGCCCGCGTCATTCCCTCGGGATCGATGGAGAAAACGCTGCTCGTCGGCGACCACTTACTGATGAGCCGCTTCGGATATGAGGCGGAGGTGCCCCTGACACCGCTGCACGTGCGCCTGTGGCGCAATCCGCATCGCCAACAGATTATTGTGTTTCGCGCGCCGCTACCTGGAACTCCTGATTACATCAAGCGCCTGATCGGATTGCCGGGGGACGAACTCGAAATTCGCGAAGGCGTGGTGTACATCAACGGAAAGCAGCTCGACGAGCCATACCGCGGGGACCCGCCCAATCCCACCGACAATTACGGTCCGGTGACGGTCCCGGCGGGCGAATATTTCATGATGGGTGACAATCGCGACGATTCCTATGACAGCCGTTACTGGGGCTTCGTGCCGCGGGACAATATCATTGGCACGCCCGTTATGGTCTATATGTCGATTCGGGCGCCCGAAGAAACTTGGAATCCGGGGCACATTCGCGACCGGATGCTCACGTACGCGAGCATCGTATTGCACCCGGGCATTGTGCGTTGGCGCCGCATCTTCAAAATGTTTTGATCTAAATATTTTTTCCGGGCTCCAAGCGGAGCCCATACCCGATGTTTTTGAGGGCTCCGGGTGGAGCCCGCACCCGACGGGGACGCCGCCCGGCTCCTCTCGCCACGGCAGAAAGAGCTCACGTTCATGGACTATGCGGAAGCCGGTGTGGATATCTCACTTGCGGACCAGGCCAAGCAGCGCATCCGGCGCCTGGCGTCGCGCACGTTCACGCGCGGAGTGATCGGCGGGATCGGCTCGTTCGGCGGGCTGTTTGCGCTCGATAAGAAGTGGCGCGAGCCGGTGCTCGTTTCCAGCGCGGACGGAGTGGGCACGAAGCTGAAAGTCGCCATAGCGATGAACATTCATTCGACCGTCGGCGGCGATCTCGTCAACCACTGCGTTAACGACATTCTTACGCTGGGCGCCGAACCCCTCTTTTTCCTGGACTACTTGGCGATGGGCAAGATGGACCCCAACACCGTCGAGCAGCTAGTCGAGGGGATGTCGCGCGCGTGCCACGCGGCGGGCTGCGCGCTGATCGGTGGCGAAACGGCGGAGATGCCAAGTTTCTACGCGTCCGGGGAGTACGACCTCGCGGGCTTCATCGTCGGCGTGATCGAGCGCGCCAGCCTCAAAAAGACGAATGCCGTGAAGCCGGGCGATCTGCTCCTTGCGCTTCCGTCGACGGGGCTGCACACCAACGGCTATTCGCTTGCGCGCAAACTCGTGTTCGAGCGGGCCGGCCTGCAACCGGAAACCTACGTCGCGGAGGTCAGCAACAAAATCGGCGCGGAGCTGCTGCGCCCGCACCGCTGCTACTGGCCCATGTTGAAGACGACAGTGGCGCGCGGCTGGGTTTCCGCGATGGCGCATATTACGGGCGGCGGAATTCCGGAGAACTTGCCGCGCGTGCTGCCGCGCGGCGTACAGGCGGAAGTCGAGCTCGGCTCGTGGCCCGTGCCGCCCGTCTTTTCTTATCTTGCAGCGCTCGGCAAAATCGAGCGCGACGAACTGCTTCGCACGTTCAACATGGGCGTGGGCATGATTCTGGTCGTGCCGCTCGAAAATCACCGCAGTGTCGAGACCGAACTGAAGCGTCGCCGCGAAAAGTTTTTTCGCATCGGGCAGCTTCGCCGCGCCGACCCGCGCAAACCGCAAGTCGCATTTACGGGTAAATTGCCGCTGTAAGCTCCGGAGTCGCCCGTTTTCTTTGTGCCTGCCGCCGGCATCGCGTTGCAGGGACTGCGGGCGCGTGCTAGCATCCACGCATTCAGGGGGCAACCGATGAACATTCATACGAAATCTTGGTTTCGGCATTATTTTTCTGTTGCGGGTGCCTGCTGTTTGTTTGCGTTGGCGTCTCTGCCGGCGCACGCGCAAAGCGCAGATAATTTTCCGAAGGACGCGCCACGCTATGCCTACGACAGTACGTGGCCAAAGCCTTTGCCGAACCATTGGACCTACGAAGGCATCACGGGGCTCTTCGTGGACAAGGACGACCATATCTGGGTCCTGCAGGCAGCGACCAATTTCGCCAAGGACACGACGATGAATTTTGCGTCGCTCCATCCACCTGCCGCAACCTGCTGCTTGCAGCCGCCATCGGTGCTCGAATTTGACGTCGAGGGGAATTTGATCCGCTCGTGGGGCGGCCCGGACTACGTGCCCGGCTGGCCGAATCCGGAACACACGATCTTCACAGACCGCGCAGGAAATGTGTACGTGGGAGGCAGCGCGCCGGGGGATAGCCTGCTCAAGTTTACGGCGGACGGCAAGTTCCTCTCCGATTTCGGCCATCGCGGTCCGAAGATGCCCGACTCGACGCCGTTTTCCGCGCAAAAGCTTGACAATCAGCAGACGGCTTTGCTTCTTCGCGGCGTCGCTTCCGGAGAAATGGATGACGACGCGCACGAGTTGTACATCGGCGACGGATACCTCAACAAGCGCGTCATGGTCTACGACCCGGACACGGGCGCGTTCAAGCGCGGCTGGGGCGCGTTCGGCGTTCCGCTATCGGAAATCGACAACGATCAGCCGCCGCCGCACAATCCCGCCGGTCCGCCGGCCAAACAGTTTCACGAGGTCCATTGCGTACATCTCTCGCGCGATGGACTGGTGTATGTGTGTGATCGCCACGAGGACCGCGTGCAGGTGTTTACTAAGCAAGGAAAATTCCTGAAGGAATTTCCCGTCGCCAACGAAACGCTGGGCAACGGCTCGGCAGGTTCGCTCGCGTTTTCGCACGATCCGCAGCAGAAATATATTTACGTCACGGACATGATGAACAACGTCGTCTGGATCTTAAATCGCGGCGACGGCGCGATCGTCGGCAAGATCGGATTTCCAGGCTATCAAGGCGGCGCGCTTCATCAGGTGCACGTCATCGCCACCGATTCCCACGGGAACGTCTACACCGGAGAAGTGGGCTCCGCGCCGCGCGTCCAGAAGTTCGTGCCCGTCAACGGGGGATCGGCGCGCTAGACGAACTGCTTGCGGGAAATGTAAGGATATTTCCGGTGGGACAGGCTTCAGCCTGCCTTACCGCAGGCCGGCCTGTTCGACGAGCGGAAGCGTATGTTTCTGAAACCAGCGCATGTCTTCGATGTATCGCGGCCAGGAAATGAGTGCGCCATCGAAGCCCATCCTGGAAACGGTCTCCAGGCCCTCGACAATCTGCTCGCTCTTGCCGACCAGGGGATAGCCGCCCCAGCCGGCCATGAAGTGAATCTTCATCTCTCTCGCGACTTCGGGAGGCAGCGCCTGTGAATTGATTCCCAGGGTTTCGACGAGATTCGTCGCCGCCACCCAATCGCCCTTCTGGTGCACGTAGTAATCGAAATAATCCTTAGCCTCTTTTTCGGTTTCGCCCTGGACAGCGTACGTGGCCGTCCATACCTGAAGTTCGCGGCCGTATTCTTCGCGCGCGAGCTTGCGGTAGCTTTCGACTTGCCTCTTCGCGCCGTCGAAATCGCGCGGGTCGAAGACCAAAAAGACCACGTCGCAGTATTTGGCTGCAAAGTGCTGGCCTTTTTTCGATCCGCCCGCATTCATGATGACGGGATGCGGTTTCTGGATCGGCTTCGGCTGCAGGTAACCCTTCTTGATGTGGTAGAAGTTGCCCTCGTAGTCGAATTCTTCCTCTTCGGTCCAAAGCTTCTTGATGATTTCGATCCACTCCGCGGCCATGTCGTAGCGCTTGTCGTGTTCGAGCAGCGGTATGCCGAACATTTCAATCTCGGGCCTGTGCCATCCGGTGACAATGTTGAGCGAGTAGCGCCCGCCGGTGATGTGGTCGATGGTCGTGCTTTGCTTCGCGGCCATGATCGGGTGAACCGTCGGCACGTGGGACGTGGCGAATATGCTCGAATATTTTGTCGAAGCGCCGATCCCCGCGGCCCAGGAGAAGCACTCAAAGCCCGGTCCGTTGAAATTCGTGACTCCGCCGAACCCTCTCCACCGTCCTACCGGCACAAGCGCCTCAAATTCCATTTCTTCGGCAATCCGGGCAAGCGTGACCGTGCTTGGCCAGTCTGCCTTCAGCGTGCCGCCGATGGACGTGATCGCGCATCCGCCTTCAAGATTCGTGCTGAACGTGCCGAGCTTCAGCTTGCGATGATTGAAGAGCGGGTTGGTCGCCCGCCGTGTTTCTTCCGCCGCCGGTTTCAAGAATCGATTCCTCGCGTCGATTTCAGGCCCATCTCTTGGCGATGACAGTAAGTTTGCGGCGCGTTCGTGTCAAGCTCAGGTGCAGGAACAGGACGGCCTTTCCACACGGGGAGGCGGCGCGAGAGCGATTGCCGGGCGTGCAGCGTCGTGCTAGCATCCGCGGATTGGAGAGCGTGTTCAGAGGCTCCTTCGGGCACGAACCTCCATCCTTCCAAACTTCACGCCGCCATCCATTTCCGGTGCGGCCGCGGATCTCCGCGCGCCCGCCGCGGACGGCGTTCAGGGGGTTGAACGATGAAAGCCTACGCAACGCAGTTCATTCGCAATGTCGGCATTGCCGGTCACGGCGACACCGGGAAAACCCAGCTGGTGTCGTCGTTACTGTTCACCGCGGGGATGACCACCCGGCTGGGAAAGGTCGCAGAGGGAAGCACGGTCACCGATTGGGACGAAGAGGAAATCGCCAGGAAAATCACGATCCAGACGGGCTTGGCCTACGCCGAGTGGGCACCTGCGGGCGAGGCCGAAAAGGTAAAAATCAACTTCCTCGATACGCCGGGATACAGCACGTTTTTGAACGACACACGCGCCACCCTGGTGGCGGCGGACGCCGTGTTGATCGTGGTGGATGCGGTCGCAGGGGTGCAGGTCGTCACCGAAAAGGTGTGGGACTACGCGACCGAGTACGACGTGCCGCGCGCGTTTGCGATCAACTGGATGGACCGCGAGCTGGCGAACTATGACCGCGCGATGGAATCGCTCACGCGCGTCTTCGGCCGCAACGTCGTATCGCTGCAGTTGCCGATCGGAGAGGAAAAATCCTTCCGTGGCGTCGTCGATCTAATCACCATGAAAGCTCATGTGTACGCGCCGGACGGCGACGGCAAAGCCAAAATCGAAGAGATTCCCACAGACCTGGCCGAAGCGGCCAAGACCGCGCATGAGACGCTGGTGGAAATGGTTGCCGAGGGCGACGACGCGCTGATGGAAGAATTTTTCGAGAAGGGCACGCTGCCGGTCGAAGATCTAAGAAAGGGTTTGCGCGAAGCGTTTCAGGCCAAGCGCATTTATCCGGTCGTCCTGGCTTCCGCACTGCACAATATCGGCAGTGCGACGCTGCTCGATTTCCTCGCCGATGTGTTTCCGGACCCGTCGCGGCGCGGCGCGGCCATCGGCCACAGCGAGCCATCCGGCAAGGGAAACGAAGTGCAGCGGAAAACCAGCGACGCGGAGCCGGTTTCGATTTTCGTATTTAAGACGCTGGCCGACCCGTTTGCGGGGCGGATCAGCTATTTCAAGGTCATGTCAGGCGTGTTGAAGAACGACGCGACGCTGCAGAGTTACACTCGCGGGGCGGGCGAGCGCCTCCAGCACGTTCAGATCATGCAGGGCAAAACGGCGACTGCGGTTCCCGAACTGCATGCCGGCGACCTGGGCGCTGTCGCGAAGCTCAAGGACACTCTCACCGGCGACACGCTCGGCGACAAGGCCGCGCCCATTCATTATCCGTTGCCGCATGTTCCCGAGCCCTCCATCACATTTGCGGTCGAGCCCAAGACGCGAGCGGATGAGGACCGCATCGGGCCCGCGATTCACAAGATTCTGGAAGAGGATCCGTCGCTGCGCTTTTCGCGCGACCCGCAGACCAAGGAATTCCTTCTCGCGGGTTCCGGCCAGCAGCACATCGAGGTGGTTGTCGCGAAGCTGCACAAGCGCTACCACGTGGACCTGACGCTCAAGCCACCCAAGGTGCCCTACCGCGAAACGATCCGGGGGAAGGCCGACGCCGAGGGCAAACACAAAAAGCAGACGGGCGGGCACGGGCAGTTCGGCGTCTGCCGCATCCGCATGGAGCCGGCAGCGCGCGGCACGGGAATCGAATTCATCGACGACATTTTTGGCGGAGCGATCCCGAAGAACTGGATTCCATCGGTCGAGAAAGGCATACGGGCTTCGGCTGAGCGCGGGTATCTCGCGGGCTTCCCCGTCGTGGACTTCAAGGCGACGCTGTACGACGGTAAGTACCATGACGTGGATAGTTCGGACATGGCCTTCAAGATCGCGGGGTCGCTCGCCTTCAAGGAAGCGATGAAGCAAGCCCGGCCGGCCCTGCTGGAGCCCGTCATGCATGTCGAGGTCTACGCTCCCGATCAGTATTCGGGTGACATCATGGGCGACCTGAGCTCCCGGCGGGGTCGGATCAGCGGCAGCGAGGCGCGCGGATCGAGCGTCGTCGTGAAAGCACAGGTCCCGTTCGCCGAGATGCTCAATTACGCGACAACGCTGACGTCCATGACGCAGGGCCGCGCCACCTATTCAATGGAGTTTGGGCACTACGATTTCGTCCCGAACGAAATTGCCGACAAAGTGATCTCGGCAGCCAAGGCCGCGAGAGGCGCGGTTGTGGAGGATGAAGAAGAAGTGTAGGAATACACCGCCTGAGGGGCCTAGGGGCAGGCGCCGGCATCAACGGGCCACGAATCCCCCTGCTGCGGCTTTTTGTGGAGGGCATTTTCCTGTTCGCTGCAAGCCTCGTGGAACGGAGCAGGTCATTCTGTTCCCAATGTACACATCCCACCGCCGAAGTGGCGCGGCGGGATTCGCGGCTGCGGGGCTGGGACGGGCGCAATTAGGGCGTTACTTGTTTTACGGCACGGACAGCCTGATTGCGGGGTTGGAGCAAAATCTCTCCTAAAAGCCCGTTTTTCATTGGGTTAATGGAAAATTAACAGGCGTTCACAATCTCTATTGACCCCCTTGTGGACACCTGAATAAAATTGGCAGGCAAGTTTCCCTGTGGCGGGAAACTGTGTCTATTTTGGCAGGTCTTTTGCTCTCAGTCAGTCCGGGGGACGTATCCGCAGGTTGTTTCGAGCTGTTTCGGAAAGACTCGTATGGTCTCGCGCGGTCAAAAATCGGCGTTTTGGATTTTGATCGCTGTTGGTGTCGTTGCTAGTCTGGCTGGCTGTGAAGACTCGGCCAAGACGCCTGTTCAAGTCCGCCCTGCCCAGATCGCGCTGCCGACGCAAATCGAGGGCTTGGCTCCATTGCCACTGGATGGGCAAGGGAAGACCCTCATTCCACTGGTGATTTCTCTTCCAGACGGCGCGGAACGGCTGGCGGCCGGGAGCCAAGCCGCGTTCGATGCCGGCGAGCAGGATTTCAAGGCGGGCCACCTCGGCAAGGCGCGTGAGGAATTCGACGACGCGCTCGACCAATTGCTGGCCAGCGGCTTTGATCTGGACGCCGATCCACAGCTCGGCGGTTTGTATCACCACATTATCGAAACGGTGAGCGAGGACGAACTCGAGGCGTTCCGCGACGGCGATGGGTTCCGCGAACAGAAATCCACGCCCGCTCCTATCGATGAAATCGCTGAGGAGCCCATCCCGCAGCCGGAGGGTTTTGATCCAAATCTGCGCGGCCGCGCCGAAGGCGAAGTAAAGGCGGTCTCTCACGATCTCCCGCTGACGGTCAACGACCAAGTTCTCGCTTACCTCAACTATTTCCAAACGCCGCGCGGGAGCGCGATTGTCGAGACCGGGCTCCGCCGCTCTGGGCGCTACCGGGAGATGGTGCGGCGGGTGCTGAAGGAAGAGGGCTTGCCGCAGGATTTGATCTATCTGGCTCAGGCCGAAAGCGCCTTCCAGCCGCAGGCCGTGTCCAAAGCGGGCGCGCGAGGGATGTGGCAGTTCATGTCCTTTGCCGGGCACAAGTACGGCCTAGAAAAGACCTGGTGGGTGGACGAGCGGCAGGACCCCGAGAAGGCGACCCATGCAGCCGCGCGTGACCTCCGCGACTTGTACGATCAGTTCGGCGACTGGTATTTGGCCATGGCTGCGTACAATTCCGGCGCGGGAACCGTCCAGCGCGCGGTCGAACGAACTGGCTATGCGGATTTTTGGGAGCTCTACCACCGGAATGTCCTGCCCAAGGAGACGCAGAACTACGTGCCCATCATTTTGGCGCTGACGCTGATTTCAAAGGATCCCGCGCGATACGGCGTCGGGTTTGACCCCGAGCCTCCCATCAAAGCGGACGCGGTTAAGCCGGGGCAGGCGATTGATTTGCGCCTCGTCGCTGAGACGATCGACACGGATCTGGAATCGCTCCGCAGCCTGAATCCGCAACTCCTGCGCCTCGTGACGCCACCCGATTCTGAGTTTGTCTTGCGCCTTCCCGAGGGGACGGCGGAGCGTTTCTTCGCGGAAATTGCGGCCATTCCTCCCGAAAAATGGGTGAGTTGGCGCCGTCACAAAGTTGAGGACGGAGAAACGCTGAGTTCGATCGCCAAGCAGTACCACGTGCGTCCGGCGGAAGTTGCGGATGCGAACGACCTGGCCGTAGGCGCCCCTCTGGAACTAGGGCAAAAACTGATTATTCCTGCCGCCGCTCGGTCCGAGGCGTCCACTGGAAAGGCGATCCGCTACCGGGTGCGCCGCACGGACACGATTGCCACCATCGCCGATGAATTTGACGTCACGCCCTCCGAACTGCGCAAGTGGAATCACCTGCGGGGTAGTCATGTGGCGCGCGGCATGTCGCTTCGGATCTATCCGGGCGGAATGACTCCGCCACCCCAGGCGAAGCCAAAGGAGACGCCGCCGGACTCGACCGCCGCGCAGCGCTACGGCGCTGGCGACGTTCCCGTCATGGAGGCGCGAACGGGCAGCACTGTGGTGCATCACGTGAAGCCGGGCGAAACGCTGTGGTCGATCGCGCGCGCCTACCGCACGACGGTGGAAGCGATCCAGGCTGGGAACCGCTATCTCTTCAGCCGGCCGTTGCAGGTCGGGGACACTCTCACGATCCTGCCGACTCATTAGTCTTAGTCCCATCTTGCTTTTTTTTCGGTCTTATCCCTATATTGAGAGCGGATTCGCGGCGGTCCCTTCACCAGGGGATGCCGTGAAGAACAGGCAGGAAATGCCGGCACTTTGGCTTGCGCTTGACAAACGTGCCGGATTCCGTTTATAAGCCCGCGGTGGTTGCAACCGCTGTCGAAATCCTCGAAATGGCGGCGAATCGAAGGGAGAACTGGGATGGCCTACGATAAAGAAGACCAGGGCGACGAAAACGAGTTCGTGCATTTTGAGGAAGAAGAACTCGGCGGCGACCCCGAAGAAGTCATCGAAGAGGAAAGCGAAGAGGAGTTGGTCATCACAGAACGCCCAAGTGTTGCGGGTGCCCCGCAATCTCCTCTCGTCTCTCCGAAGCCGGCGGCGAAAAAAGCGCCGGCGAAGAAAGCCAAGAAAGCGGCGAAGAAGACGAAACAGAAGGCCAAGAAGGTTGCGAAGAGAAAAGTAGCCAAGAAAAAGAAAGCCAAGAAGGCTGCGAAGGGCCGCAAGAGGCGCTGACGATTTTCCAGGCCAAGGGATTTGCTCACGAAGGCCCGGGGAGAAATTTTCTCCGGGCCTTCGGTTTTTCGTGGAGCGTGGATTGGCGCTGTTCCGTTCCGGCGCACTTGGAAAATGAATTTCCCATCGGGTGATTTGTGCTTCCCGAAGCGGAACAATCTGCTTGCGGCGCGCGCTCCGCCTGACTAGCATGGCGCGCATGAGGCTCGCCGTCGAGCATGTGCGCCGGATGCGTGGCGGCGCGCAGGCCCATCTGATGCGGTGCGACAATGAAGGGTATTACATCGTCAAATTCCAAAACAATCCGCAACATTTGAGGGTTCTGGCGAACGAAATGCTTGGAACTCGTCTGGCGGCGCGGCTGGGATTGTGCGTGCCGCAAGTCGAGGTGGTCGAGGTCCGTCCGGAAATCATCGCGTATACGCCGGACCTCGTGGTTCAACTGGGCCTGGGACGGAAGCCCTGCACCGCGGGAAAACAATTTGGATCGCAGTTCCCGGGTCATCCCGCTCGGATGGCGGTCTACGATTTCCTGCCCGATGAGCAGTTGTGTGCGGTTCGGAATCTTTCGGATTTCCTCGGCGTTTTGGTCCTCGACAAGTGGACCTGCAACACGAACGGCCGTCAGGCGATTTTTTTCCGCGAGCCCGGCGATGGCGGAGGCGGCACAGCCTACACGGCTCCCTATACGGCAATGATGATCGACTTCGGATTCTGCTTCAATGCGGGCGAGTGGGATTTTCCCGACGCGCCATTGCGCGGCTTGTACCTGCGGCATCGCGTCTATGAGCACGTGACCGGCCTCGCGGCGTTCGAGCCCTGGCTCGAACGCCTGGAAAAGCAGATAACGGAGCGCGTTCTCGGCGAAGAGGCAGCACAAATTCCCCCGGAGTGGTACGCGGGCGACTGGGACGCGCTCGAGCGTTTGCTCGAGCGGCTGCACGACCGGCGCAAACGAGTGCCCGAACTGATTCTCTCGGCCCGGAATTCCGGCCGGGACCCGTTTCCCAATTGGAAGGTGAAACATGCCTGACGAAACGCTGCAACCCTGCGCCTATCACGTGGTGCGCTACCAGCCCAACCTCATTCGCGACGAGTGGGTCAACATCGGCGTCCTGCTGCTTGATCCCGCTACCGGACGCGTCCGCCAGCGGTGGCTCGAGGAGCCCGCCGACCTCGTGCGGCTGCGGCGCCTGCACCCGGCTGCGGATGAGGATCTCCTGCTGCGTCTGCCGGCCGAATTTGACCGGCAATTTGCCGGACGCGAAATGGAAGCCGGGGCGATTCTCGAGAAATTCGACGAGACGTTGTCGAATGCTCTGCAGCTTTCTCCGCGCAAGGGGTTGCTCACGCGCGATGCCGATGCCGAACTCGACCGCCTCTTCCGTGAACAGGTCGAGCCCGCGCGCGAGCCGCGGCGCGGCGTCGTGGAAATTCGCACGCGGAGCGACGTACGCGCGCGAGCCGCGGATTTCTTTCGCACGGAAAAGATTCTGCGCCTCATGCAGCGGGGAGTGCGCGTTGCGGAGTTCACCGTGCCAGGCGATCCGATGCGCATCGATTTCGCCTACCGGCGAAACGGAACGCGCGGCTTCATCCACGCCGTCGCGCTCGGACGCGACCCGGGGCAGGCGAAATTGCTGGCGTTCACGGCCGATGCCATCCGGGAGCGGCTAGCGACCCCGGAATTTCTTGCCGTTACCGAACGCGAGCCGGTCCGCGGCAACGCCCGGGACCAGTTCGTCGCGGGTGTCCTCGCCGAGAGCGGCATTCGTCTCGTGCCGCTTCCGGAGCTGCGCAAGTGGGCGCACGAAGTGGCGCCATTGTTGAAGGCGGGCTAGTAAACGGCTCGTCCTGAGACGAGTTTAGAGTAAGCAGTCGATCGCTAAGCGCCGAGTTGAAAGAGCAGGCCGATTGGTTTTGGCCTCTGACTCGACTCCTTTCCTCTCGTTCCAATCCCCCGCCGGGTCCGTTGTCGCGTCCACGGTTGCGTCCGTGGCAACTCCACTGGTACTAAAGTTTTGCCCACCTGTTTCGTTGCCCAATTCGGCACATAAATCACACGCACGCACCCACAGCCATGACCCGAAATGAAACACTAGAATTCGACATCCGCGCAGAGGCGATCCGCACACAAACGTACCGGAAGGGTAGCAAAGCTATGGCTTCAAAGAGCACGGCACCGGATTCACCGAGAATTGGAAAAGTCGAATCGGAGCCAGCGACCGTTCAGCCCACCCGGCGAAGGTGGGGTTTGGTTGTTTGGCCGACCCTGTTCGCGGCAGCAGGGCTCGTCGCGATCGTTTTGCTCAACCGCATCTTCTTTCCGTATCTTCCCGGCTGGCTAAATCAAACGCTGTTGATTGGCGCGGCGGTCACTGTGCCGGCTTTGTGCGGCTACGTGATGATGCGGAGCCAGGAGCGGCTGTTGGCCATGCGGACCGAGGCGGAGAGCCGTGCGGCGTTTGAAAACAACCTGTTGCAAACCGTAGCGGATAACATTCCGGATAGCATTTTTGCCAAAGACCGGAACGGCCGCTACTTGTTTGCGAACCGGGGATTCGCGCAAAGCCACGGCCTCGATTCACCCGCTGCCGTGCTCGGAAAGACTCCTTTTGAACTTTTTCCGGAGGAGCGGGCCGCCTCCTGGCATGCCGACGATCTCGTCGTTTTGCAAGGCGGCCAGCCCAGCATGGAGCGCGTGAGGTCCACCGTGGACGCGCAGGGAAACGGCAAGTGGATCCTGATGACCAAGGTGCAGTTGATCGACAAGGAAGGTGCTGTGATCGGAGTCGTCGGACTGCATCGCGATATTACCCGGCAGAAACAGACCGAGGAGAATCTCAAGAAAGCCAAGGACGCGGCGGAAGCGGCGAATCGCGCCAAGAGCGAATTCCTCGCGAATATGAGCCACGAAATCCGCACGCCCATGAACGGAATCATCGGCATGACGGAGCTGGCCTTGGGCACAAAGCTCACAGGCGAACAGCAAGAATTCCTGGTCATGGTCAAGACCTCGGCGGATTCGCTGCTGAGGGTCATCAATGACGTTCTCGATTTCTCCAAGATTGAGGCAGGGAAACTGGAGCTGGACGCGACGGCCTTCGACTTACGCGAGGGCCTGGAGGAGACCATCCGTTCCTTCGGCGTCAGTGCGGGGCAAAAGGGTGTGGAACTGGTCTGCGACATCCGGTCGGACGTGCCTCAGATCATCCTCGCCGATCCGATCCGGTTGCGCCAGGTGGTCGTGAACCTGCTGGGAAATGCCGTCAAGTTCACCGACCAGGGAGAAGTCGTTCTGCAAGTCGAAAGTACGCTGCTGACCGGAGGCGCAGTCGAATTGCACTTCGCGATTCGCGATACCGGCATCGGCGTCCCGAAGGAAAAGCAGGAATTGATTTTCGAATCGTTCGCCCAGGCAGACAGTTCTTCGAAGAGAAAGTACGGAGGAACGGGCTTGGGCCTGACGATCTCCTCGCGGCTGGTTTCCATGATGGGAGGGAAGATCTGGCTTGAGAGCGAGCCGGGCCAGGGAAGCACATTTCACTTTACGGTGAGGTGCGAGATTCCGCCCAAGGCGCCCGAACGGCAGGAACTCAATCCCAATTCCAATCTCGCTGGCGTTTCGGTGCTCGTGGTCGATGACAATCCTACGAATCGGCGCATCCTGGAGAGAACACTTCAGCAATGGGGAATGAAGCCCACTCTTGCCGAAAGCGGCTGGGCGGCTCTCGCGGAACTGAAGCGCGCGAAGGAGGCCGGCCAGGTGCCGCCGCTCGTCCTGATCGACGCGCAGATGCCTCACCTGGACGGGTTTTCGACGGCAACCAAGATCAAACAGGACGAAGATCTCTCCGCTTTGACGATCGTCATGCTGACCTCGGGAGGCCAGCGCGGCGACGCGGATCGTTGCAGGGAATCGGGCATTTCGGCCTATTTGAATAAACCGGTGCGGCAGAAAGAACTGCGCGAGGCGATTTTGCAAGTGCTTGGACTGAAACACAGAAGCGAGAGCACTGCAAAGCTTGTCACGCGGCATTCCGTGCGCGATGCCATGAACCGCATGCATATTCTTCTTGCCGAGGACAACGACATCAATCGGGAGCTGGCCGTCCGGCTACTCGCAAAACGCGGTCACTCGGTCCGGGTCGCCGCCAATGGCAGGCAGGCGCTGGAGTTGCTGGAAACCGATCACTTTGACGCCGTTCTCATGGACGTGCAGATGCCGGAGATGGACGGCTTCGAGGCTACCGCTGCCATTCGCGCCAAGGAAGCGATCACGGGAGCGCACCTTCCGATTGTCGCGATGACGGCGCATGCCATGAAGGGCGACCGGGAGCGTTGTCTGGACGCGGGCATGGACGGTTATGTCTCGAAGCCATTGAACTCGGAAGAGCTTCTGAAGGTGTTGGAAAAATTTTCGAGCAGCAGCGGCGCTGTGGAAGATCCCGAGCCCGCCCGGCCCGTCTTAAACCGCGAGGTCGCCCTCGCGCGCATGAACGGAGATCAGGCTCTTTTGGCCGATCTGGCGAGGATGTTTTGCAACGAAGGCGCTTCTTTGCTGTCCGCCATACGGGACGCGGCTTCTGCGAAGGACTTGGGCGGCCTGCAGCGTTCCGCTCATTCGCTGAAGGGCTCCATTGCTCCCTTTGCCGCAGAGGATGCTTTCGAAGCCGTGTTACGCGTGGAAAAGCTCGCTCAGGCGAGTGACCTCGTTGGGAGCGTGGACGCCGTCGAAAACCTCACCTTGGAAATCGAACGCCTCAAACTTGCCCTGGCCACGTTGTCTGCCGAACAGGAATCGGGCCAGGGAGTTCTCTCGGGCTCCGACGAAAAACCGTAAACGGAATCGCCGTTGAAGGAGATATTCGCCGAATGAAAGCCTTAGTCGCAGATGACTCTCCGATCTCCCGCCGCATGCTTGAGGCGGCGCTGACGAAGGAAGGTTTCGATGTGCTTCCCGCCGTGGACGGAGCGGAAGCCCTTCGTGTCCTCGACCAGGAGGATTGTCCCCGGCTCGTGATTCTGGATTGGATCATGCCTCAGGTGGACGGCCTGCAGGTGTGCCGGCAGATTCGGCAGAAACCTCGGGAACCGTATATTTACTTGATTCTGGTCACCGCCAAGGGAGAACAGAAAGAAATCATCGAAGGGTTGGAATCCGGGGCCGACGACTATATGACCAAGCCCTTCGACATCAATGAATTGAGAGCGCGTGTACGTTCCGGCAAGCGGATTCTCGAGCTGGAGGAGCAGCTCGTTTCCGCTCGCGAACTTCTTCGGATTCAGGCGACACACGATTCCCTGACCGGCTTGCTCAATCGCGGGGCCGTTCTGGTCGTGCTAGAGAGGGAGATCGCGCGCGCGGCACGGCAGGGCTCGCCGGTCGCGGTGATTTCGATGGACGTCGATCATTTCAAACAGATTAACGATACCTACGGGCATCAAACGGGGGACGCGGTTCTGAAAGAGGTCGCGCAAAGGATGCAGGTGTCGCTTCGAGCGTACGACGCGATTGGGAGGTTCGGCGGGGAAGAATTCCTGGTCGTCCTTCCAGGATGTGATGCCGCCGTCGCAACGAAAGTGGCGGAGCGAATTCTTCACCGCGTGTCCGCGGAAAGCGTGAGCAGTTCGAGCGGGCCGATTTCCGTGACGATCAGCCTTGGCGTCGCCTCGACGGCGCCGGAACCAATGCCGTCCAGCCAGCTCCTGCGGGCGGCCGACGAAGCCCTTTACGCCGCCAAGCGCAACGGGAGAAACCGGGTGGAAGTGCATTCTGCGCTCGCGACAACAGAGCCCTGATTCGTGACGGGAGATACTCACCGGGTACTCCGCACCCATCACAGAACTTCTTCCGTCCACCCCTCGAGATACCCCTTCACCTTGCCGACAAACTGGTGGGCGACGGCTCCGTCCACGACACGATGATCGTAGGAAAGAGTAAGGTAAACCATCGAGCGGACCGCGATCGCGTCTTCAATGACCATGGGGCGTTTCTGGATCGCGCCGATCCCTAGAATCGCGACGTTCGGCTGGTTGATCACCGGGAGTCCCATCAGGCCGCCGTACACGCCCGGATTGGTGATCGAGAACGTGCCCTCCTGAACTTCCTCGGGCTTCAGCTTTTTCGCGCGGGCCCGCTCGGCAAGGTCGTTAATGCCGCGCGCGATGCCCAGGAAATTTTTCTCCTCGGCGTTCTTCAGCACGGGCACGATCAAGCCCCAATCGAGGGCCACGGCGATGCCGATGTTGATTTCGCGGTGCAGCACGACCGTCGTTCCGTCGGCCGACGCGTTGACCGTCGGGAAAGCGCGCAGCGCCTCGACGCAGGCCCGCACGAAAAACGGCATGAACGTCAACTTGGTGCCGTACTTGGCTTCGAACCCTGCCTTGGAACGTTCGCGCAGCTTGGCGATGCGCGTCATGTCTGCTTCATCGATCGAATAAACGTGCGGTGAAACGCGCTTTGAGGCGACCATGTGCTCGGCGATGCGCTGGCGCATCGCGCTCATCGGCTGAGCTTCATAGTTGCCGAAATAAATTCGCTCGCGCGGGACGGCATTTTCAAGCGCAGGGTGCGCCACGGCTCCGCCCCCTGCGGGTGGTGGTGTAGGAGCGGCGGCCACTGGTCCCGGTGCGGGCGTGGATGGAGCTGCTGCTGGCGTCGCGGACTTCGCGCCGCGGGACCCGGCCGCGGCGAGAATATCTCTCTTGCTGATACGCCCGCCCGCGCCGCTCCCTTCGAGTGCGGCCAAATCCACGTTGTGTTCCTTCGCGAGCTTCCGAACAAGCGGCGAGCTGCGAATCTTTTGGCCGTTGCCGCGCACGGCGGGTACCGCAGAAGCCGCAGGGGGAGCGCTCGATGAGGCAGGCGCGACGGGAGCGGCAGGCGCGGCCGCCGCTTTCGGCGGCGCAGACTTTTCGGGCGCAGGGCTTGGCGACGGCGCCGGAGCAGCGGCCGGAGCCGCCTCTGCCGCGCCGGTTGCGTCGATCACGGCCACGACTGTCTGAATCGGCACCGTTTGTCCCTCGGTGACCTTGATTTCTTTCAGGACGCCTGCCGATGGGGCGGGAATCTCGGCGTCGACTTTATCGGTCGAAATTTCAAATAGAGGCTCATCGCGCTCGACGTGATCCCCCGGCTTCTTGAGCCACCGCGTGATCGTTCCTTCGAAAATGCTTTCCCCCATCTGGGGCATGATGACGTCTACGGCCATGGCTTCTCCGTTCTACAGATCAAAGTCCAGCGATCCAGCCGGTGGTAACGGATAACTGGCGACCCGCGGCCGGTGAGAATCTTTCATCACGAATGACAAATTGCGAGTCACGAGCTACCACTCACTCGTCACCGATCGCCAGTCACCTCAATAGTGTGCCAGTTCTCGGGCCGCGGCGACAACCTTGGCCGTGCTGGGCAGGAAATATTCCTCGAGCACCGGCGCGTAGGGCACCGGCGTGTCGAGCGAAGTGACACGGCGGATCGGGCCGTCCAGGTCCTCGAACGCGCTCTCCGTCACCATCATCGCGATTTCCCCGGCGATGCCGCCGGTGCGCGTGTCTTCGTGCACGACGAGCAGCTTGTTCGTCTTTCGCACCGACGCGAGGATCGTTTCGCGGTCAAGCGGTAGGAGCGTGCGCAGGTCGATCACCTCCGCATCGATGCCTTCCTTTGCAAGTTCGGCGGCAGCATCAAGCGAAACGTGCAGCATGGCCGCATAACTCACGATCGTGAGGTCGCGCCCTTCGCGTCGCACCGCGGCTTTCCCCAGCGGCACCGTGAAATCCTCCTCGGGCAGGTCCTCCTTGACGCGGCGGTAGAGAAACTTATGCTCGAAAAACAGCACCGGATTATTGTCGCGGATGGCCGATTTGAGGAGTCCCTTTGCGTCACGAGGTGTCGCCGGGCAAACGACCTTCAGGCCGGGCGTGTGCACGAAATACATTTCCGGATTCGCCGAATGAAACGGACCGCCGTGCACGCCGCCGCCGCACGGCCCGCGCAACACCAGCGGCACCGGCGCGCCCCAGCGGTAGTGTGATTTCGCCGCAAAATTCGTGATTTGGTTGAAGCAGCAGGCGATGAAGTCGATGAATTGCATTTCCCCCACCGGGCGCAGCCCCACGTAGCTCATCCCGATTGCCGCGCCCACGATGGCGGATTCGCTGATCGGCGTATCGATCACGCGCTCCCAGCCAAATCGCGCAAGGAGCCCTTCGGAAGCTTTGAACGCGCCGCCGTACACGCCTACGTCCTCGCCGATTAGGACAACGGCCGGGTCGCGGTCCATTTCCTCAAGCATCGCCTGGCGAATCGCCTCGAGATACGTGGTCTCCGCCATCCTCAGCGTCCTACCTTCGCGCGAACCGGAGCTCGCGCCGGTTTCTTTCCGGGCTTTGCTTTTGGCGTCGCCTGTTTCTTGGCGGGAGGCCGCGCGCCATTCCCCGAATACAAGTACATCGGCCATTCGGCTTTGACGCTGGAGCGTGGCGGCATCACTTCTTCTTTCGGCCGCTTCCAATCGGCTTCAATCGTATGGCAGCCCTCGCAATAGACGCCCTCCGCGGCGAGTTCCGGCGGAGGAAACGGCGAGTTTTCCGCAAACTCCACATCGGCGGCAATCTCGCGTGCGATGTGGTCGTCGATCTCCTTCTTCGATTTTGCATCCCAGAGCTTGTTTGCGCTCAAATATCTTTCATAGCGGTCGAGCGGATCGCGCCGTCTCCACTCTTCGAGCGTTCGTTTCGGCACGTATTCTGCGGCATCGTGCTGGGCGTGGCCGCGCATCCGCATCGTCTTCGCTTCGATGAGCACCGGGCCGTTCCCGGCTCGCGCCTGCTGGACAGCTTCGCGCGTGGTGCGCTCGACGGCAACAACGTCATTGCCGTCCACGATGGCGCTCTTGACGCCGTAGGCCTTCGCTCGATCGGCAAGGTCGCGCAGCGCTGCCTGTTTCTCGACTGGTGTCGAGTAGGCCCACTGATTGTTCTCCAGAATGAGGACAAGGGGAGCTTTTTGAACGGCCGCGAGATTCAGTCCCTCGTGAAACACGCCCGTCGAACTTCCCCCGTCGCCGATCCACGTCATGGTCACGATTTTCTGCCCGAGATACCGCCCGCCCATGGCGATGCCGGCCATCACCGGAATCAGGTCGCCCAGCATCGAAATCGGCGAAATCACGTGCCGCGATTTCAAATCGCCGAAATGGCTCGTGCCGTCCTTGCCGAGTGTGGGCGAGGTGTAGCGCGCCATGTGCTGCGTCAGGATGTCGCGCGGTTTGAATCCTCGGACGAGCAGCGCACCAATATTGCGGATCATGGGCGCGATCCAGTCGCCGGGGCCGAGCGCATAGGCTGTGCCCACCGAAATCGCCTCTTGCCCGAGGCTCGAATACACGCCGCCGACAATCTTGTTCTGGCGGAACAGACGCACCATCTGTTCCTCCAGCTCACGGTTGAGCCGCATGAAGTAATAGAGTTCGAGGTGTTGTTCGCGGGTCACGGCACGGTTTCTTCCTGCTCTATCCTAGATGATCGCACTCCGCGAGGGCCGGGGCTATGCGGTTGCTGCGACTGGCTGGTCTATGTGTTGCCGGAGAGTTACCTCCAGCGTATCGCGGCCGCAGGGGCGCGGATGGAGGCCAAAGATTTCGCCGAGGTGGGCTGTGATCCGCCCGGCGGCTTCCGCCAATTCCACGCGGCGGCCCAGCAGCTTTTCGAGCGACGTTGCGCGTTTTTCCGCGATCCCGCACGGTACAATCAGGTCGAAATAGCGCAGGTCCGTCGAGACGTTGTAAGCAAAGCCATGCGATGTGACCCACCGGCTGAGGTGCACGCCAATGGCGGCGAGTTTTTCTTCGTCCGGCGCTTTCTCTACTACCTCAATAATCTGCTTTGCGTCCTTTCTATTGTAAACGGGCACATCGACCCACACGCCGGTTCGCCCGGCCACGCGCTTCGCGGCAATGCCAAAGTCGGACGTCGCGCGAATCATGGCTTCCTCAAGGCTTCGCACGTACCAGGCTACATCGCGGCGAATTTCGGAGAGGTTCAGGATGGGGTAGCCGACGAGCTGTCCCGGCCCGTGGTAGGTGATGTCGCCGCCGCGATCGATTTCAAAAAATGAGACGCCCATCCGGCGCAGCATCTCATCCGGAACACGAAGATTGGAGATTTTTCCGCTGCGCCCCAGCGTAATTACATGCGGATGCTCGCAGAACAGCAGGACGTCGGAAATGGCGCCGGCCTTACGCGCGGCCACCAGCCGCCGCTGCAGTTGCCACGCCGTGCCGTATTCGATCATCCCGAGATCAACGACCAGCAGCTCTTTCATGGCTTTGCAACTTTCAACTCGAAACGGTCAACCCTCGACCACCTTCAGGCGTTGATCGACAGCCCGCGCACGGCCGCCACCGCGTCGGCCATCGCTTCCCAGACGGTCGGATGCGCGTGCACGGTAGACATCAAATCGTCCACGGCGGCTTCCAGTTGCAGCGCCGCAACCGACTCCGAAATGATTTCCGTCGCATAAGGCCCGATGATGTGCACACCCAGAATCTCGCCGTATTTTTCGTCCGTCACGACTTTGATGAAGCCCTCGTGGTGGCCCAGAATGGTTGCCTTGCTGTTTCCGATGAACGGGAATTTCCCTGTCTTCACGGCATAGCCCGCCTCACGCGCCGCGCGCTCGGTTAGGCCGATGGATGCGACTTGCGGCTCGCAGTAGATCGCGTTGGGAATGCGGGTTTTTTGAATCGCGGGCATATCGTGCCCCGTGATTTTCGCGACGCAGGAAATCCCTTCCATCGATGCCGCATGCGCGAGCTGCGGCATCCCGGCGACGATGTCGCCGATGGCGTAGAGATGCGGTTCCGCCGTTTCCATGTACGGCCCGGTGTGCACAAACCCGCGCTCGAGCTTCGCCTTTGATTTTTCAAGGCCGAGGTTGTCCGTTTTCGGCAGCCGCCCGACGGCCATCAGCACGCGCTCGGCGGAAAGTGTCTGCGTTTTTCCGGTCTTGTCCGTAAATGCGACAGCCGCGTTTTGCGCGTCCTTTGTCACGGAAGAGACTTTGGCCTCTGTGAAAATCTGAATGCCCTTTTTCTTCAGTGCTTTCTCGAGCTCCGCTGAAATTTCCTCGTCCTCGACCGGCGTGACGCGTGGCAGCATCTCGAGCACGGTCACCTGCGTGCCGAACGAATTGAAGACGGATGCGAACTCGACGCCCACCGCTCCCGCGCCGACGATCACCAAAGTTTTCGGCACGGCGGGAAGCTGCAAAATCTCGATGTTGCTGAGGATCGTCTTGCCGTCGATCTCCACGCCGGGTAGCGAGCGCGCCGCCGAGCCCGTCGCGAACATGATATGCGTCGCTTCCACTTCCGTGGTTTGCCCGTCTTTCTCGACGCTCACCCGTCCCGGTCCCGCCCAGCGTCCCCAGCCCTGTATTTTTTCCACTTTGTTTTTGCGGAATAAAAACTCGATGCCCTTGGCGTGCTTGTTGACGACCATTTCCTTGCGCGCCAGCGCCGCCGCCCAGTTGAGCGAGAAATCCTTCACGTCGATGCCGAATTCCTTGGACACCTTCAGCGTGTCGTAAATTTCGGCGGTGTGCAGCAAGACCTTCGTAGGAATACAACCCACATGTAGGCAGGTACCGCCCAGGTATCCATCTTTTTCCACGACGACTGTTTTCAAGCCCCACTGCGCGGCCCGGATTGCGGTGTTGTACCCGCCGGGCCCGCTGCCGATGATCGCCAGATCGTATTTGGCCAAGTGTCCTCATTTCGCGGGCTTCAGCGGCGGCGCGTGGAGCCCGCACCGGGCGCCGCAGGCAGGAGCGCCGCTCACGATGCGAAAGCAAAATTTGAGCAGAAAATCCGCCAAATGATTCTATCAGCGGGTCAAAGGTGCCGCAACACAGGGTGCTGTAGGACAGGTTTCGGCCTGTCGCATTTTGGGCGTGGCCGGCGGCAGAAAAGGCCGACAGGCTGAAGCCTGTCCTGTTGGATGTGCTAGACTTTCGGCCATACAGCGAATTTGTTTCCATGAAGAGGTGCATTTGTGAAAGCGCTCCCCTCGGCGGATATCGTCATCATTGGCGGCGGCTGGACCGGGCTGCTCATGGCCAAAGAACTCGGCAAGCGTACTTCTCTCAAAATTGTCGTGTTGGAGCGCGGAGCGATGCGCCGGACCGAAGACTACGCCGGTGGCATGGACGAGCTTGACTACTTCGTTCGGCTGCGCATGATGCAGGACACCTCTAAGGAAACCGTCACGCTGCGGCACAACACCGGCGAGCGCGCCCTGCCAATCCGCCAACTCGGCTGCTTCCTTCCCGGCGAAGGGATCGGCGGCACGGGAGAACACTGGGGAGCGCAGTGCCCGCGGTATCAGCCGGATTGTTTCGAGTTGCGTTCCAAAACCGTCTCGCGCTACGGCGAAAAGCGCCTGCCGGAGCACCATTCCTTCCAGGACTGGGGCATCACCTACGATGAGGTCGAGCCCTATTACACGCGCGCGGAAGTCATGATGGGCGTCTCCGGCAAGGTAGGCAATTTGCGCGGGCAAAAAATCGAGGGCGGCAACGTTTTCGACGGCTGGCACAGCGCCGAATATCCGAATCCGCCGCTTAAGACCCCATATTTCTCGTCCCTCTTTCGCGACGCGACGAGGTCGCTGGGCTACCATCCCTTTCCGGACGCCGCGGCGATCAACAGCGTGCCGCACACGACTCCCGACGGCGTCACGCGCCCGGCCTGCGTGTATTGCGGTTTCTGCGGACGCTTCGGCTGCATGATCGGGGCGAAGGCGCAACCCAGCAACACGCTGCTCCCGCTCGTCGAAGAGATCAACCGCGTCACAATCCGCACGCATGCTTCGGTGCGGCGCATCGTGCATGACAGTGCGGGGAAAAACAGCCGCGCGCGCGGCGTGACGTACCTCGATGAAAAAGGCGAGGAGAATTTTCAGCCCGCCGACCTCGTTATTTTGTCCTCGTGGACGCTGAACAACAACCGACTGCTGATGCTTTCGCGCATCGGCGAGCCCTACAACCCGGCTACCGGCAGGGGCACGCTGGGGCGCAACCTGACGCATCAGGTTGGCTTTCCCGCCGTCGTGGCGTTTTTCGACAAGCCCTTAAATCGCTTCATCGGAGGCGGCGGCGTCGGCACGCGCATCGCGGACTTTGACGGCGATGTGATGGACCACACCAACCTGCCGTTCCTTCGCGGAGGCACGATTGGCGCGACCATGTTTGGGGCGCAGCCGATCGCGGCGTTTGGCGGGATGCCGCAGTCGGTGAAAGCGCGCTGGGGCTCGGAGTGGAAGAAACAGGCAATCGCCTGGTACGACCGCGGTGAAGCCATCGCGTTTGCGGGTGAACACGTCCCCTACAAGTCGAACTTCTACGACCTCGACCCGACGTATAAGGATTTCGCGGGCGATCCGTTGCTCCGCCTGACAATCGACTGGCAGGAAAACGAGCGCAAGATGGCCGAATTCGGCATTGGAAAGGCGACAGAAATCGCGCAAGCCATGGGCGCGAAGGAGATCAATCCGTTCCCGGGCTACGAGCGCTACGACGTGCGGCGTTACCAGTCAACGCACGTCCAGGGCGGCACGGTCATGGCCGCGTCTCCCGACCGCGGCGTCGTAAGCCCGTACTTGCAGCACTGGCGAATGCCGAACCTGTTCGTTCTTGGCGCTTCCACATTCCCCAATCAGGGCTCGGCCAATCCCACGCCGACGATCCTCGCCTTTACCTACCGCACCGCCGACGCGCTTGTGGACCGGTATCTGAAGAAACCCGGCATGCTCGCCTAAATCGCGCCGAAAATATTGCTCCCAACCCCGCCTTGACCGTGCTCGGAGGCATCTGCTAGCGTAGGTGATCCTGCGGGCGCTCGGGCGCAGCGTCATTTCGCACTCGCCGGTCGAAAGCCGACTCAAAACGAACCATGGACACAATTCACATTACGATGCCCGATGGCGCAATCCGCGAAGTGCCGCTCGGGACGACGGCGGCGGAGGTCGCGCAGCAGATTTCGCCGCGCCTGGCGAAGGAAGCGCTCGTCGCGCGCATCGCGCCGGTTCACGGGCATGGCGGCGCGGCTGCCGCGGTTGCGGGGGCGTCCCCTGACGCATCGCCTGAGGCGCGGATGAACGCCGCGGCAAACGGCGAAGGTTTTCTGGTCGATTTGCGCGCTCCGATCGATCAGGACGTGAAGCTTTCGATCCTCACGCCGAAGGATCCTGAAGCGATCCAAGTGCTGCGCCATTCGGCCGCGCACCTGCTTGCCGCGGCGGTGCTGGAGCTTTTTCCGAACGTCAAGTTGGGCATCGGTCCGCCGATCGACACAGGATTCTTCTACGATTTTGTGCGTGAGGAGTCATTCACGCCCGAGGACCTCGAGCGCATCGAAAAGAAAATGCGCGAACTCGCCGCGCAGGACATCCCCAACGAAAGAAAAATGCTGCCGAAGCCCGAAGCGCTTGAGCTGTACCGCAAGTGGGACCAGGGGTTCAAGTGCGAGCTGGTCGAGGAACGCGCTATCGAACCGATGGTCTCCTTCTACACCACGGGGAAGTTCATCGATTTCTGCCGCGGGCCGCATATCCCTTCGACCGGACGCATTCGCGCGTTCAAGCTAATGAGCGTCGCGGGCGCGTACTGGAAAGGCCAGGAAGGCAATCCGCAGATGCAGCGCATCTACGGCGCGTGCTTCTACACGCAGCAAGAACTGGACGAATATCTTCACCGTCTTGAGGAGGCGAAAAGGCGCGATCATCGGCGTCTCGGGCCGGAGCTCGATTTGTTTTCGATTCAGGAAGAAGCGGGGCCGGGGCTGATTTTCTGGCATCCGAAGGGCGGCCTCGTGCGCAAACTGATGGAAGACTGGCTGCGCGACGAGTTGCTGCGCCGCGGCTACGATCTCGTTTACACGCCGCACATCATGCGCCTCGAATTGTGGAAGACGAGCGGCCACGCCAATTTTTACCGCGAAAACATGTTTGGGCCGGTGGAAGTCGAAAAAGACGACTACCAGCTCAAACCCATGAATTGTCCGGGCCACATTTTGATTTACAAATCGCGCCTGCGCAGCTACCGCGAGCTGCCGGTGCGTCTTGCCGAGTTGGGTACGGTGTACCGCTATGAGCGCTCGGGCGTGCTGCACGGCCTGCTGCGCGTGCGCGGCTTCACGCAGGATGACGCACATATCTTCTGCATGCCGGAGCAAATCGAGACAGAGATCGAAGCCTGCATCGATTTCGCCTTCGCCGTGATGAAAACATTTGGATTTAGTCAGTATGTGGTCGAGCTATCCGACTGGGACGCGAATCATTCGGAAAATTACGCCGGCTCAGCCGCGGACTGGGCGCGCTCGACCGGCGCGCTCCAGACGACGCTCACCAAGATGAACATTCCGTTCAAACGCATGGAGGGCGAAGCGGCGTTTTACGGGCCCAAGATCGACGTGAAACTAATCGACGCGATCGGCCGCCCGTGGCAGCTCACGACCGTGCAATTCGATTTCAACTTGCCGGGGCGCTTCGGGCTCGAATACGTCGGCGAAGACGGCGCCCGCCACCAGCCGCTGATGGTGCATCGCGCGCTGTGGGGCTCGGTCGAGCGCTTCTTCGGCATCCTGATCGAGCACTACGCCGGCGCGTTTCCTGTGTGGCTCGCGCCCGTGCAGGCGGAAGTCCTGCCGCTCAGCGAGAAATTTTCAGACTACGCGACGAAAGTCACCGCCGCGTTGAAGGACGCGGGTTTCCGCGCGCATCTCGACGACCGCAACGAAAAACTGCAGGCGAAGATTCGCGACGCGCAATTGCAGAAGATTCCTTACATGCTCATCGTCGGCGGCAAAGAGGCCGAAGCCGGCACCGTCTCGGTTCGCCACCAGAGCAAGGGCGACCTCGGCCCGCGCCCGCTTGCGGAATTTCTCTCCGACTTACAACAGCAAAACGATTCCCGCGCCGTTTGACTTCGGACGCGGTTCACTAAGGCCGCCTGTTTCGATGGGAAGGCTGTCCTACTTGACGCCAGAGCCACCACGCGGAAGCTGCCGCGCACAGAAGCAAACTGCACGCGATAAGCCACAACGTTCCAGCAGACACGCCCGCCTTCGAGAGAAACACCCACCACTTGTCGAATCCGCGGCCGATCGGCGCAGCTTCAGACGTCGCGTAGTGCGCGAGTAAATGAATCTGCATCGCGAGGGGCGAAAAGCTCATGCGGTAGTTGTACTGCGCATCGTAATAGACGCCGGCGACGTCCGCTTCGAGGAAACTAGTCGTGACGCCGATGGCTTGCACGAGCAATCCCACCGCGAACACAGCAATCGCAAAGTGCTGCACGTGCCGCGAAGATCTCTCAGAGTCCGATTGCATCGGGGCAAGCGCGGGGGCGATACCCAGTCCAAGCAGCGTGAGCGCAGGCACGAGATAGCGCGGGCCGTAGCAATAGCCGCCTTCCCACTGCGTGTACGTGGCGAAAAACAGCAGATAGACAACCGGAGCGGCCGCCACCACCACGGCCAGCCCACGGTCGCGGCGCCAGAGCCGCGGCAATCCGGCGAGCGCGAGTAGAATTGGCGGCGAAAACAGGAAGATCGATTTTCCGGGCGAGAGCAGAAATCCCACGAGACCTGTCGTGAGCGGCGTCTCAAATGTATTGAGCGCCTTGCCCCCTTCCGCACTGGTTGGATACCCGAACTCGAATGGGCTGCCGTGGAGATACGCGTTCCGCCACAGCAACAGTGCAACACCCGCCGCCACGCCCACGGCCAGCGCCGTTGCGGCGTTCCATCCCTTTTCGCGCTCACGGACGAAGATGGCAGCGAGAAAAATGGGCGCGATGATGATGTGCGTCGGCCTCACCCAGATGGCCGCCCCCACGAGCACCCCCGCACCAAGAGCGCGCGCAATGGAAATCGGCGTTCCTCGCGACCGGACGAACAGCACCGCCGCGGCGCCAACCAGCAGCGCCGTCGCCAGCGGCTCTGAGAACAGCCACCCGGAATAGGCAGCCAGCGGCGTAGCCAGCGCCAGGATTCCCGTCGCTACGAGCGAAATCCTCGGCTCGATTCCAAGCTGTAGAAAAATGTAAAGCGCGAGAGCGGCGGCAAGAGCCGAGAAAAAGGCGCTTTCGCCCGTCAGGAAGAAATCGCCGACGATGTCGCGCACATCGGATGGCACGCCCGGCAGATGCTTGGCGGCAAACTGCCCCGCGGCATACCACGGCAGCAGGGCCACCGCCTGTCCCGGCGGATACGGCGATTGGGGACGGCCAAAGCGATCGAACGTACCGTAGAACAATTTCGTCTCGACGGCTTGGGGAATGGCGGTGGTGCCTGTCTTCGCGAGGCTTTCGACCTGAAAAGCCGCCGATACTTCGTCCATCGTGCGCACCCGCCCGCTCGAAAAGAGGAAGTACAGGAAATTCAGGAACAGCAAACAGGAGATGACTAGGGCGGCATGGCCGCGGACGGCACGGGAATCGGGTAGCGAAGAAGCCTCCGATAGGGGCGCGGTGGTGGACATGGCGCGAGAGGTCGCCGACGCATTACAGCATATGCCACCGGGACGTGCGGGCCGAGTTCCAGCGCTGGTTCCTGTCCTGCAACTCGTGTCGTCCGCATGGGTCGCCCTGTTGTTCCGAAAGCTTCCGCGGCCTGACGGCTGGTTTTTTGGCTCGGTCCTTATAAAAACAAGTCATTTGAAACGGTTGACAGTGCCGAGTGGCGGGCCTACACTCACGCCACTCGTACGCAAATCAGGCCCCGACCCTTTTGGAGGAATTGCCATGACCGCGAAACGATTTTTCATTTTCGCTTTGCTGGCAGGCTTGTTCCTGGGCTCAAATGTTGTTCCGGCTCTTGCGCACCATTCGACGGCGGAGTACGACATGGCGAAATCCTCGTCCGTCAAAGGGACAGTGACGCAATTCCAATGGAGCAATCCGCATGCATACATTTACATTGAAGTGAAGAGCGACAAAGGCGACATCCAGAAGTGGTCCGGGGAGTTGCCCCCATTGGGCTTGCTGTCGAGGTTCGGCTGGAAGAGGGATACCGTCAAGCCCGGAGACCAAATCACCCTGTACGGGAATCTGGCCAAGGATGGGAGATTCCTGATTCGTCTCGATAAGATTACTTTGCCCGACGGAAGGGATTTAGAAGCCGGCAAAGTAACGTTTTAGGATACACCTGGGAGAATGGCTTGAGCCCAGCGCCGGCGCGACTCGCGGTGGGTTGCTGAAAATCTCGAATCCAAACCACTGGCAGGCGGGCGGCTCCATTTGCGAGGGACATTGACGAAGGAGGACCTGCAAAATGCGCAGTCATCGGATGACTTCGGTTCTTGGAATCGCAATGGCCCTTGCTCTTCTGTCCGCCGCCTCGTTTGCGCAATCGGGGAACCCGCCGAAAGCCGCCAAAACGAGCAATTCGGGCGACTTGTATGACATCTCTGGAGTCTGGAATTACGACCATTTTCATAACGATATCTTTCCCACGGGAACGACGCCACCGTTTACTCCTTGGGGCGAAGCGCGCTTCAAGGCAGCCAATACGTTGGTGAATGACCCCAACCTAGGCTGCCTGCCGCATGGCGTGCCGCGAGTGATGATGGCGCCTCTCCCGATCGAGATTTTTCAGACCCGTGACCGTGTGCTGATCGAGCAAGAATCCCTCAACGAGATGCGCCAAATCCACATGAACCGCGGGCATCGTGTCGACCCCGACCCGAGCTACAACGGAGACTCAATCGGGCACTGGGAGGGCAAAGTCCTGGTTGTGGACACGACCGGGTTCAACGACATCACGTGGCTCGATCATGGCGGCCTTCCGCACAGCGATCAACTGCACGTCATCGAGCGGATCCAGAGGATCGATCACGACACGCTTCGAGACGACTTCACGATTGAAGATCCCAAGACCTACACAAAAATTTGGACGACCAGCCAGGGCTACAAACTGCACCCGGACTGGGAATTGGAAGAAAACGTCTGCGAAAGTAACCACTACGTCTATCATCCTCAACAGCAGTAGAAATTGCGCGGCAAGGGTTCACGTTGGACTCGATTCCGGCCGGTCGGTAATGGCGAGCCGCCGCCGAAGGTTGACGCTCGCCGGGTGCCGTCTTAAGATAGGTGCCGCTGCGAAAGCTTAAGCCGGATGTTTTCTCCCATTCGTTGTGCAAAGTCCCTCGTGCGTTATCTCTTGCTCTTGTGCAGTGTGCTGCTTGGCATTTCCTCTGTATCCGCCGAGCAAGTCAAGAACCTCAAGCCGCAAGGGTACGTGAACGATTTTGCCGGGGTGCTGAGCGCGCCGGTAAAGGAAAAACTCACCGCGCTGTGTGCCGAGGTCGACCAGAAGACGAAGGCGCAGATCGCCGTCGTCACGGTTTCTTCACTCGAAGGCGAACCGATCGAGGAGTTCTCGATCGATCTCGCGACCGCATGGGGTGTAGGGCCAAAGCAATCGGCGCGCGGCATACTGATTCTGGTGGCGCCGAACGACCGGAAGTATCGCATCGAGGTTGGCTACGGCCTCGAAGGAATTTTGCCCGACGGCAAAGTCGGCGGCTTCGGACGCGAAGCGGTGCCGCTCTTGCGACAGAACGACTACAGCGGCGCGGTGCTTCTGATTGCGCAGCGGATCGCGGCCGTCATTGCCGAAGATCAAAAAGTTACACTCACTACTCTTTCCGGCGTTGCGGCGCCGTCAGCGGAATCGAGCGACTCGCGGAATGCTTCGAGTATATCCCTCGCGACCATCCTGTTCTGGGTCATTGTGTTTCTTTTTCTGGGCTCACCTTTTTTGAATTTCCTCTTTGCCCTGCTCTTTGGCAGATCCATTCGATCCTCTGGGCGGCGCGGGGGCGGCATGTGGATGGGCGGCCCG
>Ga0335085_10002556_pt1 | contig 33632 bp, 41 predicted proteins | sample Lox_Sample_45_FD_206712 | JGI IMG/M metagenome (GOLD analysis project Ga0335085, IMG submission 206712) | Soil microbial communities from Loxahatchee National Wildlife Refuge, Florida, United States - Lox_Sample_4.5 | ecosystem: Environmental > Terrestrial > Soil > Wetlands | place: USA... | reverse complement strand
TTCGGTATTGCATGCCTTGGTGCAACGGATTGGGGCGCGGGCTGAAGCCCAGACGCAGGAACGATTAAAGACGTTGCCCCAGGAACGACAGCCCCAACGGTCGGCCAGTCCCTTGGCGGTGTTGATGATCGACGGCTGGCAAGTGCGCCAACGCGGAGCGGGTTGGGGGAGGAAGAAAACGCAGCAACCCCGCGTGGAATGGCACGAACTGAAGACCGGCGTGTTTTACCGGCACGAGCAGTCGGCCCAGACCCAAAGCGGGCGCGGTTTGCTTGAAGAGAAGGTGGTGGTCAGTTGGCAAGGTGAGCCGGGCGAACTGGGACGGCGGCTGCACTGGGAAGGGTTGCGCGGCGGATTGGGGCGAGCGCACCAGACGTTGTTCCTGGGAGACGGCGCTGGCTGGATTTGGAATTTGAAACAAGACCGTTGGGCGCAGGCGATGGAACTGCTGGATTTTTATCATGGCAGCCAGCACCTCTGGGCATTGGCAGAGGCTTGGTGTGGCCCCACCCAACCGGACCTGGCGCAATGGGTCGAGCCGCGATTGCACCAATTGCGCCACGGCCAGGAGAAAAAGGTGCTCGCCCAAATCCAAGGTTTGAAGAAAAGACGGGGAATGGCTGGATTAGTGATCGAGCGCGAGCGTCACTACTTTGCCCACCATGCGGGCCGGATGAACTACCAGGCGATGGCGCGACGTGGTTGGCCCATCGGTTCGGGAGCCGTCGAATCGGCCTGCCGCCAAAAACAGTGCCGCTTTAAACGTCCCGGTCAATTCTGGACGGCTGAAGGCCTGCGCCGCCTCTGCGCTTTGGATGAGGCACGCCGCAATCACCATTGGGACCAACTTTGGGCGCCGAATTAAGAACTGTGTCAAGATGCGCCCCCGTCTGGCCCTGGTCTTCCGCAGTCCTTGAGTAAAGTTTCATCAGCAGTTAGTCTGGTTTTTCACGCTCAGTTGGCCCTCCCCGCTGCGCCAGAGCTGAACGCACCGCGTCGAGCAGGGATTCCTGACTGAACGGCTTGCGCAGAAACGCCACGGCTCCACGTCGCAGCGCTTCCGCAGAAATGTCGCTATCTCCATGCGCCGTGATGAAGATGATTGGTATGTGGTCATTCCCGGCCGCCAATCGGCGCTGTAACTCAAAGCCTCCCATCCCGGGCATGCGTATGTCCAGGATCAGACACGCCGAGCGGCGCAACTGGGGAGAGTTCAGAAAGTCTTCCGCCGAAACAAATCCGGCGGCGGCGAAGCCGACTGATTCCAACAGACTGACGGTGGCTTCGACAACAGATAGATCGTCGTCAACGACCGAGATTAACGGAATTTCGGTTGTGCTCAAGTTTGCCGCCGGCCTGAGTGGTTTGGCTCACACCGGCTTGGCAAACGGTAGCACCGTGACATGGGTGGGTTCTATGATACTTTGGTATGGGATTGCCCGGTGTCGAGTATCGCGAGCGCTTCCGCCATGCGGAGCAACTCCACGACCGATTCAGCCTTCATCTTGTGCATGACCTGGCCGCGATGCATTTTGATCGTGATTTCGCTGGTTCCTAACTCGCCGGCGATTTGCTTGTTCAGCAAACCAGTAACCACCAATTGCATCACTTCGCGTTCTCGCGGTGTCAATGATTCGTATCGGCGGCGCAACTCGGCAGCGCGAACCCGTTGCTCCCGCGCTGCCCGGTCGGTTTTGAGGGCCTGTTGAATCGCATCGAGCAAGTCCTGATCGCGAAATGGTTTGGTCAGAAATTCCACCGCACCGGCCTTGATGGCCCGCACCGACATGGGAATGTCCCCGTGGCCGGTGATGAAGATGATCGGGAGCGGTTCTTCCGACCGGGCCAATTCCTGCTGCAAATCCATGCCGCTGGACCCGGGCAGGCGCACATCCAGCACCAGGCAGGCCGGCGCATCCGGCCTTTTGTGCCGCAGGAACTCTTGCGCTGACTTGAAGGCCTTTGCCTTTATACCCACAGAACTGATTAGATCTACAAGGCTTTCACGGACTGACGAGTCGTCGTCCACAATGAAAACGATTGAGTCGGTGTCGTTCATTCGGAACCTCCAGTCTCGGCCGGAAGCAGTACCTGGAACGTTGCACCCGGGCCATCGTTGGTTTGTGCTGTCAACCGCCCGCCGTGTCCCTCAATAATCGAGCGGCTGATCCAAAGGCCCATTCCCATCCCTTCAGGCTTGGTTGTGTGAAAAGCTTCAAAAAGCCGCCCTGTGTCCATGGGGCCCAAGCCAACACCGGTGTCGCTCACATTCACCGAAACGGCGGGCTTCCCGTCCAGGTCGCCCGGTTCCGAATGGATCCGCAAGGTCTTTCGGCGATTTGCGATACAGGCCATAGCTTCGATCGCGTTCATAATGAGGTTCAGGAGAACTTGCTGCAACTGGATACTGTCTCCCATAATGGCCGGAAGGTTGGAGTCCAATTCCATGGATAACTCCACATTTTTTTGGCGCAATTCTCCCCCGGCCAGCACCACCACCTCGCGGACAAGCTGGTTCACGCTCACATGTGATTTGACGGGTGGCGTCTTCTTCAGGAGCGTCCGAATTCGCTCTAAGACCTCCCCGGCTCGGTTGCCATCGCGAAGGATGCGCTCGATGGCCTCACGAGTCTTGGGAAGATTCGGCGGATCTTTCGCCAGCCAATTCAGTCCGGCGTTGGCACTTGTTACAACACCAGCCAAAGGCTGATTGACTTCGTGAGCGATGGAAGCGGCCAGTTCGCCCATCATGGTCACGCGGGCAACGCGCGCCAGTTCAGCCCGTGCCTCGTGCAACGCTTCTTCCGCGCGCTTGCGGTCGGTGATGTCCATCGTCGTTCCGATGAACTCGACCAGCTCGCCCGACTCATTGACCATCGCATGGCCCACGCTGTGGATATGTTTAATGAGCCCATCGGGAGTAACTATACGATACTCGTGTTCAAAATCTCTCTTCTCGCGGATCGCTGAATCGAAGGTCTGCTTGAGCCTGGGCTGGTCTTCCGGGAGGACTCTTTCAAAAAATTCATCGAAAGAAGGCTTGGTTGTTTCAGGGTCAAGTCCAAAAATCCGAAAACGTTCCTTTGAAGAAACTATCTCTCCGGTGGCCGGCTTCCACACCCAACTGCCGGTCTGGCTGATCCTTTGTCCTTCCGCCAAAAAGGCCTCACTGCGGCGGACCGCTTCCTCCGCCTTCTTGTGTTCCGTCACATCCATCGCGGTGCCGAACCATTCAACAACTTCTCCGGTCTCGCTGACGATGATATGAGCCAGGGACTGGATATATTTCATTGTTCCGCCGGGCAACACTATCCTGAAATTGTTGGCATAATCAGTTTTCTGCTGGCGGGCCTTCTGAATTTTCTGAAGCACCTCCTTAAGGTCATCCGGGTGGATGCGTTGCCTGAATATTTCGTCAGTCGGCAACCCTTGCTGCGGATCCCAGCCAAAGATACGCAACATTTCCTCCGAGCAGTAGAGGAACTCGCCGGTGACGGGATTCCTCGCCCAACTTCCGGTATGCGTCAGCTTCTGCGCTTCGGCCAGGTAAGCCTCACTTCGCCACAGAGCTTCCTCGGCCCGCTTGCGCTCCGTGATGTCGCGAATGGAACTGGAAATCAGCACGCCTTCCTCGGTCTCCAGCGGGCTCAGGCTGACTTCCACTGGAAACTCGCGTCCATCCTTGTGCAGGCCGTACAGTTCCAGCCCGGACCCCATGGCCCGCGCGTGAGGGTTGGCCACAAAAGCCGCACGGTGTCCCGGATGTTTGCCCCGGAACCGCTCCGGCACCAGGATTTCGATTTTCTTCCCCAACACCTCTCGCCGCTGATAGCCAAACAACTTTTCGAGTTGCGCGTTGACCAGAACAATGTCGCCCTCACGATTCACGACCGCGACCGCATCGGGCGCCGATTCCAGCAGCCCGCGGAATTTCTGTTCGGCTTGCTTGCGCTGTGTCACATCAGCCACGGTGCCAATGTACTCGACGACTTCTCCGGCTTTATCGAGGACCGGATGCCAACTCACGTGGAGGTGCTTGAGAGTCCCATCACGCAACAGCAGACTGTATTCGACTGTAACCTCAGCTTTTTCCCGGAATGCCTTGAGAACAACTCCGGCAGTTCTCTCGCGATCATCCGGATGGACAAGCTGAGCGGCCTCATCAGGATCCGGGATACCACGCCGAGGATCTAATCCACAGATTCGGAACACTTCCTCGGACCAGTATGTCGATTCCCTGCGCACAGGGTCGTAGGCAAAACTGCCGGTGTGGCTCAGCCTCTGCGCTTCCGCCAGATAAGCCTCGCTCCGCCGCAGTGCTTCCTCGGCGCACTTGCGTTCGGTTCTCTCCCGAGCTTCACGCAATGCCCGCGCGACCGCAGGCCCGAGCCGGCTCAGGCGCGTCTTTAAGACATAATCGGTGGCGCCGGTCCTGAGCGCTTCAATGGCGACTTCTTCGCCCAGGGTTCCGGAAACAAAGATGAATGGCACATCCGGTAACTGCTTCTGCGCAATTCGAAGTGCTGACAAGCCGTCAAAGGAAGGCAGCGTGTAATCTGCCAGGATAAGGTCGCAGCTTCCGTGGTTGAGCGCCGAAACAAAATCCTGCTCGGTTTCAACTCTCGTAAGTTCGATTGAGATACCTTCCGCTACCAGAGTAGAGTGAACGAGTTTTGCGTCCCTGACGTCATCTTCAAGGTGCAGAACTCGCAACGGAGCATTCATTTGTCACGTCCTTTTCACGGTGCCGGGTGGAGGCTCATTGATTACCGCCCAAAACACTCCAAGTTCTTTCACCGCGTTGACGAATTGGTGGAAGTCGACCGGCTTGACGACATAGGCGTTTATACCCAGTTTATAGCTTTGCGCGAGGTCGCGCTCTTCATTCGAGGAGGTGAGGACCACAACCGGGATCATTTTCAGATTTTCATCCCCGCGGATCTGTTGCAGTACTTCGAAACCGTTGATCTTGGGTAGTTTCAGGTCGAGCAGTATCACTGCGGGGTTACCGTTGGAGCGCGTCTGGTGATTGCCCCGGTGATACAAGTAATCGAGGGCCTCTTCGCCATCGCGCGCAACGACCACTTCGTTGGCCAGGTTGTACTCCGCCAGCCCGGTGAGGGTAAGCTTTACGTCCTTGGGATCATCTTCCACCAACAATATGCGTTTCAGATAACTCATATATTGACCTTTCCGGGTTTCGGCAGCGCAACATAAAAGGTGGCGCCGTTCTCGATCGAGCCTTCCGCCCACACTCGACCGCCATGACGATGGACAATTCGCTGCACGGTGGCGAGCCCAATCCCGGTGCCTTCGAACGCTTCCTGCGAGTGGAGGCGCTGGAAAACACCGAACAATTTATTTTTATACTTCATGTTGAAGCCAACTCCGTTGTCTTTCACAAACACGACCACCTCATCGGGTTTGCCGTTCATCGAATCTATTTCTATCCGGGCCTGCGCGCGGGTGCGAGTGAATTTTACCGCGTTCGAAACAAGGTTTGCGAAGACCAGCCGGAGCATCGAAGGGTCGCCACGGCAAATCGGCAGAGCGCCGATCCGCCAAACAATATTCCGGCCCTGCGTGTCGGGCGTGATTTCGCCGACCACGCTTTTGATGAGTTGCTCCAGATGAACGGTGGTTTCCCGGGTTTCCGCCCGGCCGATACGCGAGTAGGCCAGCAGGTCGTCCACCAGAGCCCCCATCCGCCGGGCTGAATCCAGGATCATGCTGATATGATCGCGGCTTGTGTCATCAAGAACGCCCTCAGAGTGTTTCTGCAAAAGCACGGTGAACCCCGCGATGTGGCGAACCGGCGCGCGCAGGTCGTGCGAGACGGAATAAGTAAATGCTTCCAATTCCTTATTAATGGCTACGAGCTGAGCGGTCCGTTCAATGACCCTTTGCTCAAGTTCGGCGTTGAGTTTGCGAATTTCCTCCTCTGCCCGTTTGCGCTCGGTGATGTCCCGGGCGATCTTGGAGACCCCGATGGTCTTGCCCATGGCATCTTTGATCGGTGAGATATTCAAGGAGACATGGATGTCCTGCCCGTCTTTCCGCCGCCGGACAGTTTCAAAGTGCTCAATGCGTTCGCCATCTCGGAGACGTTCGATGATTCGAGGTTCCTCATCCAAACGATCGGTGGGAATAAGCATCGCGACCGACTTTCCAACGACCTCCGCGGCTGCGTAACCAAAGATTTGTTCGGCACCCTTGTTCCAACTGGTAACGATGCCATCCAAAGTCTTCCCGATGATCGCATCGCTCGACGACTCCACAATGGCCGCCAGTTGCAAACTCGCCTCCTCACTTCGCTTACGCTCCGTGACATCCATCGCCGCCCCGACAAACTCGATATTGCCCGAGTCACCTCCAACGGCGTGCGCAACAATATGGATATGTTTCACGGACCCGCCTGGCAGCAGCAAACGATATTCCAAATCAAAATCTTGCCCGCTCTCGGCGGCGCGAGCTATGACTTGTTGCGCGCGCGGGATGTCCTCTGGATGAATTCGGTCGAGGACCAACTGCAGTGTGATTTTGGTCGAGGCATCATATCCCCAAATGCGGAAGGTTTCCTCGGACCAGATGTGTTCGTTGGTGGCGACATTCCAGCCGAAACTGCCCGTGTGGCTCAATCGCTGTGCTTCCGATAAATAGGATTCACTACGGCGGATGGCTTCTTCCGCCCTTTTGCGTTCGGTCACGTCTATCGCTATTCCCACGTATTCCACCACCTCGCCGGCAGGGTTAAAAACGGGATGAGCGACCGAGTGGATGTGCCTGAGCCGCTTGTCCGGGAGAATGATCCGATAATCCAATTCGTAACCGGTCCTTTGGGAGACAGCGCGCTCGATTCGTTGGCGTCTTTTGTCGCGATCTTCCGGGTGAACGCGTTGAGCCCACTCTTCCCACGAAGGCAATCCGCCTTGTGGCTCGAATCCAAACAAGCGGAAACATTCATCCGACCAATGGATGATCTGATTCGTTGTCACCCGCCAGCCCACACTGCCGGTGTGCGTCAGCTTCTGCGCTTCGGTCAGATAGGCTTCGCTTCGGCGCAGTTCGGCTGTCCGCTCCGCCACTTTCAACTCGAGTTCATCACGAGCCTGACGAAGCTTTTGCTCGCTCGCGCGCAATGCCTGAGCTGCGCTGTGGCGCTCCTGGATGAGACGCGAATTCTGAAATGCGGTCGCGGCGTGATTTGCCGCCACGGAAAGCAGCAACTGGTCAATCTCGGTGGGGAAATCGGGACGTTCGCACGCCACGGCGACCAGACCGCCCTCGGCATTGATTCCGATGGGAATGACAATTCCGCAGCACGTCCCCTCGCCGCCGCCAACTTCGGGAATGATCTCCTTGCGAGAAAACTGGCCGGCTGCGGCAAGGTGACGTTCGCGCCATTCCGGAAATGCCTTCCAAGCATTCCCCCGCGTGACCTCGACCGCGGCGTCCCCGTTGGGGTCACACAAACGCACGAATGCGAAATCCAGATCCAATGATCCGACCAGCACATCGGCCAACCCGGCGGCGATGGCGGACGGTTCTCTCCCGACCCACGCCGCCGGGATGGCGGAAAGTGCCACCAAGTCCCTGAGTGTGGTTCGCAGCCGGATGATCTCAACTGGGGGGGCCATGGCCTTTTAGTTCTCGATGCGCGCACCCCGGCGAGCGGCCCGTCGCTCCCGGATTTCCAGGAGAAACTGGTCAGGAGGAACAAAGAACGGGTTCTCCTGCAGCACACCACCGACGAGCGCAACCGGGTGCGTCCGCATGATGTCCATAGCCACACTGGCGCTATATTTCGACAGATCGTAGATGCAGACTACCGGGTCGTCGTATTTGGGAAGCACAAAGTTCAGGCGTATCTCGTATTCAACCAGGTCCTCCACGCCTGGTTTGTCGAGTAGCGCCCATTCCATGTGCGCCAGCAGCCTGGTCAGCGGGTAGCCAGCCGTGGTGCCGGACTGGAGTGCCTCTTCGATCAATGCCAACATCGCGTCCTGGTCGAAACGATCTCCGCGCAGGTAAGCTTCCTGCCAACGCCGCACCTCGAGCTGGCCGGTGTCCATCGCCTGCTGCACATTGACGCCCGTTTCGACGAGCCGCTTCAGATGCCCTTCACGCAGCGCGGGATCAACGATGTGGAAAGCCTTTTCCCCCCGGTCAAAGCCCTCTTTGATGAACGAGCGAAGCACCCGGTGCTCCTCGTCAACACTGTTGAAGAAAGCGCAGATGTGCCGGTGCCGGCCGAGGGCGCAACCGGCCAACTGCGCGCAATGTTCATTGGCTTTCATATTTCACCTCACGTAGTTAATATTCAAAATCATACGGCCTTTTTTCCGCAGTGGTCTGCAGCGGCGAGTGCCCAGATTTGCGTTCGTGCCAGCCAGCCCCCAAGATGACTTCGGGTGCTACGCATTTCCGCAATTCCGGTCCCCCGGGATGCGTGCGGTGAGATTCAGACGCCGGCATACTTTTGCTTGGTTATATGATAGTATACATTTCCCTATCGCGGTGCCACCTCGTGCACCTTCTCGGCGAGCATCTGGTTGAATGTCGCGGTCAGCTCGCTCAAGGTGGCTACAATGTTCTGCGAATCGCTGGCCGGCGATTTGCCGGCCTTGGTGAGGCGCGTTTCGCCGCTCTTGAGAACCTTTACACCGCCGGGCGCGGTTATGCGCCACCACGCGGCGAGCGTGCCGGTGCCACCTTGATCCACGTCGAATTGCTCAACAGTAACGTGGATTTCGAGGGTCACTTCGTCCGCCTGCCACGCGCCGAGCCGCACTTGGTCGGTAGGAATCATCGCGGACAAATCGGCCGCGAGCACGCGCGCAAACCCCTTGTCGAGCCGCTCGGCCCATAAGTCGCCCTCAAGATAGCCGATCTCTCCGGTCCCCTTGCGCACGGCCAGTGAGTCGTTCAGCAGGTAGTCCGGCATTTTCACGGCACCCACACCCAGTCGGATGCCGCTCGTCGCAGAGGTAATTTCTGGCACGGGTGTCAGTATGAAGTGCCGGGTGGCAAGCGTGTGCGGGCTGAAGCAACCGGCGATGGTCGCGCACAACGCCGCGGCAGCAAGCGTTCGAAGAGTTTTCACGGTTTCTCCTTCTGTGGGGTGCGTCCGGTAATGAGCGCGTTGGGGTTGCGCTTAAGGAATTCGGCCAGCTCGGCAATGGAACGGGCGGCATTGTCGAGTTGATCGAGCGCGTCGGTCAGTTCGGTTTGCGCCGGCGCATCAGGAGCGACGATAGAGGATATGCCTTGGAGGGCGACGCGCAGATCGCCGAGTGTCGCTTGCACCTGCACGAGGGTGTTTGTGTCAATTTTCTGTGCCAGCACGTCATATTCGTCGAGCGTGTGATGCAATGAGGCCAGCGAGTTGGTCAACTCCGGCGAGCCGACGACCCGGTCAAGCGAGGTTAGGAGGTTTGTGACGTTGGCATTGATAGCTCTGACATCAATCTCCCCGAGTGAACTGTCGAGACGGGCGAGGATCGAGTTGAGTTTGTCGGTAATGCCTTGGATGTCGAGTTTGGCGAGGTTGGCGAGTAATATCTGGTTGTTGGTGGGCACGGTAGGGATTTCGAGATATTCTTTTCCGACCTGGTGATTTACGGGCGGTGGGGCGTCAGGCGACAAATCCAACTGCACTATGAGCACGCCGGTGATTAGGTTGTCCGCATCCAGCCGGGCGCGCAATCCCTTGTCAACCATCTCCTTCAGATTTGTTTCACTGCTCAGGTCTATCATCCGGTCGGTCTTCATCCTCAACAAGGACTCGTCGACCTGGATGACGACGGGCATGGAGTAGTCATCGCGGGCCTGATTGTGCGTGATAAAAACATCGAGCACGGAGCCGATCGTCACGCCCTTGTATTGCACAGGCGCGCCGGGGTTCAGCCCTTTCATCGAGCCGGAGAAGTACAAAATAAACTTCTGCTTCTTGCTGAACAGGCTGCTGGAGCTGAAGACGATCAAACCGATTACGCCGAGCACCAGGCCGGTCAGGATAAACATCCCAATTAAAGTAGGATTTGCTTTCTCGCTCATACGCTTGCTTTCGCGACGCTCTCCGCTCCGCGCGTCAGGAACGCCCTGATGGTGGGGTCGTTGGAATGCACTAATAGTTCTTTCGGGTTGCCATGCGCCCGCATCGTACGGGTTTCGAGGTCCAGAAAAATTGAATCGTCTGCAATGGTGAAGATGCTTTGCAGGTCATGGGTGACGACGACGATCGTCGCGCCGAGGCTGTCGCGCAACTCCAGAATCAACTCGTCGAGATTGCGCGCGCTGATCGGGTCGAGGCCCGCCGACGGTTCGTCGAAGAAAAGCACCTCCGGATCCAACGCCATCGCGCGTGCCAGCCCGGCCCGTTTACGCATCCCGCCAGAAATCTCCGCCGGGTAGAAATCCTCAAATCCCTTCAGGCCCACGAGTGCGAGTTTCAGCTGCGCGATGGCATCAATCTCGTCTGGTGGAAGTTTGGTGTATTCGCTGAGCGGCAGTGCGACGTTCTCGGCGAGTGTCATCGAACTCCACAATGCGCCGCTTTGAAACAACACCCCGAACTTTCGCAGCATCGCTTCACGGGTATCCTCGTCCGCGCTCCAGAAACTCCGGCCAACGTAAAAAACATCCCCTTTGGCCGGTGCCATCATGCCAATCATGCATCGCAACAGCGTGCTCTTGCCGCAACCACTACCGCCCATGATGATGAACACCGAGCCGCACTTGATCCGAGCGTTGATGTCGCGCATTACTACAAATGATCCGTAGGCCAACGTCAGGTCTTCAATTTCGATTTTGATGTCGTTCATATGTGCAGCGCATTACAGATGACCGCGAAGATGCCGTCTGACGCGATGATCGCCGTGATACCGGCCACCACGGCCTTTGTCGTCGCGTCGCCGACGGCGGCGGCGTTATTACCGCATTGCATCCCGCGCAGGCAGCCGGTAAATGCCACAATGAAGCCGAAAAACGATCCCTTGCCGACACCAAGCAGAAAATTCCTCAGTTCCACCGCGTCCATCGAACGATGGATGTACTGCATCGGCTCGGTGTGCAACATCAAAGCCGAAACCACCAATCCGCCAAACATCCCCATCAAGTCAGCGAACACACACAACAGCGGCATCATCAACACCAGCGCGATTATTCGCGGTAACACCAGAAATTCCATCGGCGAAATGCTGAACGCCTTGAACGCGTTGATCTCCTCGTTGACCTTCATCGTCCCGAGCTGCGCCGCAAACGACGCGCCGGTGCGGCCACAGATGATGATGCCGGTCATGAGGCACCCCAACTCGCGCGTCGTTCCGATGGCCACCATGTTGGCGACGTAAATTTGCGCGCCGAACTGCTCCAATTCCACGGCGCCCACAAACGCGATGATTAATCCCACGAGAAAATTAATCAGCGCCACGATGCCCAGCGCCTGCGGTCCGCACTCCTGCATCGCCAGCCAGGCGTCGCCCCATCGGAACTGCGCCCGGCCGCGCAATAAATTGCCCAGCGCGATCACCTGCTCGCCGAGAAACTCCACCGTCTCGGCTGCGCCCGACCACACACGCGTCGCTCCTTCGCCCAGAGCTTTCAGCAACGAGGGCTTTGTCGTCTCGCGCTGCACGTCCTTCTTCTCCGGCACCGCCTCGGACAACTTGATCAACCGCCGAACGCCATCCGGCAAGGAATCGGCGACAAATGTAGCGCCGGTCTTCTGGCATAGCTCGCGGCTCTTGGCGACGAGCATCACAAACCGCGAACCCCAGCCAGTCATGCCGGACGTATCGAACTCTACTTTCTTGCCCTTCGTTTCCGGCCGGGTGAGTTCTTCGCGGATTGTCTCGATCCCTGGCAACACCCCGTCGGTGCGCCAGTCGCCGACCAGTGTGAGCAACAGCGTGTCCGGCGCCTTCCACCGCGCGGCCAACTGAGGCGTTGAGCCGGTCATGTTCGTTTGAACCTGCTCGCTCATGAATCTTGCTTTCTAATTTTGCTCTGGCGGCAACGGAATTGGCCGGACCACTTTTTTCGAGCCTGAGAGCGTGTTGGGCTGAGACTGTTGTTGATGCTGTACCAAGGTTCCGGGTTTGTCCATTCCCAACGGAGGGCGGCCGAAGCCCGACGGCAGACTGGTTTCCACTTGCACGGCTATCGCCGACGAAATGCAGAAGCCGCCAACTTTCCTTTCGCACCCGGGTCCACCTGCCAGATCATCTGTTTGAAAACTACAAATACCTTCCTCCGGCAAAACTGATCATCGCGCTCCTGTAGTACGAATGGCATTCTTGCCGGACGCGAAGATATAGGTTAGGGTTCGATCACCAATGAAATTTACGGCATTGACACGATTGGAACGCAACGTCCACCGGGCAGGCGAAATCATTGGTGTACTGGCAAAGTACGGCCTGGCCGATTGGGTCAAGGGCCTGAATTTCCCGTGGGTTCAGGATCGAATTAGGAGCGTTGACGGCCAGCATATCCCCGACCTCAAAATCGAGGAGCGCGTGCGGCTGGCCTTCACCGAACTCGGCACCACCTTCATTAAGCTCGGGCAGATGCTCAGCACACGACCCGACCTCGTCGGCCCCGAGATGGCCCGGGAACTGGCCCACCTGCAAATCGCCGTGCCAGCCGATCCGCCCGCTACGGTTCACGCCACAATTGAAGCCGAGTTCGGCAAACCGCCGGGCAAACTGTTTGCCCATTTCAAAGAGGCGCCGTTAGCCTCGGCCTCCATCGCCCAGGTCCATCTGGCCCGGCTGCACTCGGGTGAGCACGTCGTCGTCAAAGTTCAGCACGCCGGCATCGCGGACAAGATCATGCCCGATCTGGATATCCTTGCCGATCTGGCCGAGCTGGCGGAAAAGCACGCTTCCCCGATTCGCCGCTACAAGCCTGTTGCGGTCGTCCGGCAGTTCCGCCGCACCCTCCTGCGCGAGCTGGATTTCACCTTTGAACGCCGCAATCTCGAAGAATTCGCTGAACATTTCGAGCAGGACGACACCGTCCATTTCCCCTGCGCTTACGAGCAGTTCTCAACGCGCCGGGTCCTGACAATGGAACGGCTGGACGGCATCCTTGGCACCGACTCCGCGGCCCTTGCCGCCTCGGACGTTGACCTCAATGAATTCGCGCGCTGCGGCGCGAACATGTATCTCGAGATGATTTTCCGCGATGCGTTCTACCATGCCGACCCGCATCCCGGCAACCTGATGCTCCTGCCCGGCGGTGTGGTCGGCGTGCTCGACTGCGGCATGGTTGGCCGGCTCGATGAAGAACTGGCGGAAGGCATTGATGAATTGCTCATTGCCGTCGTGAACCACAACTCGGTGGACCTGGGGGACATCATCCTTCGCCTCGGCTCCGCGCCACCCGACACGCGGCGCGACGAATTGCGCGCCGACCTCACCGATTTCGTCGCCGACTACGTGGGCCAGTCCATCCAGGACATGAACCTGGGCGGCGCGTTGAACAGCCTGTTTGAAATCATCCGGCGCTACAACATCACCTTGCCGTCCGCCCTCTCGCTGCTGCTGCGCACGTTGATCGAGTTGGAAGGAACCGCCCAACGGTTGAGTCCGGAGTTCAGTCTTGCCGAAGTGTTCCACCCGTTTTACGACAAGATGGTCCGCCGGCGTCTCTCGGTCCGGCGCATCTTTGGCCAGCTCCGGCACACCTATCACGACTGGGCGCGGCTGGCCCAGTCTTTACCGCGCGACCTGGAGGATGTTCTCAAGCGCGTGCGCGAGGGCTCCTTCGCAGTCCACCTGGACCTCCGGCATATTGACCCGGTGGTCAACCGCCTGGTGCTCGGCGTCATGACCGCCGCGCTGTTGGTCAGCTCCGCCCTCCTCTGGAGCATGAAAGCGCCGCCTACGATCGGGGGCATTTCGGTATTTGGCGCTGCCGGCTACGTGATAGCGGCTTATCTCGGTTGGCGCCTGCTGCGGGCCATCAAAAAGTCCGGCGACATCAATTCGAAGAAATAGGAAATGTTGCCGCCCTTTCGGGCAGGAACTGTTCGGTAGCATGCCTAATTATCCTATTCATCAATGCGCCGGAAACCCTCAAAGATTCGTCCGGTAGCCGCTCCAAAGATGAAGCCGCCAACGTGAGCCGCATAAGCGACGCCGCCACCCGTCTCCACATCTGCCACGGCACCAACCTGATCGAAGAGCTGAATCAGAAACCAGAGTCCGATCAAGAGCGCCGCGGGGATAAAGGTAATGCGGGTCCACCAGCCGAACAGAAGCAGCGCGCGGATCCGATCATGAGGGTAGGTGACCATAAAGGCGCCCATCACACCCGCAATCGCGCCGCTGGCGCCCAGATTGGGAATGGTGGAATGGGGCATCAGTGCGATTTGCGCCAGCGAAGCCGCCAGACCACTCAGCAGGTAAAACACCAGGTACTTTAGCCGCCCCATCGCGTCTTCGATTTCCGGGCCAAATGCCCAGAAGAACACCATGTTGCCAATAATGTGCAACCAACCGGCGTGCATGAACATCGCCGTCAGGATGGTGATCCAACGGTGGCCTGCGACAATCGTGGCGGGAACCTCACACCACTGCATTACAAATGCGTCACCGCCCACCAGTTCCATCACGAAGACGACCACGTTCACGGCAATGATTGCCGTGGTGACGACGGGGAGGCTCCTGGGCCGCCGAGATTCGTCCGATAATGGAATCACACCTGCCATGCTATTTTGGATTCATGCTTCACGGTCTTCAACAGCGATACCGCCGGATATTGTCCCATTTTGGCGAGTGCCATCGGCAGGAGATTCTGGACTCGGACTATTCTCCAGTGCCACTTTCACATCACTACCGCTCACCGTCTCTTGCTCCAGCAGTTGCTCGGCCAATATTTTATGCGCTGCCTGGTGCGCCTTCAGCAGTGCCTGAGCACGCCCGTACTGTTCGGTCACGAGACGCTGGACTTCCGAGTCGATTACTTGACGGGTCTCTGGACTGAGCTGGCTGTTGTCCTCGACCGATCCGCCCAGGTATTGGAGTTGTTGACCGGCGTAGCGCACGGAGCCGAGCTTTTCACTCATCCCAAATTCCGTGACCATACGGCGGGCCAGTTCGGTCGCCCGCATGATGTCGTCACTGGCCCCGGTGCTGATCGTCCCAAACTTCACCATTTCGCCTGCGCGCCCGCCCAGCATAACCGCGATCTTGTCCTTCAATTCGTCGATTGAGAGCAGGTAGCGGTCTTCGGTTGGCGTTTGGATGGTGTAGCCCAAGGCACCCCGGCTATGAGGAACGATGCTGATCTTGGTGACCGGTTCGCCATGCGGCACCAATTCAGCCACCAGCGCGTGGCCGGCCTCGTGGTAAGCAACCGTAGTTCGTTCCTGCGCGTTCATCACCCGGCTCTTTTTCTCGGAACCCGCAATCACCCGTTCGATAGCAGCCTCGAAATCATTCAGGGTGACTGCCGCAGCCTTGCGCCGGGCAGCGCCCAATGCCGCCTCATTCATAGCATTCTCCAGATCAGCGCCGCTGAAGCCCGCCGTCATCCGGGCGGCCTGCTCCATGTCAAAGTCTGCCACCAGCTTTATGCCCTTGCTATGAATCCGCAGGATTTGCGCCCGGCCAACAAGATCGGGATTGCCGATGGCGATCTGGCGGTCAAAGCGGCCCGCGCGCAGAAGCGCCGGGTCGAGCACCTCCGGACGGTTGGTGGCAGCCATGATGATCACCGGGGCGCTGGCGTCGGTTTTGAAGCCATCAATCTCCGCCAGCAACTGGTTCAGGGTCTGCTCACGCTCGTCATTGCCTCCCAAGCGCATCACGCCTCCCCGGCTCTGACCAATGGCGTCAATCTCGTCAATGAAAACTATCGCCGGCGCCGCCTTGCGCGCCTGCTCGAACAGGTCGCGCACACGTGCGGCACCCACGCCAACGAACATCTCGACAAACTCGGAGCCACTGGTCTCAAAGAACGCGACCTGGGCCTCGCCGGCCGTTGCTTTGGCCAGCAATGTCTTGCCGGTGCCCGGAGGGCCGACGAGCAACACGCCCTTGGGGATATGCCCGCCGAGTTGAGCGAATTGCTCGGGCGCCCTCAGAAACTGAATGATCTCCTGGAGATCGGCAATGGCTTCATCCGCTCCGCCCACGTCTTTGTATGTGACCGTGACATCCTCGGGCTTGACCACGATCGCTTTGCTCTTGCCAACCCCGAAAATGCCGCCCAGCCCTCCGCCGGCGGCCCCGCCCGCCCGCCGGTAGGCCATGTACCAGAAACCGCCGAGCAGTACGAGCGGCAGAAGGTTGAGCAAAATGCCACCCAGAGGGCTGGGCGGGTGCTCGAATTCGTAAGTGACATTTGCACTTTGTAACTCTTCAATCAACTTAGGATCGCCGGCAGGCGCAGGTATGGTATTGAATGGGACGACTGCAGGAGCCCCGTTCGTTTTGGGGCTTTTCATCTCGCCAACGATGCCCCTTTCGCCAATGGTTGCCTTTTCGATTTGGGCAGCGGCCAGTTTTTTCTTGAACTCGCTGTAAGGGATTTCCGTGTTGCGGGCGGGAGTTAAGATATACATCTGGAACAGCCACAAGGCAATCAGGCTGGTGATAAAGTAACTGATGGCGAAACGAAACTGACGCCGACTCTGCTCCTGGCGTTTCTTTTCATCGCCGCGGTCAGGTTTTCTTTGTGACGATTCGGGTTCGTTCATAGTCCACTCCCCTAAGAGCTCAATTTCATACATTCAGCGTATTGCATCATCAGTCCCCAACCAATGTCTGCATGGCTGATGATCCCCATCACCTTGCGGTTCCGGACCACCGGCAATTGCTTGACGCGACGGGCAGTCATTGTCGCCCCAGCCTCAAGCGCTGCAAGATCGGGGGATACGGTGATGACGTTTCTGGTCATGATCTCGTCAGATGGAACACTTACGATGCCTCTAAAGCGATCTTCCATCGACTCGGGAGTTGTAATGTACTCTTCATGTTCCATTAGTTCCTTCTGAGTCGGGAGCAATTTACGACTTAGATCTGAGTAGGTGATAATGCCTGCGAGCCTCTCCTCGCCATCCACGACCAGAACAGAATTCAGACGGTAGCGGAGCATAAGCTGCAGAATCTCGCGCAACGGCGTCTTGGGACCGACGGTGACAACCTTGGGATCCATCAATTCAAGGACTTTCATAATGCGCTCCTACGGCACCGACCCTGGAAGCCGGTCGTTCAACGTCAAGCGACTTGCCTCACGGCAACTTGAGTGCCGTAAGGATTGGCCGCACAAAGTCTGCACCTCGACTCGTCGCGCCACTTGCCACAACGAAGCGATAGCGATAGTTCCCGAGTGCGAATTCGACATGTGAATTCCATACCCCGCCGCTTTCGCTTGCATGGCGATTGCCCTCTCCTGCCACTGCGTAAAGTCATCAGCCAGTACCACACTCATCGCGCTAGGAGCGGAGATGGAAAAGGTTTGCTGTTTCGCGTTTGTATCTGTGCGTGCCATGGAATTTCCTTTCTCTTTGTCGCTTATTTTCATTGTTTGAGGCCGTCTTAATGCCCGGCCAAAAAAACTTCTCGCTCATTTCAATCCTTGCACCCAGCGCCACGCCGTCAGCGCCGTTGGAACCCAGCGCGCCAGCCCACGCCAGTGCCGCGCGGCCACCAAACCAGCCACCGCGCCGCCAGCAAGGAGCCACGGGCCGCCCGATCGAATGGCCGCGTGCGCCGAATCGAGCCGGGCGCGCAGATTGGCGCATTCCAACTGGACCAGACTGCGGTGCAAATCAGCCTCCAGGACAATGAGCCATTTACGTTCGGTCAGGTCGTTCAGTTTTTTCGCAAACATTCGCTGTCCTTTCTGAATTCCGCAACTGTCCCGGCAAACGGCGGCGGACCACTCTTGATCTGCCGGCGAACGCCCAGCAAAATCCCCCCCGCCGCCGCCAGCGCCACCAGCGCGAGCGCGATTAACCCTGCATAACCGGCACTATTCCACAACCACACGGCCAGCGCGCCTATGCCAACCAGCAGTCCGGCCGCGCCCAGAGTCATGGCGATGCCCAGCCACAGGAGCAAGTTCATCAACCGGAGCTTCTCTTCCTGCAGTTCAACAGCGAACAGTTCGAACCGGCTGCGAATCAGCGCCAGCAACGACTCACCGATGCGGCGAAGCGAATCAAACCAGCCATCTGCATGGGCTGCGTTTTCGTTCATGACGTTTACTTGCGAGTGACAAGCACTCCGATTAACAAGCCTACCCCGAAGGCCACGCCGATGGATTCATATGGATGATCGCGAATGACTGTGTCCGCTTTCTTCGCCGCGGCTTTCGCTGTCGTGATGGTTTGTTCCTGCGCGTCCTGGCAAGTGGATTTAGCCCGTTCCAGAGCAGTTCCGAGACGCGCCCGCGCCTCTTTCACTTTCTCGCTCACGTCACCCGCCGTGGCCTTCATCAGGTTCTCGGCGTCGTGAGCGAGCATTTTCAAGTCTGTCGCCATGCGTTCTCGGGCAATGGCGCCGTGTGTTCTTTCGACGGCTTCATGGTTTGTTTCCATAGTCCAGTCCTTTTCTTCGGTTTCTGCCAATCCAATGTCTTTCGCCTTGTAAAAGTCGCGCTGCGGTCGCAGTGCAAATCATTCGTTAATGCCCCAATGGCGGTAAGAATCAGATTCCTCCAGAGCATTATCAGATACGACGGACAACGGTGTCATGCTTCGCGGGTTTTGTTTCATGCGCGAGTCTTCTTCAACGGTTCGCGAAGACGTGAACCCGCTGAATAACTCCACCGCGCTTTGCCTCGCGGCTTGCTGCAATCGTAAAAGCGTATCCCTTACCGAATCCATTTCCCGCTTGTCGTCATCAAACAAGACACCCAGCGCGCATTCTTTATCACCACGCTGGCTGACCCAGGCCGTTAGCCAGCTTCCAATTGCGGAGCCCAGACTGCGATCGCCATGCAGCGACATTACGATCACTTCAGCCCTGACGGCAGCAAGCACAGCCCGATCGTAGAATTCCGGGATGTTGAACAAGCCGAGTTTCCAGAACGTCCAGTAAAAATCGGTGTTTGTTCTTCTGCAATCCAGCATTTGGTCCAAATGCTGAAAGCACCGAAAGGCCCGGAACTTGGTACCCATATCCTCATACACGAGCATCACATTGGCTTGCGCAGGCGTGTTGTCAGATTGGCTTCCATTCAATATTCGTGTCATAGTTATTGTTCCGTTAGTGGTTTCCGCGATGTGTTCAGCGATCTTTCTCCCGTTCACGAGTTTCCCGCCGACAGGCACTTTGCCACGCGACGCGCGGCCAGAGAAATCATCAATCGGGCAACCCCGCTAAAGAGCATACTGACGCCCACCAGTGTGCCGATCACCCACGTGGTGCTGGCTGGCCACGTCCGCCATATAATAATTGCGAGAATGAGGGTGATAATCCCATCCACGAACAACCAGCCCGACCCGGGCAACGGGCGGAGCTGGAATGACAGAATGAACTCCAGGACGGATGCCAAAAGCAAGTACACGGCCAACACCGCCGTCAATGACGCGAGCCCTGCCATGGGATGCAGCAATAGGTAACCGCCAGCGACGATATAGAGGATGCCCAGCAGTATTTCCCACAAAATTACGCCGCCACGGCGCATGTGCCAGGCGTACACCATGTGGGCGACGCCACAAAACACCAGTAACCAACCAACCAACATTGTTAAGACAATACCGGAGACTTGCGGTACGATGATCGCCAAGACCCCGGCCACGATCATTAGCACACTGAGCGCGATTGACCATCCCATTTCTCGCTTGATTTCTGTGTTCTCGTTCATATTAATCCACCATTTCGTTATTGGTTTTGTTCCGTCGGTTTCTCCATCAGCGTCACCGCTCGCCCATCACTGCCACCGCTGGCTTGGCGGCTCCCAAATCATGTTCATCCAGGTTGGCCGGTTTCGTTGTCTGCAGGATCTCTTTGGCTTGGGCAACTTCCGCGGCAGTCCCGTGAGCCATGAGAAGAAACTTGTTCGCCTTGATGGCGGTTTCGTACCTCAAGACGCTGTCTTTGGGAATGCCGATGCTGAACAGGGCGGCTCCCAAGGCGCTCAAGCCACCCACCACGACCGCACTCTCCAGCGCGGCGACGAATGCGGACACTAGCGGCCCGGCGACGAGCAGCGGCCCGATGCCCGGCACCCAAAAGAATGCGGCACCGAACAACAAGCCCCACAATCCGCCCCATAATGCGCCCAGCTTTCCCCAATACTTCATTCGGTCCCCGGCATTGTAGTAGCCCACCACTTGTTCGTCCGTGTGATAGTCTTTACCGACGACCGATAGTTTCTTCATGTCGAAGCCCCCCCTCTGGAGTTCCTTCACCGCGGCTTCGGCCTCGGGGTGGGTGTTATAAACCGCGATCACGGCTTTCGGGTCTGATGTGGCCCGGCCTGTTTTCAATGTTGTTGTCATAATCGTTGCTCCGTTCGTTCGTTTACGATTTGATCTATGTTGATCGTTCTCTTTGCTTCGGCGGGAAACTTAGCAGGGCAACTGCGGTGGGTTCTATAATCACTTGGTATTGGAACACCCATACTTCATGGCTGAAAACCGAGCAGAATTACCGGGAACGCATTGAAGATGTGATCGTGGAAAAACTCGCGCTGGCAGCGCTTGAGCTGTGACTCGTGGAAACACAAAAAAGAAATATTTTCGTCAGGCCAACCAGTCTTGAAAAAAGGAGAGCCCGCTGTTAAGGCAGACTCTCCATTCTTTTCAGGCTGCGATTTTCCGCCCTTCTCGTCCCGTTTCCAGCGCTGTCGCCCGCCGGGCGCGACCCTTCGCCCATTTGCGCAGGCCGTCCACCTGTTCGCTCATCAACTTGCTCAACGGCAAGAAGTCGTTCAGCAACAGCGCCACCGACAGGTCGGTGGGCTCCTTGCGATGGTTGAACGCTTCGTGCAGTGCATCGATGAACAACTGCTCGATTTCCGAACCCGTCAATCCTTCGGTTGCCTTGGCCAGTTGAACGACATCGAACTCTGTGGAGTTACGGCCAAACTTGGCGATCTGGATTCTCCAAATTGCCTCGCGTTCAGCTTGGTTAGGCAGATCAACGAAGAACAGCTCGTCGAACCGTCCCTTGCGCAGCAGTTCCGACGGCAACTGGGTCACATCATTCGCCGTGGCCACAACGAACACCGGTGACTGCCGGTCTTGCAACCAGGAGAGGAACGAGCCGAATACCCGGGCCGAAGTGCCCCCGTCGGTCGAAGCCGAACTGCGGCTCCCGCTGAATCCCTTTTCCAGTTCATCAATCCACAGCACACAAGGCGCGATGGCCTCGACCGTGGCAATGACCGAGCGGAGATTGGATTCGGACTGGCCGACCAAGCCGGCAAACAACCGGCCCGCATCCAGCTTGAGCAGCGGCCTTTGAAACACGCTGGCCGTCGCTTTCGCTGTCAGTGATTTGCCCGTGCCAGGAATGCCAATAATGATCAAACCCTTCGGCGAGGGCAACCCATACGCCCTGGCTTCCTGACCAAACGCATCCCGGCGTTTCAACAGCCATTCCTTCAGCACGTCCAGTCCGCCGATGTCCGCCAGTGATCCTGGCCGGGGATAGACCTCCAGCAGTCCGTTCTTTTTGACTTCGCCGGCCTTTTCACGGGCGATGATTTGTGGGCAGAGCCTAGTGCTTTCGACCACCGACAAGGCGAACGCATTTTCGGCTTCGATGGAGGTCAGCCCGCTGGCGGCGTCCAATAACAACTCCCGTTCACTGGCACCCGGTGGCGCAAGCTTCGCGGATTTGGCGATGTTATCCAGCACCACCCCTAGCTCCGCCTTGCCCGGCAGGGCGAACTCAACCACGACGAACTCACGCGCCAATTCCGGCGGCAGCGTGAACCGGCAGCCCAGAATCACCAGCACCTTGCCCTTGGTTTTGCCAACCCGCAGCGTTTCCTTGAGTTGCCGGATGAGCACCGGATCGCCGTCCTCCACGAACTGATGGAAGTCTTTCAGCAAAACCACCGAATTCTCCGACAGTTCGCCAATGGCTTCCACTGCCTGTAGTGGATCGTTCACCTGTTTAACATGCCCGTCCTTGGTGTTGACCAGTCCTTCCGTCACCGACCAGGCGAACAACTGATAGTTCACCGAGGCAGCCAGGGTTTTCATCTCCGCCTCGACCCGCGCCTCTTCGCACGAGACGAGGTAGATGCCGGGATAGCCCGCCCGGATGTAATTTGTGATTTGTGATTTCATGTTTTCCTTTCAATAAAGAAAGCCCGCCCGGATGGAACCGGACGGGCTGGTTTTGGTTTGATTCCGGCTCAGGAGTTTTCCAACACCCCATTCAGGTGTTCCCGTTCCCAGGCCAGACAATCCTCCCGTGAGGGAGAGTCATAAACGTTGCGGCCATATGGATCGAACACGCGCCAGACTTGGGCTGGATTATCGAACTCAATCGCCAGGGCGCGTTTGACTTCCAATGAACCGAGCGTGTTCAGGTCAAGGGCCTCGGTGTAGAGCCCCTTGATGGTGCCATCCGGCAGGACGTATAATGTAGTCATACACCGGCCAGTTGTTGCCGTCGCACCCGACGGTGATACTCCGGTTTGCGCTGACGCTGTTCCAGTTCACCGAGCGCCTGTTCGAGAAAGGCCGTCGCCTTTTCGCAATCCGCCCCCTCGAAACCGTTCGCGGCGATGGTGAGCTGACCGGCCGGGTTGATGAGGATGTCGATGGTTTTCATAACCCTCCAATCGTCAGTTTGATCGAGCCGTCGCTGCGCTGGCTGCGTTGCACCGTCAGTCCCTTGCGCCGCGCTTCCCGGGTGGTTTTGTGGGCGGCATAGAGTTGCAGCAGGCGGCCATACTGACTGCCCACTTCCTGCTCTACATGCCCGTCCCACCAGTCGCAACTCAGATGGAAAAGGCCATCCGGTTGCCGGTTCACTGCGATGTCAAACGGCCCTTTGAGCCGGATGACATGATCGCCATTGTGCGTCGCGCCGCCATAACCACGGGCTTGGGCGTGGTCCAACACGGGCAGCCCCAGTTCCGCGCACGCGTCCCGCAAAGCGGCGATGTCCTTGATTTGTGTTTTGATTGTTACGAAGTGACTCATATTGGTTGATGGTTGAGTGTTGAGAGTTGTGAGAAAGCGGCTGACCCGGCTTCGCGAGGCCAGGCCAGCCAATGATTACCGGATCGTTTTGCCCACGGATGGCAAACGATGGATGTGGTTCCGGATGAACTCGCGCAGGTTGCCTTCGCACTTCATATAGAAGTCGCCGCCTACCCGCGTGAATTTGTGCGAGCGCTGTTGCGCCTGCAGCAGCGTGAACTCTTTTACCTTCCGCCGGTTCAGGAGACTTGCCATAGCACTCCTTTCATGCGGCCAGATACAGGCGCCGCTGACCGAGGTTGCCGAACCGCTCGACAATCTCACGGTTGTCCTGTTCGGCCAGTTGCCGGGCCCTGTCCGCCAGGTTTTGCAGTCCTTCTTGCAGTTGCGTCCGGGCAAAACCGCTATCGCGGTATTCCTCCGCCGTGCGATTCAGGAATGCCTGCCGCACCCGTTCCAGTTCTTCCTCCATGACCCGGTCCCCGGCGAAGTTCAATTGCTTGAATTCGTCAATGAACTTGACCAGCCGGTTGAGCGTTTTCTGATGCACCCCGGTTTTCCCGGTCTGCATGCTCTCCAGCATCTCGCCGCACAATTGCGCGGTCTGTTGCCGGAGCGACGCCACACAATCCGACACGAACGTTTCCACCTCGTGATGGATGCGCGCCCCGGCTTCCTGCGCCATCCGTTCGCGCACCCGGATGATTTCCTGTTGCTGGCGGGCCCCGGTCAGTTCCAGGTCCAGCTTTTCGGGCAGGCGTATCTGGAACAGTTGCGTCGAGAACTCGAAGAACCGTTCCATCCGCTCCGGCGGCGGGAACGAGGCCTCGATGGTCGCCACCAACCGTTCCGGATCCGTGACCAATTTGCGCGCGGCTTCCAGCCATTCGGCGGATGCTTTCGTGCGCGTTTCGGCATACCGGGACAGGAAGTCGGTTTTCGCCAGCGCGAAATCCCGCGCCAGCCCGTTGATCTTGTCCAACACCTCCTGCAACTTGGCATTCGGCAGGAAACGGCTCAGGCCGTTCAGGAACGGAAATGTGCTGGCTTCGACCAGCGCGTGTGCCCGGCTTTCCACCAGCGCAAAGGCTTCCAGCGCCTCCTTGGGCAGCAGATTTTTGTGGCCCAGACTGATGAGCCGTTCGGTCACGCGCTCCGGGTCCAAGCCCAGATCTTCGGCGTTGAGTTTCTTGGTCGCGCGCCAGTAGCGGACCGACACGTTGATGAGCACCCCCTCACGGGTGAGCACCTCCAATAGTTGATTTTCTTGCATGTTGTTTTTCTTTCTTGGAAATGGAAAAGCCGAAGGTTCCATACCTCCGGCTTCTCCGGGTTGTTCTGTGATGAGGCCGGCTGGCTTAATTTCGGGAGTGCGCCGATGGTTTCGCCGCGCCGGCGCCAACAATGAGCAGGTCGGGACAGAGTTTAGGCGACGCCGGCTTTTTGTCTTCCTCCACAATGTTCAGCCAACCCTCCCCGTCGTAACGGATGTGAAACTCCGCCGTCATCATCTCCCGTACCTGCGGCGAGATGTTCGTCCAGTCCTGCCAGCCTGTCGGAGGGTCGGTTTTTTCATCGGGGCAACACGCCGCGTTGCACTGTTTATAGAGGACCGACGCGTCACTGCCCGGAATGTCTCCGGCTTCGGCGTAGTCGCCCACGAACGCGATGCGGTCGCCCGCCCAGGAACCCACCAGCGGATGTTGGGCCCGGAAATCCCCGCCGCCCCGTCCGCCGTCCCGGCTGCTGGCTGCCAGCAACATGACCAACGCTGTGGCCGTCGAGTAGCTCCAGCCGACTTGCTCCCGTAATTTCAGGCCGTTCCCGATTTGATGCGGATGAATGACCTGTTTTTTGTCGAGGTTGATGAGGTAATGATACTGTCCCATAACTTTGTTTTCCTTTCCTGGTTGATGGTTGAATGAAAAAGCCGGCCATGCGTGTTAGGCATGACCGGCTCATTTGTTGCGGTTGGATTAACTGGCCTCTTCCTCCGTGTCGGCCTTGAACTTGAGTTGGGAGACCAGACATTCAGCCGGCTCAACGTCATCACGCGGCCCCAGGTAAACCGGCTGATACAGGGCATGGCTTTCCCGATGCGCGTAGAGATACCGCACCTCCACCACCGCGCCGACTTTGGGAATATCCTGATTGGCCGGGATGGTGACGTTGCCGCAGGGAATCCAGCCCTCACCGTCGAGCAGGCGGACTTCTACGCTGCGCTGGGTGTTCACTTTGGCCACGACCGCCGACAACGTGGCGCAGAACTTGAATTTCAATTGCGGTCCGCCGCTGTTGGGCCGGCCCGGTGTGGAGGGCGCGTCCAATAGCTTGAACACGATGCCTTCACGGTTTTCGGCTTTGAGGCGCTTCCATAATGCGATCTTTTCCTTGGTGGTGAATGCCGTCTCGGCGTATTTGATGAAGGGATGCTGGGCACTGGCCAGCAGGATCATCAGCCCGTTCAGGCGTGCACGGTAGGGCAACCGCCGCAGGTTTTCACCGTTCAGTTCGAGCAGATCGAACGTGTGGTACACATCCCCAATGGCTTCACCATCCTGGATGAAGTCGCTGGACAGTTTGCCAATGTCCCCAACCACCGTCGCCGGCAAACCCACGATCAGTCCCTTCTTATTGATGCCTTCGATCTGACCGCTTTGCTTTCGGACGAGCAGATGCCGCCCGTCGAACTTCTCCTGGGCGCAATAATCATCATTGTGCAACAGCCGCTCCACGTCGGCTTCTTCGATGGGATTGAGCAACTGTGGCAAAATCCCCGACGATTGTTTTTCGCTGTGTTGATAGGGGGTGCCGCTCTCACCTTCGGTGTAACCCTTGGCTTTCTTTTCGTTGACGAGTTTATTGAAGATCTTCTTGGCCGCGTCATAATCCACGGGTGAAGAAGTCTTGCTCCCGGTCGTCAGCGTTGAGCCACGCCGGCCGTAGGCGAAGTTCACGACGAACCATTCGCCCGCCGGTTCAATCGCCGCTTGATATACCTTGTCCGACGAACCTTCGCGGTAATACAAGGTGACCCGGTCTTGTGCTTCCATGACTGCGTTCATATTTTTCCTTTCCTGGTTGTTTGAATAAAAATGAGCCGGAAGCCTGTTGTGGCTATCCGGCCCGGTTTGGTTTGTGTTTTTGGTTTGTGTTGTTGGTTTAGAGGTCCAAGCAGTGATCCTCCACGGAATCACCCTCCACTTTGCAGATGCCCTTGAAGCCCATACCCATCTCCTCGTAATCGAGCAGGAACGTGAGCATAGGCCATTGCGGGGCGAGCTCTTCGAGGAACGCAATCGGCGGCGACCAGGCGGTATCGAACAGATACGTCAGATGACCTTCCCACTCGTCCGCTAGTTCCGCAATGCACGCGCCCCATTTGCAGCCCCAGTGGTTCTGTTCCCAATCGTAACCGGCCTTTTCGTAACCGGCTTCCAGCACTTCCAGTGGAATGGGCACGAGACTGTGGAAGTTGAGAACAGTTTCCGTTTGTTCTGGGAGTTTGAGCCACGGCGAGTGACCGACGGCCTTTTCCTTGAACCGGGTCACGTCCGCCTCCGGACCGTACACGGCCAGCTTGTTGTTGCACCAGTTTGGCATGGGGATTTCCTCCTATAAGGAACAGGTGACGTGCGTGTTCAACTCGATGGCCTGATCCAGGAAGACGACCAGCTCGGCGTGTTTCTCCACGAAGTAGCGATGCCACTCCTCCAGGCTGTTCTCCCCGTCGCCCACCGTCCCGCCGCGCGCTTCGATCTTCTCCCTGGTGACCGGCTCCAGTTTCGCGTTGGCCACCATGTCCCGGAACTTCCGGAGTTTGTCTTGCCGCAGTTTGCGCGCCTTGGTGCACAGCGGGATGACATCCTGCCACCAACTCAACCCCAGCCAGTTCAACAGGCAGGTCACGTTGTAGGAATCGCGGAAGTAACCCTCCGAGAACATCAGGTCGTAATACTTCGTGACTTCGGCTTGAGCGGCTTCGGCTTCCTTCGAGCCGCGCGGCAGGCTGTCCCGCCGGCGCACCGCGGCCTCGAACAGCGGTTCATACTTTTCGAGGATTGGTTTTTGGATTTTTTCAATGTACAGGTCTGCTCCCATACGTTTCTCCTTTCCTGGTTTTATGGTTTGAACCCGCTGTCTCCCAAAAAAACAAACGCAGGTCTTCACGACCTGCGTCCGGATTCTTCAAACCGCCCGGTTTGATTTTGGAAAACAGTTGGTATTCGGGAGGTTTCCCGAAATCGGTTAAAGGGAAGACCCGCAGTCACGACGACTACGGGTACGAAGTCTGGTGCCTTACGAATAAAAGTAGCCCAGACTCCGCAACGAAGCATGTCGGCCGGCGGCCCCCATGATGACATGGTCCAGCACTTCGATCTTGAGCAGTTGCCCGGCCCGGATCAGATCGCGCGTGACTTTGATGTCCGCTTCCGACGGGGTCGGGTCACCGCTGGGATGTGAGTGCGCCAGCACGATGGCTGCCGCTGCTGCAATCACCGCCGCCCGAAACACCTCGCGGGGATGCACCAGGAGGGTGTCCATCGTGCCAAGGGTCAAAAGCTGATGCCCCTTGACCCGCCGCCGGGTGTTCAGCAGCAACACAGCCAGGCATTCGCACTCGGGGTTGTAATATGGATTGGTGGCGATGTTCAGCCGCCAGTACTCCGCCACTTGCTCCGGCGTCTCGCAGATCAGCAACGATTCCGGTGTTGGACATTCGCGCAACGAAACGACTTTGAATTCCTGTGGCGGTTTCATGCGGCCACCTCCGTCCCCGAATGTTGCTGGATCATCGATAGGAGTTCATCCGGTTCGAGCGAATCGGGTTGTTGGCCGTCTTCCAACCGGATGACACTGACGGCGACGTGTTTGCTTAATCGCGCCTGTGCTTCATTCCGGCCTTTGCGACCCGCCGCGTCTTCATCGAACAACAGCAGCACCTGGCCATTCTCCCCGGCGATTTGCACAATCCGTTCCTCCTGCGCCAATGACAACAGGCTGCCCATCAGCGATACCACCCGGCGATGCCCTGCCTGCCAGACCCGCATGCAACCGAAGAACCCCTCGACCACAACCAGCGGTTCGGAAGGACTTTCCTGAACCGCCCGATGCTGGTTAAACAACTCGATGGATTTTCTGAACCCGCGCGGCAGCCGGTATTTGGGTTGTTCCTCCGGCGGTGTGCCCGCCCAGCGACCGGCATAGGCAATCATTTGTCCCCTGGCATTGTGGATGGGAATGGCAATCCAGCCCCGTAACAGTCCATGCGGACAACAGCCCAAACCAAATGTGCTGATGGTTTCCGCCGTTAATCCCCGTTCCTGCAAATACGGATGCGCCCCGTCCAATGGCCCCAGCGAAAAGCGCAGCGGCGGATTACTCTCCTTCCTGAACGGAATGACCTTGTCCTTCACCACGGGGCGAGGGGTTTCCTTCCCATTGACCGGTTTCAGGTTGAACCAGTCCTGCAACAGCAATCCCGCCTCGCGAATGCCGACCTTTTCCATCCGGCCCACGAAGTCAATGATGCTGCCGCCCGCATGACAATCCCCGAAACAGATCCAGCAGTTGCGGCTCAAGCTCACCCGGAACTGGGTGGGATTGTGCCCCTGATGCAACGGACAGACCCCGCTCAAGCTGTCCCCGCTGCGCCGCAACTTCTCCAATAATCCGTAGCGCACCAATACCTGTTCCATCGTCACGGATTGTTTCAACTGATTGAAACCGATGAAACGGTTCTCTGTGTTCTCACTCATGATCTTGTCCTCCAGAAAAAAGAAAGAGGAGGGCCGTCAGGCGCCTCCTCTCTCCAGGTTATTATGTTTTGGGTCAGTCCTTGGCGAACGTCAGGCTGCGGTTGAACACCACCACCTCCGCGCTGGGCTTGCCGTTGTTTTCACCCCAACTGGCCACCCGTCCCTGCAACTCCACGCGCAAGCCTTCGCCTTTGCTGGCGAGCGTTTGCTCCAATTCAGGCGAGGGATTGAACATGACACAGGGTACTTGGTTGACGCGCTCCTTCGTCTCGCCTTCGTCATGGCCGTCCCGCGTCTCCACGGTGAACCGCAGAATCTTGCGGTCAGTGCCCTTGACACTGGCGTTGCGGACGATGCGCCCGGCTATCAAACACAGGTTCATGCTGCTCCTTTCTCTTTGATTGCCGCTGAAAAATGAATTGCCCCCGGATAGCGCCCGCTACCCCGGAATTTTCCAATCTCCAGTGGCAAAGTGTTGCGAACTCAAAATCACACGCCCTCGGTCAAAACCGTTGAGCGTTCTATCATCGACCGGATTCAAAAATTCAGTCGTCCAGTTCGCGTTCCTTGTAATGCAATGAATAGAAGTGGCGCTGGCTGCGGATCAGATGCTCCAGCTTTTGGTCAATCTCGTGCAGCTTGACGCGCAGTTCCCGCGCCAGTTGGATGATCTCCCCGGCGCGGCAGGAATATTTTCTCTTTGTCCGAACCATGTTGAATATCCAAGTAGCCACGCCTTAAAAAGCCTTGCGCTCGATGCGTTCGGAAAAAACCGGGCGCTTGGCGAAAATTGTGTTTTAGTACAAATCGCGATTCCCCCGGCCGAACGTGTTGAAACTTTCCTTCGGAAATTTAGTGGCTGTCGCTTTTACGACGAGACGCCCTTTATAAATGTTTGAATCGTGACACGCATTTGCATCGAAAATGGTTTGTGATATAAGTTCATCCAACAGTTCCCACATGCAATTAGTTCAGACATGCAGCGGAGAGAATTTTGGCTATATTACTGGCCGCAATCTTCGCACCTTCAGCGGCTATCACGTGGGTTGTTTGGTGGACGGTGAATTCTACGGTGTGGACGGTTCTTACCTTGGTGAATTTTCAAAAACGGGACGGCTTATTTTTGACCTTTCCAAGAAGCAAAAACGAAGAAAACCTTTCAAGCCGCATGCTGACAAGCGGCCACTGGTAAAATGTGCAGACCTCCCAAGCGTGAAAATTCCAACCGGTTTTAATGATTTTCCTTCTGCAACCAGTTTCAATCGGCGCAGAGAGCAGAAGCGAGTGGAAAATCTGCTGGAAGGTTATGTAAACTCCGATCCCTAGTCTGCATCGCCACTGCTTTAATTGTCCATTACCGGCATTTTCAAGGCCGATTTGCAGCGATTGTAGAGTTGAAGACAACGACGCCGGGCATCAAGGATGGCTTGTGACCGGATGACTCGCTCAATCTCCGAGTCGCGCACGACCGGCTCAATAGTTTCGCCGCCGGTTTCGATTTTCCTGTTTTTACCTCTGAATGTTTCGTTGAATGCAAACAGCGAGGTGAACGGGTTGGGATCATCTGGCTCCGGCTCTTTTTGGTTCACAGGTCCAGCCACGAGGGTTTCAACGTGCTGGACCAGTTCCGCGATGACCTTGCCGCTGTCGCCGCCCAGCGCCCTCATTGTGGTGTCGAGATTGTCCCGATCCAGTTCCCGGCGTAGCGCCGCCAGTTCATCTCCGTTCAATGCGTAACTCGTCAGCGTCAATTCAAACCGGCCGCGATAGCCGTACGCGCCTCCCGCCGTCCGCTCCGGGGCCGCCCGGAACTTTAATTCGAGAATCAACACTGAAAACAGGGCGCGTCGTCTGGCCTGCAAAATAAACCGGGGCAAATCTCCACGGTCCACGTCTTCGTTTACAGGATATTCCCGCTGGACCAGCAACGTGACATCTGCCACGGCAGTGTTGAAAAGGTTGACCAGAGATGCCGTCCCCTTTGCGTTTTGTTCCAACTGACGCGCTTGTTTCAGATACGGCCCCAGCCAGCGCGCATAAAGTTTCAACGATTCGATTTGTGAACGCAACAAGCCCTGCTCGATTTGCGATGGAATCTTCCGCTCCTCGCTTCCGCTGGTGAATTCGTTTTCCTCTTTTAAAAAAGAGGCGGTTCGCAGGATGTCACGAACCAGCGCATGCGCTTCGCGCAACAGTTTCGCGGCATCCTGCTGCGCCCGGCTCTCGCGCCGCGTCAGTTCCGCAAACAGCCCCGAGCCGGGTGTTGCCAGAAATGTGTCCGCCAGTTTGCTCACGTCCCAGCCGTCCGCCGTCAATTCATCCAGCAGCCAGAAATAAAATGCCTCCAAACTCTCATCGAATGAATCGTAAGCAAGTGTGTGCTGCTCAATCGGGCTCTTGAATCCCGGCAGACGAAATGGATTCTCCTCTTCGAGATGTTCAATGGCGATTCGGTTGGGTTCCAACAGTTGCACTTTTTCCGTTGCCTTCAGATAACCCAAACCGTCCTTTCGTTTGGCTGCCTCGCTAAGCATGTTTTTCACCTCCTGTCTGGCCTTCACGTCACAGAATACGTCCGGGACGATGGCGGCGATCAACTGATGAATGTCCATTTCGAGCCTCTATTCCCGTGCTAAGAAGCCGGACTATTTAAGTATGTTGGTCATTTCCTTGCCGGTATGTGGGCCACACCTGCAACTGGTTCAACACGCGCCTGCCCATGCGCGTCAATCGATAGAGTTTCCATTGGCGTTTCTCGGTGACGCCCACCAGTTGAAACAAACCCAGTTGCAACAAATCCCTGAACGCGCGGATGACGAGGTTCAGGAGCACCGACCGCTCCAAGTGTTTGCGAATGTGAAATCTCTGCCATGCACGGCAACCGAAGGCGAACCGGGCTTAAATAGTTATCGGCTGGCGTCCGGATCAAAGCCTGACCTGAATCCTACAGCGCGGGCAGCACACATAGACCGGAAACCTGTTATTTGGCCGCTTTCGGCCCTGGTATTCCCAGATATGCCGGCAGCGTTTGCACTGAACCTTCATTCCCCGGCCGGCCTCAGGTCCTTCGCGCGGGCGGTTCCCGGTTTCTGGCCCGTGCCGCTGTTTCGGTCGTTGCGACGGCGGCGCATTTCCCTTCCCAGAAAAGCCGAGGCATTGCGTTCATCCCGGAACAGCAAACGACCACATTTGGGGCATTCATACGAGGTGCCATGGTCTCCAATGCCCCAGGAGTCCACTTCGTAGTGAATGCCATCCCGAAAGTCACTAGTCACCGTTCGATCCTCGGCAAACACCAGCCATTCAACTTTTGCCTGACAGTGGGGACAGATTCCGCCCTGCCCCGCCGAATTTTTCTTTTCCATGTTTTTGAAGTCCTCCTTTCAGTAGTAGTAGGTAGAGGGCGAAGTATTTGAACCTGTCGGTCGAGAATGTTGCCAGGTTACTCGAATTAGCTGGTCAACTCGCGCACGATCTCATTGCCCGATTTGCCCAGCCGGTAGAGTTTGCCGACGCGCCCCCTGGCGGTGCCGACGCAGGTGATGAGTTTCTTGCCGGCCAGTTCGCGCACGGCTTGGAGAACGTGATTCAAACCGACAGGATATTGAGCGTGGATTTGATTTCTTATTTGGGAAGCGGTCAGTCCGTCGGAACTGTGTGCCTCCACCCGGGCCATGCCGAGCAGCACCCGTTTGCGGTTGCGCGACCGCACGACCCAGGAATAGAGCTTCCAATCAACGGATTTTGAAGGCGAAGCAATGGAAACACCAAACGCCGTTTGAACCGCGCGCCGGCCAGCATCCGTCAAGGCGTGTAACCGTCCGTAGTTGCAACGTCCAGTCAGCGGTAGTGCCAGCCCTTTGTCCTGCATCTGGCGCAACAAAAACCAGACGTCGCGGAGTTGCAGTCGTGGGGCCCATTGCCGGGCCGCCTCGCAAATCTCGACGGCGGTCATCGGCTTGCGCAGCACTCGCGCTACCGCCGCGCGCTGACTTCCGTTTTGCAACCATGCCGTGTCGTCCCTTGTGTGTGACATCGGCTTTGTCATTACTGCCGGGTTTATAAAGCTTGCGCCCGATTCATTCGGAGCCGGTTCCTCCGAATGTTTTTGGCACAAGCCTTTTAAGCCTCACCCCTATGTCCCTTTAATGGAAGTGCCGGACAACTACACCTCTTTGGAACACAAAACAAATATCGTAGCGACGCCCGGCACTCCTCTGGATCTTCTGCTGCATTCCAAATCCCGAATCCTTCGTACCAAGCTCGATGTGCTGGCGACAGAAATTGTTGCCCGGCTGGGCATCTGGAACCGCAATCTGGAACGCATCCACGGGGAAAAGGCCGGCGTGGAGGAACTGCTCGACCAATCCACGCGACTCGCCCGTTATCACCTGCGCGATCAACGCGATGTCGGCAGATTGCGTGAAGACGCCCTCAAACTCGATACCCAGCAACGCGAGGAGGACGTTCAATGCTGGAAGGATGTGGTCCTGGTCATGCGCGATTTTCTCACCGCCTGGGAAGCCCATGAACAGGCCAAATCACGCGCCATCTTCATCAACCATGCGGGATCTGGACATCAAGAGTCTCTGTAAAAAGCTCAAGCCCATCATGGGCCGGAGGGCAGATGCCCTGTGGACGGCCTATGCCACAGCCGAAACGCCACAGTCCAGACAGGAAGCCGAAGCGCTCATCAACCTTTTGGCCGCACAGTATCTCTCCGCCAATATCGGCGACGAACCGATCCTGCT
>Ga0335085_10002555_pt1 | contig 33639 bp, 21 predicted proteins | sample Lox_Sample_45_FD_206712 | JGI IMG/M metagenome (GOLD analysis project Ga0335085, IMG submission 206712) | Soil microbial communities from Loxahatchee National Wildlife Refuge, Florida, United States - Lox_Sample_4.5 | ecosystem: Environmental > Terrestrial > Soil > Wetlands | place: USA... | reverse complement strand
GGGCGCGCGAGAGACGGGCCTCGATGACCTGCGCGCGCGTCGCCTCGAGAAGCGTCTCGGCCTGCGCGACGTCCACGCCCGACACGACGCCCTGGTCGTGCCGGTTCCGCGTCACCTTGAGGGCGCGCTCCTGGGCCTCGGCGTTCTCGGCGAGGAGCGCGATCTGCGCGTCGAAGCCGTGAAGCTGGTACCAGTCGACGGCCAGCTCGGCCTGCATCGAGAGCCGGACGTTCTCGAGGTCCGCCCCGGCGGCCTCGGCGCCCGCGACGCTGGACTCCACGTTGCGGCGAACGCGCCCCCAGAGGTCGAGCTCCCACGAGGCGTCCCCGGTCGCCGAGTACGTCGTCGCCGTCGCCACGACGGGCGCCTCTCCGGGAACGCTCGTGTGGACGCGCGCCCGGGTCACGCCGGCTCCGGCCGTCACGGTCGGGTAGAAGTCCGCCCGCGACTGGCGGACGACCGCCCGCGCGGCGCGGTAGCGGGCCTCGGCCTGCGCGATCGTCGTGTTGGCCGACGCGACCTCTTCCTCGAGGGCGGAGAGGCCCGGATCGCCGAAGAGCGCCCACCATGCGCCCCGCGGGAGGTGGTCGTCCGGCGCGGCGACGCGCCACTCGGACGGATCGACGGGCGCCTCCTTGAAGGCGGCCGGGGACACGGTCTCGGGCTTGTGATAGTCCGGCCCGACGGCGCAGCCCGGCAGGACGAACGCGAGCGCGAGGGCGAGCGCGAGGGCGCGCCCGAGCCCGTCAGGACGCGGGCGCATCCGCGAGCTCCGGCGGCGCGGCGCGCCGCTTCCGCCGTTCGGCGAGGCGCAGCCGCAGCCTGTCGAGGTAGAGGTAGACGACCGGCGTCGTGAAGAGCGTGAGCATCTGGCTGAAGACGAGGCCGCCGACGATCGCGATGCCGAGCGGCCGCCGAAGCTCGGCGCCGACGCCGCTTCCGAGCGCCAGCGGCAGGCCGCCGAGGAGCGCGGCCATCGTCGTCATCGTGATCGGCCGGAATCTCAGGATGCAGGCCTGGAAGATCGCGTCCTCGGGGCTCTTTTTCTCCTTGCGCTCGGCTTCGATCGCGAAGTCGATCATGAGGATCGCGTTCTTCTTGACGATCCCGATGAGAAGGATGATCCCGATGAGGGCGATCACGCTGAGGTCCGTGCGGGTCAGGAGCAGCGCGACGAGCGCCCCGACGCCCGCGGACGGCAGCGTCGAGAGGATCGTGACGGGGTGCATGAGGCTCTCGTAGAGGACGCCGAGGACGATGTAAACGGCGACGAGCGCGGCGAGGATGAGGATCGGCTCGTTCGCGAGCGATTCCTGGAACGCCTTCGCCGTTCCCTGGAAGCTCGGGCGGATCGCGGTCGGCAGGCCGATCTCGGCCTCGGCGCGGTTGATCTCGTCGACGGCGTCGCCGAGCGCGACCCCCGGGGCGAGGTTGAACGACAGCGTGACGGCCGGGAACTGCCCCTGGTGGTTGATCGCGAGGGGCGCCGTCGAGCGCGCGTACCGCGTGAAGGCCGAGAGCGGCACCTCGGTGCCGTCCTGGGCCCTGACCCAGATCGACTTCAGGCTGTCCGGGTCCTGCCAGTACTTCGGGTCGACCTCCATGACGACGTGGTACTGGTTGAGCGGCCGGTACGTCGTCGAGACCTGGCGCTGGCCGAACGCGTCGTAGAGCGCGTCGTCGATCTGCTGCGGCGCGATGCCGAGCCGCGAGGCGGTGGCGCGGTCGATCACGAGGTCCGCCTGGAGCCCCTTCATCTGCTGGTCGCTGTTGAGGTCGACGATGCCCTTGACGCTCCGGAGCTTCGCGAGGACCTTCGGCGCCCAGACCTCGAGGTCCTTCTGGTCGTCGGCCTGCAGCGTGTACTGGTACTGCGCGTTGGAGGCGAAGCCGCCGATGCGAAGGTCCTGGACCGACTGCAGGAAGAGGCTGCCGCCGGGGACGGAGCCGAGCTTCCCCCTCAGGCGCGCGACGACCTGGTCCGCGCTGAGCTTCCTCTCCGAGAGCGGCTTGAGCGTCACGAACATGCGGCCGGCGTTCACGGCGCCCTGGCCGCCCGAGAACGCCTGGACGAAGAGGGTCGCCGGGTCCTTCATGACGACGTCCACGAACGCGGCCACGCGCCGGTCCATCGCGCTGAACGACGTGCTCTGGTCGCCGAGGATCGAGCCCGACAGCCGGCCGGTGTCCTGCTGCGGGAAGAAGCCCTTGGGAACCTTCACGAAGAGGAAGATCGTCGCCGCCATCGTGGCGAGCGTCACGCCGAGCGTGAGCGGCTGGTGCCGGAGCACCCAGCGCAGCGCCCCCTCGTAGCGCTCGAGGATCCAGCCGAACGCCCTCTCGCTCGCGGCATAGAGGCGGCCGTGCCGCTCTTCGGCCCTCGCGCGGAGGAGCCAGGCGCAGAGCATCGGCGTCGTGGTGAGGGAGACGACCATCGAGACGAAGATCGCGACCGACAGCGTGACGGCGAACTCGCGGAAGAGGCGCCCCACGATGCCGCCCATGAGGAGGATCGGGGTGAAGACCGCGATGAGAGACATGCTGATCGAGAAGACGGTGAACCCGATCTCGCGGGCGCCCTCGAGCGCGGCCTCGAACGGCGCCGTCCCGGCCTCGATGTGGCGCGTGATGTTCTCGATGACCACGATCGCGTCGTCGACGACGAACCCCGTCGCGATCGTCAGGGACATGAGCGAGAGATTGTCGATGCTGTAGCCGAGGAGGTACATGGCGCCGAACGTCCCGACGAGCGAGACGGGAACGGCCACGCTCGGAATGAACGTCGAGCGCGCGCTCCTCAGGAACGCGAAGACGACGAGGATGACGAGGGTGATCGAGATCAGGAGCGTGATCTCGACGTCCCGAACGGACGTGCGGATCGTCTCGGTCCGGTCGAGATTGACCGTGACCTTGATCGTCGGAGGCACCTCGGCCTGGAGCTGCGGCAGGAGAGCGCGGATCCGGTCGACCGTCTCGATGATGTTCGCTCCGGGCTGCCGGAAGACGATGAGGAGGATCGCGGGCTTGCCGTTCGCGAGACCGATCGTCCGGACGTTCTCGACGGAGTCCGTGACCGTCGCGATGTCGGAGAGCCTCAGCGCGGCCCCGTTGCGGTAGGAGACGACGAGAGGCCGGTACTGGTCCGCCGCGAGGAGCTGGTCCGTCGCCGCGATCGACCAGAGGCGCCCGCCGGTCCCGAGGTCGCCCTTCGGACGGTTCGCGTTCGCGTTCCCGAGGAACGTCCGCACGTCCTCGAGGCCGAGCCCGGTCCGCGAGAGCGCCGTCGGGTTCAGGTCGACGCGCACGGCGGGCAGCGCTCCGCCGCCGGCGAACACCTGTCCGACGCCGGGCACCTGCGAGAGCTTCTGCTGGAGGACCGACGAGGCGAGGTCGTACATCTCGGCGCGCGTCGCCGTGTCCGAGGTGAGGCCGATGAGCATGATCGGCGCGTCGGCGGGGTTCACCTTGCGGTAGCTCGGGTTGCTCGGGAGGGTCGCGGGGAGCTGGCCGCGGGCCGCGTTGATCGCGGCCTGGACGTCGCGGCCCGCGGCGTCGATGTTCCGGGAGAGGTCGAACTGGAGGACGACGGCCGTCGAGCCGAGCGAGCTCTGGGACGTCATCTCCGTGATCCCCGCGATGCGGCCGAACTGCCGCTCGAGCGGCGTCGCGACCGACGAGGCCATCGTGTCCGGGCTCGCGCCGGGGAGCGACGCCGACACCTGGATCGTCGGGAACTCGACCTGCGGGAGCGGCGCGACGGGGAGGAAGAAGTACGCGATCCCGCCGGCGAGGGCGAGCGCGACCGTGAGGAGGCTCGTCCCGATCGGCCGCCGGATGAAGGGCGCCGAGAGGCTCATCGTCCGCCCGCCGGCGCCGGCTCCGGGGCCGGAGCGCTCCCGCGCGAGGGATGCGCCTCTTTCCGGCGCTTCGTGAGGCGCCCCGCGAGCCGGTCGAAGTAGAGGTAGATGACCGGGGTCGTGTAGAGCGTCAGGAGCTGGCTGAAGATGAGCCCGCCCACGATCGCGATGCCGAGCGGGCGCCGGAGCTCGGCGCCCGTGCCGCTCCCGAGAGCGAGCGGCACGCCCGCGAGGAGCGCCGCCATCGTCGTCATGATGATCGGCCGGAAACGCTGGAGCGCGGCCTGCGTGATCGCGTCGACGGGCGCCTTTCCGCCCTTGCGCTCGGCCTCGAGGGCGAAGTCGATCATCATGATCGCGTTCTTCTCGACGATGCCGATGAGCAGGATGATCCCGATGAGGGCGACGACGGTGAAGTCGAGCCGGCACAGGAGGAGCGACAGCAGCGCGCCCACCCCGGCCGAGGGAAGCGTCGACAGGATCGTGATCGGGTGGATCGTGCTCTCGTAGAGGACGCCGAGGAGGATGTAAACCGTCACGAGCGCCGCGAGGATCAGGAGCGGCGTGTTCGTGAGGGACGCGCCGAAGGCGCGCGCCGTCCCCTCGAACTGGACCTGGACGCTCGCGGGCATCGCGAGCTCTTTCTCGGCCTTCTCGATCGCCTTGACGGCGCCCCCGAGCGAGGCGTCGGGCGCGAGGTTGAACGACACGGTCGCGGCCGGGAACTGGCCCTGGTGGTTCACGGCGAGGGGAGCGTCGGAAGTCTCCACCGTGGCGATCGCGGAGAGGGGCACCGGCCCGCCGGCGGCCGACCGCAGGTAGACGTTCTTCAGGTCGTCCGGGCGCGCCTGCAGCTCCGGGCGGCCCTCGAGGACGACGCGGTACTGGTTCAGCTGCGTGAACATCGTCGAGACCTGGCGCTGGCCGAACGTGTCGTAGAGGGCGTCGTCGATCTGCTGCGGCGTGATGCCGAAGCGGGAGGCCGATCCCCGGTCGATGACGACGCGGGCCTGCCCTCCGGCCGTCGACAGGTCGCTCGCCACGTCGCGGAGCTCGGGAAGGCCGCGGAGCTTCTCCACGAAGCGGGACGTCCAGACCGCGAGCTCCTTCGCGTCGGGATCCTCGAGGCTCACCTGGTACTGGGTCCGGCTCACGCGGTCCTCGACGGTGAGGTCCTGCACGGGCTGGAGGTACAGCGTGATGCCCGGGACCTTCGCGAGCTCGGGCTGCAGGCGCCGGATCAGGTCCTCGGCGCCGATCTTCCGGTCGTGAACGGGCTTGAGGTTGATCTGGATCCGCCCGCTGTTGGGCGTCGTGTTCGTGCCGTCGACGCCGATGAAGGACGAGAGGCTCGCGACGGCCGGGTCCTTGAGGATCACGGCCGCGAGCTGCCGCTGGCGCTCGCTCATCGTCGAGAAGGACGCCGTCTCGGACGCTTCCGAGACCCCGAGGATCACGCCCGTGTCCTGCACGGGGAAGAAGCCCTTCGGGATGACGACGTAGAGGAGGATCGTCGCGGCGAACGTCGCGATCGCGACGGCGAGCGTCGCCGGCTGGTGCTCGAGCACCGTGTGAAGCGTGCGGTCGTAGAAGCCGATCACGCGTTTGAAGACGCGCTCGGACGCCTTGTAGAAGCGTCCCTGCTCGGACTCGGGGACGTGGCGGAGAAGGCGCGCGCACATCATCGGCGTGAGCGTGAGGGAGACCGCGGCCGAGATGAGGATCGTCACGGAGAGCGTGATCGCGAACTCGCGGAAGAGGCGCCCCACGATGTCGCCCATGAAGAGGAGCGGGATGAGGACCGCGATGAGGGACACGGTCAGCGAGAGGATCGTGAAGCCGATCTGCTCGGACCCCTTCAGCGCGGCGTCGAGCGGCTTGTCGCCCTGCTCGAGGTAGCGCGTGATGTTCTCGATCATGACGATCGCGTCGTCCACGACGAAGCCCGTCGAGATCGTCAGCGCCATGAGGGTGAGGTTGTTGAGGCTGAAGCCGAGAGCGAGCATCGCCGCGAACGTGCCCATGAGCGAGAGCGGGACGGCGACGCTCGGGATGACGGTGGCCGAGACGCTCCTCAGGAACAGGAAGATGACCATGACGACGAGGGCGATCACGAGCATGAGCTCGAACTCGACGTCCGCGACGGACGCGCGGATCGTCGTCGTCCGGTCCGTCAGGATCTGGAGGTCGATCGCGCCGGGAAGGCTGGCGCGGAGCTGTGGGAGGAGGGCCTTGATGCGGTCGACGACCGCGATGATGTTCGCCCCCGGCTGGCGCTGGATGTTCAGGATGACCGCGGGCGTCTCGTTCATCCAGGCGGCCTGCCTGACGTTCTCGGCGCTGTCGAGGACCGAGGCGACGTCCGCGAGGCGGACCGGCGCGCCCTTCCGGTACGCGATGACGAGCGGCAGGTAGTCGACGCTCGCGAGGAGCTGGTCGTTCGCGCCGATCGTGTAGGACTGCGTCGGCCCGTCGAAGCTGCCCTTGGCCTGGTTGACGTTCGCCTGCGCGAGCGCCGCCCGCACGTCCTCCATCGTGAGGCCGTAGGACGACAGCGCGGCGGGATTGACCTGGACGCGCACGGCGGGCTTCTGGCCGCCGCTGATCGAGACGAGGCCCACGCCGGGAAGCTGCGCGATCTTCTGCGCGAGCCGCGTGTCCGCGATGTCCTCGACCTGCGGTAGGGCGAGCGTCTTCGACGTGAGCGCGAGCGTGAGGATCGGCGCGTCGGCCGGGTTCGTCTTGCTGTAGATCGGAGGGTTCGGAAGGTCGCGCGGAAGGAACGTGCCGGCCGCGTTGATGGCGGCCTGGACCTGCTGCTCGGCGACGTCGATGTTGAGGTCCAGCGTGAACTGCAGCGTGATCACGGAGGCGCCCTGCGAGCTCGTGGACGTCATCTGGTTGAGGCCGGGCACCTGGCCGAACTGCCTCTCGAGCGGCGCCGTCACCGACGAGGCCATGACGTCCGGGCTCGCGCCCGGGTAGAACGTGAGCACCTGGATCGTCGGGTAGTCGACCTCCGGGAGCGCCGAAACGGGGAGTTCGTGGAAGCCGACGAGGCCGAGGAGAAGAACGCCCGCCATGAGGAGGGACGTCGCGACCGGCCGCTCGATGAACGGGCGCGAGGGGTTCATCGAGGCGCCGGCGCCCCGGCGCCGGCGGAGCCCGGCGAAGGGGCGGCGCCGCCCGGCGCGCCGGACTTCGCCGTCTCGACCTTCGAGCCCGCCTGCAGCCTGTCGACGCCCTCGGTCACCACGGTCTCACCCGCGGCCAGCCCCCGGGAGACCGCGGTCGTGTCGCCCTCCGTGAGCCGGACCACCACGGGGCGCGCCTCGACAGTCTGGTCCTCCTTCACGACGAAGACGAAGGGCGACTGGGCCCCGCGCTGGATCGCCGCGTTCGGCACGAGGACCACGCCCTTGAGCGTGTCGATGAGGAGCCTCGGGTTCACGAACTGGTTCGGGAAGAGCGCGTCGTCCTCGTTCGCGAAGATGGCCTTGAGCTTCACGGTGCCGGTCGTCGGGTCGATCTGGTTGTCGAGCGTCTCGAGCGTGCCCGTCGCGATCTCGTGCCGGAGGTCCCGGTCGAACGCGTCGACCTCGAGCCGGTGGCCCTGCCGGAGCTTCGCCCTCACGTCGTTGACCTGGTCCTCCGGGAGCGTGAAGACGACGGCGATCGGCCGCACCTGGGTGATGACGACGAGCCCGTTCGGGTCCGACGCGTGGATGATGTTCCCGGCGTCCACGAGCCTCAGGCCGACCCGTCCGCCGAGCGGAGCCGTGATCCGCGTGTACGCGAGGTTGAGCCGGGCCGAGTCGATCTGGCCCTGGTCCGTCTCGAGCGCGCCCTCGTCCTGGGCGACCGTGGCCGCCTGCGTGTCGAGCTGCTGCCTCGGGATCGAGTCCTGTCCGGCGAGGACGCGATAGCGCTCGAGGTCCAGCTTCGCGTTCTGAAGGGTGGCCTGGTCCTTGGCGAGCTGGCCCGTCGCCTGCTCGAGCTGCACCTCGAAGGGCCGCGGATCGATCTCGGCGAGGAGGTCTCCCTTCCGGACGATCTGGCCTTCCTGGAACGCGACTCGCGCCAGCTCGCCGTCGACCCGGCTCCGCACGGTCACCGTGTTCAGCGCCGTGACGGTGCCGAGGCCGGTCAGGTAGACGGGAAGGTCGCCCGTCCGCGCGACGCCGGTGACGACCGACACCGCGCGAGGACGGGCCTTGGCGTCGGCCTCCTCCTTCTGTCGCTTCCGGCGGGCGCCGACGACGAGGATGACGGCGACGACGAGGATCGCGACCGCCCCGGCGCCCCAGGCCCACTTGCGTCGGGCTCGGCGGTCTTCGGCCGTCGAGGGCGGCGCCGCCGCCGGTTCGGGCCGGGGTTCTTCGTGTTGAGTCTGGCTCATGCGGGAGGGGTCAGCACGGCAGGTCTCGGCACTGGCGGGGCGGATTTGCAAGTTCCGAGCCTTCGAGGCCGGGAGATTTCTTTCACGACAGGCCACAATCCGTCCGTGGCACGATCCGGGCGCATGTTCATGCTCCCTTCCGCGCGGTCCTTGACCGCCGCCGTCGCGCTCGCGGCGCTGGCGGGCTGCGCGTCCTTCGAGCCGTCGCCGGGCTTCGTCGTGAGCCCCGAGCGCTGGCGCGCGGGCGTCGTCCGCCGCGGAGCCGATCCCGCCGAGGTGCCCAATCCGATGGCTCTGACGCCCGAGATGAAGACCGCCGCGCGCGAGCTCGGGGGAATCGGCACCGACGAGGAGAAGCTCGGGCACCTCCGCGCCGCGCTCCTCGACGGTCGCGGTTTCACCTTCGAGTACGAGCGCGGCTCGACGTTCTCGGCGGAAGAGGCCTTCGCCAACCGGCGCGGGAACTGCGTGTCGTTCACGAACCTCTTCATCGCGCTCGGGCGCTCCCTCGGGATCCGCCTTCAGGCCGCCCTGGTCTCGGCGCGCGGGATCTCCACGCGCGAAGGCGACCTCATCGTCACGTACAACCACATGGTGGCCGTTTACGTGGCCGAAGGCGGCCGAAAGGAGAAGGTCTACGACTTCTACCGGACGGGCGACGACCTCGGGGGCCAGCTCACGCTCCTCGACGACTGGGCCGTGGCCGCGATCCGCGCGAGCAACGACGGGATCTCGCACCTCAACCGCGGCGAGTACGAGGCCTCCGTGCACGACCTCGAGCTGGCCGTGAAGCTCGACCCGCACCTCGGGTCGCTCTACGCGAACCTCGGCCTCGCGAGATCGAGGACCGGCGACGTCGTGGGGGCCTTCGCCGCGATCCGGAAAGGCCTCGAGGTCGAGCCTCACGGGGCCGCCCTTCTCCAGAACCTCGCGGCCCTCTACGTCTCCGAGGGAAAGCCGGCCGAGGCGCGCGCGGCCCTCGAGGCCCTCGACCTCCGCTGGGCGTCCCCGTACGCGCTCATCGTGCGCGGCGACTTCGAGATGCGCGGGGGAAACGTCAAGGGCGCGATCCGCCTCTACCATGACGCCGCGAGCGCCGATTCGACGCTCGCGGACCCCTGGCTCGCGATCGCGCGCGCCGAGCTCGCGCGCGGCCGGCCCGCGGCGGCCCACAAGGCCGCGCGAAAGGCCCTCAAGCGCGATCCCGGGAACACCGAGGCGAAGCAGCTTCTCGACGCGACGCCCTAGTAGGGCATCTCCTCGTCCTCGAGCCCGAAGTAGTGGCCGAGCTCGTGGACGATCGTGTCCCGGATTTCGCGGACGGCCTCGCGGCTCGTCGACGTGTTGCGCAGGATCGGGCCGCGGAAGACGACGACCTGGGGCGGCAGTCCCGGCAGCATGTCCCACGACATCTCCGTCCGCATCGGGCCGCGGTAGATCCCGAAGAGGTCCTCGTCGTCCGGCGTGTCCGTGAGGTCGTAGTCCTCGTCCGTCGGCTCGTCCTCGACCGCGATCACCACGTTCTCGAGCCGCGACTTGAACTCTTCGGGGAGTTCCGCGATCGCCTTCTCGACGAGCTTCTCGAACTCGGCGCGGGTGAGACGCGGAGGGCGGGCCACGGAGCGAGTTTAGGATTCAGCGCCGCCGGGCTGGAACCAGGCCGACGGGTCCCGGCGTGACGACGACTCGGCACGAGGGCTCGATCAGGCACGCGAGCGGCATGGACCAAAGCTCGCGTCCCGCCTCCCGATCGCCGGCGGCGAAGAAGAGACGGCCTCCTGCCGCCACGAATCCGGATGGCGCCGACGAGGCGGCACCCGGATCCAGGTCCTGCAGCATGCGTGTGCCCGCCGCCGTCCCGTTGCTCATCCAGAGCTCGAGCCCGTGCTCCCCGTCCGATGCCGTGAAAACGAGGAGACCGCCGATCGCCGCGAGGTTCCGGGGCGCCGACGGGCTGGCTCCCGGCCGTATATCCGCGACGAGCGCCGTGCCCTGTGGTGTCCCGTCGGTCTTCCAGAGCTCGGCGCCGTGCACGGGATCGGAAGCCGAGAAGAAGAGCGTTCCGGCGACGTCCGTGAGCCACGAAACGTCGTCGAAGAACCCGCCCGCCTCCGGGAACTGCGCCAGCGGAATCGTCCCGTCCTCCGTCCCGTCGGTCCTCCAAAGCGTCTCGGAGGTGTAGCCGTCCACGAGGCGGAAGAAGACGAAGGGACCGGAGCGAACGAACGAATCGAGGTGCGTGAACTCCGCGCCCGGGGAGGCGGGCACGAACGCGACGCGCACGGTTCCCGCGGAAGTGCCGTCGGAGCGCCAGAGCTCGGCGCCCGAGGTTCCCCTCGAGCCGAAGAGCAGGAGGTCGCCGAGAGCGGCGAGGTGGGGTTCGTTCCCGTTGCGATCCGCGTAGACGTCGGAGACCTGCGAGGTCCCGCCCGCAGTGCCGTCGCTGACCCAGAGCCGTGGCGAAGGGGTGCTGATCAGCGTATCGGGGATGAACGCGACGCCGCGCCGAAATCTCGTCATCGAGAAGAACTCGTTGATATCGGGGTCCAGAGGGAGCTCTTTCACCTCGAAGGTGCCCGCGAGGGTGCCGTCCGTCTTCCAGAGGCCGCAGCAGCCGGACTGGAAGAACGCGCTTCCTCCCGAAGAGACGAACTCGAACCCCGCGTTTCCGCCCCTGACTCCCAGAGAAAATGTGCCCGCCGGCGTTCCATCGGACGTGAAGACGTAGGAGCCGCTCGACGTGAGGCCGACGAACACCGCCCTCTCACCGAGAGTCACGATCGAGCTCGGGATGGGCCCGGACGTCAGGAGGCTCTCGACGAGGGTCGTGCCTCTCTCGCTCCCGTCGCTCCGAAAGAGGCCAGCGCCCGACGTTGCGCTCGCCGAGAACAGGACGACGTCTCCGAGAGCCGCGAGATTGTCGGGCCCGGACGAAGCGTCGGGTGTGGGCGGTTGCAGCGCCGCGGTCCCTGCGCGCGACCCGTCCGTGATCCAGAATTGGTCCTGTCCGATCAGAAGGACCGCGCGATGGCCGAAGGCAACCGCCGCGACGATCGATCCCATGGCCGGCGGACCGAGGGGAATCGTTCCGGCCTCGGTGCCGTCCGTCCTCCAGACCTGGTACTGCGCGCCGTCGTACGCGCTGAAATAGACGAGGCCGCCGACTTCGAAGAGCTGATCCACGTAAGGGTTCTGGGATCCTGCCCGGAGATCGCAGAGGAGCCGTGTGCCTTCGACGGTGCCGTCCGTCACCCAGGGCTCGCGGCCGTGCTCGGGATCCTCCGCCGCGAAGACGACGCCTGCGGCAGTCGCCGAAACACCCGTGGCCTCGTGGTCCGCGAGGAGAAGCTGCGTCCCGCCCGGTGTGCCGTCGGACCTCCAGAGGGCGCACGCCGCTCCCAGGGGGCAATAGGTGAAATAAAGCCGGCTCCGGAAGGTGCACGTTCCCCGAATGACCACGGCGGACGGGCTGCCCGGAAAGGACGACACGAACGTGGCGTTCGTCCCGTCTGTCGTCCAGAGGGCTCGGCCGTGGACTGCGTCGATTGCGAAAAAGAACGCTCGGCCGTCGAGCGTGACGATGTCCTGGGGCTCAGACGAGGCGGGTCCCGGGTTGAGATCGGCGACGGGCACGGTCCCCTCCGGTGTTCCGTCGCTCTTCCAGAGCTCCCCTCCGCGCTGGGCGTCGTACCCGCCGAAAAGGAGCGTGTTTCCGAGCCCCGACATCGGGGTCGAGTACCAGGAGGAGAGGCTGGCGGCGTCCGGGAAGTCGAACCGATGGAGCCTTTTCGTCCCCGCGACGGTCCCGTCGGTTCTCCAGAGCTCCGCGGAGGAAGAGTATTGATAGTTTGCGAAGAAGAAGAGAAACGGGCCGGCGACGGTGAGGCCGAACGGGTTCCGGAAGACGTCGCCCGACTCGTCGTGGTCGAGGCTCGTCGTGCCGACTGCGGTTCCGTCCGCCCGCCAGAGCATCGCGTCCTTCGAGCCGTCGCCGGCGCTGAAATAGAGAGCGTCGTGGAACGCGACGAGGCCGACGGGGTAGGGGTTGAGAGGGCCCCCGCAGCCCCCGCAGGACGGCCCGCCCTGGGGGAGCACGTCCGGTCCGGGCTGCAAGTCGATGACGAGCCTCGAGCCCTGCGAGGTCCCGTCACTGGACCAGAGCTCCGTGCCGTTCGCTTCGTCCGCGAACGTGAAATAGAGGCGGTCGCCGACGCCCGCCGCGGAGAACGCCCCGAACGCCGGGGAGCCGGGCGCCGTGTTCAGGTCGGCTACGCGCCTTGCGAGCTGCGCCGCCGCGGGTCCCGACACGGCGACCGCGAGGGCCAGGATGAGGCCGGCCCCTTTCACCTTCGTGAATTCAGTGCGCGCGTGGAGCATGCGCTGCGCGAGTTCGGTCATTGAAGGTCCTTGCGGCCGCAGTTGCCCGAGCCCACGGATCAGGGCCGCACGCGCCGCACGGGCGAAGGTTGCGTCGCGGGCGGCGCCGTCGTCACGGCACACGGCTTGGGCTGCGCGCCCGGATCGATCGCCGAGAGCGGGATCGCGAACGGCTCGCGGCCGAGGCCGGCGTCGGCCGTGAAGTAGACGATCCCGCCGCAGCCCTCGAGGAAGTCGCCAGGGCTCGAGGAGTCGGCACCCGGCGCGAGGTCCTGGATCATCCACGTGCCCTCGTTGGTCCCGTCCGTCCTCCAGAGCTCGCTCCCGTGCAGGCCGTCCGATGCGGTGAAGACCGCCACGCGACCGAGGGTGACGAGCGACGCCGGATCAGAGCCCAGGCCGCCCGGAGCGACGTCCCGGGCGAGGTGCGTCCCGCCCTGCGTCCCGTCCGTCACCCACAGCTCTGTGCCGGTACTCGCGTCGTTCGCCGAGAAGAAAATCGTCGAACCCGAGGAGAAAAACAGAGCCGCGCCCGGAGGGAGATCGCAGAGTGGGACCGTCCCCGCCGCGGTGCCATCGGACCGCCATAGGCGCGATCCGTCCGATCCCGGGACGACAAACCTCACCGATCCATCCGGTCCGGCGATCAGAGACGAGATGGACGCGGCTTCGATGAGCGGCGAGGTGCCCGACCCCGTGCCGTCCGTCCTCCAGAGAACCTGCGTGGAAGTGCCCGTGCTCACGAAGAAGAGGAGATCGCCCGAGCTGACGGGGCTCGAGTACGACGGGACGGGCGCGAACGAGGCTGTGTTCGCGAGGGTCCCGTCCGTCGAGAAGAGCTGGAGCCCCGACGTTCCCCACTCCTGCCAGGCGAAGACGAGCCGGCCGCCCGCGCGATCCAGCGACGACGTTTCGCCGTGCGGGAGCTCGACCACCGTCGTTCCCGCGAGCGTGCCATCGGTTCTCCAGACGCGGGTGCCGCTCGGCGGATTCTGCTCGAGGAGCAGCAGGGCGTCGCCGACCGAGGCGAACTTCGTGAACCGGCCCGATCCGCCGGATCCCAGCTGCGTCGCGAGGCCGACGGTCCCGGCCGGCGTCCCGTCGCTCTTCCAGAGCTGGACGTACGCGTTCTGGGTCACGAAGAGGAGCTCTCCCCGGAGCACGCTCGCCGCCACGACCCCCGTCTGCGGCATGGAGATGACCTGGACGGCCTTGTCCGGGCGGCCGTCGCTGAACCACACGTCGGCGGTCCCCGACCAGGCCGTGCCGGCCGAGGTGAAGAACGCGCCCCGGCCGGCCGTGGCGAGGAGGCTCAGGTTTCGCGTGGCCGTCGAGATCCTCGCGGGGAGCACGGGGCCGGTTCCCTCGGGAGTCCCGTCGGACGTCCATACGATCGCGTTGTCCCTCGAAGGCTGGAGCTGCTCCGGATACGACCCGGAGGTGCCGACGAAGGCGACGCGCGATCCGAGCGCCGTGAACCCGCTGCCGCCCGTCCCGCCGACGACGAGGCGCGTTCCCGCTTCGGTGCCGTCGCTTCGCCAGACGCCGAGACCCGTCTGAGCGTCTCTTGCCGTGAACCAGACCTCGCGGCCCAGCGCGACGGGAGCCGAGGCAAGGCTGTAGCTCCTCAAAGCGAGAGTTCCGTCGGCCGTCCCGTCCGTCCGGAAGAGGCCGGCGGCGCTCGTGCCGACCAGGACGTCGCCCGCAAAGGCGAGGCCGGATATTCCCGCGAGGCTCGAGTACCGGAAGGTCCCGTCGGGCGTCCCGTCGCTCCGCCAAAGGCCGTCGTCGACCGCCAGGCCCTGGCCGTACACCGAGAAGACGATCGTGCCGCCGAGCCAGGCGATTCCCTGAAGTCCCCCGTGCAGGCTGCGAAGCAGCGTCGCGCCGCCTCCCTCGACGTCCGCGAGCCAGAGCTGAAACGTCGAGGCGCCAGGAGGATTCACCTGGACGACGACGGACCGGCCGTGAGCGGAGAGCATTCCAATCGGTCCCCCGAGCGAGCCGACGAACCGAGTTCCACCTGGCGTCCCGTCGCTCCGCCAGAGGCCCCAACCGTGAAACGCGTCGAAGTTCTGGAAGGCAAGCGTTCCGGATACGTCCGTGGCCAGGAGAGCACCGTACTGGGGAAGGACGAGAGGCGCGAGGTAGCGCGTCCCCGCCTCGGTGCCGTCCGTCGACCAGAGCCCGAAGTCTGCCGACGATCCACGGAACGCGCCGAAGAAGAGGCGCCCTCCCGAGACCGGCAGGGTCGGCGCGGCGGCTCCCTCGCCCAGCGGCATGCACGGGAGGACCGGCCCGTCCGCCTGCCCCGGATCGACGACCGGGACCGTCCCCGCGCTGGACCCGTCGCTCCTCCAGAGGACACATCGGGACGTGCCCGTGGGTGCCGCGAAGAAGAGAGTTCCCCCGAGACTCGCGAGCGGGCCCGGAGTCGGATTCAGCCGGTCGTCGGCCTCCGGAATCGAAGGGCCGTTCTGGAGGATGTCCGGCCCCGGGAAGATGTCGCGCACGAGGTTCGTGCCTTCCGGCGAGCCGTCGGAGGTCCAGACCTCCGTGCCGGTCGAGGGGCTCGTCCCCACGAAAAAGAGCCGATCGCCGGCCGCGGTGAGGAGCCGGGTGTCGGTCGGCGCGAACGTGGTCGGGACCGTTCCTTCGATCAGCCGATATGCGGGCCCGTCCGCGAGAGCCAAGGCCGGAATGAACAGGCCAAGGATCAGGACGCTCGCTCTTCGCTTCATCGGACTAATTCCTCATGCGCCGAGCTGGTTCGGGCGGCGCCGTCGTCACCGGACACGGCTTGGGCCGCGCGCCAGGATCGATCGCCGAGAGCGGGATCGCGAACGGCTCGCGGCCGACTCCGTCGACGTCGGCCGTGAAGTAGACGACGCCGCCGCAGGCTTCGAGAAAGTCGCTCGGATTCGAGGAGCCGGGGCCCGGGTTGATGTCCTGCACCATTCGCGTGCCGGCGGTCGTGCCGTCGGTGAACCAGAGTTCGCGCCCGTGTGTTCCATCCGACGCCGCGAAGACGAGTCCGCCGTGCAGCGCCGCGATCGACCGGTTGGGACCGTCGAAGCTCAGGCCCCCGGGACCGATGTCCTTGAGGAGAAACGCCTCGCGCGCCGCGGGGTCGGCGGACCAGATCTCGTCGCCTGTCTCGACCTCAGCACCCACGAAGTAGACCCTCGTCTGCACGGCCGCGACGGGCGCGACGGGGCTGCTGCCCTGCGGCATCCATGCGGTGGTGCCGACCGTCGTGCCGTCCGTCCTCCAAAGCGTCACGTGGCCCCCTTCCATTTTCGCGAAGAACGCGCCGCCTGTGCCGTCGGGGACGACGTCGTGGACGTCTCCGGACGCGAGAACGTAGGTGCCTGCCGCCGTTCCGTCGGAGCGCCAGAGGCTGCGCGTCTCGGGGCCGAAACTGGCCGGTGGGGGCTGCGGCGGATCGAGGAAGTAGACGAGAGCTCCTGAGGACGCCGCCTCGAGCGATCCCCACTCGAGTGTTCCGATCGGCTCGGCCTCGGAGCGCCCTCCTCGAGTCGCAAGCAGTCGAAACGTCGACCGTGGGGGATCCGCGGCCGGGAAGAGAAGGTGGCTGCCCGCCCGCGCGACGCCGGGTTCCCAGATGGACGCCGACGACGGCGCCCCCGGAAACGTCTCGACGGCATAGGTACCGCCGACGCTGCCGTCCGTGCGCCAGACGGCGAGGGCGCCGGGGGATCCGGCTTCCTGGACGAAGAGCGCGTCGCCGAGTCGCGCGAAGCCCGAAACGCTGCCTGTCCAGGGAGCGAGAGGCAGCGCGGCGAGGGAACGGGGCTCGGTGCCGTCGTACCGCCAGATCGCCGTGCCGGAGCCGTCGCGCGCGACGAACACGAGGGTCCCGTCGAGCACCGCGGCGCGGCCGATGTCGTAGGCGAACCGGCGTACGAGCGTCGTGCCCTGCGACGTCCCGTCCGTCCGCCACAGCTCGCTTCCGTTGGTCCGGTCGTCCGCGAAGTACACGACACGGCCGTTCGCCGCGAGGAGTCGGACGTTCGTCGCGGGCGACGGGCCTCCCATCGACGAGACCCGCAGCGCGTCGGAACCCGGACCGTCCGTTTCCCAGAGCTGGCCGTCCCGGCCGAGGAAGTACGTTCGGCCGCCGTGCTGAACGAAGTTCCGCCCGGTGGTCGCGGTCGTGACCATGAGAGTGCCGGAGTCGGTCCCGTCGGTCACCCAGACCTGCGAGATGCCCGGAGAGCCCATCTGAATCACCGAGAACCACACACGTTCGCCGATGGCCGTCAGCCTCAGGTAGGAGGAGCCGTCCTCGGGGTATGTCGACGGGAACTTCCGGATCGTCGTCGTTCCGGCTGACGTGCCGTCCGTTCTCCACAGAACTATTCCCGCACTGTCGTAGCCGGCCAGAATGGCGTCGCTCCCTCGGGCGACGATCGTCCAGGGCTGAGCGTCGCCGATCCTCACGGTCCCTGCGACCGTTCCGTCACTCGCCCAGAGCGCACCCTTCCCCCCGGGAGGCGCAAACGAAAAAACGAGAGATCCGTTGACCATCGTTGAGGCGTCCCCGAATCCGCCTGCCTTCAGGGCGGTCCGCCTTCCCGTCGCGAGATCCACCGACCAGAGCTCGGCGTCGTCCGTGAGAAACGTCGTGCGGTCGTCCGAACCGAGGATCCGCCAGACGCCGTCGAAGACCGCGACACGCTCCGTGCCGGCGCGCGAGCCATCGCTCATCCAGAGCTCGAACCCTCCTGCACCGTTCGACCTCTGGAAGACGACGCCGCCTGGAACAACTGTGAGATCTGGCCCGCCTTCGGTTGAAGAAGGCAGATCCACGAGCGAAAACGTCCCGCGCCGGGTTCCGTCGGAACGCCAGAGAGCCGGACCCCTCGCGTTCGTCGCCACAAAGAACGCGGGACCGCTAAACGAGGTCGCGGGGAGCGTCGACGGAAGGCGCGGGCCTTCGAGGTGAGGCGCCTCCGGGTCGAGAGGATCGAAAAGTGGAAATGTCCCGTCCTCCGCGCCGTCGGTCCGCCATAGATTTCCCGGCCCCGGATCCGACGACACAAACACGAGAACCCCGTTGGTCTCCATTCCGGGACCCGGGCAGGGATTCAACCTTGGGTCGTTTCCCACGCCCCCTTGCGCCAGAAGATCCGGCCCCGGATAGGCGTCCACGAGGATGTGCGTACCCGCTGAACTGCCGTCGGACGTCCACAGCTCCGTGCCGTTCGCCGCGTCGGTCGCGACGAACACGAGTCGATCTCCGACAGTTGCGAGAGCGTAAGAACCTGACGCCAGCTCTACGGGCGAGTGAGGTAGGGACGGCCGCAGCCACTGGGCCGGCCCGTCCGCGCGCGCCGCGAAGGGCGCGAGAAGCAAACAGGCGAGCAATGTTGGATTTCTCGACGCCACGGCTCTCACCCTCAATGTAGGGTAGTGAGGCGCGGATCGCCCGTCTTTCGGCTTGCTTACTCCACCCGGAACAGCCGCTTGAAGTTCTCCGTCGTGACGCGCGCGACCTCCTCGACAGGGACGCGCTTGACCTCGGCGAGGCGGGCGGCCGTCTTCGGCAGGTAGCTCGACTCGTTCGGCTTGCCGCGAAAAGGCACGGGGGCGAGGTACGGCGCGTCCGTCTCGAGGAGCGTCGAGGCGAGCGGCAGCGCGACGGCCGCCTCGCGGACGTTGTCGGCCGACTTGAACGTGAGCATCCCCGAGAAGCTTACGAGGTAACCGAGTTGGAGCGCGCGCTCCCCCGTCGCGACGTCCGCGCAGAAGGAATGGAAGACGCCCTTCGGCGCCTCCGGCGTGCCGGGATACTCCCTCTCGAGGATCGGGAGGAGGTCCCTCTCGCTGAGCCGGTTGTGGAGGAGGACGGGAAGGCCCTTCTCCCTCGCGAACCGCAGCTGCGCGGCGACGGCGTGCTGCTGCACGTCGCGCGGCGAGTGGTCGTAGTGGTAGTCGAGGCCGATCTCTCCCACGGCGACGACTTTCCTCGACGCGCAGAGCTCCTCGAAGAGCCTGAGGTCGCGGTCCTCGTCGAAGTTCCTCGCCTCGTGCGGATGGAAGCCGACGGCGGCGAAGACGCCGTCGAACCGCTCCGCCGCCTCGACGGCCTGGCGCTGGTCCTCGCCGTCCGTGGACGGTACGAGGATGCGCGTGACGCCCGCGTCCCGGGCGCGCGCCACGAGGAGCTGCAGCTCGTCCGGACGCGGGGCGCGCGGCGCGCCCTTCATTTCGCCCCCTTCGAAGACCATCGTGAGATGGCCGTGCGAGTCCGCGTATTCGAGGGACATCCGGAGGGCGCCTCAGCGCAGGTGGGGGCCGGGCAGGGCCGGGTGCCGGCGGTAGAAGTCCACGATCGCGGCCCACGCCTCGGCTCCGCCTTCGGCGAAGGAGATGAGGTCCAGGTCCTCCCGCGCGATGGCCCCCTCGTCGACGAGGAACTGCCAGTTGACGAGCTTCTCCCAGTACTCGCGGGACACGAGGACGATCGGGAGGTGCTTCATCTTCCCGGTCTGGACGAGCGTGAGGGTCTCGAAGAGCTCGTCGAGCGTCCCGAAGCCGCCCGGGAAGGCGACGAGCGCCCGGGCGCGCATGAGGAGGTGCATCTTCCGGATGCCGAAGTAGTGGAACTTGAAGCAGAGGGACGGCGTGATGTACGCGTTCGGAAACTGCTCGTGCGGGAGCTGGATGTTGAAGCCGACGGTCTTCGCGCCGACGTCCCAGGCGCCCCGGTTCGCGGCCTCCATGGCGCCCGGTCCGCCGCCCGTCGAGACGACGAAGTCCCGCATCCCGTTCGCCTCGCAGGTCGTCGAGACGATGCGCCCGAACTCCCGCGCCTCCGCGTACCAGCGGTCCCCTTCCTTGAGGCGGGCGCCGCCGAAGACCACGACCGTGGTCCGGATGCCCTCGCGGTCGAGCTGGAAGTCGGCCTTCTCGAGCTCGAGCATGAGCCGCACGCCGCGCAGCTCGCGGCGCGCGAGGAAGTCGAGGTCCTGCTGCGCGAGCGCGTACGTCGGAGACGCGAGGATCGCGTCGAGGTTCGCCTTCGCGGCCGGATCGGAGGGGAGGGGCGGCGTCGGGGGGAGAGGCCGGTCGTTCCCCGGATCGTCGCCGTTCGGGTCGGCCACTTACTTGACCTTCGCTCCCGACGGGACCGCGGGATCGACCATGAGGAGCGACGGCTCTCCGGTGCCGGGGAGCGTCGCCGCGAGGATCATCCCGTTCGACTCGACGCCCATGAGCCTCGCGGGCGCGAGGTTCGCGACGAAGACGAACTTCCTCCCGACGAGCTGCTCGGGCGCGTACGCGAGCGCGATCCCGCCGACGATCGTGCGCACCTCCTCGCCGATCTTCACCGTCATCTTCATGAGCTTCTTCGACTTCTCGACCTTCTCGGCGGCGACGACCTCGCCGACGCGGAGATCGAGCTTGAGGAAGTCGTCGATGGGGATCTTGGCTTCGGAAGAAGAAGAAGAAGAGAGATTCTTGGAAGGTGAAGAGGGAGACGACGAGGTGGACGCCGCTCCGTCGGGCGGTGTCAGCGCGCCCGTGCTGCCGCCGGCCGCTGTCGCCGCCGCGGGGCCCGCGCCCACGACCGCCGGGGCGCTCGCCGCGGCGCCTGCCGGAGACACCACCTTCGAAGAAATCTTCTCTTTCCCTTCTTCTTTCTTCTCTTCGGCCACGTTCTTCTCCTTCGAGGCAAAGTATTCCTTCGCGTCCGCCCTCGGAAACAGCGGCGGCGCCTGCGGAAGCGGGGCGCTCAGCGGGAGCCTGCCCCAGGCGAGGTCGGCGTCGCGGACGTCCTCGGCCCTCTTCGCGACGCCGAGCCGGCGCAGGATCTCCGTCGCCGTCCGCGGCGCGATCGGCGCGAGCAGGCACGCGGCGACGCGCAACGCCTCGAGGCAGCCGTAGAGGACGTGGGAACGGGAGAGAGAGATTTCTTCGAGTGAAAGATCCTGGGGAGCGCGCCACGGCTCGCGAGTCGTGATGTAGCTGTCGATCCGCTGAAGGAGCGCCCGGATCTCCGCAGCGGCATCCTGCAGCCGATACCCGTCGAACGCCGCCTTCCAGCGCGAGACGAACCCCGCCGACGCTTCGGGCCACTCGAAGGAATTCCTCTTCGAGTCCCTCTCCGGCGGCGTCTTCCCGTCGAACCAGTCCCTCGACATCTTCACGGCCCGCGAGAGCGTGTTGCCGAGGCCGTTCGCGAGGTCGGCGTTGTAGCCCGACAGGAAGTCCTCGTCCGAGAAGCTCGCGTCCTGCCCGAACGACATCGCGGCGAGGAAGTGCCAGCGCAGGGCGTCGACGCCGAACGCCTTCACGAGCTCGTCCGGCCTCACGACGTTGCCGACGGACTTCGACATCTTGCGCGCGTCCCTCAGCCACCAGCCGTGCCCGACGATCTGTCGCGGCACGGGCATCCCCGCCGACATGAGGAACGCGGGCCAGTAGACGGCGTGGAATCTCAGGATGTCCTTGCCGATGACGTGGATCCCGGGCCAGTACCGCTCGTACAGGGTCATGTCGGAGGAGCCGAAGCCGAGCGCCGTCACGTAGTTCACGAGCGCGTCGAGCCACACGTAGACGACGTGGCCCGGCCGCCCCGGGAACGGCAGGCCCCACGAGATGGACGTGCGCGAGACCGAGAGATCCTTGAGTCCCGCCGCGACGAAGGAGCGCACCTCGTTGAGGCGCGACTCCGGGAAGACGAACGGCTTCCCGCCGGCGCCCTCGTCGTAGAGCTTCAGGAGGCGGTCTCCGTACTTCGAGAGGCGGAAGAAGACGTTCTCTTCCTTCTGGAGCTCGAGCTTGCTTCCGTGAACGGGACACGCGCCGTCCACGAGGTCCTTCTCCGGGTAGAAGGCCTCGCAGGGCGGGCAGTACCAGCCCTCGTGAGAGGCCGTGTAGAGGTCGCCGGCCGCGTCCAGCCGGCGGATGATCTCCTCGACGCCCTTCCTGTGCCGGGGCTCCGTCGTCCGGATGAAGTCGTCGTTCTCGATCCCGAACTCCTGCCAGAGGTTCCGGAACGTCGGGGCGTGCCGGTCCGCGATCACGATGGGCGCGACGCCTTCTTTCTTCGCGACCTTCTCGATGTTCTGGCCGTGCTCGTCGGTGCCCGTCAGCATCCGCACGTCCTCTCCCTCGAGGCGCCAGAAGCGCGCGAGCGCGTCCGTCACGACCGTCGTGTAGAGGTGCCCGATGTGCGGACGGTCGTTGACGTAGTAGATCGGGGTCGTGAAGTAGCGGGACGCCATGAATCCGCGAGGATACCGCGGGCTACTTCTCGACGTCGGACGGCCAGTCGACGACGACGCTCAGCGGAAGCTCGTCGCCCAGCGTTTCCGGGACGACGGCGAGGAAGCGCTTTCCATCCGGCGAGACGTCGAAGGCGATCCAGCCCAACCGCCCCTTCAGCTCGAATAGCGGCTTCGGCGCACCCAGCTGCAGCGACGGAGTGGTCCGGACCGGCACCGACGCCATGTGCCGATCGCCGGTCAGGTAGAAGAGCGCGTGACCGTCTCGGCTCCAGCGCACGACTCTCGCGCCTCCCGTCGAGACGCGCGTCTTCTCACCGGGCCCCGGAAACGGCATCACGTAGGCCTCGGGCTGTCCCGACTCGCCGGAGATGAACGCGAGGAAACGGCCGTCGGGCGAGAATCGTGCGTCGTCCCACAGGGAACTCCCTTTGAGAAGCAGGCGGGGCTCTCCCTCTCCCGAGAGCGGAAGGGCCCACATGGCGAACGGGCTCGTGTCGCTCCTCTCGAAGTACACGAGCGTGCGGCCGTCCGGCGAGATGTCGCCGACGCTCTGAAAGCCGCCCCGCGGGAGGAGCTCTTTCTCCGTTTCCGTCGCGAGGTCCCGACGCACGAGACGAGGAGACGAGCCTCGCACCGCCGAAAAGAGAACACTCGTCCCGCCGGGGAGCCAGATCGCGGCGAATTCGCTGTCCGGCGAAGACGTCACGCGGGTCTCGACGTTTCGCTCGACGTCGTAGGACCAGACGTCGAACGTCCCGAGATCGGCCCGGGCGCGATCGAAGAGAACGGGGCGGCCGTCCGCAGGGATCCGGACGCCGAGGTATTCGGCGGGCTTCCCGATCGTCCCGAGCTCACGGCCCGTCCTGTCGAACCAGACGAGGCGGTCGACGTCGCCCCGCGGCTGGAACGCGAGCGCCCCTCCCCGGGAGGTGGCGAACGACCCGGCGGCCGTCGACATGAAGTATCGGACGTGGTCGGCGATCGAGAACGGACGTCCCGACAGACGTCCGCTTCGCGCGTCGAACGGCTGGCCGAGCAGGACGCCGTCCTTCACGAAAACGAGATAGCCCGGATCGGAGTACTGAACCATCGAGGCCGCGGCCAGCACGAGGCGAGGAGGCCGCCCGGGCTCCTTCAGCATGACCCTCCCTCCGCCCACGACGCGGGCGTAGTAGAGGAACTTCACCCCGTCGGGCAGGAACCAGGGCCAGACGACGCGCGTTTCACCGACCGAAGCGTCGGGCTTCAGGATCGCCCGCGGCGTGCCGCCGGACGCGGAAACGCCATAGACCGCATCGCCCTGGGCGCTGGCGAAAAGGATGTCGCCGCCTCGACCCCAGGTCCCCGACTTGGCGCTTCCGGCCGTGACCTCGCAGATCGAGACGGGCGCGCCTCCCGGAAGGTCGAGACGTTTCAGCTCGTTCGCGTCGAAGAACCCGATCGACGAACCGCCCGGAGACCAGAAGACCGACGTGGCCCCCTCTGTGCCCGCCAGCGGCGCCGCCTCGAAGGCGGACAGGGCCCGCAGCCAGACACGCGTCCCGCCCTTCGGGTCCGAGGCGATGTACGCGAGCTGCGACCCGTCCGGCGAGAAGGCGAGGCTCGTCGACTCGACGTCAAAGGCGAACGAGCCGTTTTCGGGGGGAGGGATCGTGAAGCGGTAGGACTTCGCCGGCGCGATGACGCGCGATGGGCTTCTCAGCAGGAGAACGGCCGAGGCGCCCAGAACGAGGCCGGCGGCACAGGCTCCCGCGGCCGCCCGGACGACGCGGCGGCTCGGGCGGCGGCCCCGGACGGACGCCGCCGAGGGCGAGGCCCCCGACGACATCTGCAGCGCGAAGGCGAGGTCCTCCGCCGACTGGAAACGATTCTCCGGCCTCTTGTCGAGGCAGCGCGCGACGATCTCCGAGAGCGGCGGCGCCACGGCGAACGGCGGTTCCGAGAGGCGCGGCGGCTCGTGCCTGAGGATCGCCGTCATGCTCTCGGCAGACGTCGCGGATCGGAAGGGGTTCGTCCCCGAGAGCATTTCGTAGAGGATCGTCCCGAACGTGAAGATGTCGGAGCGCCCGTCGACGGGCTCTCCGAAGACTTGCTCCGGCGACATGTAGCTCGCGGTCCCCATCACCGTTCCGGCCTGCGTGAGAAGAGACCGCGTCCCGGCCGACGTGGGGTCGTCACCGGCGGCGTCCTGCGGGAGAGGCTTCGCGAGGCCGAAGTCGAGGATCCTGACGCGGCCGTCTCTCGAGAGGACGATGTTCTCGGGCTTGAGGTCCCGATGGACGATCCCTCTCCCGTGCGCGGCGCCCAGGCCCTTCGCGAGCTGAACGGCCACGTCGAGGACTTCTCGGACCGGGAGGGGCCCTTCTCCCAGGCGCTCGCGCAGCGTTTCGCCCGCTACGAGCTCCATGACGAGCAGGTGGCGGCGGGAGGAACCGGGCGAGCCCGGAGAACCGGAGACTTCCTCGAACGAGTGGATGGCCGCGATGTTCGGGTGATTCAGCGCCGCGAGCAGCTTCGCTTCCCTTTCGAAGCGGGTGACCCGTTCCTTGTCCTCGAAGAATTCCTCCGGCAGGACCTTGACGGCGACCTCGCGACCGAGGCGCGCGTCACGGGCTCTGTAGACCTCTCCCATCCCGCCGGAGCCGAGGGGCGAGAGGATCTCGTACGAGCCGAGTCTCGAACCCGGTGCGAGCGTCAATTGAGGAGGAGTCCCATTCTATGGTCTGCCGGGCCGGCGGCCCGCCGATTTCGTCGTGGCGCTTCGCGGCGAAGTCCGAAACACGATCGCGACTTCGCCCAGGAGGATCACGTCGCGGTCTGCGAGCGGGGTCGGAGCGCCGATCCGCGTGCCGCGCACGAACGTGCCGTTCTTGCTCCCGAGGTCCTCGAGCACCGCGGCATCCCCCTCGAGAAGGATCCGCGCGTGCCGGCGGGAGACGGTGTCGAGGTCGACCTGGAACGTCGCCTCCGGGTCCCGCCCCACGACGTTCTCGCCCGGAAGAAGCCGGAACTTCTCTCGCGCGCGCTGAAGGTAGAACTCGCCACGCTCCTCCCGCGGCCGGATCGAGACGCCGGGGCGCGGCAGCCGCCTGACGACGCCGACGAAGCGATAACCGACGCGTGGCACCGTCTCGATGAGCTCGCCGTCGCCGCTCGCGTCTCCGAGCGCCTTTCGGAGGAGCCAGATCGTCTGGGTCAGAGTCGCGTCGGTCACGATCGTGCCGGGCCAGAGCTCCCTGAGCAGCCCCTCGCGATCCAGCAGCTCCCCGGAGCGCCGGACGAGGTGCACGAGCGCCTCGAACACCTTCGGGGTCAGGGGGACTTCGATCCCGGACCTGAGGAGAACGTGCTCTCGGGCGTCCAGGCGAAAGTCGCGGAACTCCCACATCGGATCGTCCGAAGCCTTCATCGCCACACCCGGCCGCGATTCTTGCTCCGGGCACGGCCCCAGGCAAACGTGATCGAAACATGAGCCCGCCATAGAGGTGCGCGGGCGACGCGGGCGACAGATTCCGGTGCAGAGGCGAAAGGAGGGCAAGATGAGAGTCTCTTTCCGGAAGAAAGTCGTGATGGCATTCGCGGCGGTCCTGACGCTGGCAACGAGCGTCGCCCGCGCCCAGGCCGACGGCGAGGGCTGCTCCGACGCGACGCTGACCGGGTCTTATGGTTTTCGGGTTTCCGGGCAGATCTTCGGTCCCAACGGCGCCGTCACCGTGCGCGACGGCGTCGCGACGACGTCTTTCGACGGCCGGGGCGGGCTCTCCCAGGCCGACTTCGTCATGTCGAACGGCGTCCCCCTTTCCGGCCCGACCGATCCCGTCACCGGCTTCCACATCGACGAGACGGGGACGTATCACGTCAATTCCGACTGCACCGGCAGCGCCGAGATCGATCTCCCGGCGCCTCCCGGCTCGACCGGCGCCGTGATCAAGCTCATGTTCGTTCTCAGCGACCAGGGCCGCAACGTCCACACGATCGTCTCCGAGCTCATCCCGCCCGGGTCGACGCAGCCCGCCCCCGTATCGATTCACAGCGACGGGGAGAAGCTCGTCTCGCCCCGGCTCCACGCGCCGACCGCTCTGTCGAGCGAAGCGGCTCCGAGCCGGAATCTCGTCTGGACTCCGCCGGACAATCTCACGTCCGGGGACGCCGTGACTTACAACCTCTCGCTGACGGGGGGAACGGGCACGTGCGCGTCGGGATGTCTGTTTCACCCGGGAGCGCCGTCGTGGTATTCGATCGGTCCTTCGGCGGGATCCGGCAGCTTCACGTGGACCCTGCAGGCCGTCTCGGCGTCACGGCCGTACGCGGCGCCCGTCGCCGGACCGGGCTTCACGCTGCAATAGCGCGCACGATCGGGGCGAGTGATCGCCGGGTAGGATGCGTCGCGTGCGGCGGATCCTCGTCATCGGAGCCACGGGCCGGATCGGCCGCGAGGTCGTGTCCCGATTGGGCGCCGCCGGCGTTCGGGTCCGCGCGCTCGCGCGGAATCCGGAGGCGGCCGCGCTCGGGTCAGACGTGGAGGTTGTGCGGGGGGACCTTACGCGTCCCGGTACGCTCGAGAGCTGCCTCGACGACACGGAAGCCGTGTTCCTCGTATGGGCGGCGCCGCCCGCCGCGGTCGGACCGGCTCTCGAGCGCATCACGGCGCGGGCGCGACGCGTCGTCTTCCTCTCCTCTCCTCACAAGACGCCACACCCCTTCTTCCAGCAGCCGAATCCGGGCCGGGTCCTGCACGCTGAGATCGAGCGGCGGATCGAGGGATCCGGGTGCGCGTGGACGTTCCTCCGGCCGGGCATGTTCGCCGCGAACGCGCTCGCCTGGTGGGGACCGCGGATCCGCGCCGGGGCCGACAACGTGCGGTGGCCCTTCGCCGCCGCCCCGACGGCTCCGATCGACGAGCGGGATGTCGCCGCGGTCGCGGTCCGCGCCCTCACGGAGGAAGGTCGCGACCGCGCCGAATACGTCCTGACGGGGCCGGATTCCCTGAGCCAGTCCGAGCAGGTGGCGATCCTCGGGGACGCGATCGGCCGCCCGCTGCGCCTCGTGGAGATCCCGCCCGAAGAAGCCCGGACGGAGCTCGCCGCTCTGTTCCCTCCGGTGGTGATGACCATGCTGTTCGACGCCTGGGCCGCGGCGCTCGGCCAACCCGCGTACGTGACGTCTACGGTCGCCGACGTGACCGGCGCGCCCGCACGGACGTTCGCCAGCTGGGCCACCGACCACGCGGCCGCGTTCCGGCCCTGAGCGCGGCGGTCCCGGCGCCCAAGTTCACAAGTCAGCGCGCGGGCGTGCGCGTCGGTGTCGGGAGCGAGGGGTGGAAGGCCGAGGGGTCGATCACGTGGACCGCGGGCGTCGGGGTGCCCGGGAAGCCTCCGACGGGCCCGGAGGCGAACGGATTCGGCGGCCCCGGAAGCAGGAACTCGACGACCGCCACGCCGGTCGCCCGCCGGTGGGACGGGAGGATCTGGGCGGTCGCGGCCTGGAACCCGAGGCTGGGTCCGGCGCAGCCGTGCAGCGCGCCGGGCCGGCCGCCCAGATCGGGCCGGACGAACGTCGTCGGCACCGCCGGCGGCGTCGTCTCGACGGCCGTGAGGCTGTACGTCCCCGCCTTGACGTTGTCGAAACGGAACGCCGTCCCGCGGGCGGGGTGCGCCGTGACGGAGATCGTCCTCTCGTATCGCGTCAGCGGCCCCTGGGCGACGAGCCGGAAGACGCGCGGGAAGTCCGCGCACGGGGCCGACACGAGCGTCCCCTCGATGAAGACGGAGTCGCGCAGGCAGATCTGGAGGGTCTGGTCCGTGTTGCTCTGCCAGTCGCCGCGGGCGTCGACGAGGCCGACGTTGAGCGTCTCGCCCTCGAGCGCGACGGACGCCGCGAGGTGCGCGTCGATGCGCGTCGGCGCCCACGAGGTCACGACGAGGTCCGAGAGAGGTGGCCCGCCCGGACGGAAGAGAGCGACCCGGAGCCCGGCCGACGCCGACGGGAGGTACTGGCCGGTGACGACGACCATCGCGTCGCGGTTCGCGCACGTCACGGTCGCCCCGACGAGATGCACGGCACCGATGGAGAGGATCCGCGGGCGGGTCAGCGCCGCTCGTGCGGTCTCGATCGCCCCCGGAGGGAGGCTGCCCTGCGCGAAGGCCGCGGGCGCCGTGAGTGCGAAGCCGGCGAGAGCGGCAAGTCCCGTCACCCTGGAGATTGGCGCTGCGCGCATCACCGGGTCCTCCATCGGCAGAGGGGATTCTCTGAGATTTTCCTGGAAGGGTGAAGAGCGCTGCGCCGGCGGGAAGCGCCGAGGGGGCTTCTCAACTTCTCATCGCCGCGACCGCCTCCGCGATCCGCCCGCCGATCGCGAGCGACGCCGTCGCGGCCGGGGACGGCGCGTTCAGGACGTGCACGATCCGCCCGTGCGGAACGAGGACGAAGTCGTCCTCGAGTGTGCCGTCGCGCCGGAGCGCCTGCGCCCGGACGCCGGATCCGCCGGGCGCGAGGTCCTCGCTCCGGATGTCGGGCATGAGCTTCTGGAGCGCCCTGACGAACGCGGGCTTCCAGAACGAGCGGTAGAGCTCTCCGGCCGCCATCCCGCCGTATTTCCCGAGAAGCTTCCACACGCCGGGGTACGCCGCCTCCTCGAGCGCGTCGAAGATGTCGAAGGACGTCTTCTCGTAGCCCTCGCGTTTGAGCGCGGGGACGGCGTTCGGGCCGGCCTCGGCGCCCCCGCCCACGAGGCGCGTGAAGTGGACCCCGAGGAACGGAAAGCGCGGGTCCGGGACGGGGTAGAGGAGACCCTTCACCATGCCCTCGCGCCCGGGGGCGAGCCGGTAGTACTCGCCGCGGAACGGGACGATCTTCACGCCCGCGTCGACTCCGTCGAGGCGCGCGACGCGGTCCGCCTGAAGGCCCGCGCAGGCGACGGCGTGCCGCGCGGCGACGTGCTCGCCGTCCGCGACGATCCGGACTTCGGGGCCGGTCGAGGCGAGCGTCGTGACCTTCGAGCGAAACCTCACGTCCGCTCCGCGCTCGACGAGGAGGCGCGCGAGCGCGCGCGCGACGAGGCCGTAGTCCGTGATGCCCGTCGGCGGGACGTGGAGGGCCTTCACTCCCGCGGCACGAGGCTCGATGCCCCTGAGCTCGGACGGCCCCATCTCCTTCAGGCCCGCGACGCCGTTCTCCCGGCCGCGGCGCGCGAGCTCCTCGAGGCGCGGGATCTCGGCCTGAGACGTCGCGACGACGAGCTTGCCGCAGATCTCGTACGGGACCTCGTGCGCGCGGCAGAAGCCGACGAGCAGCCTCCCGCCCTCGACACACAGCCGCGCCTTCTCGGAGCCGGGCCTGTAGTAGAGGCCCGAGTGGATCACGCCGCTGTTGTGGCCGGTCTGGTGGGCGCCGGCCTCGGCTTCCTTCTCGAGGAGGACGACCGAGAGCCGCGGGTCCCTCTCGAGGAGGCGCCACGCCGTCGCGAGGCCCACGATGCCGCCGCCCACGACCGCGAGGTCGAACGTCTTCATGCCGCTTCCTTCAGCGCAGGAGCCCCCGCTCGTGGAACGACACCCAGCGGCCGCGCCCCACGACGACGTGGTCCTTCACCTCGATGCCGATCTCCCGGCCGGCCGCGAGGAACCGCTTCGTCGTCGCGAGGTCTTCCGGCGAGGGCTCGGGATCTCCCGAGGGATGGTTGTGGTAGAGGATGAGGCCGGCCGCGCCCGCGAGGATCGCCTGGCGGAACAGCGGCGCCGGGGCGACGGCGGCGTACGACACGGTCCCGTGAAAGGTCTCCGCATCCTTGACGAGACGGTTCTTCGCGTCGAGGAGGAGCCCGCCCATGACTTCCTCCTTGCGGTTCAGGAGCTTCTCGACGAGATAGCGGCCCACCGCGCTGGGATCTCCGAGGAGAGATTTCCTTGAAAGTGAATCGCGCGTGGCGCGCGCGGAGATCTCGAGAACGGCCGCGACACGGGCGGCCTTCGCGGGACCGATGCCGCGGACGAGCGCGTTGAGGTCCGCGGCGCCGCGAGCGAAGAGCGTCGGGAACCCCCCGGACGCGAGGAGGTCGCTCGCCATCTCGAGCACCGGTCTCCCGCCGGTGCCCGTGCCGAGAACGATCGCCAGGAGCTCTTCGTCGTCCAGAGCCTCTGGACCTTTTCTAAGCATCTTTTCCCTGGGTCTCTCTTCTTCCGGCCTCTCCGCGAGCCGCCCCACGCGCGGGCCGCGCGGGCGCCGGCGCTCGGCACTCACGCCGTCCCCCGCTCGAGCGCGTCCGCGAGCACGGGGAGCACCGCCGAGGCGCTCGCGCGGAAGCAGCCGTCCGCGAGAGGGGCGAGCGGCGTCTCCTCCGGGTTGATCTCGAAGACCCTCGCGCCGGCGCGCGAGGCGATCACGGCGAGCGTCGACGCGGGTGCGACGACGGAGGACGTCCCCGCGACGAGGAAGACGGCGCTCTCCCCGGCCGCCGCGGCCGCGGCCTCGAAGACGCCTTCGGGCAGGGCCTCGCCGAACCAGACGACGTCGGGCCTCAGGAGACCTCCGCACGCGCACCGCGGCGGAAGGCTCTCGAACGGCGCGTCCGGCCACGGCTCGCGCGCGCCGCAGAGGGTGCAGCGCGTCAGGAGGATCGTCCCGTGCAGTTCCAGGACGTTCCGGCTCCCCGCGGCGCGGTGAAGGCCGTCCACGTTCTGCGTGATGAGCGTCATCCGCGGGAGGCTCCTCTCGATCCGCGCGAGCGCCTCGTGTCCGGCGTTCGGGCGCGCTTCGCGGAGGCGATCCCTCCGCCACGCGTAGAACCGCCAGACTCGTTCGGGATCCTCCTCGAAGGCCTCCGGCGTCGCGAGCTCCATCGCGCTTTGCCCTTCCCAGATGCCGCCCGGCCCGCGGAACGTCGGAAGCCCGCTCTCGGCCGAGACGCCCGCTCCCGTGAGGACGGCGAGCGGGCGGCCCGCGAGAAGGTCCGGGACGAGCGGAGCGAGGCCGCCGAGGTCGACGCCGCTCACGGCGCGTCCCCGGGCACGATGCGGTCCAGCGCGCGGGCGTGAAAATCGCCGGGGACCGCGAAGAGCGCGTCGTCCGCCGCCGAGCCCGCGCGCACCGCGAGGTTCGAGACGCGCCGCGAGATCGTCAGGCGCGTCTCGGCGGGCCGGGGCGGGGGCTCCGTTCGCGAGGGCATGCCGGCGGCCTCGGCCGAGACCTTCGACACGACGTCCACGACCGCGACGACGGGCAGGCCCGGGAGCCTCGCGAGCTCGCGGTCGAGCGCCTCCGCCGCCTCCCCGCGCGCCGGAAGGAGCCGCCCGAGGCCGTCGAAGGCCGAGCGCGCCGCCGGCTCGTCCACCGTCTCGATCGTTCCCTTCGCCTCGGTGACGACGCGCGCGACGCGGCCGGTGGTCGAGATCACGAGCGTCCACCCGGCGTCGAGGGCGAACCGCGACGTCGGCCGCCCCTCGAACGGCGCGCCGCTGCCGGCGGGCGTCAGCCGGACCGAGACGTCGCGGATCGCGACCGCCCCGCTCCCCTCCGCCGCGGGGCGCCCGCGGAAAAGAGCCGTGAAGTCGTCGGCCGTCGCGGACGCCGAGACCTTCTCGCCGACGTCGAGGAGCGTGAAGGCGGGACCGTCGGCGAGCGCGACGGCCGCGCTCGAGCGCGGGAACGTCCCGTTCGCGAGCTGCCAGCGCGCACGCCCGCCCGAAACGCGCACCGTCCCCGCCGCGGCCCGCGCGCGCTCGCCCGCGGGCGAGATCGTGCGGGTCGACTCCGTCACGTCGTACGAGGCGAGGACGGGGCGGGCCGGCGCCACCGCGGACGCGGCGCCGGTGAGAAGGGCGGCGGCGAGGGCGAGGCCGGCCGGCACGCGGCGATCATCGCACGCGAAACCCCGGCCCACGGAGACCGCGAAGGTGGACGCGGGGCCGCCGGGGCGGCGAGAATGCGCGGGTGAACCCGGTCGCCGACGCGGTGTCGCGCCCGCTGCGCGACGGCGTCCTTCGCACGGTCCGGCTCGTGGGAGAGCCGGAGGCCATGGCCTGGGTCGCGCGCGCCCTCTCCGGCTCGGGCCTCCTCGTCGAGCGGCACGACGAGAAGGACGTTCAGGACCCGCGCTTCTTCCAGCAATGGCCGGTCGTCTGGGTGACGCGGCCCGACGCGTTCGGGCGCGGGTTCGCGCTCACGCGCCCGCCGCTCCTCGACGTCGCCAAGTCGCCGCCGCCCTGCCTCGTCGTCGTCCCGCCCGGCGTCGAGATCACGGACCCGCTCGTGAGGCGCATTCCGCTCGAGTCCTTCGAGATCGTGCGCGAGCGCGACGAGGGCCCGCTCCTCGCGACCCGCCTCGAGCGCCTCCTCCTTCTCCACCGGCGGCGGTCGCAGAGCGAGGAGAACGCCTTCAAGGAGCGCCTCCGCGTCGAGTCCAAGCGCAACGCGATCCTCGCCTCGATCGCGCTCGCCGCGCGCGACTCCCTGAACCTCGAGGAGGTGCTCGGCGCCGCGGCCGAGCTTCTCGGGACGCGCTTCGCGGCGAACTCCGTCGAGATCTGGTTCCTGAACGAGGACGCGTCGGCGTGCACGGTGTTCATGGACTGGCGGCGCGGCGACGAGGAGGCCTCGCTCGTGGGGTACGAGCGCCCGCTGCCCGACAGCGCGCCGTTCCGCGCGCTCGTGACGTCCACGGACCCCTACGTCGTCGCCGACCGCCGCGCCCTCGAGGCGTCCGACCCGCTCGCGGCCGGGGCGCTCGAGGCGCTCGGCGCCGAGAGCTTCCTCGGGATCCCGATCCATCGCGAGGGCGAGGCGATCGGCGTCCTCGGGATGTCGTGGGCCGAGCCGCGCGCGTTCCCGCAGGACGAGCTCGTCTTCTTCGGGCGCGTCGCCGACCAGCTCGCGCTCGCGATCCGCGCCGCGCGCCTCTACGGTCACCTCCAGAGCCAGGTCGAGGCGCTCGCGCTCGAGCAGCGCCGCCGCGAGCTCGCGGACCGCGACCGCTCGCGCCTCACGGCGATGCTCGTCCACGACATGAAGAACCCTCTCTCGGCGCTCTCGGCCGCGCTCGAGCTCACGCGCGACAAGGAGCGCCGGTCCGGCGACGAGCGCCTCGCGAAGCTCCTCGACGGGTCGCTCGCCTCGGCGCGCGGACTGCAGGGCCTCATCGAGGACGCGCTCCTCGTCTACCGCTCCGAGGACGCGCCCGAGACGGAGCGGCGGCCCGCGTCGGTCGCCGAGGCTCTCGCGCTTCCTCTGGAGGAGGCGCGCTGGATGGCCGTGCCGCGCCGTGTCTCCGTCGTGGCCGACGTCCCGAAGGGGCTCCCACCCGTGCGGCTCGACACGAAGATGTTCCGCCGCGCCGCCGCGAACCTGATCGGCAACGCCGTGAAGTTCAGCCCGGCGGGCGGCACCGTGCGGATCACGGTGCGCGTCGTGGAGGAGGAAGGCCGCCCCTTCCTCAGGCTCGCGGTCGCCGACGAGGGGCCCGGCTTCCCGCCCGCGGAGAGGTCGCGGATCGCGACGCCTTACCTGAGGTTCCAGGGCTCGGAGACGGTCCCGGGGACGGGACTCGGCCTCACGGTCGTCCAGAAGGTCCTGCAGGCGCACCGCGGCCGGCTCGACGTCGCGAACAACGACGGGCCGGGCGCGACGTTCACGCTCTGGGTTCCGGCCTAGGTGTAAAGACTCAGGAGGTTGTTCACCCGGGTTAACCGGTGGAATGCTGTTGGTGCGAAGCAGCAGAACCCCATCGGAAGGACCCGGATGAACGCCCATAGCA